>Ga0051981_10000214_pt1 | contig 26911 bp, 25 predicted proteins | sample CryGey13umfilter_3_FD_59644 | JGI IMG/M metagenome (GOLD analysis project Ga0051981, IMG submission 59644) | Groundwater microbial communities from aquifer in Utah, USA - Crystal Geyser 4/10/14 3 um filter | ecosystem: Environmental > Aquatic > Deep subsurface > Groundwater | place: USA: Utah... | reverse complement strand
AAGAAACATGATATGGTACGACACAACAATAGACAAGAACCATAGCAGAGGTACTCGAAAAAAACTGGAGCGAAGTTGTTCACTGCACCCACGACGAACAAGATCCGTGTGCTTCCGAGTGTTTGAATTTTGAGAGCTCAAAACCAATTTTTTATAGAGTCCACGACACAACAGCGTAAAGGAAACGATGAGGGATGCATTCATGGGGTTTGATGAGATAACATTCATTCTACAATCTTCCTAATAAAATAAAGTCTAACGTAAACGCACCATGGGACGAGAAAAGGAATTGATCGCCCACCAAGAGGAACGTCAAGATCTGGTAAGGTTTATTGGGATTGCACGGTGGAACGACCAAGACGATTCCTTCTTTCTCATTGGAGATCACACGGAGACGGGCCAAAACTTTGGAATCATTGCAGGGGAGATTTTAGATCAATTGAAGCGACAACAAGACAAATGCGTGTCGGCCCAATTTCAAACTACACTGGGATACTGGTTCGTGAAGCGCCTGTCAGATGGTTATGCGTACCTTGTCTCGACATCTACGGACTATCCTCCCAGTGTCGCCGTCGAATGTATCGACGACCTGTCCACGACCTTTGAAGCCACGAGGAAACGCAAATCAAACCAACAAACACCATCCGAATGCTGTCAAGAAATTCTTGAAAAATACGGCACCATGGAAGAAGGGACAATTGCATGGAGGCTAGTACACGAAATTGAAGAACCGGTACGGACGGCGTACGAAGAAGAGCTGATATCGATGATGCAGCACCAGATTGAATCTGTACAAAAGAAGCTACATCAGAATATCGTGGCACAACTTGAGAACATGGATGATGCTGCGGCATTGCAGAAAAAGAGTGATGACTTGTTGGTCCAAGCTGCCGTCTTTAAAAAGAACGCTGCTAATTTACCAAAAAAGGACTTCTTGAATAAGAAACACGTATGGGTCACTGCCGCCGGTGCATTGGTGGGAGGGTGCACCGGTATGGCCATGGGAGGGGTCGGGACTCCTGCTTTTGTGCCGGCTGGGGTTGTCTTTGCCGAGGGTATTGAAATGGTAGTAGTCGGGACGCTGGTCGGGGTTGGAAGCCACGTGGCTTATCTATGGGCTAAACAGCGATGGTTTGCATGCCAAAAGCTGGTTCGTCTTGACATTTCAAGAATGGCCGAATGAACCCAAGGCCCAAGATTAGAATACTGACTATCAAAAATTCCGAACGGAATGGATTAGACGACCACGGTTCGAGTATTCGTACTCTAGAAGATTTCTGTTTCACATTAACGATATTGATGATTTAGAATAATAGGAAGTCGCAGTTGCATAGGAACTATGAAAGATGCCGTCCGTAACCGCATATTTCACATCTTACTTGCTCACGGCTCACATGGTGGGAGGATTTTCACCGAACACGACTGCCAAGTCTCTTTTTCCTTTTGGTTTTCGCAAGTTGTGTTTTTATCTTTCGTATGGAGTATTCCTGTTTGCTTTCGTTATCAGTTGTTCATCTTTTTGTGATTCTCTATTTGACAACAGATTAAGAAACTTTTTGAACACTGTTGTATTTGGTTTGTCAGTAGCGACGAGGAAAAGACAACATACTGCGAAAGAAAAGGAACCCCCCGGGCGTGACTCACCTCTCCGTCGACACACGCGCACCACCCCTGCATGATCACGGCAACATCACTATAAATCGGAAAAAAAAAAATGCCAAAGGGAAAGAAGAATAAAAGTGCCAAAAAACAGAACAAAAGTGGTGGACCTGGAACTTCACAAAACCCCCCAGCAGGATCAGGTGGTGGTGGTAGTGGTGGTGGTGGTGGTGGTGTTGCTGGTGGTGCGGGCAACAAGCGAGCACGCAAAAAGAAGCAACACGCGTCGAAGTATTACAATTCGGCAGATGATTTGATATTACGACAATCCATTGAGAGTGATGGGAATCAAACAGTCCTTGAAATGGCCCCCGACGGAAACTGCTTGTTCAGTTCCATCTCGGATCAACTTTATCATGACTACGGACAAGCCCACACGGATGTTCGGAACGAGATTTGTGATTATCTGGAAGGGCATGAATCTTTCTTTAGTCTATTTCTGGATCTTGATGACGATGAGACTAAAGGTGAGGATGCTTCCGACTTTGCAGATTACGTGAAAACGATGCGACAAGATGGGGAATGGGGTGGCAATCTAGAACTGGTGGCAGCGGCACGATTGTATCGACGCCGTATACGAGTGTTTTCTAGTAATCTCGCTGCCATGAATATTGACTACGATTCGGACAAACCACCCGCTGGACCAGAATTACTTGTGAGTTACCATGATAACGATCACTACAACTCGGTACGCGAAAACAGTCGAGGCGGAAAACAACCTCCACCACCTATACGAACATACGAAAAGCAAGATAATGGTCCAGAGTCAGATGTGTATCCCAGTGATGAAGGAAGATTGGCCGGGACGGAAGATAATGATTCATCGAAGACTCAGTCTACGGCAAGCACTCAGGTGACGCTGAATACACAGTCAACCTCACTGTCGAGCAATGGTGAATCTTCGTCGACCGAGGATAGGGGCGAGGAAACAAGTAGTGACAATTCAAACCCGTCGACAGAAACATCAAGACACGAGCTGGGAAATCTGAAACCGAAAAAGCCTCCCAAAGCAAACGCGAATTGTCCTTGTGGGAGCAAACTAAAATATCGCAAGTGCTGTAAGGAAATGGACCGCCGCGAGGCTCATCGCCGGCGCCTTCTCGATGTAAGCGGCGGAGCAGACCCAAGCGACGAGGATGGCACGATGACGCATACCATGGAAGGCAAATTCCGTGTCTTGTCAATCTGAAGATCCGGTACAGTAACAACTAGAGCGCATCCCTTCATTGAGGTACACAAAATAATATCCGCAATCCGTTTGTATCTGTGGTAGAATCAAAGTACGCACGGTACCATTCAATAGTTCTTTTTTCGATGCAATAGCTATTCTTAATTTACACTATTGTTCGAGAACCCGTATGTTTACGAGCCCTGTCCCGCTTGGTGAGCCTCCAACACTTGGAGCGCTTCAGAAATCTTGGAGCCCAAAGCTTCAGGAGATTCAAGTAAATGCAGTAGTTCCGAGTTGTCCATTTCGAGAAGCATACCAGTAATCTTACCGGCGAGTTCTGGTTGCGACTGGTGAATGAGAGGATACAATCGTTCTCCAATCATGTTCTTCTGCATTTCTGGAGAGGCCGACGCGAGAGCTGCCGCTGTCAAGGCACCTTCGTGAGGATGAGGGCCCTGTGGTTGAGCTTGTGGTGGTGGAGGTCCTGGCATACCGGCGTTGCGTGCTTGCTGACTGAACTTAATTCCTTGGCCTTGCTGACCTGGAGGAGGCATACCACCACGACCTCGGCCGCCTCGGCCTCCCATAGGGTCACCACGACCGGCACCGCGTCCTTGCTGCATAACACCAGCGTAGGGAACCGGATATCCGCCCCGTCCTTGTTGTCCCATCATGGGTGGGTAGCCTCGTTGAGGGACGGCTCCACGTCCTCCCATCATCTGGGGCATCATGGTGGGGTAGGCGGGCTGCATGCCAGCGCCAGGACCAGGACGTTGCATATACATCGGGACGCCAGGATACGACATGGGACCACCCATAGGGGCACGCATCATGCCCATTGGTCCAGGAGGGCCGCGGTTGGCATGTTGCGCTTCGAGTTGAGCGCGGCGCACGTCGCGGCGCTGTGCAACGGCAACGAAGACGGGCTTACCAGCCAACAATTTGCCATTCATTTCGTTCACGGCACGAGTGGCTTCTTCAGGAGTCGAGAAACAAACAAACCCGAAACCACGCGAACGCCCATCCTTGACATCCTTCATAACTCGAGCCGACGTGATGGTGCCCATGGGAGTGAACTCGTCGCGAAGCATGTCGTCCGTGATGGAATCGTCCAAATTCTTGACGTACAAGTTAACACCCTGGAACTTGGAAATGCGGTCCATCTTTTCGGCTTCGAACTTGGCACGCAATTCGCGTTCGCGCTCGGCTTTCTTTTGTGCACGTCCCACGTACAAGGCTTGCTGTTTTTCTTCACCGTCCACAGTTGTCGTGTATTCCTTCCCGTTCAACTGCTCTACAGCCGCAGCAGCAGCCTCGTGCTCGGCAAAGTTTACAAAACCGAATCCTAAGCTTTGAGGTTCTTGCGATTCTTCCTTGACAGGTTCGTCGCCTTCGGTGGGGGGTTCGTCCTTCTTCTTGTTCTTCTTGACCCCCTTGGCAACGGTCGCACTGACAATTTCACCAAATTGGGCAAACTCTTTGTTCAGACGATCGTCATCCCACTCGAGAGGGATGTTCTTGACGTAACAATTGGTCCACGAGTTCACATCGGGTCGGTCATTACGGCGCATAAACTGTCCCACCACGACTTCCTGACCATCAATCAACATGCCGTCCAACTTTTCGATGGCAGCATTGGCAGCTTCCTGGGTTTCGTAGTGAACGTATCCATATCCTTTGGATTTCCCTGTGGCAGGGTCAACAACGACCTTGCACGACAAAATGTTTCCAAACAAGGAAAACGTGTCGTAAAGCTGTTTGTTGTCAATCGATTCGTGCAAATTCTTGACAAAAATGTTTCCTACACCCGAACGACGAAGGGAAGGATCACGCTGACTCCACATAATACGGCAAGGCTTCCCCTTGATCATGGAGAAGTTCATGGTATCAAGAGCACGTTCAGCATCGGCCAATTGATGGAAATTGACGTAAGCATAGCCCAGCGAACGACGGGTCACGGCGTCACGACAAACACGAATCGAGGCGACGGGTCCGACGGCGCTAAAAATCTCAAACAAAAGTGACTCGTTCACGTCCGGGGCCAGGTCTCCGACGTACAAAGATGGCGTATGAAAGGCTGATCCATCGTTGTTGCTGTTGTTGTTGCTGCTCGAGCTAGGAGCGGGAGCTTCGTTGGTTGTCGTCGTTTCGTTCGTTTCGTTGGGATTCGACATGCTGGCAAAGTTTCACACAAAATGGACAGGAAAGGTAAAGAAGAATTTTTGTGTGTTTTGAAAAATAGAAGACTCAAACTAAGAGACTTCCGAACGTTCTTTCTACAACGAGAGGAAATAGAAAGACAAACGGTTTGCAGCGTGAGCAGGAGAAATAGAAATAGTGGTGGGTACGGATGGGGGCGGGAGACGGCCAAACAAACAAGTGGCTCTCGTTTGCCCTCTCTCGGTCCAATGCACGTGAAGATACAACGCGTGGAAGGTTATGTGGCGAGAAATTGTTGCAACCCGTGATTGAACTGGCAATCCGGTCTTGTCTACGTCGTCTAGTACGACGGTAAATGTAAGACGGTCGACGATCAGACTGTGAAAATTCGACGGACCTCACCTCCGACCATGGTATCGAAAAAAAGCTGCTCTTCTTCCTCCACGGCACCTCCTCACATTGAATTACGCTCGATTAAATCTTACTTTTTACTTTTTTTACGGCTGCGAGGTGCAACTCTTCTTACTTGTCCTAACACGCAGGGGCGACGAAAGGCACTTTTTTCTGGTCAACAACGGGGTTGTTGGTTTTTTGTGTCGAGAGTTGGGACACGTTTGTGTGGATGGGAGAGCCATGCTAACTCTAAGTCCCGACTGCGGTAAAATCCCCAGTCCATTGACATTGGCCATTTCTGGGTACATAGAATTTTGGTTCAAATAGAAGTGTCTAGTATCATAGTAGGAGTATCATTTAGAAACCGAATATAAAATTACAGTATAATTTATAAAAGTACCATAGCTTTCCCCATATACTTATATTTTTATATATTACGTAAATAGTTTTAGTATGACGTATAAAGTATTTTTGATCATGGGATGAAATAGAAACAAGAAAATGCGTGTCGGTACAGTCGAACTTGATCGTGATCGCGCATCACCAATTTTTTTTTTTGAAGTAGGAAGTACCAACTAGGATTCGTAGAGTAAAAGGAGGCTCGTGATCATGACTCCCGTTGTGTCCACGCACAAAAAGTCTCCCCAATCAACGTCCGTAACACGCACCCGAAACCATGGGCAAGAAACGAGATAGATGGGCGTCAAGTTCAGAAGATGAAGACCAAAACACAAAAGATTTACCTGTAACTCGGCGTCGGAACAACGAACCCCAACAAGTCAAGGCTGCCGATGCCAACAAACAAAGTGGTGATGGTTGGCCTCTCCATAATCCGCTCACTCGAGGTTGTCGATCCGTGTATGATACGTACGATCGTATTGGACACGTGAGCGAAGGTACCTATGGGATTGTATGGAAGGCTCGGGATTTGTCCTCCGACGAAATTGTCGCCCTCAAACAAATCAAATTCGCCGTGGACGTTCGCAAAGAGGGGTTCCCCGTCACGGCCTTGCGTGAAATCAATGTATTATTGGCTTTGGCACACGAAAATATTGTCTCTGTTCGAGAAATGGTAGTCGGTAGTAGCGTGGAACAAGTCTACATGGTCATGGAGTTCTTTGAATTCGACCTTAAACAAGGTTTGGATCGATACGATGGGGCTCTATCACAAGGAGAATTAAAGGGAATTTTGCAACAAATTCTACGGGGCCTAAATCACATGCATACGTCTTGGTATTTGCATCGCGACATGAAGACCTCGAATATTTTGGTTCATCGGACGGGACGTGTAGCTCTTGCTGATTTCGGATTGGCACGCCGTTACGAGGATCCTCTGCAAAATTTAACGGTACCAGTCGTGACATTATGGTATCGGGCGCCTGAGTTACTGTTAGGAGAAACCAGATACGGGCCTGCCGTGGATATGTGGGCCACTGGCTGTATATTGGGCGAATTAATTGCCAAGGATTGTGCTCTGCAAGGCGAAGGAGAGCTGGATCAACTCGACCAAATTTTTACCTTGTTGGGCGCACCGAATGAAACAAACTGGCCGGGTTATATGAAATTACCTCACTCGGGGATTTTGCGATGGAAAGGCAACAAGGATTCTACCTTGGCGCAGCGTTTTCCTGTGGCTCGTCCTGTTTCGTCCAAGCAGGCATTTCTAGACGCACGAGGATTTGAGATGTTGCAAGCCATGTTACAGTTGGACCCAATACAGAGAATATCTGCGTCGGAAGCTTTAGATCATCCATATTTCAGAGAAGGCGTCCTGCCGACTGTACCTCGATTCTTCGTTACATGATGATCTGGAAATGGGAAGATTCGATACGGGGACGAAATGGTCTTTTTCAATTCTGTATGCATGGATTCTTCATTAGGACTCTCTCTACATGATGATAGTTGGGCACGTAAATTGGTCTTTCTCATTTTGTGACTCACTAAAAAAAAATAGGCACACATCTCATCAACGAGATATAAATGCGTCGGCTTGATAATTTTAGGTTTATCGTTTTGTCAGGGTTCGTCTGTATAATATTTCCTAATTGTCCTCGTCTTCTGGTGGCAAGCACTCATCCAAAACATGTTGAATCGCGTCTTCCAACACTGTCAGAGCTTTCGTAATATCTGGGTCAGTGATGAGCGAAGTAACGACCCATCGCAATCCATGTTCGGACGCCGCCCAAGCGACGTCATGCTGCCAACCTTCTTGAACAACAGCCGCCCAGAAGGCACCTTGATCCAAAGATCGTGTTGCGGGCCAGTCCGCCAGTTCTAGTACTTGAATGGGAGAAGCCGCGTCAGATGTAACCAGGACAACATCTTGTAATTGTTGTGCACTCAACTGACGTAAGCGTGTATGAACTGCCGCGATATTGCGCTGCAGGGTGGCCATCAAACCGGTAGATGAGGCGCGATTGTGAGCATCTTCTATTATCAATTGAATAGCCTTGGTGGCCACCACTGCGGTAAATGGAGGGCTGCTAGCCGAAAAGCAATACCCGGCGCCACTCAAACGTTGATGTTCCACAACTTGCTCTGTCCCTTGCGTCAAACCACCGGTACTACCAGCCGCATGTTCCAGAGCCCAAATGGTGATTTCCACATCATGCTGTCTTTGCAAACCACAGGCTTCGGTCAATCCTCGACCTGTTGGTCCAAGCACGCCCATAGCATTGGTTTCGTCGAGTACCAATCGGTACGAATACTTGTGTTTCAGTGCAACCAAGGCATCGAGTTTGCAAATAGTTCCGGTCTGTTGATAAACGGCTTCGGCAATCAAAAAGCGACGTTGTGCGTTAGGTTTGCGTCCCATTTCGGCGTCTTTCGACTGAATTGACTTGAGCAAACGTTCTAGGTCATCCATGTCATTGTGTTTGAAATATTTGACATGGGCTCGACTAAGGGAGACTCCCGTTTGAATCGCTTCACCGCAGGCCTTATCGACCACCACCAAATCCCCGCGCTTGGCAAAGGAGGCAATCGTGCTGGCAATACACGAGGCACCGTCCGAATACAAAATAGCACCTTCGGTGCCGAGCCACTTTGCCGCGGTTTCTTCCAATTCCAAGTGCACGTCCATGGTTCCATAAAATCCACGGGGTCCACAAGATCCGCAACCGTAGTGACGCAAAGCTTGCGTGGCGGCCTCTCGTACTTTGGGATGACTACTGAGACCCAAATAATCGTGCGTGGCTAGGTTGAGGACCGTGCGTGTCCTCGTGCTACTACTTGTTGTTGATGAGGATGATGACGATGATGAAATGACATCCTTTTCCTTTTTGTTGCCACCCTCTGTTGTTGTATTCACTGATGAATCGTCTGTGGTTGTAGGTGTTTCCACCACCATGTGGGCGCCTTGGACTTTGTGAACAATGACGGGTCGCTGCGCTACAGGTCCACTTTCCCCACTGCTTGCTGGAGTCAAGGGAGCCCGACCAAATTGTTTCCATTCTCGTAGCAACTGTTCTTCTTCTGCTTCCGATAAAGGATCAGACGTCGTTCGCCAGTCGGTGCGTGTACGATATAAGAGAATGTAAATGATACTAACAATCAAAGTTGTCTCCACCAGAACGTGCAGTGGATTCGTTTGCACTAAATCCCACCACCATTGTGAGTACAACAAGGGCCAGGATTGGATAGTGGATAACAAACGACCTGATGAAGATAAGAAGGGAGTGTGTTCTTCCGTGTTCCTGATGGAATCCGTGTAAAGCGTGGCTGCGTAATGGCCCACAGAATACCCCAAAGCGTACAGATTCGGCATCCATTGTGTCACGTCGATCGTACCGCTTACAGATTCTACACTCATGTTGCTTTTCTTTTATATTCCGAACAAGATGATTCCGTGGTTGAGAAGAAACACAAAGAAAGATTGGTAATGATGTGGGGATGAATAATTCACAATGCTGAAAATTACAGTCAGCGCATCCGCGACGAACGTCGACGACGACCTCTCGTCTTTTTTGTCTTGTTTGCATCATTCGTTTTTGTTTTTCCTGTATCGCTGGTAATTATTTGACGTATTAATGGAAGGCGGAATGATGTAAAATCACGCCGGCGCGAAACACGCAGGCATCGCGCGCTCCGGTCCTTTTTTTTTTGGAATAGGTACTCCAAACTTTTATTCCGTAACTTTTCACGAGTGTTCACGACTCACCGTCACATTTTTGATCACACGATTTTTCTCCCATTTGTTGATGTGACACGGTGCTTCTCATCGGTCTTATTAATAATGGTTAGTTACAGTTATCTGCATTCGACGAAAGAAGCCACCCTTCGTTGTCTCACATCATTTCAAAACAAAAGTATCGCAAGAAACAAGGCCCTTTCTGCGTAATTGTGTATCCCGAGCTTTTCATTTACCTGACCTATTTCCTACCGTTACTGATTGAATAACTCACGAAGAATAATGAAAACGGTAATCGTTTCTCTCGCGTTCTTTTCTGGTATGGCAAGAGCTTTTCTTCCAGTCCAAAAACGATCATATACCCCAGATGTTCTCTTTGTTACCAAACGTCATCCAGAAACCATTTCTCCTGTCCCTCGACATTACAAGCACACGGTGGAAGCACTCGAGGTGGCTCTGAAGGAACAGCATGAATCACTCAAGAAGATTGAAATCCTGGCGGCGCGATTGCGTGACATGGAGGCACACCATCCGCATCTATCGAGTGCGGCAAGTCATGCGAATCCTCGACTTCTCGAGGTCATTTATGACGTGAAGATTGCCATAGATCATCATGGCGTAACTAGTTCCGATGCCAAGCGAGCGTGGACTCAAGTTGAAACAATCCTTGCTGAAGAACAAACGGGCGGCACTGCCAAGATGTCGTCTGAGTTCTCGTCTTCGACCATGTCTTCGGCGTCTTTCCAGAATAACCAGAAAGACGCACAGAATACCAATCGTTATGCAGAATCAACATTGAATCATCATCACGACTACCAGTCCATTTTGGACCCAGAGTTATTGCAGTCCTCCATGGAATCGATCGAAAAGTTACTCGCCCTCGAACACTTTGTGGCCGTGGAGAAGCGTCTTTTGGATACCAAACTGGCAGACATTTAGCTTCGGTGGGTGACGATGTATATACACACACACACACACACACACACATGCACAGAATCGACATCCTTAGGAGTTAGAAATAAAGAGACACCAAGATAACCTATCCATAATTCAACGAATCAAGGATTCTCTGGTATTGATCATAGCGCAAAAATAAGAAGAGAATGTATACATGGTCAAGCACTGTGCCTATCAGGCGTACTCTGAGGCAGCATCGGGTCAGGTTCCCCCCTAGCGCGTAAAACGTATTTTCGCATCACCTGTTTGTTCCTCCCCTTCGCTCTGACAGGCCGATTGCTTACTTTCGCGTTCGACTATATTCAGGTCATAAATTAAGAAGTACATCACATTTACGCCATTAGCTCATACATTTGATTTTCCGTGAATACTAATACCCCGCGTGCGTCCGACTGCTCTAAATCATGTCATTCATCAACACGGGAGAGGGGTCCGGTCCGTTTGGAGCTTGTCGTCTTTTGACCACTTCGGCTTCCACTTGGAGGATGGTATCATCGTGGGTTACCTCGGCAAAGTAGATAGACATGTCCTCCAGGGACCGACCCTTTGTTTCGGGTAAGTACGTGTACAGGAACCCGAGCACCAAGACACAGACAAGTGCCATCATTGAAAAGAAAGCGGCCCACCCAATCGCCTCCTTCGTGGATAAAAAGGTACTCGCCATCAATGTTGCCACGGCACGATTACACAAGGTCGCAACACTCATAGCCCTTGCACGAACAACTGTTGAAAATACTTCGGACGGAATCAACCAAGCACCCGGTCCCATTCCGATTGAAAAGAAAGCAAGGTAGAGACCCAGTCCAAATACAGTTGCCTTCGCTGACAAGGAGTCGTCAATCATGAAACCGATCGCAACTACCAACAAGGCAACTATCATACCCGTCAACGAGATGAAGAAGAGCGGTCGACGACCCGATCTGTCAAAAAACTTGCTTCCGACGAAAATGAAGATGAGCTTGATACCACCAAGAATCATCAACACAATCGATTGACCTTCCTTCGATTCGACGCCAGAATCTTTTATCACATCTATGAGGTAATACTGAATGGCATCAATTCTGCCACAACAAGATAGCTTTAGAAATGGTCAATAATCCGTTCACCGAGACGGTCCAATCTAGCACTTACCCAACGGCTTGTTGTGCGATAGCCGTACCCACACCCACGATCATCATTCGGCGGAGAGCGGGGGAATTCGAGCATAGAAAGTCCCATCCGACCGAAAGTTTGGCAGTTGTGTCTCGTTCGATAGCTTCCTTTATATCCGCTAGGACAGGGTCGACATTAAACCCCTCTGGATAAATTTGCGTAAGAACGATCACGGCATCCGTATCCCTCCCTTTTTGTACCAACCATCTTGGTGATTCGGGCATGATGAAAATGACGGTGATGATCATGATAACGGGCATAATGGCACCCAACAAGAACATGACTCGCCATTCCCGGTCGTCGTTAAGACCAGAGAGGAAAAGTCCTGTCGAAAATCCAAAGACAATTCCAACGTTCAACGCGATTCTGAGGGAGGGAAAAAATAAACAAGATGTGGTGAATTCCTCTTCTGATTCAATTGCGAAAAACGAGTGAAAAACAAATGCATGGTAAACTCACTCGGACCATGTCACCAACTGCCCACGATGTTTTGCGGGCGTTATCTCTGCGATATATAGTGGGTCGATTGCAAGTCCAATACCGACACCAAACCCGATAAACATTCTTCCGACAAGGAGCATTCCTAGTGAATTGGAAATAACGAGGATACCTATACCAATCAGGAACCCAATTGCAGCAAAAATGAAGGTCATGCGTCGCCCAAAGCGGTCCGACACCCCTTGGGCTACCATGGCTCCAAATATTGCCCAAAAATTCAAAGACCCGACGAAGATTTCTTTCTGAATACCTGCATTCCGAACATGCGAAGCAATCCAGGTATCGGAAAATAAAATAAAATTAAGCAATTTCGATTTTATCAGTGAATGATCAACCATTGCAACAGTTTTGTTTCTCGTTCTTGTGAATATCATCCTATTACTCACGTGATAGGTCTAGATCTTCTTGGATCAAAGAACTGGCCTCTGTCGAGACTCCAATGTCAAAACCAACTGTACGAAAAAGAACCAAGAGATTCGATAGACGGCGACGTGAGCTAGGCAAAATCCCAAGAAAAAATCCTTCCTGTTTGTGCAGTGTCACGTACGATTGCAACTGTTGATGGCGGCACAAAAGGCGAAGAGATAGGTCGATTTTGTGATGGCGACGGACGCATTATCATGGTCGCCATGGCGTCCACCTTCGTGAATATTTGACGTATTTGCTTGGCTCATGCTGCCGGCGGGTAGGTTGTCAAATGTTTGGTACGTTAACAGGCAGGGCCAATGCGATCCCTTAATAAGATAACGTCACGGCAACAATAATACTGTTGACGTTCATTTCAACTTTATGCGTGGTTGTCTTTTTGGGATCTTTCTCTTCCCGCAAGTCGTTCAAGACTGCACGGACACCGAGAAAAAAGATGATTCGTGGGATAGGAAACCAAAGTTAAAAGTACATACTCACTCTAAGTGTAAAGTAGTTGACTAGATAGTAATACACTTTGACACCTACAGTCTTACATTAGTACTATTACTATTGGTGCGTCATCATCGTGAAAAAGATTTTTTTTTTAATGAGTATGAGCCAAATATGAGAAGGGAAATAATATCTCACGTTGGTGGCGACGGAAGACAACTCGAAGTCCAGAGACCCAACACAGAGAATCAGCCTGTATCGGAGTAAACGAAATATCTTCGTAATAATCATTCGTGGCTCTCCAGTTATCGACATAGAGAACCAGAACAAGCACTATGCTGTTTTCATCAACACGTCTTCAGCATGGAGTTGCCCTCTTTCATGCAGGAATCACAAGTCGGAACCCTGCAAATTTCCCGTTGCGAGCACATGCAGCAGATGACTTGAAGGTGATTGAAACGTTGGAGGGACCGTTCTCGTCCCGAGACGTGACAAGGTTTTGGGGTCAAAACCATTTCGTCGTCAGAAAAGCGTTCCCCGCTAACGAATTAATGGAATCAAAGATATGGCCCGATTGGCAAGACATTGTGGATCTAGCTTGTTCGGGAGAGGAAAGTGACACTTGGCAAGGAGTAAACGGCGACGACGACGACGATGACGACGATGACGATGAACACGACCAAGATGAATGGGGATACGCCACAGATGACGATACCCTCACGTCGACGGGGGAATCGGCGCGTCTGATAAGACATATTCCTGGTAAATTAGATACTTTTCAAGCCGATCTGGGACCATTCACGTACAAGTACTTGGAAGAAATGAGCGACGACGAGGAGAAATGGTCTTTGCTTATGAATGACGTCGATCGGTACTGTCCTGCCCTCGCTGATTGGATGGATGAAAACTTTGGATTCCTGCCGCGTTGGAGACGAGATGATGCCCAAATTAGCATTGCACCCATCGGAGGAGGGATTGGACCTCATGTGGATAGTTATGATGTATTCTTGATTCAAGCAGCTGGAACACGTGAGTGGCGAATCCAACCATCGCCTACTGTGAGTATCCAAGAAGAAATGGACCGTCTTTTGCCTGGAATATCCTTGCGCATTTTGGAGCCCCTCGATGATTCTACTGACTTTGTCTCTATCCAATTGGACGCGGGTGATATGCTGTATTTACCACCAAGGTTTGTTCATCGTTAGAACGTGAGTATGTGGGAATCAGTTTCGGCCAACCTGTTCATTGACTTTTCATGCTTCACCTTTTCCAGAGTCATGCACTGGGGTATCTCCACCTCGGATGATTGTATGACACTTTCAGTGGGCTGTCGAGCACCAGCAGCTCAAGAGATCGTGGCAAGATTGGCAGAAGATATCTTATCTTCCTTTCATCCAGCAGCTTCACAAAGATATGCAGAAGAGATCCTCCCATCAACGGCACAGCCATATCCTTCGATCACGTCGTCTGTACGGAACAGAATGAAAGAAATGGTATTGAAAGCTGTTGAAAATGCATTAGAGGATGAGACTGAGTGGGACAAATTAATAGGTAAACTCGTGACGGAGCCTAAACGCTTTTCGGACATCCCCATGTTAGAAGACCAAGATGACGACTATTTGGACGAATGGGGCTCCAGTCCAAAACGCGTCTTGACGCGGGTGAAAAGCCGACCCGGGGCGTTTTTGAAGCGTGTGTCAGGAGTATCATTCGCAACGTCACATATCGATTCCCTGGATGGTGCGTTTGTGGATCGCCTGTTCGCCCATGGAAAATCATGGGAAATATGCAACGACAAACGTGCAGCTGAGGTATTTCATCGCATTGAACAAGGAATGCACATTTGTGCAGAGCACATTACAGATGATTTATCTCTGGATGTTGAAAATGTACTGTTGGATTTGATTGTAGAAGGTTTGTTGGTGGCTTCTGCAGAGTTGAGATGATTTCGAAGATTCAATTTTGACTGTGAATGTATCAATTTGGACTGAATCGTTCTGTACTGCCATGTCGACGACACAATTCAACGAAAGTGATGACAGGTACTTAAACTCTTGGGAACTTTATCCGCCATAGGTGTCGAATTATGGATGAGGAAGGTGCTGGCCGTGGATAATTTGGGCGCTGGGGCGTGATGTGTCAGTATAGAGCGAGTGGAGATGTTAAATATTTCTCGCATGAACAAATTGCCGGGAAAGTCTTGCACGGTTCTGTGCAGCACTACTCAAGGTTTTTCGGCAGAATACTATTCAATGTTTCTCTATCCTAGCGAATTTATTAGTCTACGAAGCTGCAGTTTCGAAAGTAAGGGCATGGTGAATTTGTCCAATACTAGATGGTCGCGAAAAAGGATCCGATCGCCACAGCCACTGTGGCGAGAACAAGAGATACACCCGAAGTCCCGCTGCAAGTAACGCAGCTATCGTAATTGGCGCATCGGAGAATTGCATCCTGTTCAAGTCCACAGGCGGGGCAACAATCGCAGAACTCCAGGACACTGGTTGTCAATGTTTGGCAAAGAACGCGGTCAGCATCCTGAGGACTCACAGGGTCGACAGCACCGGCGGTGGTGTTGCCGTTACAGGCCGGGCATTCAGACGCAACGCAATTATTGAGGGCCGTCCATTCTTCCTCGCATTGCGCGACAGCGCAGGGAAAGAAAGAAAAGAGGCAGAGCAAATGGAAAAGGAACAGAGTAAGATTCATGGTTTACGGTATAGAACTGATCGAAAGTTGAAAGAGATTATGTTTGTGTGGCGAGAAGTAAAAATGGTCCCGATAAAACTAGAGGAAAGATTGATATCATATCTCTTGGTAGAGAATCGTAGTAACTGCAAGTGTAACAGTAAGTATCGTGCGGACATGACACGACTGGCATCGAAGTGTGACCCGGACGGGAAGTTGTCATGTCACTGCATGGTCTGTTCCTGTTCGGACTCATTTTAGTCACGAAAAAGAAAAGGTCCAAGTCATTCCTCGTTTAAAATTCAAAAAAAGTGGAGAACAGAAAAACGGTCGATTTTGGAAAATTAGGACATACAGAAGAGACCCACAAAATACGATCGACGAGACACACAAGGCCGCTCTTTTCAGCGTTTTTGGATTATTTGGGGGGAGATCATCTTCAAGTCAAGCAGTCGCCCAATCATCTTTGCCAATCTTTGCCCAATCATCTTTGCCCAAACATCTTCGCCCAAGCATCTTCTGGATCTGGAATCTCGATAGCCCTACCATCGTGGGTGGATAAACTTCGTAATGAATGAAAATTCAACGACCATGGTCTCTTCGAAAGCGAATGACGAAGGAGACGGTCGAGAAGAGACCACGACGACTCCTGTGACCATTACCAAGGCGACGTATCTGTTCGTCATGTGTGCTTCCCTCAACTCTTGTAATCTTGGTTTTGACATAGGAGTTTCAACTGAAGCTGGGCGTTTGATTCAGAATGACTTGGGCCTCACAAGTGAGTACCGTACACACCATAAAAACCATCGTGCGGATGATGCACTTGGTCTTGCAGTCCTTGAGATTTGTCAGGGTGGCTTACGATGCTTATGTTCTGTTTCATTTCTTGCAATCACAGAATTTAAACGAGAACTATTTATTGGCAGCCTTAATTTTTGGGCTATGTTTGGTGCTCTTTTGGCACAGAGCATTTCGGATCGTTTTGGTCGTCGAATGACGTTTGTGATTGCCGCCGTGGGCTTCAATTTGGGAATTTTGATCATGATCCTGTCACATTCACTCGGGACATTGTTGGTTGGCCGAACGTTTATCGGGTGGGGGATTGGTATTGGATTATCAATTGATCCACTCTTTATCGCCGAAATCACTCCTCCCCAACACCGAGGGATGCTGGTGACTTGGTCTGAAATTGCAATCAACATTGGAGTCGTGTTTGGTTTTGCCACCGGTCTATTTCTCTCGGGACTTGAGGATGGCCTCGAATGGCGTGTCATGTTTTTGTTGGGCGCTATATTACCCACGCTCATGATCATTGTTGTGTTTACCATCATGCCGGAATCACCTCGTTGGTTGGTACAAAGGGGACGTCACGCGGAAGCGTTGGCTATCCTGGAGCAAGTCTATCCAGAAGGTTTCGATGTTGAACCTGTTTTGGAAAGCATAAAAGAAGCCATCCATGTAGACTGTGCGACAAATATGTCTATGGGATGGTCGTTTTTGAGGAACCCGAGCCCAGCCGTCTTTCGGATGCTTTTGGTGGGCGTTGGAGCTCCCTTGGCCCAACAGGCGGTCGGCATTGATGCCATACAGTATTATTTGGGAGACGTGATTGCTAGGTGAGCCAAATGAATCTTTACCTTTTTCACTTTAGGATCATCTGATTCGCTCACATTTTCTTTACAGATCGGGAATTGAGTCCAAAGAAAAGCAAAGTCTTGTCCTCATATTGATGGGCATGATTAAACTACTCTTTGTCTTTGTCGGTGGCAAGACCTTTGATGGGGCCGGACGACGTGTTGGACTCAGTATTTCATTGGCTGGAATGGGAATCAGTCTATTAGTAGTGAGTATTGCCTATTTTATCATGGATGAAGATATGCAGGAAGATTTACCCAGTACAAAAGCCACGATTGGTGTCTTGGTGGGAATCGGGTTTTATCTCAGTTTCTTCTCCGTCGGGATGGGACCTGGCGCGTGGTTGATCCCTTCCGAAGTATTTTCCAATGTGATTCGCGCCAAGGCAATGTCATTGGCAGCATTTGCTAGTCGTGTGTATGCCACAATCATGGCTAGTACGTTTTTATCGGTTGCCGATGTTATTGGGTATTCGGGATTTTTCTTGATGTTGAGTATTACGTGTTTCTTGGTATTGGCATTTTTCTGGATGTACTTGCCCGAAACAAAGGGGAGGTCCCTGGAAGATATGACGCATTATTTTGCCGAGGTCACAGGAGATCATTCGCTTTTGCAAAAAGAACAGGAACTCTCTCAACTACCTGTGGAGTCGGGAAAGAAGGAACGTGGCATGTCAACGACAACAGAGTACGAAGGGGACGAGGCCAGCTTACCTGAACAGCCATTGCATGAAAATTTGCCTCCTGTTGTGTGAAGATGTCTTGGTGACAGGCCAGGTCGAGACCCTACCTAAACAATGTTTGAATGGATGCTCTAGATGTGGAACAACAATGGTCCTTTGCTACTTTTGTCCCCTCTGCTATTTTTGTCGCGCCCGGCGACTCGCAACACCGGAATCATGCTTATGTACTTCTTTTCTTTTTTATTCAATAGCAATGCACTTATATACACTAGACATTGTTTTTTACTACGTGTGCCAGCATTGACAAATCCATGATGCTTCTAAAGCTTTCCCGTCAATCTACTTCTTCTGGCTCGCCTGTTGTGATGCGCTCATAGAGTAATGTTGTAAAGGGCGTCGGGTCACACGAGGGATGATCCGTTTTCGACACAACCTTGTAGTTTTTGACCCATTGAAACCGATCCGGGAAAAATGCCACGTTTCCCTTGGTGGCAGCCATGATTGGGATGTCGATCGATGTGTTCACAACGGTCAAATGCAAGAAGCGGGCTTGACGTAGCTTCAGAGCCGATGTGTAAATAGCCTCGCCACCACCAATCCAGCATTGAATAGAGCTGAGCGGCGAATTCATCTCGTGGTCCTCTGCGGAATCTACTGATATTTGATTAATGTTGATCGTTTGTGCGCGATGCAGAGCTTCTTCAACAGATGAAGCCAAGTGGAATGATGGGAGGGACTCAGATTTTGTTAGATTCAAGTACTCTATTTGATCTTCCCGGAGAGTTCGAGATACTACATAAATTCGACGACAATGAGAAATGTGGTCAAAATTTCCACTAGAATCTTCAAAGAGAGTCCTACGACCGACGATCAATATTTTGTCGCGGGTGATATCTTCAAAAATTCTGCGATCGGCTGGTATATTCCATGGTAAATTTCCATTCACACCGATGACCCCATTTAACGAGACGGCTGCGATGATACCGAATGGCGACAGGTCAATGTCACTATTCTTTTGCATTTAGGAATGATTAGAAAGTGCGATGCAAATTTAATTCAAGATAATGCACGATACACGAAACCAAACTCAGACCCCACACACAGCTCAGCGAGAATCATGATGTACTCACGCCAGGATGGTAGAGGGATGATGTATCTCTCCGTAGGTGCCTCAATGAGTAGTGCCTCGCTTTGATACAATCGTAGGGTCTAAATTTCGACCACAGGTACGACATTCTAACAGTAATAGACTCTAACACGCCATGATGATCATGCGAAAAGTGATATCCAGTCCGTAATACGGAAGAACGATCTGTACTATGGCAATGCGGGTCACGCACATTACCGGTATTGTTCTCTAGGGACCGAGGGGTTTGTGAGAACCCATGAGAACATTTGATCACGCTCTCTCCCGCCGGAATGATGCATCATTTCGTCGAGGAATACCTTTAATCATTACCCGAATAGTTTTCCCTACTACTAGCTACTCCTAGTAATATCATCGTGATGGTCCCGAAACTCGAGCGAGCATTCTATTTCATGTTAGCCTAGAGTAAGAAAGAATACCTGCACTAGTTTCATATGATGCATATGTTTACATTAAGTGTCATGATGGTAAACGATGGAGTACTTTTGATGCCCTAATAATGATACGATCTACCTTTGGAGTTAACGTAAGAGTGTAGAAGTACACGGAACGAGAAGCCGTATGCCGATCGGTATCGATTCATTCAAATCCTATCGAAAAGATCATAAATTCAAGGCTAGTCAATTCGATATACGAGTCCATCATATCATATAACATGGACAGTAGATAAGTCGAAGATTACTACAACTCTTTCTTCTCTTCTTCGTTCACGCTCGAACCAGTTACTCCCAGTGAATGGAGTGCTGCTCCGACTTGATTTTGAAGGATTGAGGTACAATGAGTTACAGTCTTTACAATTTCACTCATGGAGACCCAACGATTCTCCGCGGCGGACCGGTCAGCGGCAAGAGCCATCATCAACGCAATCAGACCATCCGATCCAGGTACTGGCACCTCAGTCTTATTGACGAGGGATTCGCAGAAAGCAGCAGTCTCACAAGTGTAGGCCTGGTTGTAGCGTGAGAGGAAGAAGTCGTAGGGCATATCGGCATTCCCCGTAAAATCTACGAAATGAAGTGAAAGAAAAGAGGCGCGAAGGTTTAGTTGGTAAAGGCGCGTGACGTAAGGTGTAATCTCGATCTTGCAGTGATAGAAGCATACCTGAAGTAAAGACTCTAGCTGTATTGGGGTATACGTTATCTGTCTGGATCATTCCCTTTGTCTCCAAAACTTCTGCTCGTTGGTCGTATCCGTACGAGGATTGCCGACAAACATCGATAATGGCAGTTGTGTCATTACTGAACTTGACCAGACATGACGCTGTGTCAAATATCTCTGATCCAGGAAGATCGGCGATTTCCTGGTTAATTTCGCACGAACCCGTCGCAAGAACAGATACCGGCTCAGCACCTGCAAAGTAACGTGACATGTCGAGATCGTGTACAGCCATATCTTTGAAAATTCCGCCACCTCCTCGAACATAATCCAGCGAAGGGGGAGAAGGATCTCGGGAGCACAGCTTCACCTTCAAGACACAAACGCCGAGAATAGGTGAGTGCATTCAAATGAGATTATTTTCTGTATGTCTGTTCGTGATCTACTCACCATAAACGCTCGACCCACTTCGTTTCTTTCGATGGACTTCTTGACCCTGAGAAAATTGTAATCAAATCTGCGTTGCAGACCGATCATCAGTTTAACACCTGCGATTTCACAAGCTTCGATGGCCTCGATTGTGTCTGGTAAATCGGTAGCAATCGGTTTTCCGCAAAATACGTGCTTTCCATTTGCAGCACAAGCCTTTATCTGTTCAGAATGATATTTGGACGGAGAGCAGATCCAAACGGCATCAACTTCAGAATCGGTGATAACGTCCATTGGATCAGAAGTATACTTCGGGATACTAAATTGATGAGCGGCTGCGGTTACGATAGGTTATCATGTAAGCGATAGTCAAGCAACGGAATCGATCAAACAGAAAAATTACTTGCCTTCACGTGCTCGGTCGATGGTGGGATTCGCGCAAATAATAGCAGTGACGCCTGGAGCTTTCGTCAATGCTTCCAAATGCAACAGACCAATGCGACCGGTACCAATCACTCCAACACGGATGTCATCAGTGAGATCGCGACTAACAGATGTTGTTCGGCTAGTATTTTGGGGGGTTATCGTGGCTGTTGACATGATGAAAAGGCTGTAGAGAGGGGATGTCGAATGCAACGATTTTGCGTAAACAAAAAATGTGAAGGGAAAAAAAAGGATTCGAGATCGTGTTTTCGTTGTGAGTCGGGTCTTGGAGAAGAGAAAAGTGAGTCATTCACTGAACCGGAATTACGTCAAACCCAACGGACCTGAGCAACAAGAACTGGCGGCTGAATAGCTAGGTAGATTGTTGACTGAAGGGTTTTCTAATGAACGCAAAAGGATACACTAACATAGAACAGTGGATATCTGGTCACACCTTAATTTTAAGAAAGTATAAGAAAAGGATATAAACGCTTCACTTTAGCCCCTTGCTTTAAGATATTTGAACAAACCAAGCAAGTCCGAGACTTGATCGGTACAGAGTCCGAATCACTATGTATATAAATTGTCTTTCTATACAAGGGCAGGCAACCTGTTATTAGTGCACATCGGATCAGGTAGAAAAGCTAGCTATTGTTTACCATACCCCCAAAGACTGCAGACGGGAAAATCTACTGCCGACGTAAACATTATGCTCTTGTCCAACCAGTGTAGTCATTTCTTCCTCTATCGAATTGATCGTGATTTCAATTAGTCATGGCATCACAAAAGGCTGAGATCGCAATTACAACCCACTATTGCTTTGGCCAATAACGGCCCAAATCCTGAATTCATATGCGTCCCATCTGCGTTGTACGCCGGATTCAGAATGAAGCCTTCTTCGTCAGGATGCAGGAGTGAGTCCACATAGTCCAACAGATTAACACCGAGAAGCGGTAACGTATGGCGTAATTCTTGGTTCCACGCTTGCATGGTCTCCCGTCGCGATTGCTGGCTTGCAACGCGACCGGTCTTACGATAGCCATGAGGCGCTACTGGCAATACGAGTATTTGTTTGCCCGTGACTTTCGCGAGTTCACGTAAAGCATCCGTGTAAACTCTCACTGTACGCTGAACATGATCCAAGCATGCATGCTCGTATCCTTGAAGTTGAGGCCCTCCCAATCCTTCTCGACAATCAATTTCTCCGGCCGAGAATAGAATCGTTTGAGATTTGTCAGCTGGCAGTCGGTGGAGCATTTTCAATAGATTGTATCGAGTAAAGAAACGCGTCGTCTTCCGCACGTGCCATGCCTTTAAACCTGTTATAATCACGGGAACAACCTGCCGCCGTAACACGCCTTTTTCTGTATCGATGGTGATGATCTGCCACGCCAGAGAGAGCACATGCGAATCGCCCACCAGAAATATGGGTTCTGCCGCCATGTGACCAGGGACTGACCAACAAAGTGGTGGGATAGACTCAAGACTATTCCAGCTAGGTATACATTTCAAGCGTTCGAAAAAGTGTAAAGATCGATCCATGTTGGCGACCGAGGAAGTTACCGAATCGGGTATCCAAAGTTGCTCCCAAATCGGAGTGTGCAGCTGTTTTCGATGAGGTTTGATTCGCATCCCCAAGACCACCGATCGGATAAGTACCCAATATGCATGATGTGACTTGTATTGTTGACGTGCGGTATGTTCGGGGATCGTGGCGTGGCACACGGCTTCGGCCGCCAGCATGGGGATGCATGCGTACAGCAATTTGACCAAAAGCATTTGCAGTAATGGTGATAGCATCCGAAGGCCATCCTGGTTACTGTTTTTCCAAAACTTGAGGCGTATGGGAATGTCAGGCTCGGGTAAATGACTCAGTTTTCCCCTGCCAGAATGAAAGTTGAGTATTTGACAGCAAGTTGGAACGTGCCGAGTTCCCACATGGTCGCAGTATTCCCTCAAATCGTTAACGACATTTTCCACATCTCCGAATGGAAAATAACAATCAAATTTACCACAGTCTTGATTTCCGCAACCACAATCACCGTTGGGAGGAGTCGACTGAAGAAGCCACCTTTCGTCGCGATCATTTTCCATGGTGATCGTCGGAGGCAGAGTATCGCCATTACTTTCAGGTGCCCGCATGGCCGTATCCTTGGATCTCCATGTCAAGATCGCCAGTGCACCTACTTCAGGGAAGCCAGCAAATTCTGCCATTTGTGCAAAATCTCCGCACGCTTTTTCTGATCCCGGATCATTGTACCAGCACCTAGCGTAATGAAAGAGTGCTTGTCGATTCCAGCCAACGTCACGGAGGGTGCGCGCGAGGAGTTCGTCATCTTGAACCTCAAGTGCGTGACGATAATCCTTCCATAGTGAGTTATCTCCTTCTTCAAAGCGAGCTCGTCGATCAAGTCGATCTTCCGCGTAGTTCATGGCGGCGACGCCATCCTTCGGTACGGTTGTGATGCGTCTTGGGAGAGAGTAGCTACCTTTCGATCGGCGGACGCTTACAGTTAGAGAGTCGGGAAAAAGAAGAAAAGGAGGTACGGTAATCGATGGTTCATGAAAGTTCCAGTAGAGATAGGGACAAAAGAGACAATAGGAGTAATACCTACTCACTCCCTGGGGGATCCGGAATCCCGCCACGAATAAATAATTATGACGCATTCTAGTCATGTATGCATCATTTTTGAGTGGCAACCAGAAAAATGTGATTAAACTCTAGCGTTTAATAAACAAAGTACTACATTTTTTAGAGAAATGAGAAGAGCTTCTCAGACGGTATTGGTCCTATAAATGATCTTCTCATGGCTTCTCAAACGGTACTGGATACATATTGTTGTGCTTCTCAATTTTCTGTAAAGACGTTTTGAAATCCTTTTTGATGACAAAGAGGCGACCATGGCCATGACCATGGCCATGATAATGCCATTGCTTGATGAACCGCAAGTCTATTTGTTGCATTTATTCTCTCTTACCATACCACCAATTATGTTAGATTTGACACCAAGTGAAATGATGGATCAGGGACTGGCGCTGATTGGGCACAAAGAGGTCCGGATCAGTCGACTAACTCACACGAAGAAAAGTGCTTGTTTTAGAGCTGACTTTGGTAAAGACGCAGATGTATTCTCTAACCTTTGGAGAGACTTGCAATTAACCAATATCACAGCAGCCAAGATAACAAATGCTAATAATGAAATTTTAGCTGAATTTTTGTGGACTCTTCATTGGCTGAAATCTTATCCAACTGAAGAACAATTGGAGAGTCGGACACACTGGTGCAACAAGACCATCCGAAAGAAAATAAAGGGAATGATTATTCGAATTGCAGCTCTACGGCCTTCAAAGATTTTTTGGCCAGAATCCTGGAGCAATCCAAATGAAAGTCCGGCTTTTTTAATCACAGTTGATGGAACACATTGTCCTATTCAAGAGCCAACAAAAGGACACAAGTATTCTAAGAACCCAAAATATTACTCCCACAAATTCAATTGGGCCGCTCTTGCCTATGAAGTTGCAATCTCAATATTCACAAATCAGGTAGTGTGGATCAATGGACCTTTTCCAGCTGGAATGGGAGATGATGAAATTTTTATCTTAGGTTTAAAAGCGCAAATGCCGGTTGGCAAAAAAGCAATTGCTGACGGTGTTTATAAACGTCACGACTTACCAATGATCAGCACCAACTATAAGGCTGACACGGCTGCTGTTCGCCTCTTCAAGCGTCGAGCTAAGGCCTGACAAGAGTCCTTTTTTGGAAAGATGAAGGTATTTGAGGTGTTGACTACTGCCTTCCGGCATGGAGAAGAGCATCATGCAAAATGCTTTGATGCTTGCGCTATCATCTGCCAGTATCAAATTGATCTGGTGCCTCTTTTTGACGTGTAAAATAATGAATTTAGATTTACAAACTATTATCTTCTGTTGTATTGTTATTGTCGTCAATGACCTGTAGGTTGAATGACATCTCATGCAGTTCAGGATTCCACACGTCGATATTTCCCTGCATAAGAATGTCTCCTTGTTTGTCAGAATCATTTACTAAAGCCAAAGGCGATACCAATGGTTGAACAGGTGCTGCATGCAGTTGCTGTTTAGGAGGAGACTTTGCCTTACGCAAACGTTTTTGGCCCCGTTTGTCTTCATTCATTTCAATGTCCTCATTGGTACACGATCCTGAAATGGACTGATCATCCACATGTGGCGGAAATGGCACTGCAGGAACTGAATAAGGGATTGGACGTACATCCATACCTAAAAGTAGAATGAAGATCAAAGTGAATAAAATGTGTTGATTTTACAATGTAAAACACTACGAGCCAAAAGTCATACCTTGAAGCAAAGTGTCGAGCTGACCGGCTTCCTGATTAATGTCTCCTGAAGGAATTGCGACACGGGGCTCTTCTTCCACAATCGTCACGGCAAAACAAACATCCACAACAATTCCAGTAAGTGTCGTAGATTCATTTACAGCTGTTGGAATCAAAACAGGAGTGACTTGGGGATCAATTTGTCCAAGAGGAGCTGAATTTGGAGAAAAGACAATGTTCGAAAGCTCATATTCTTCAGGAAACACAAACTCTACCGTATAGGTCTGGCGGGACACATTCGCTAGCAAACGATTGAGAACAACGCGACGAGCAACTTCATATGTTTCCGAATGACCACCAAGACGATTGCGTTCACGCTGGTACAAGAGAACATGCTTGAGGAAGCTGCTGGGAGCAGTAGGAAACTGCACGACAACAGAATGTGTAGTGCGTAGCCACGCTTTGTACTTTCCTTCTTTGTACATGGCAAAGTCGGCCCCAAGAACCTCAATGCCAAATCCATTGTGGAGTACTCCATTGTCCGTGTGATCCTGGAAAGGAACAATGAGAACTTTGCGATGCATTTCCGGAAGAGACGGATCAACCTTCATTGTATCTGTGCAGATAAATTACAAGGTTAATAATATGGGAGGACACAAGAAGTATGTGGGGAGTCTTGATTACTTACGGTCAATTCGGAGGTTGTTCATGGTGAATTTGATATGTGTTGATGATGGTTTCTTTGCGTAACGACTATGAGATAAAAAGGAACTACTGAGTCTTGCTGGTGTTGCTGCCAATGCTTTTGTATGATTTGTATTTGCTTCAGTTGACTCTTTTCCAACAAATGGGCTCGGACTTGGTAAATGCCAATATTTTTGTTTGACTTCTGCAAACTTGGCAGTTGTTTTCTTCTTCCAACGATCAACTAGGTTTTGAACTTGCCGTCGTAAGGGGGTGTTTGGCTTGCCGTAGATGTCCTCCCGTTCGTCACAGAGGGCTTCCAAATCAACCTTACCAATCCCTCCCCGAAGCTCTATATCTTGCAAAAGCTCTCCCTGTACTTCTGGCTGGAGACCCCAACTACGCTTTTTGCTTTCAGATGAAATAGAGGCAGATGATGGACTTTGCAATCCTTGTTCTTCCTTTGATTGTGTTGATGAATGTCTCTTCGATGGTGCCATCCTTCCATCCTTCTCAATGGGTCCACGCGCCAGATTCATCCAGAATTTTGATGTTTTGAAAAATTATACACTACTACCTATACTGATTTGGCTTGGCTGTTCAAATTTTGGCGGTTTTTCCTTCCCAAGGCCTGCCGACGTAAACAACCGCCTTTCTTCTTGCAACACCAAAAAAGATGTGTATGATATACAACAAAAGGTTGCCAAATAAGACGCTTAAGCTTACCAATCAATTGGAGACTTGAGAAAGAATGATTTCATCAATGCTAGCACGTAAAAAAGCAAGTAAGCCTCCAATGCAGGCAGAAGCAAAAAAAAAAACAAAGCAGAAGGAAGAACAG
>Ga0051981_10000191_pt1 | contig 28225 bp, 28 predicted proteins | sample CryGey13umfilter_3_FD_59644 | JGI IMG/M metagenome (GOLD analysis project Ga0051981, IMG submission 59644) | Groundwater microbial communities from aquifer in Utah, USA - Crystal Geyser 4/10/14 3 um filter | ecosystem: Environmental > Aquatic > Deep subsurface > Groundwater | place: USA: Utah... | reverse complement strand
TATCTCATAAAATTAGAAATCAAATAAGTTGAAAAGGTATATTTTACAGCATCTCAACATGAAACATGTGTTGGTGATAATTATTGGTACGCAGTAGATTCCCTGTTCTCGTTTTTGATCGTTGCGAAGAACAAACATCGGGTGGTGATCGTGTGTTTGGTGTACGCGTTGTTTGGGGAGCAGGTTCGCATCGTGGCCAGAGGAACGTTTTCCTTCCCCTGTACGGTTATAGATATACGTGAAAAAAATGGCTGCTCGACCGCCATTTCTTTTTATTTCACATGAGAAAGCGCGCGCCAATGGGATGCCAACCGACACGCTCTCGTCACTCATCGTCAAGAGTTTTTAATGTTACTCCTACTAGAGAGTACATAGCTCATCCACTCACATCAGAGTAGCTCACATCAAAACTCGATAGGATTGACAGTGAGCTGGTTTCATTCCAAAATATATACATATGGTAAAAAATGGAGAGGAATAATCCAACCAAATTTCACACGACTTACGTGCCCCGGCGAAGTCGACAACGGCACTGGAACATCACACCGAGCGTATAGAATGGAGAGATAGCGAGTACTGTATAATGGTTCGGACGATGAAGGGTAGCAGATGCCGTCATCTTCTGTGTGTAATAGCGGGGTGTCTTTTCTGGCTTGACTTGTGGACCCATGCCATGCCTGACGGGGCCCCTCAGTGTCCAGCAGATCGAGCAGGTGTAGGCGAGGATCATGAATCCAGATTTGCTGTCACCGGGAGCTTATCCGATGGCGATATCATCGTACGCATTGACGGTAATATTCTACAGGAAGGTGTTACTCCTCCTTTGCAGATTGGTCGAACTTACACTGTTTCCGTCGAAAGAACATCGGGACCGTTTCGGGGCATCCTTTGGCGTATCGGCAGTGGATTGCGAGGATCGAATACAACGTCGGCATTTAGCGTCAACGATGACCAGTTGCAAGTGTCACAACCGTGTGTTCAAGAAGGTGTCGGAGGCGTTACCCACACCTCAAGAGTTGACAAAGATTCCGTATCCTTCACCATGACATTGGATACTTTTGACATTGAAATGCCCATAGATCTGACCGTGGTCGTATCCAATCCACCATCCGAGTTTTACTACAGCCAATTAAGAGTTAGTCCAAGGCTACCTTTCCGAGCAGACCCCACCATGTCACCAGTAGCGATAACGAACGCACCCACGATCACATTTCGACCCACAAACAGTCCCTCGCAAACACCGTCGGTAACACCCACCTTTGCCAACACGACACTTTCACCCACCGATCCTCCATCGACTGCCATGCCGTCAGGTTTACCCACTAAAGCGCCCACGTCACCGCCCACGGCAATACCATCAAGGGCGCCCACGAGAGAACCAACTCCTTTGACACTAGAACCGACTGCTACGTCGCCTACGACAATTTTCGATTTGATTGTGTCCATGGATCTTACATTAGTCGATTATGTACAGTTGGGAGGGGAAGGCTTCCGACCCATCATTGACACAGAAGAGGGCGGTCTGACTTTGTTTGCCCCCACAAATGAAGCCTTTGAGTCTTTGAGGCCTCGTCTAGTGACGTGGCTAAAATCGGACGTCTTTGCTTTGGTACGAACATTTTTGCTGGGTCACACGACCGGGGATAGCCTCACTTTGGATGATTTGAGAATGCGGGGGAGGCTGGTACTTTTGGATGGCAGCGAGCGGCAGGTCGCCTTGACGCCAAACGGAGATATTCTTGTGGGAGGGGCGAACATTATTACTGCAAACTTAAATGCCAGTAATGGACTTGTCCACACGATTGACCGAATTCTCACAATACCATCACTGGAAGACTATCTTTCCGCTGAGGATCCAGTTTTACTGGACTACTTTTCTCAAAGCAACCTGTTGGACGTACTGCGAGGTGCGTTTGGAGCCACAATCTTTATTCCTCCCGGTGTAGCCATTACCAACTTTTCTGCTTCGTTCCCCGATTTGGGCGAGGTGATATTCACGGAACCTGCGTATGCAATGCATCTGAATGGTTTACTTGCGTTTCACTGCGTAGACGGGATGTTCTTCCAATATGATCTGCGAAATGGACAGAGGCTTGAAACATTCGCAGGAGAACGCGTCGTCGTCTCAATCAACTCTGGGATTGTAAAGCTGGCTTCGAATGCGGTCATTGTGGAAAATGATGGCGTAACCCTTGAAGCCATTATTCACAGAGTGGATGCGTTGCTAACACCCAGTTTTCTAAGCAAAAGTCTGGCAGATGTTATTTCTGACTCGACGACAATGTTCTCTTCATTCGTGGTCTCGGCGGATTTCGAGTCCAATCTGACTTCGGTGTTCGGGTTAACTGGTAAGTTACAATCCCTGTACCACTCACATAAGCATCATTCCCGATATCCTCAACACATTTCTTGAGTAAAGTTTTTGCGCCGACGGATCAGGCCTTCATGAAACTTGGTGCTACAAATTTGGATTTTTTACGGAGCGACGTGGCAAGAGCAACGTTAGAGCGGGTTTTGAGTCATCACATATTATTGACTACACTCCCAACCACAATCCTTTCCGAAGGTAGTACAACAATCTCCCAGACGCTCGATCCTAGTCGATCACTGTCCGTGACGAAGAATGGGGATACAGTCGTAGTGAACGAGACCGCTACCGTAGTTGAAAATGATCTTTTGGCAAACAACGGGATCGTTCATCTGATTGACACCGTCCTTTCGCTTGAGTTTGCTGTGAGCCCTACGCTCTCGCCCCTTGACGAAACCTTTACGATGACACCGACGACAGGGGATATGCCGACCAACGATCAAATCCCCTCTCCAACTTCGAGTTCCAAACCTTATTGGCACCCTCTCTGGTATTGTTCTTTTCTTTCATGCTTTATTCTATGGGGATGGTATCCTGGATGAATCATACGTCGTTCAAAAGCCTTGTAGCGACGACATATCCATTCGGTGCTCATGAATCGCAAATTGCTTATAAAAATGCACTTTTCGAAAACAGATGTCAACCCGCGCCTACTTCTATGCTATTGGTCGCCTAATACAATGCAGTTATGTTGTTTTAGGTATATAATCTGTAGCGGACACGAACGTGAAGGATAAAGTAAAGATATTGTAGGCTCGTTGAGGTGCGGTGCAAATAATTTACAACTGATAGGAGTAATTGCACATAGATCGGAAACATATACTTTTTGTATATGTGCATTCCTATCATATTTTCCTCGGGGGCGAAAAAAACGTGTCTCACTTTTTCCCACGTCCCCTCGACCTGTCCAACTTCGAAGTTCATTTTTAGAAATGAAGCATGGCGGCAGTGAGCAGTGAACAACTTCTGAAAATGTTCATTACAACCATCTCTTACCAAAGATGTTTACGTCTATTTGTATTCATAACTACTGTAGCCACAACTGTGGGGCAAGTGCCTACATCAGCGCCGACAACAAACATAACCGACACCGACGCACCTACTACACCCGTCGCTCGTACCATCGAACCGAGCGCTCCACCTTCCAATACCTCGACCCTATCTATTTACCAAATGGGACTTGTGAATGACTTGATTGTGGCGGATCTCGCTGCATTGGCAAGCCTTTCAACTGATTTGGATGACCCCACACAGACCTTGACACTATTTGCACCCGTCAACGAAGCATTTGAAGCGGTTCATCCAGCCATCCTCGACTACTTTCAAAATCCTCAAAACGTTGTCTTGCTAAGGCAGTATCTATTGGGACATGTCGCCGCCGGGGATATTTCAACAGCCATTTTGCGCGATTCTCAAAACATAACCTTTGAAAGTTCTCAAACCAGCCCTATTGCAGTCGACGACAACGATGACATTATTATCGGTCCAGCCACTGCGACCAAAATTTTGACAGCTGATATAATCGCTACAAATGGCCGTATTCACTTGATTGACGGAATCCTCGGTATTCCTACCCTGCCTCAATTTTTATCCATTTTTGGTCCGGCTCTTTTACAGGCGATCGAAATTGCAGGACTCACAGATCAGTTAGACGGGAAAACGCTCTTTGGGCCAAGTTTATTTGCTTTTGCTGGATTGTCCGAATCGTTTCCTCAATTGGCAAATGCTGTCTTGACAGATATCGCTTTTGTTAGCCATTTGACCGAGATACTCCTGGCTCATGTTGTACCAGATATTTTGTTTGGGGATGATTTCGAAGACGGGGAAAATATTACCATGGTCAACGGGGATAATTTTACAGTTTCTATCATTAATGGAACCATCTCAATATCACCCGGTACCAATGGTGGAATCGTTACCCTTCAAACAAACGTCATAACTGTGCGTACCATCGTGTATCAAGTAAATGGACTTCTACGGGCCTCCTTTTTGGACTTGACACTAGTCGACGTGGCAGCGGTACACACATCTACCTTTGCTACGCTTTTGGCAATGACGGAATTGGAACAACTCGTCAGGAATACATTCAATTTGACCGGTGCGTTCGTGTATATGGTGCGTTTCGTTTTTGTGATGTATTTGGGATTCGTCTCACTTTTCTTCGACTTTTTAATTTTTTTTTTGGCGCCGTCTCAGTATTTGCACCGACGAACGAAGCTTTTAGCGCTATGAATCTTGTGACTTTCAACTTTATTCAAACCCCCGCAGGGGCTGTAACGCTGAAGGCAATTCTTTCTTTCCACATTGCACAGGGAACATACAATTCCGCATTTCTCCTCACCAGCGGTAACTCGAACATAGTCTCTTTGTACGAAGAAGGATCGGCCATGATTAAGGCTTCCACTGATGATGGTGTAATTTCATTAAACGGAGACACGGTTGTTGTCCATGCCGACTTGATATCCAACAACGGGATACTTCACGTGATCGACAGAGTTATGGATCTACCCCTCATCACTGGGCCGCCTTCGGTTGAAACGGATCGTCCGTCTCCCCCAAATACACCTCTACCTGCGAGTGCATCCTCTATATCGGTGCCATTTTTATGGGTAGGATGCTTAGCGACGACATTAATTGTCGCCGCGTGCTAAAAAGCGAAATCACGAGATGGCGAAACAAACAATATCACAAGCACCTACGTACACCATGCCCATCGTCGGGTACTTGTTTGTAATGAAACAATAAAAGTCTTTGCTACCAGCGATATAAAAATCTAGACTCTTTTGCCATTCTCTGACCTGCTTCGTTCTTCGCCTTCAAAGAGCGGAATAGATTATGACACTGCTCTATCAGAAGACTGTTCGATGTGAGTAGGGGAGGGGTAGCTAGATTTTCGTCGTGTTTTGACCGTGAGATGGGATGCGTGAATCTTGGAATCTTCCTCGGTCCATTTTTAAAATTTCTAATTTTTTCTGTGGACATTTCTGTAGGCTACGTTTGCGATGGAACCCAACGAGACGATCGTGGTCGGTCATCGTCATCAGCATTTGCCTTACCGTAAACTGAAGGCCAGCAACGCAGGCCACCATGGTAATAGCCTAAAAACTGGTGTGAGGAAGTGAATAGATCTGTGCTTGTTTTGAGGAACGAAACTTAGGGACAGGAATCTACCTATACTTTTTTGGGAGTACACCTTGATCTAACACTTGCAGAATGATTGCGCGGAAGAATGCCGCTACCGAACACGAGGCGTTCCGGAACAGGTAAGAAGGAGACAAGCATTTTGCTTGACAGTCGTTCCGTCATGACATATCTTCTCACACGCCTCTTTCTCGCTGGTAGTCTCGTCGATGATGTTCTCGGTCACAATGCAGGCGATAAAGTTCCCATGGAGAAGGTCGTCATGCTTCTGTGGTCTTTCCGTGACGACCCTAGCGTTGTTAAGTTCATGGCACAATTCGTCTCTAAGGTAGGTGGCGTCGCGGTTGGTTTATTGGCATATTGGCATATTTGCATGAACTGATGATAGTGATCTCATCTATATCAATCATTACTTCATAGTATGCTGCATCTCGTCATGTATTTGACGGTATCGAATTTTACTTACCACAATTGGCACACATGATTATTCATCTCGAGGTAGATTGGGACGATGCCATCCTCGAGCGATTCGCCTTGGTCATCGCGCAACAGTCGCTGCATTTTGCCTTGCAACTCAACTGGATTTTGCAAGGCGCTTTGGAAGATTATAAACCAGAGTGCAATGATGGCAAAGCCAACGAATCATACAGCCCCATGTTTTATTCGCGATGTCTCAAATTACTCAAAAACTTAGAGCGCTGTATCGTGTACGGGAAGCCACGAGCTGCAGATTTTCAGCGACTCTATGAACAGGGTAAGATTACCAAAGAAGAATTAAAGATTCTTGAACTCTCAGATCGACATTTCAACGCACTACAAATCACAGATGCAACCGCACACGTAGAAGTCGGGGCGTTGGATGGGACACTTCTTGTGAAATTGCCACCATCGGAAAAGAACAAAGGGACGGGCTTTGTAACTCGTTTTTGTGTCTTGGAAAAGAATGTACTCAACGTGTATATGCCACGAAAAAAGGCATGTTCGGGAGCTTTCCAGCTAGATCGAGCCATGTCTCTAGCCCGTGCCGACGTCCAAGCAGTAGACGACCACACTATTCGAGTTATCAAAAAGCTCTACAAATTCGAACTCAAGTGCTCTTCAACTCAGGAGGCTACTTTGTGGACGCGTCGTCTCCGCGAGGAAGCCAGTGAATCCACACTTTTTCAGTCAGAGGCAGTCAAGAAAGACCTGACACCCACACAGCTGGAACGTTTCAACTTTTTTGAAAACGAACGCAAATTCGTGAAAGATTTGACACAGATAGCGGAAGATTTGAGATTTCAAGATAGAGAGCACCGAAAGGTGAATGCGCCGGGACTAATGGAGAAACTTCATATTCCCGAAATGGTCTATTCGCCTCTGTGCAACTCGTCCGATATCTGGCGTCGCGTCTCTTCAACTTTGCACAATGAAACGCGTGTTTTCAATACAAAGGAACGTTGTCCCGTTGTGATGAACTTCATCTCCAAGAGAGGCGAAAAGGTCAATGGGGTCAAAACAGATCCAAATCTTGACGTCGCTGAGTACATGCACGCCTATTTGGAAGTATCCGAAGACGTCGAAACGTTGGAAGAAGTGGAAGAAAGTAAGGAAGAAGACGAAGAGACGGACGTTGCCGAAAACGGACATGAAGTACAAATCGAAGATGGGGAGAAAGAGAACGAAGACAACGTGTCGGACAAGGACAATGAAATGCGTGTCTCAAGTCACGGCAGTATCGCTAATGTGTGGCAGGAGGACGAGGAGCATGGTGACAATGCAAAGAAGGGAGGCAACAGAGTCCAGAGACTCCTACGTGAATCTGTTGTTTCTGTTCCTTCCCGCATTTCGAAGCGCCTTGGTGTTACTATGAGCCGTCGCGGGAGCCATCGTCTAGTTAGCGTCATGGATCGACAGACGGAGGTGCAGCCCCTCGTTCCCATCCTTGAAGGAAGCCGTGGGGCACAGGCGGCTGACGAACTCGACAACGCTTCGGTAGGAGATGGAACAGTTGTCTCGGTTGAACGTAGTAGTGTGCTTATCAAGGATCACTTGGTGCTCGGGTCGCTCGACGAGGGTGATATTGATTTCGAGAGCATTTCGCGTGCTAGTAAATTCATCTGCGGAGGTGCGTTGTGGGCAGAAAAATCGGCTGCAATGCTGGAACAGGCGAGAAAAGACAAAACAGGTGCCCTCGACAGCGATGCAGTGCAAATGGAGGTTGTAAGCTGCCTTGCAAAGTCAAATGATGATCTCCGACAGGAGGTATTTGTGATGCAAATGATCCACTACTACAAGTCTGTTTTCGCTCAAGCTAAGCTTCCTCTATGGTTGAAGACATACCGCATCCTCAGCACAAGTAGCAGCGAAGGGCTAATCGAGGTTCTAACCGATGCGACTTCCCTTGATGGCTTGAAAAAGTCAGAAGGCTACCCCACCGAAGGCGGCTTGCGAGCTTATTTCGAAAAGGTGTACGGTCGACCCGATTCCAAAGCATTCAAGGCGGCACAAAGAAACTTTATGCAGAGTTTGGCCGGGTATGCCGTCGTGGCGTATCTTTTGGGTTTAAAAGATCGACACAATGGGAACATCATGATTGACACACGTGGCCATTTGGTTTTCATTGACTTTGGTTTTGCGATGGGAATGGCGCCGGGTCATGAATTTAGCATGGAACGAGCGCCTTTCAAACTGACCAAGGAATATGTGGAAGTTATGGGTGGCGTTAAGTCTGATTGCTACAAGGAATTTGAACGCCTCTTCGTTGCCGGGTTTGAAGAAGGGCGAAAAAACAACCAGGTTGCGCTTGGTTTAGTCGAAATCATGATGTTCAAAAGCAACTACCCATGTTTTTCTGGCTGGAGATATGGCAACGGCAAAGCCTTGACTCGCTTTGAAAAGCGCCTTATGTTGGATGTGCCGGATAATCAGGTGAAGAGGAAGGCGTTAAGACTGATTCGAAGGTCCAAGCAGCATTTCGGCACGTATCTGTATGATCTTTTCCAAAAAGCTACTAACGGATATGCCATATAAGATTTAACAACATCAATACGAATACTTTCTAATTGCCCACATTATTTAGTTTTATATCGAAATATGCAAATCAAAATGGTCTAGACACGTCGGCGACGCGTGCGAATTGAACGGCGACTGGATGGTGCAGCATCCGTTTCACTTTCTACAGGAGGGACATACTCATCACCGTCGTTCTTAGACTTTGGACGTATCTTTCCCTTGACCTTCGTAACCGCAGGCCCCTTGCTTTCATCTAAAGATGGTTCGTCGACATTTCTTCGAGCCACATCCATTGCGCTGTTCAAATCTTTCGTCAGCTCTTTCTCTCCGGCAGCCACTGGAGAACCTGTCTCACCGTCTGAAATATCGTCCTTCGCCTTCGGTAAGGCTTCCAACAAACTCATGCTCACCTTTCCCACGCGCGTCTGTGACAGGTCTTGCGCCTGCTGGCTTCCCGGCAACAATCCAAACGAACAGAGTTCATCATGCAAAACTCCGTACCATGTGTTGATTGTCTGAGGAAGAGATAAATAGAACCACAGTAGGAAAGTTGCGTGACATGAAAAGGGAATCCACCATAAAAAACCGGCAAGGTTTTGCAGCAAAGCACTAAACATGGCATTCAAGACCCAAAATTTGAGGTAAATTTCAGTAGCTCCCCCTTCAGTGGATCTAGAAATCATGGGGACAAACTGAACATATAGAGAACCATACTGCGTGATAATGCCAGGCATGAGCAATGTCCCACTCGGAATGAGCAAAGGGCGACCCTCTTCCAACACATGTAAGAGCCAGTCAGCGGTATTTTGGCTGAGAATTCCCAGCATGACGGAAAGACGCATAGCGTTTGAAACCATAGCAATAATTGTGTTTCGCCAGAATGTTTCGGGGACAATATTTGCAATATGTTCATGAACATACCGAGCCGTCGGAGAAATGTAGGATGTCAGTACGCGCAGAGGACGCGCTTCCGGAAGCTGCTGTCCAGCAATTGTTTGAGGCACCATAAAAGGCAGAGCATAGATCCACAAGTAGAAAAAGCATTCCATATTTCTCAAAACGATCACAATAGGCTTTGGAATAAAATATCCAAACATGGCTTTGATCGATAAAAGAGCACCGCGCACCATCCAGAATCTCAACCAATAATCCAATTCCTCATCTAGACTTTTTTCGACACTCGATACGACGGATATTGCAGCGCCAAGAGACTGACGCTTTTTCTTTCGATCCTTGTAAGGAGGAGAAGGAGGAGGAATTCCAGAGTTCCGCTCTTTCTCTGCCAAAGGTTGACGGGTTTGAAGTTTGCCAAGCTTAGAGTCGGCATTCTTCAGTGCGGGTTTTGGAGAACCAGCAGGTCCAGTGTTTTCCTTATTTGCTGTTTCTTCCTTTTCCATCGAATGTTCATGCAAAAGTGTGATTGTACAAATGATAGGGTACCACCACGAAAGCATGGAGATGATTCCAGGGTGAGCCAGCATCGCCACAACTCCGGGTAGGAATAGAGACAGCCCTACCGCACACGCTCCGAACACGGCGTGAGGAGTCATGGCGGCCAAACCCAGGGATACCGTAGCAATACGGTTGACAGCAGATCGATAGGCCTGAAATAAGCGTGGACAAATGAAAGGAAAGGAACAAACAGAAGATGCAAGTCCAAAAGGCTTCGGTGAGACACTGCCTCGGTGATAGTTGTTCGTGTGGTGTGATGAGCAACTTTCCGGCGACCAATTTAGACAAGAGTCAAAAAATGACTGCGAGCCGGCCCGTTTCCACGATCGGACAAGGAAGATGTTCAAAATTCAAATATAAACGGTACAACAACATCTGATCGAAGCAATGACCACGGGGCCTTGTTGGCGAGCTACTAACATAACGCCCGTAGTACGGTAGAGAGAGCCACGCCTTCATATAGCTTCGCCTCGGCAACAAAGAATCTAGAATAGATACGGTAACACATTTGAATTACACCCAACAACGAGAAAGAGTTACTCACCTGTGACGTCCGTTCCATCTGACGACCCACAGCATCCCGAGCTCTCTGGATGTACCGATTGCGTTGTAACCACCGCCGAAAAAAATACAGTGCTACAAGTAATGCACAAATCGCTGCCTCGATCATCAATCCTTTACGACTTAGACCGGTCTGAAATTTCCAAAAGGCGATTGCGCCTTCTCTGGCCTGTGCTCCACCATGTTTGTAAATGACATCCACGATTATGTGTTGCCAGATGAGCCGGCCCGTGGTGAAGAAGAACCAACCAATTCCCAAGATAAAGGGTCGGCCTACCAGGACACTAAAATAGAAAAAGCTTTTCATGGCTTGGTACCCATCCCTCCATGCATCACTGCCAGCATTCCAGACTTCTGTTCCAGTTGGAATCTCCAAAAGCTCTGACCACTCGTGTGCGGTTCGGAACGCCAGTTCGACGAGTGCTTGACCTCGTTCTTGAGCTTCGTACCACGACATTGCTGCCTTTTCCTCGCGCTGCTACTGGAGCGTTGCAAATTACGTCGTAGCAGAGTTTCTTGTCTGGCTATATCTCCAAAGCGCCGTTCCCAACCAGCAGAGAATGGGAGATGTTTTTTTTTGTTTGGGCTGTTGTGTGTTCACGGGGCAACGACAAAGTCGCCAGGAATAACGATTAATTTCAACCCTAATGTACAATTAATTCTATTCCTCGCTCGCGGGAGAGGTGAAGACGACCAAACACAGTTTGGTCTGGTGGAAAATAAAAATAGTAATAGGAGTACTTGTTATGAGGTTGGTACAAAGACGACAAGTCTTCTAATGTTTTACTTTTAGGATGCTCTACAGACTTCCGTGGGCTGACGCTGAACCGACTACCTTCATGATACATTTCTATCCGACAGCTCAAGGCTCAACCCAATCTGATACAGCTCGGATGTGGAGGGTAGTCAGAGAGACAGGAATGGAATATTCTTGTGATGCGATTTCGTGCGCGAAAAGGGCGCTGGGCGTATCTCCTGATAGTCCAGCGTTGCGGAACAGCCGGTCGATGACTGGGTCAAGAGCGATAGAAAAACGGATACTGAAATCCACATGCACTATCTCGACCAAAACCAGATCATCCGTCAGGCGCCAGGCCAACCATCGGGAGGCCTCCCATTTGTCCGAAATTCGAAGGGGCGTCGATCCAACGTCTCCTAAACGAATCTCGCTATCGAGGAGATCCGTCAAGAAGCAAACTTGTTGCCAAAGGAGATCGACCGTCCATTCAGCATCTGAGATGCGCACCCCTTCGGCAAGAGTCCCCGTGGCGATTTCTCGCTGAGACTGCCGAATCGAGAGAGACTCGGCGACCTTGAGGCGGGACTCCAGATCACAAATCTCCTCCATGAGATCATCCACTGTTTTGTCACGGAGGACTGTCAATGCCAAGGGGTAGACTTCGTCTACACTTGTCATCCTTTCCGGGAGGTTATATGAAGCCGAGATGGGGGTCAATAGAAAAAAGTCTGGGCTCCGTCAGACGTTTGTGGCATTGGTACGTCGAGGTTGCGGTCCGTGGAGACTCCTTCGGTTTGTCCCACCAAGACCCACATTCCCATGTCCTACATATACACCCCCTTTTATCACAGTTGCTGAATAAACGCCTTCTCGTTGTGCGTCGACGTTCGTCCCAAGATTGCATTTCGTTCTGGGAATCGTCCACTCAGAGCGAGTCGTTCTCGAACGTAAATACTACGCTATGGTCTCATCAGAGAGCGAGAAAAAGACTCGAAAAAAGATTTTCTCCGTCGGAACAATGACCAACGCGACTATCAATCGAGTTGAATCGTATGTGTAGGCACCTGGGGGATCTGACAAAAATAGCGAGGATTGGATCAAATAAAATGAATTTTTACCATTTCTCCATACCTGTGTTGTTCGAAAAGTTGGAAGTGACAGGTCTAAAGCCACCCATCCGAAAACTTCTTTCATTTCACTTTATCGTGAAGCAATCAACCAGCCTTCGACAAATCACATCTCTGCATCCACATGTATTAAGTTTCTACCATGGGTCATCCTCAAGCATGTTCTATGAAAAATTCCTACCTGTTGATAAAGTTGCCTTTGTAGTATCTGCGGAGGGCTCGCTGTGTCCACACCCGTACCACCAAATAAGCAAAGCGGCTATGCTTTCTTTCATATCAGTCTTCTTCCGGTCTTCCATTGTTTTAAAGGTCATTAATTTAAATTTAAGTTCTAGGCAGATTATGCTGGAGCCAAAAGGTTTCGACTGATCCAATTGATGGCTTCGGCATGTCTGTTATGATAGGAAGGTCAAATGTATCGAACGTTACTAATAGATGCCATTCCTCATTCCATTTCTCGTCATCTTCTTTGAGCACATCGAGGTTGTGACGGCTACTGGAAGGCGATGATACTCCTATAAGACAATTTTCATCTGCTAGCATGTAGCGAGAGAAATCCTTTGCAAAATTAAAGTTCGAATGCCCTCTGCATCAGACGGCCATCTTTTTCAGACGTCACAGTTGTCATTGCTGCAAATGAGACTGGACGCCTCGGCTGTTGCGGCGAGAAACAGAGCAGCAAGGAACGCTGTACCGCCGATGGCCCCGTTTAGACCAATGGTTTCTCCCAAAAATACGAAACTCATAGTTGCCGCCCACAGTGGTTGACTGGCATAAATGGTTTGAGACCGAGTTGGACCAATGGCCTGCTGTCCACCGACTTGCAGAAAAGGGACGATTGCATTGACCATGAATCCACTCCACAAGATCAGTCCAAACAAGACGGGAGAAAAGGCATCGGGTCGGCTGAGGTATTCCAAAGTTTCGGTGCGTCCAGCGCCGATCAGTAACAAAACGGAAAAGAGAGCCTGTGTGCTAATTTTGCTCGTGATAAGTTCACGAGCCGCCACAAGTCTACCCCAGGAAAAAAGACGCAGGTCGTATGTAGCGTAAAAGATCGCAGCCACAACACAGAGAATGTCACCCACGATTTGATTTGGTGGCACGGCAGCTCCAGAAACGTGATCCTGTGTGAAAATCACGACACCACTCATCGCCAGAAACACTGAAACTTGAATACGCTGAGGGATGGGTACACCCATAATTCCTTGGACGACTGGTACAATTAGAGTTGTAAGTTGGATCAACATTGCTCCGTGGTCAGATGTTGTCATGGATAGGCCATACAAGTTGGCCGTAGTCCCAAGAAATTTCCAGAGACCCAGCTCTAATCCAGCCCTTGCAGTTGTGCCAAGTAATGCCTTCGTTAGTTTTGCTTCGTTTTCGTCTTCCTGCAGAGTGGAAGGTTTCGGTACGATTTGTTCCAAAAACGGGCCGCTAGTTACCAAACCAACCAACGCCATGACACTAACAGCGGCATTCAGAAGCAGCACGGGTGGGGTTGTCGCACCAGCAAGTGCAGCATGCATTACAGGGGACATGGAAGCGAAGACAAGGGTGCAAAAGCCAATCGTAGCTAGGCCCCTCCGATATTCTTGTTCGTTGACAAGAGTAGCGTCTGCGGCGAAAGTTGTCGATGTAATCATGGTCGTGTCCAGAACTGAAATGTCATCAACTTTTGGTGACTGCCTAGGAATCGACTTTATGCGCTCTTGTGCTTGATAATAATCCCATGGTGTTTTGTTGTTCTCTTCTACCAACAAACTGCGTTTTTCTGTCCTAGTAGATATCGATCGATCAGATTGTCGTAGCGCAATCTGTCGACATCGTCCATGCCTTGGAGGTGGCGCAAACGATACCGCAGCATCAAACCAAGTTATTAATAACAGAAGGTAATATCTTTCAGGTTTCATCCTTGTCTCTTATTTGGTAAAAATGAAAATGAAGTGGTCCGCTCCAACAACAAGATTGTTCTTCGGCTCGTGTCTTCCGGAACTTCAGCTTTAGGTGTCGTCGTCTGCTAACACTGTTATTCAAAATTTGTGAGAGCGGTCGCAGCGTGATGTATTGCCGGATCCTGCTGACGTTGAGGATGCGCTGACGTGACATCTTTATTTTGTAGGAGTACAGGCAGGACTAACTTTACTGTTAACTACAACGAAAAATGCATCAAGAAGTGTAGGTTGACATGGATGTGAAATATGGGATCGGATCTGATCGGATATTTTGGAGAAATTTAATTTTTTAAAAGACAAAGATAGAGTCATTACAAATCCATAGGGATAAAATATTCAATAATGAATAGAATCAAAAGTATCGCTCCTTTTCTGGAATGACCCTTTCTGCGCTCTCGTATCTCACACGGTGTTGCAGTTAATGTTAATGCCTCCCGGAAAACCACAGCGTTTCTTGCCTCAACCTTTTTTACAGTTAGGTTGCTTCGTTTCGGGTCACACGAGGGCAAAGAATCATCATCTATCGATTCAAAAAAACAATGAAGATCAATCTCAATTATGATGAAGGAAGTGACAGTGACAGCAAGTCACTGGTAGAAGAACGCGAGGAGCGGATCGAGAATGGGAAAGAGGATATTGTGGTTGCATCCGACGAAGCCATTTCTCGTGTGCAAACTCTTTTGTCGAATTCATCAACTCCCGAGACGCCGCCGGACAGTACCTCTGTTCATTCGGATGACTCCTCCATTTCGGACAGTAACTTAATGGGGACGAAAAATCCTGTCACGGCTTTAGAGGAAGAAGACTCATGGCAATTTGATCTGGGTGTTATGGCCAACCAAATGGAAAAAGTGGAAGAACAGGCCAAAGAGACATCTACCTTTAACAAGCGAGAGACGAACGACTTTGACACAGCGTCAAAGGTAACAATGCTTTCTGAAGAGCTGAGTGTCATTTCGTTGGAGCTTGAAGAGGCTGATCGGACCATGAAAAGTCTACTGCTAGGAAAGGAAAATGAATTGAAAGAGTTCCGTAGAAATGCTCCAGCACGTAGCAAGAGCAGTGATCACGCAATGAAAGGCGTCTTGACTTCCGAATTCCTTGAGCAACGCAAACAAGATCGGATGAATCGTTTGGCACGAGCACGTGAGCGTATTGCCAGAGACAAAAGGACATTCCAGCTCCGTGAGGAAGAAGAAGCAAAACAGCTCAAGGAGAAAGAAAGAAGGAAGAAGGAATATGATATGTCCGAGGATGCTAGAAGAGATCGAGTTTACAAATGGTATGGCCGCTGTGGTCAGCCGAATCGCAAAGTACTCAAGAAAAAGATTGCTGCACTTCAACACAAAGAAGGAGTCTCACCAGAAGATGTTGAACTGTTGCCCTGGAACTTCAATGGAACCCTGGTGAACGTCTCGCAAATGATCAGTATGCAAATGGATAATTGACGTGGTTCCGCCGTGACCCTCTCTCGTCGTCGTTGGGTAGAAGCTTTGTGTGCAGGGAATATATATGCATATATATATATATATATACTCCAATAGTATACCACACTTCATACCTACTTGTTGAAGGAAACGAGAAGGCATGGCGCTACACAAAGCCTTGTGAAGAGTATCTGCTACGGTTTTCATAAAGTTCACATACGTATAACGTTGTTAGGTCTGAATCTTTTGAGTTTTTGCTATAAGAGTCTCCTTGCGATTCATATCAGTCCGGGAAATTTACTCCACTCACTGTCTCTTGCCCATTCCGCGTGCCCACCTAAAATCATAATGGCCGCATTACGATACCGGCTGTGATGCTCGTACGATTCTCTATTGCGATGCTCGTGCGATTCTCTATTTGCGATGCTCGTGCGATTCTCTATTGCGATGCATTGTCAAAGCAGATTAATACTTTCCCCTTTCACTTCCTCTCTTCGTCGTCTCTGCTTGGTGATTGTTATGTTAATTTTGATAATTACACCTTGTTATTATTTATGTGGTTATGGCACTTTTGGACTAAAGCTTACATCATACGTGTTTATGTCAAAAGCGCTGAGGGACGTCGAAGATTTTTTTCTTTTCCCAATAAAAGAGTCAAAATTGTGAGAGATGAAGTGAGAAATTTCGAAGAGCCAAGTTTGAATTCGCCGGGCTGCCGCGTAATTAATACGAACTAAGCCATAAGTCTAGAATGACCCGTCACTACCACTATACTCCAAAAAGAAAGGGCTTTTTCGTAGGATAAGAAAGCCCTCTACGAACTGTATGCACGAATATTCTTCGCGAGATCACTAAGGCGGTTGGGCCACGCCCTTGAAAAGTCCATTCGATACGCGTTGGGCAAATCACTGCCAAAAGAACCCATCCTGTGATAGCAGAGAGAGAGAGACAAGGGTCCGCCTCTTGTCCGGACCATGATGGATACCACGAATAGCCTCGCAAATAATAGCGTACCGAAATGCAAGGCACGAATGCATTTTAAGCTAGGTGGAGCTTCAAAGGTCATGAAGAGCGTTAAATCGCAAAAGAAAGACACTCGTACCGCTCCCGAGTCTGACGGGTCTTCGTCTTCCGAAAGCAGCTCTTCCTGTTCCGGGAAAGACAACGGAATGAAAGTCATACCTCGGTCCAGCAATCACTCTCTACGGGGTAGTCATCACTCACACCGAAGTTCTTCAAGTCATAGTTCGAAACGATCGAATCTGAAAAAGGCTTCTGCACGAGCACCGCCTCCCGACGCCGAATTATCCGATTCAGAACAGTATGGGGACATTATGAAGGACTACTGCTACAATGAGAACAATGTGTTAGTGCCGAGGATAAAACTTGATACTGCAGCAACTCCTACCATCGAAGTCGACGGGAACAATAATGATGACGACGCATCCGTGAAGTCTTCACTTTCAGCGCGGAGACTTACAAGGGGTGGACGCAGACCAAACACAAACGGGGATGATGAGGGATTCGAAGTTGAACCTCCCGCAAGCGTAGGGCAGAAAAAAGCGTTGCGGAAAAGGGGAGAATTTTCATTTTGGGATCAGGATACGGATTCGTCCGATGAGGAAGATATTTTTAAAATTAATCCTCCCAAGTCACAATCTCCATACAAAGAAAAATCATCACCATCTCCTCACAGATTTTCTATGACGGCATCGCCAAGGAAAAATCCCACGGTGAAGGGCCGTGATACAGCAAGTGTAGAATCAATGGAGTACTTTACAGCTCAGGAGGCGCAACCAGAGAGAAGAACTCCCGGACGTGCCGATAGTGGATGGCATACTGGTGGGTCCTTTGATAGCAGCGACGAAGATGAGCCGGCAGAAAAACCTCAGGCACCTAGAATCAGCTTATCAAAGCTCAGTGAAGCAGCTCTCCGTATGAGCCGCATAGACAAATCCTCTCCATCATTTACATTTGCGAAAAAGAATGGCAAAATGGATGGGTATACAGCGAAGTCTGGACCAGCAATCGCTGATCCGATATTTTTAGGGGACGACAACGACGAAGATCACATGGGGACGAAAGATGATTCGAATCACAGCGAGGCATCCAAAACAAGTGCATCATTTGTGTCTGCGGGGGGTTGGTCTACAGGGAAGGACAGCAGTAGCAGCGAGGACGAGAAACAAAAGAAACCCGCCGCTGTGAAGAAAATCTCATCAAAGAAAGATCCAAAGAAAACATCAAAGAAAGAGTCAAAATCGACGATTGATAAAAAAGTGGAATCTTCAATAAATGACGTGGATCCTTTCGCGCAATTTGAAATACCCAAGGGAAAAGGATCGTCTTTCAATATCTCAGGTCACAGTACGGACTCCAAGTTCTCCTTTGTATCGGCAAATTCAGCATCGATAGAAAGCGGTTCGACGTTTTCTGAGGAGGACGCACTTTCTCCAATAACATGTTCAGTTGCCTCATCACGCCGACTCAGCATAAGCGATTTGAAAGAAATGTCAGAGGAGATGAAGCTCGAAACACTAAATGACCAACACGGAGAGAGCTTTATCTTCGATCTGAGTGCTATGCAGTTCGATACAGAAGGCATTTTTGAAGATCAGCCTCCTACGCCGTCGAACGCGAAGGATGTCACTCGGGTGCGTTCTGGAAAGGGTACAGCGAAATCAGACGTCAAACCGCAGAGCGTAGAAGAGTCGAAGCCAGACAAGGCCGCAAAACGATCGGCAAAGAAGTCTAAAAAGGAAAAAGATTCTTCTAAAGACAAAAAGGATAAAGAGAAGTCAACGTTTGATAGCGATGTGAAAAAGAAAAGGAAGGAGAAGTCCAAATCTTCAATTAAGGACACGGAGAAGGACACGACAAAGCAACCGAACAAGTCGAAGAAAGAGAAAGTTAAAGTTAAAGAACACAGTGAATCCAAGAAAAAGAAATCGTTTGATGAGAAAATTCTTGAACCACAGGAGTCGAAACGGGAAGAGAAGAAAGACACTCAGAAGCCTCTTGTTACTGTAGAAGACAAGCACCTCGAAAAGCGTCGCCAAGAACGAGCAGCTCGTCTGGAGAAGGCAAAGGAAAGGATTCGACAACAAGAACAAAACAAAAAGGAAGAAGAAGAAATTCAAAGAAAGGTAAAGAAGCAGCTAGAACTCTCACCGAAAAAGACCGCGAACACCGAGTACGATCGTCGCGAGCGTGCCTATCAATGGTACACCCGTTGCGGGATGATCACGAAGGACAAACTCAAAATTCGGATTAAATCTATTCCGCATTGCGACATTAAAAACGAAGACATCGACTTATTACCTTGGATGACTGGCGATAGAATAGTCAACGTCGCGAAGATGATGCAATACGCACGGGAAAAGTAAGAGTTTACTGCAGTATCCGCGCTGAATTGCTTCCTTGCAAATTGTACCATGCTTCGGCACGCCAAAATGCTTGGATTTGGAAGACACTATGTCTATTCAACCTTGCTACGTACAGATGCTAACATTAGATCGTCTCAGTAGTAGAAGGATCGAAGCCCGCCTTTGATGTAAGAATAGGTTTAGATAGCAAAGGATGAAGACCTGCCGCAGGGACACACCGAAGAGATTTTAAGGTTGCCTGTCTATACATTATTACTGGAGTCCATTGGCACACGTACCGGAGAGGGATTTTCCTTGTCAGGAAAACCGTACTCGTACCAAAGAGTCTCCAAATCCGGAAACTGCACTGGCTTCGGAAGAACTGCATTTGCCCCATGGTCACGAAAGTAGGCAACATCTTCTGGTAGTACATTGCCTGAAATACCTACAATAAACGAATCACAACCAACCTTACGTATAGCTTTGGTCGCTTTGGGTCTATGAGACGATAAAGGAGACACGTTAGAACCCGTATGAGTTTCCAACTGCAAAAGTCGAACCATACTTGCCCGTTGAGTCTCGGCATCTCGAAATCCATTAGAATTGAATCATAATACTCTCCCCTTTCCATACTCTTTGCTACCCTCTCAACGGCGTCAACACCATCAATCGCCTCATCACAAATGTGTCCATTTCGGCGCAAGTCTGGAATAGAATGAATGATTGAGACAAGTCCACTTCTCAGTGAATTCTGGTGCCACGACGAAACAAACTCACAGTGTAAGAGAAGACGGCGATTGGTCACAGAATCATCGACTACAAGTACGCGAAGTACATGGGGCGGGGCTATCGAGGCACTGTCGTTCACTACGGTGATCGATCATTCTATGCCATCACCGCTGAAAGAATAGTCCACATCGCTATTTTCGAGAACACGGTAAAGAGGAATTGAAAGTGTGAAAGTGTGAAAGTGGTCCCCATGCCCAGCCCGGGTGATCTGACTTTCAGAGAGCCCTTATGTTGTTCTGCAATGCCCTTGGCTATGAACAGCCCAAGACCGCTGCCTTCTCCACCCTGAAGGCGGTTAGCATCAAATTGGACACCCTGTTGGAAAAGACGTTGAATTTGATCTGGCGCTAGTCCCGCACCTTCATCTTCGACTTCGACCTCCATGTATCCAGACTGCTGGATTTCAACTTCCTTTGCATTGTGAAGTATAATTTTTCTATGAATATGTGATCGCACCCAAGCACGGCTTGTAACATGAACACGTACGCTGCCTATCGGGCACACAAGAGATTTTGAGACGCGATGTGGTATATGTGTGGAATACAGAGCAGACCCGTGAATTCCATACCTTTCTCTGGGCTAAACTTTATGGCATCTGCGGATCATAGAAGAAAGTCAGTGATAACTGGTGAAGTCATTCGAATCCGACGATTGCCCTGTCAAGCTAAACGATACGTACTACTGATCAGGTTACGAATAACCTGCGTCAATCGGAAAGGATCAGCAGCTGCGACCACCTTAGATGGATTGGTCTGTGTGTGATCCATAATCTCTTTACTTTCTTCATCTTCCGTCAAGCTCAAGGCTAGATGAACTTGTTTTTTACTCGCAGCCAAACGGAACTCATTGACAGTTTTGGCGACAAGCTTCCAAGGCGAGAGCAGCTCTAGCTCCAAATTGAAGTTCCCCATCTCAATTTTATCGTAATTGAGAAGATCGTTCAATACAGCAACCGAGGCTTGTGCATTTCGGAGCACTTCATCTACGAGCTCGTGCCACTCTTCGATATACATGGACCTCTTCCTTTCGTCGGTTTCATCTTGGTAGATCTCCTCCCTTGTTCAGCGGTGTCCGAATTTCGTGTGAAACGAATCGCACAAATTTTCGTTTTGCGTCAAGAAGCTGTTGTCTTGCACTGAATTCCTTTCGAACGCATCGATCGTACGAAAAGAAGACCAGCGTCGAGAACAAGATGATGCAAACAGACCCAACTGTAGCAACGAAAGGATTCTTCGTGCTGTATACGTCAAAGAAGTCGTGTGATGGGCAGATCAGCAAAGTGTAGGAGACCGAATCAGTACTAAAGAATCCTGGTTCCATTAGATCGGTCGAACGGCAGTATTTGATGGACTCCGTATTACGCAAGTCGCCTTCGCCTCTACTCAAATTAGGAAATGAAAACAAGACGATGAGGATCTGGTTGTGAAAATAATGCAGCAATCAATGCTCCCAACTCACTTGAGATCCACATGTCCATCTTAAATGTGGTATGTGTATTCTCCGCCCGAAGTTCTCAGTAAACAATCCACGCCACTGACGGATGCCGTGAAGACGTTCGTGAGCACTTCATCCCAGATGATCGATGAAGCCAAGATACCTGAAAGCTGGGAAGTGAAAGAAAAGTAAGTTCAGGTTTATGAAGACAGGGATCTTAAACGGATAGTAATTGTAGGGTGATGACATACCTCGTAAGGTGATCTTGACGGGTAGATGGGCTGAATAAGAAGAGCTCCTGGACCTGGACGAAATGCTTGGCTTGTGAGTATGAGAAAGTCAGTTATGGCGCCACATTCCACGGAGAGGTTTTGAGTGTTTTGTCTCATTTTTGAGCACGTAATAATATTGTCAATGACGACACCGCGTGATTCCTGAAAATGCAGATTCAACATGAGCGCCGGGAAAGGTCCCTCGTTGTGCTGAAGGATGGGCGCGAAGATTTTGTTCGGGCTTCCGTAACTGGTCGATCCATCCGTTTCGTGATATCTGTCATCCGACGTGTTCAGTTCAGGATTGACCCCCCAGACACCTCTCCCAAAAGAACTCGTAGCGGTATTGTCCTGGAATGGCGGTTCACGGACATTAAGAAAATAATCGTATGCAAAGTCTTCAAATTCACTCAATTGTTGCGGTGTCACCAAGGGGGCGAACCCCATTTCCCGTCCAGTTGAAGTTTCGATCAAATTGGCCGTAATATTTTCATATCCTCGGATAGTTACGAATGGCCATTGATCTGCATCTGGATTTGCGTTTGCCGCAATCGTTGCCATGGTAATGGTTCCCAAACGCTTGCGAGACGTACTTTCAAAAGCTGAATCTAAGGCTCTATCAGCGATGGCATGAAATTGTGTTTCGGCAAGATCCAGCTCAGCTTCACGTAATAATCTGAACGTAATCAATCCTAAGACTGCAGCAGCTAGGCCGAGACAGATCAGGAAGATCACCCGTCCAACCCACACAGCATAGTTTTTCCGTTCCCCAATTGATGACATATGGATCTTCATGCTCTCCGTAGTATGCGTAGCACTGGAAGGAAAGCCCCTAGTTTGATTATTTGGAAAGTCGAAACATTCTGGGAAAGCTAGTTTCTGCCCTTTCTTCGTCTATTCGGGTTCAAACTCTCCTTTTCGATCCGATGACCCAATGCTTTCCACGAACCAGCAATTTAAATTGGGTGGCCTACGATTCTTTCTCAGCTCCCATTGCCACCTTCGAAGTCGACCATCACAACTCATCGTCGACATAAGTTGGGTGCATATCCAGCCATCTTCCCCGCCCACTCGAGTCACGGGGGTCAACATTTTCCAGGATTTCCCGTACAAAGAGTTTCCGTAAAATGAAGTTGGGAATTCATTCGCCGTTTTGTGTGCTGATCCTATGAATTCGGTTTCGTTTCGTTGAAAGATGAACCTCGTGGTTTCCCCGGCAAATGCCCACATAGACATTAATCCCGAGTCAATTTGAGGGAAGTCATTTAATGACAATGCCTCCATCAATAGAGTTGGGAGATCTTCTGGATCCAAATCTTCTCTTAGAAGTCCAGCTCCTTTCCAATCCGACTCGGTAATCACCAGCGCAGCAAATCCGTCTTCTAAGTCTTCTATGTTTTCATCATGTCTATGAAGAGATAAAGCAGACATGAAGCCATAGGATGTCCACGAACTCTTCTTGCTGATGGAGGCGGGAACGAAGGCTAGAGCAGGTGAAATGTGCAGAAGCAGATTCAGGTATTTGTTGATCATTGTCTTGGTAACTCACTCACAAAATTTAAAAGGTAATTCATAGATAAGAAGGATGAAGGATGGTATTCCTACTACCATCTACGACGAAGTCGAACAGAACAGACTTCCGGTGCTTGTCACCTTCGTGTTGTTGGTCGTTGCAGCTTCTTGCGACTACTCCTAGCTACTCTAGAGGTGAGGTGCGTGAGTTGTGAGAGACGGATCACCTGCGTAGATTGTGGGATTCTCGTTCATTTTTGTTGGGTCGCATCAATTTGTACAAGACTCAAAAGTTGGCGGGAGACTTTTGAATTTCCAAAGATGGCTTTAATTAGGAGATCGAAAGATTTGTTTGTGCTCTCACTTAACGGTTTTAACGCCTATCCTGACAACTGTGCCAAATTGCGGCCAAGGACAAAATCCGGGTCTTCTGTCCGCCCAAAAGACTACTTTTTTCTGGAGCGCCTACAAGACTACCGGTACTTACCGGTACTTTGAGCCGGAAACTTCATTCCGTAGACGATTGCAAACCGAGGCGAGCACCAGGAAAACAAACAACCAAGAGAGACGAAAGCAGGCTAGAAATTGGCTGAAACCCACCGAAAGCGTTGTTCATCGACAAAAGTTTAAAGGAAGGCGGAGAGTCATGGGGGACAGTGATTCGGCCGAGGTCTTTGAGGTCATAATGGACGGAAACGATGTTGTAGTTGCCGAAGAACTAGCCGCCTCTTCTACCCCGAACCATGGTGCAAACAACAATTACGGTATTGACGATGCCGATGATACAGACAACGACTCAACGTATGATGCAGAATTGACTTGGCGATCTGATCCCAACGTGTCCCTATCGGACTGGACAGTTCAAGTTATCCCCAAAGGCTCAACGTCGTATGCAACGTATCACTGCCACAAGTCAGTACTTGCAGTTGGTCCTAGAAGATCACACTTCTTTGTCACAACCTTTGCCGCAGCTGATCAGAAGAAAGTCTCCCCGAATAATAACAGACGACACGGGAATGACGACGTGGACCCTTGCGACTTTCTTCAAGACACCCTCACCATGCCTGGAAGTCAGCTTGTGGATTACACGGATCACAGTTCGAACACAACTCGTCTCGAAGTGGAACGCCTTGCAGCACAAGCATTTCCTGTCCTATTGGATTACATGTATAGTTCTCATGGGGACTTGGATATTCATACTGAAAACGCAACGGCTCTGTTTGCATTGTCGGCGCAACTTGGCATCAAATCACTCCGACGGAAGGTCAAGGATTTTTGGACTCAAGACATGTGCATGGAAAACATTTCAACGTATTATGCTCATGCCCGTGTCTTCAAAGATAATAAAATTTTGTCGTACGCTGAGGAATATTGCGCCAGACACATCTTCGAAGTTACCGAAACTTTGGTGGTGGACATCCTCACGGCCGTCGATCCACACTTCTTTCTACGCGTGGTCACGTCAAGTGCTATGCAGGGAGATGAACAAGCAGCATTGCGATTGTCTCTGCTGATCGCAGTATATGGGAATATACACAAGAATGAGTTGACCCCATCCATCTTTCTGCGACTTACAGCCGCGACGCACCTGCCAACTGTAGAGGTCAAGGCAGCTACAGTTCTGTTGGAATTGGAAGACGACATTTGCAAGACTTCTGATCGCATGACGTCTTTGAAAGAACGTGCACTCTCTGTTATTTCTACGAATTGGGAAGAAGCCCTCTTCGCACCGGCGCCGGCGAATCCAGAAAATGAATTCCAACACACCATCGTAGATGGGAAAATCTGTAGCCTCCCTCGAGTTAGTGCACACGCCTTGGATGTGTTTACGAGACAGGTAATCTCACAAGCTAAACGAGATCGTTCCTCCAATGCACAAGAGCTGAAGGATCTACGTGCGTTCAAAATCGAACATCGAGCAGCAGCCGATCGCGAGGATCAGCTCAAAAAGGATCTTGAAGCCGCCAGGGCCGAGATTGCCGAACTCAAAGAAACCAATGAAAAAATGATTAAGTTACACAAAAGTGAAACGGAAAATCTACGACAAGCAAAGTCAAAACTCCAGGCTGAAGTGAGCGAATTACGGAAGGCTCAAGCGATACAAGATGATATGATAAAGTTAAAGCGAGTGGCGAATGGGGGCGCCTCCAGCTTGCTTCGGCCCAAGGACAACCATCAGTTAAGATCTTGAACTCTCGGTTGAGCCGTCGGCGCACCTGGCCTTGCTGCCGTAGAGTAGTGAAAGACTTAAATCTAGTCATGGGCCGTTCGTAGAAATGAGTTATGATTGACATGCATTTCCACTGGATGAGGCGCTCCTCCGCAAGTACCTTTGCTTTGAATGGTTTTTCGGGAGGTTCAGCGAATCCGTTTTGCAAATAATAACTGTTCTCAGACGCAAAAAATAAATTAAGCCTGAAACCAATGGTGAATACATACTTCTGATTTTCGTTGCTTCAAGCACAAGTGTCCCCAGGCGAATTCATTAAACGTGTCTTTTGTTTTCGACACTTACACTACCTATTTGATTCGTTGAGTGATACATAACTACCATAATATTTCTGAACGACAATCGAATGTAGGCAAACCAAAGAAAAAAGACGTAAAACGTGATCCCTTTTAACTGGCTGTGTAGGTGCTCAACTCGATTTCGGCTGGAAGCTCCGGAATATTTACTTCGAAGCGCGATTGGACTTTGTTGAGGATTTCCTGATCAGCCTCTGAGCTAATGAAGGAAATGGCAATACCCTTCGTACCAAATCGACCAGCACGTCCGACGCGGTGCAAGAACTGATCCGAGTCGTCGGGAAAGTCGTAGTTGATGACAACATTAACACGTTCAATATCGATACCACGGCCGAACAAGTCCGTCGCCACGAGAATTCGTGCATTGAAATCCTTGAAAGACTTGTACTGAGTGATGCGTTCTTCTTGCTTCATCCCGGCGTGGATGCAGATCGATGGAAAGTTGCATTCTGTCAAGAGACGGTTGAGTTCCTTCGCACGCGCTACCTTGGAAACGAAAATGACAACTTGGTTAAATTCCAAAGCGTCCAACAAATCGTTGAGCTTGCGATTCTTTTCTGCTTCAGCAAGCTTCGCATAGTAGAGCTGCAAACCGTGCAACGTCAACTTGGTTTCATCGTCAACATAGATTTCCATGGGGTCCTGACAAAACTTCTTACACACTGGACGGATTTCCTTGGATAGTGTGGCACTGAAGAGCAAGACTTGTTTCTCGTGCGGTGTCATACGGAAAATCTCCTGAACATCACGACGCATATCAAGTGCTTCCAAGACGCGGTCACATTCATCAAGTACAAAGTGTTTAATACTACTGAGCTCCAACGTTTTTTCTTTACAAAGAGCCAAGATACGTCCAGGTGTACCCACGACAATATGAGGGTGTTCGTTTTTGATAATCTCCCGATTCTGCTTAATATTGACTCCACCGTAAAAGACAGCCGTCTTGATGGAAGGCAAGTATTTGGAGAACCTTTCATACTCATGGGCAATTTGGAATGCCAATTCACGCGTGTGACAGAGCACCAGCACTTGCACATTTGGTTTTTCCTCGTCCGTGGAGGGATTCAACTGGTGCAGAGTAGCCAAAACAAAGACTATGATGTGATGATACAGGATAATTCGGAGGCGAACGCGGGTCAGATATTGTTTCTTGTGGAACTATCTCAATACTCATTATTGAAATCCATGCCCCCATGAGAAGAATAAAGCAACGTATAGAGCCTTGCTGTCGTATTCTTGATGCATGGTATCGCAATGTATGTCCCATGGGCTACAAAAAGCCACGTACCTGCAGTCTTCCCCATACCTGACTTGGCTTGACAAACAATGTCACCGCCAAGAACAGCCTGAGGAATAGATTCGTGCTGAACTTCGGAAGGGTGCTCAAAACCTGCATCTACGATAGCACGAAGAAGTTCGGGCTTGAGAAGAAAATCCTTGAAACCAGAGGCGTGGATACCAACGTAGTGACCCTTTTTGCTATCCGACTTGGCTCCACCAGATGCGGCATCCTTGGCGACTCCCGCCACTTCCTAAATATCATAAAAGAAAACAAGAAGACAGGCTTTGTGAGATAAATGATAGTGTCGTGAAAGAAAAACAATATGTACATGAAATATTACACAACACCAACAATGACTTTGCCAGGCGTTGCAAGAAGTCGCCGCTGCGTCCTCACAGAGTCCGGAACGCACGATACCAAGCGTACCTCGTCTTCGTCATAATCGACAAGATCGTCTTCGTTATCAGCCATGATTTCGGTACGGGAAAATAAAACAAAGAGACTGAATGTGGTGTATATGCGATATGCGATGCAATGGCAGCAAACAACCAATAATTGTTGCATCCGATTGGTGCGGTGCGGCGTGGTGGATCCGTTTCGACCGTCAATCAACGGTTGTATCGAGTGTATGGATCCTCTTGACGGGTTGTCACGCGCGTTCCCTTCCCGTCTGGCCAACGACCGTACGCCAGCTGTTTCTACCGCTGTCGCCTCGGACGAAGCTACCCAGATACGAATGGCACTCCTTTTGTCTAGTACAACGATTTTCCCGAACTATTCAAAATCCAAGTCATAGTTAGGTCTACATACTTAATCACAACAGCAAATTTGCCAACAAGTGTATCATATAGTGTCGACATGAACAACAGAAAGCATACCATGGAGAAACGCATGGCTAGAGTAGTACACGCATGCGGTAGTTATGAGGAACACTACTGATGTAGCTAAATTCATTTCTCGATTATTGTCGAAGATTTTACTTCGAGCGAAGCATCTAACGTAAGCGTTGCAGAAGGCCATACAATCTTTCTTCCACACCAGGTTCCTTTTCATCTACGTGTTCGCCGGGGACCAATCCATCGTCATGAATACGCATCGCTAGCCTAGTTCCCATATCAATGGCTCGCTTCGCGTCCAACTCACCTGCATGGTATGCTCCACCGATCAGAAAGACGGGTTTCCCCACCTCCTGACTCGCCAACTGATTTGCTTCTACTTGTCCTGCACAAATGACGACATTATCGACTTCTAGGACCCGCGACTTGTCACCCTGGGTAATAT
>Ga0051981_10000174_pt1 | contig 29488 bp, 20 predicted proteins | sample CryGey13umfilter_3_FD_59644 | JGI IMG/M metagenome (GOLD analysis project Ga0051981, IMG submission 59644) | Groundwater microbial communities from aquifer in Utah, USA - Crystal Geyser 4/10/14 3 um filter | ecosystem: Environmental > Aquatic > Deep subsurface > Groundwater | place: USA: Utah... | reverse complement strand
TTTTGTATTAATACATTTAGTAAGATTTCCCAGATCCGAGGTTGGTGACGATGCGCAAGTAAAGACGTACTCTCCGGGAAATGTTGGGGACAATGCGCAAGTAAAGACGTTCTCTCCGATAAATGCCATCCTCATTCAAGAAGTCACCGCAGCATTTGAGGACTGTTTTTGGGCAGCATGGATACGACTAATCGCACAGCAAATACCAAGAATCAGTAAACAATCTTGTTGAGGAGAAATGAGTACAGAATGACCGTTCGTCATGGTGAAAAAATGCTCAGTCATGCTCGCACCGGCTTTCCCGTTGACATGAATGGTGGTCTTCCCGAATATGCTGTCACACTGAAAATGTATTTGATGGTTTGCGCCCAGACCAGTGATATCGTACGTTTCGTCTATGAAAGCAAATTGTAGTCGGCGGTGTACACGAGCTGCTGGCACGCGATCCCCCGGTGCGGTTACGTAAGACAAATCATACATGAAATCCAAGGCGCGAAAGCGTTGTTTCATTTCCAATAGTGGTACCCCCGATATGGTCGTTAATTGGTAGGTACTGTCGGCAAATGGATTAAGCTGTGGGAAATCGGTCCGAGACAAGGCAAACCAAGCTTTTTGGTAGGGACCTTGAATCGTTTCATCTCCTGCCGTGAACCACAGCGCGTGTATTTCAAAAGCGCGTTCGACGGGAAAGCGTAGCGACGTTCGCGAGTCTTCGCTCGTAACATTCAAGCACTGTGCTTTATTCCACATTTCCAGTTCTAGCGCCTGACGTGCTCGTTCTTCCTCGTAAGCTTTGCGACGCCTTTCGTTCCGCATGGCGGCTTCTCTTTCTTCCACAGCCTTTTGCGCCGAGCGACGATGTTGAGCAACTTTGAGTAAGTGTGCACGGGCCGTATCATCCAGTTCCAATGCATTGTGTAATGCACTCGATTGCAACATCGGTATCCCGCATCGATTCAAGACAGCATCGAGGTATGACTGCATGCTTTTCGCTCGAAGGCTGACATTGATGATATCGGTTGTATAATTTTCCCACCAAAAACTGCGGGGTGGACAAACATAACTATTAGCCCGTACGGCTGAAAATCGTTGGTGAAAAACAGAAAAGCGCATTTGTGTCTCTACCAATGTTTGGCCTTGATGTTCTAGGCGGATCTTGTATTCACGGTATCCATTGTTTGTCCAAAGAGGACACCATTTCTGCTCAGTACCAGTGTTCGAGCCACCGTCATCGTATGGCAAGACCAGAGTCCATGGCTCAACATAGACATGCAGCTTTGTTTCATCGTGGTTCATTGTTTTGGCAGATGCATGTTTCTTAGGTTCAGTTTAACTGTAAGTCGTGCCGGGAATTGCATTCGGTGTAGGGGTGTCGTATTTACAGTTAGTTGACCGGATTTTTTCATGTCATCATACAATCAGGTCATGTCCATCTCGCATTTTTTCGAACGATCCTTGAGTCACGCTGCCTTCCCCCACAGAGCACGCTCAAAAAGAAAAGAGCTTCCCCAGCTCCGCTCGCGCGCGAAGTCTCCGAGTTTTTTCTTTGCGCGTCTTTGGAAGTGGAGTGTGTACACAATGTGTTATACCAACGCTTTGACTGGACTGCTTTGCAAGAATCACCGGCGTGCCAAAGACGTGATCTTGCGCGATTGATTCGTTGGAATGTTTGCCTGGGGGGTGCGCCCCTCGGCATACTTGAAAATTATGCGCTCCGGTGGGAGTTGCCGAGACAAGCAAACAACCAACGAAAATTAGGCAATAAACAAGACAATCCTCTTTCAAAACCTTCATTCAAAGAAGCAATTAATTGTTCGTCACGCCATCGTCATATTAGCCTACATAAGGTACTTGCTTTTACAAACAGACCACGTAAGCTGTTCGATTACGAAGCTCTCATTTGCTAGTAGATAATCAAGAGCACAAAGGCAAACAAATCCTACTACCATCTGCTCAAACGTACGGTATTTCATTCCGACGCTGATACTAGCGCGTCTTTTGGTTCTTGGACACAGCATTTGTGTTTAGGAAATACGATACAATCAGAAATATTGATTTGCATCCTTTATTCTTTTGGAAACGGTAAATAACCAGACAAGACTGTTACGATACCAGTTTGAATAAGGTCACAGACGAAAGAGGTTGAATCTACAAAACCACCCAACTAGCAACTACATCATTCAATTCTATTCCACTTCCTCTGGATAATACGATGCAACACGGATCAGCATCGCAACTTACGTGGCTTTGGTGCTTCCTCATAAGTGCTATCGCCACGACGAACCGCGCGCAACAAGTATCAGATGTTCCCGATGAAACGGATCGTGCTGGTGTCTTGACGGCCGAAGAGATTCTATCAAAGGTCTTTGATCGCACGGGTGGCTTCCGTTGGACGTCACATGCGAATTGGTTAGGTAACGATGTTTGTACCTACGAAGGAATCACATGCTATGCCGATACGGAAGATTGGGCCGGTCATGTCCGTGAAGTTGACCTGGCCAACAATCAATTGGTGGGGACTATTCCGAGTGATATCTTTGCCTTGCCGTACTTGGAATCTCTTATTCTACGCGATAACAATGATTTGTACGTCAAGTTTGATAATGCGATACAGGCCAATCACTTGAAGAATCTTGTCATCTCGGGGACGCACACGGACTCGTTGGAAGGCATACAAGCATTGGCTTCTTCGCTCGAGATGTTGCACATCACGCATTTAGGTCTAACGGGGTCCATTCCCGATGTAATTTTTCAAATGACCAATTTAAAAGGTTTGTTCGCGAACTTTAATGCCTTTTCGGGGAAACTGTCGACGCAAATTGGCAATTTCTTCTACATGACGGACTTGTATCTATATGATAATAACCTCGACGGTACCATTCCCACCGAAATCGGACAGCTGGTAAACTTGCAGACGCTTTCTTTGGGAGACAACGCATGGACCGGTCGAATACCGTCGGAGTTGGACAGATGTACCGATCTACGAACCATTTCGATTCAACGCAGCCCTGATAATTTGAAGGGAACTGGACTCAGCGGCAACCTATTGACTCTATCGGGTATGACAAATATTAACCAAGTCGACTTGTCGAATCAACGTTTAACGGGCAACATTCCACAATCTTTCCTGGCGGCAGCATCAAGGGACAAGCCAATACAAGTAGATTTGACTGGCAATCAAATCTCAGGTTCCATTCCGAGTTCGCTTGCAGACAAGAAGAGTCTTACTCTCCTGTTGGCAGACAATCAAATCACGAACTTGGACAATTCCTTTTGCACACAAGTCCCACAGTGGATGGGCGCTTCGGTGGCAACGTTGGGCTGTAATGCGATCCTGTGTCCTCCGGGAACGTATAATTTGGTTGGGCGGCAAACCAGCAGCACCGATAACTGTCAAAGTTGCTCGTCGTCGACGTCCATCTACTTCGGTGCAACAACGTGTGCTTCTGCTCCCACGACTGACCAATTCGAACGTCAAACTCTCATCAAATTTTTCGACCAAATGGGAGGTCCATACTGGAAGACTACCACCAACTGGCTCAGCCCTGCCGCCAGCGTCTGCACTTGGTTCGGTATCTCGTGCAACAGCAATGGACAAGTCACGGCCATTCGATTACGCAACAATGATTTGACCAAAGCTCCTCCTGTCGACGTCTTTAGATTACCCCAATTGGCAGTATTGGATTTGGCCGAGAATACGCTAAACTTTTCCTTCGATGGGATCAGCAATGCAGTGAGATTGCAGACGTTGGATTTGACCCAAACAGATCTTAAGTCTCTAAATGGCATAGAAGCCTTGCAACAGACACAGATAAAGAAGCTTGCCTTGGGATCGAACTTCCTTGCTGAAACTATTCCGAGTGGTTTGTTCAATCTGGTGAGCCTTGAAGATCTCGATCTTTCGCACAACTTCTTTATGGGTAATCTTCCTGGCGCCATTGGAAACTTGGTGAACCTTCGAACTTTCCACCTCTATGGGAATTCTTTTGACGGGGAGTTGCCGACCCAACTGGGCCTATTAAACCAGTTAACCGAACTCAAGGCTGGTGAAAATAACTTTTCGGGAAACTTGCCATCAGAATTGAACAACCTTGCTGCGCTCCAGGTCCTGTCATTGCATCAGACAACCACATCCGGAGCCATTGGAGGGAATCTTCCGACGTTCCCCAATCTGCAGCAACTAACGTCCTTACAGCTTGCTGGAAATGCCTTACAAGGCACTTTACCCGCTGACTTTTTGCTGAACACGTTGCAAGGTTCCAATAAAATCGAGGTTCTTCTTGGTGGAAACTTTTTATCGGGCGAAATTCCATCTTCATGGTCCACCCGTTTCGACAACTTATTCTTGGACTTGACGAATAATCGGATTTCTGGATTTGGTGCTGGTATTTGTTCTCAGACCAGGTGGATGGGTGGCTCGGTAGCTCAATTTGGTTGCGATGCAATTCTTTGTCCCCGTGGCAAATTTAACGAATTTGGTCGCCAATCGACTGTAGAAGGAGTATGCCGGGATTGCGCAGAAACGAACGTTCTTGGCGCTATAGACTGTAGCAATGCCCCTTCGGCCCCGGGGGCTGACGAAATTGACGTTCTCCAAGAGCTGTACTATGCTACCCATGGCGACAGTTGGACGCGATCGGATGGGTGGAGGACCTCCAGCGACTACTGCTCTTGGTTTGGAATTGACTGTAACACCGCAGGTAATGTCATCAAGATTACCTTGACCGACAACGGCTTGACCGGTACCCCACCTGCCTCCGTATTTAGCCTCGCTTCTCTCCGGGAGCTGAACTTCGGTCATAACCCGATCACTTTTTCGTTTGAGAGGGTCGCAAGCGCATCTAGTTTGACAAAACTGACGCTCACTGCAACAAATTTGAATTCCATTGATGGACTCGAGAATGCCTCAAATTTGCTGGAACTTGAGATTGACGATAATGACATCGGAGGAACTTTTCCCTCACAGATCCTTGCTTTAACAAATCTGCAGCGACTTTCGGCAAATCGCAATAACATAGTTGGGCGGATCCCAGATTCTATCTCGTCACTCAAGGAGCTTACAGAATTATCTCTCTTTAACAATCGCTTGACCGGGCAGCTCCCGGCTTCAATTGGCGGTTTAATGCATCTCAAAATCCTTGCCTTGTCGGAAAACAATTTTCGGGGCACAATCCCGTTAAGCTTCAACGACTTGGTAAACTTAGAGTTATTCGCGATCCAGCGAGAAGGAGGTACGGATGGCTCCGAAGGCGACATTGGTATTAATCAAGGGGCGAGCGAAGATGATGGCGCTGGTCTCTCTGGTCCTCTTCCAGCCTTCGACCGGCTCTCAAAACTTCGCCGTCTTTACCTTGGTATAAATGCGCTCTCAGGGGTAATTCCGGATAATTTTTTGGGTGCTGTTGTCGATACAAGCGCGGATATTGTCGTGGATCTTATCTCCAATCGTCTTAGTGGGGGTATCCCGGGCTCATTAGCGCGTTTCGATAACATGGTTCTATTCGTTGCTGGCAACCGTCTCACCGAAGATATCCCCTCTGGGATCTGTCGTCAAACAGGTTGGATGTACGGACAGGTAGAAAGCGTCGGTTGTCGGGCCATTCTATGCCCTCCTGGAACGTATTCTTCGGCTGGTCGACAAGATGACTCCTCCTCTTGCGTTGCATGTACCAATGGGGAGACAACTCCCTATCTTGGGAGCTTTGATTGTAAAACGTCCCAAGAGCACGCAGCATCAAACGAACGTTCTTTACTTGAGGAGTTTTATCGGGAAACTCATGGCAACGCTTGGAGGAAAAACGAGTTTTGGATGGATCCAGATGTGCCGATTTGTTCCTGGCACGGTGTGACCTGTAATGGTAGTGGGTTTGTCCGGTCCATCGAATTGATGCAAAACGGTTTGACTGGCAGAGTCCCTTCATCAATTTTTCAGCTTGAGAATTTGACAGAACTCAATGTAGCAGAGAACGACGCGGACATGTCGTTCTCGGCCATTCGGAATGCAGTCAATCTGCAATACTTGAACATTGATTCTATGTCCATCTCTTCCTTGAATGGCTTGGGTCAAGCACCTAACCTTCTGCAACTACATGCGGCGTCAAACGATTTAGGCCCCGGGTTCACAACTGAGCTTTTTTCGCTTACTAGCATTGAGGTGCTGTACCTTTCGCACAATAACTTTGGAGAGAACATCCCAGCTGAAGGTAATCGATGGGTCAATCTTAAATCCTTCACCTGTGTGAAATGTGGCTTCGAGGGCTTCCTGCCTCCTGTTATTGCTGAATGGATCAAACTCGAAAGACTGTACGTAGTATAAGAATCGATACTTCCTCGTTGCTTTGCTTGAAAAGTGCGACTAACAGTAACTGTGTATGTCATTACAGGGACCTTGCGGACAACGAATACAACGGGCCTTTTCATGAGGGAATTGAGCAGCTGCCCGAACTTCAATACCTCGACATTTCTAAGCAACGGACATCCACAAGTATTGGATTATCTGGTTTCCTTCCGGCTTTCTCTAATCGGACAGCAAAACTGCGTCAGCTATATTTACAGGAGAACGACTTCTTTGGCGAGATCCCTTCAAATTTCCTTTCGTCGACAAACAGTGACGAGGTCACGGTCGATCTCAGCCGCAATTCCTTGAACGGGACGATCCCCGAATCCCTTAGCCGATTCGAAAATTCTGTCTTCCTTTTTGCTGATAATCAGCTAGGGGTCGTACCGACTTCGTTATGCTCGCTTGGATGGAACGAACAACCAAGAGGAGACACGAGTTGCGATTATGTTATGTGTCAACCAGGGACTTACAATGGTATCGGACGTGCCACCATGTCGTTACCTTGCGACAACTGTCCCGACGATGCGCCATTCGCCGGAACTACTGGATGTCGAGATGTCGAGCGGGAAGTGTTGAAAGAACTCTTTCTAGGTACAGAGGGCTCTCAATGGGTCCACAATGATGGCTGGGCATCTTATACTAACATTTGCGAATGGTACGGGGTGACATGTCACAGTGACGGCGTGCGCGATGGCACGGTAAAAGGCCTCGATCTCCGAGGTAACAACCTTGTTGGGAGGCTGTCCTCTCGAATTTGGCAGCTCACGGAAATGGAAGAGCTGGATCTCTCAGACAACAGCCTTGAAATTCAGACTTTTGAAGGGATCGCGGGCGCCATGTCTCTGACCACATTAAAGCTGTCCAACAACCATGTGGAATCGCTTGAATTTATCAGTGGGGCAACGTCGCTCAAGGCATTCCACTGCACAAGCTGTGAAATACACGGCAGCATTCCCGATGAATTCTACAGCCTTGCAGGTCTCGAGCGTCTGTACCTAAACTACAACCATTTATCCGGGCCCGTTGATGGAGTCCCCGGAATGAGAGATATGGTCAACCTTGTCGAAATTTATCTTTTCAGCAATGAACTCAGTGGATTTCTACCCGATCACTTCGGCAGTCGTTTTGCTGAAGTGGTTTCGATTGGTCACAATAGATTCAGAGGCACAATTCCCCGTGGTTACAACCAACTCAGGAGACTCCGAGTTTTCTCGGCTGAGTATGAGCAGTTAGATACGTTACCCACCAACGAAGATGCCACTGTACGGAACTATGGTTTGGATGGCCAGTTGCCTGATTTTTATAATGCTCCTAAGCTTCGCGAATTGTACCTTGCTGGGAATTCTTTTGATGGCAGTATACCGTCGACGTTCCTCGAGAGTGTAGATGACACATCAGCGACAATTCACGTCGATATCTCAAGTGTAAGCTTTATGTTTTGTAAACACTTTCACTTCACTGATTTCGCGTGTCCTCTCTAACTTGTTTTCTCTCCATACCAGAATTTTCTCTTTGGTGGTATCCCCTCTGAGTTGGCCCGCTTTGACGATCTGCGTCTCGTGGCGTCCAATAATTTGATTGGAAACGTACCGCTTCCTATTTGTGACAAATCCTCCTGGATGGATGGACTACTGGCCGCAGGTTGCGATGCACTGCTATGCGCTCCGGGAACGTACAGCGAAGTAGGTCGGAGAACCGTCTCCAACTCTTGTGAGACTTGTGATTACCGAGGATCTGCACAATACTATGGCACGACCTATTGTGGCCCAAGTGCACCAGTCTTGTCTGAAATCGAGGTTCTTGAAGAATTTTACGAGACTGCCGGTGGTGAGGTATGGAATGATAACGGAGGGTGGATGTCGGAAGAAACTCCTTTTTGCAACTGGTTTGGAATATCTTGTTCTAAGAACGCGAACGGAGAGGACTCTGTCAGTGAAATATCGCTGCCTTCAAACAATCTAGTTAATCGGGTCGCGTCGATTGTGTTTCACCTGCCTTCGCTGCGCGTTCTCGATGTTTCGGGAAATCCAGTTGCAATGACGTTTCGTGACACAAACAGAGCCAAAAATCTAGAGGAGCTGAACATAAGTAATACCAACATCGCCTCTTTGGAAGGAATCGGAGGAGCCAAGTCCCTCACTAAATTGTTAATGAGCAACAACGCCCTCTATGGCCAGGAAATCCCAACCGAGATATATTCCCTTACTCGCTTGACCCATTTGGACCTGTCTCGAAACGGATTCGTCGGATCCCTGAGCACAATGTTATCATCACTTCAGTTCCTTGTGTCCCTTGATTTTAGTCGGAACGATCTAGCTGGGCAGATTCCTGATTTTTGGGGTTCCCTTGCAAAGTTGGAAACTCTTGATCTATCCAACAATCTTTTATACGGCGAAATCCCATCCAGCTTTGACAGTCTGGCTACAATGGAATCTTTGAATTTGAGCTCGCGGGCCAGAGCAGGCGTAGGATTCAGTGGAACCTTACCCTCATTCTCCGGGCTTAAAAAAATGCGTTATCTCGACCTTGGTGCCAATTCCCTGACAGGGACGGTCCCAGCGAATCTTTTAAGTGGGGTCGATGCTCCGGGGGACGAGATCACAATTTTGCTAGATTCAAATATATTGCATGGTACTGTTCCGTTGGATTTGAATCGTTTTTCGCGCTTGAGTATTGATCTGACAGACAACGAAATCGAAGCCATCGACCCAGGTCTTTGTGAAATGACACTTTGGTGGAATGGCGAAGTCGCTCAGCATGAATGCGATGCCATCTTGTGCCCGGCAGGCTATTACAACGATATCGGTCGTCAAGATACGGAAGATAATCGCTGTGAAGAGTGCCCAGGCGAAGAGAACTCACCGTACCTTGGTCGCACAAAGTGCCCTTCTCTTCTAAAGGCTGCCGCGAAAAAGGTCTTGGAAGACCTATACGACGCAACAGGAGGTCCAAATTGGAAACGTCGAGAAAATTGGTTGACGCATCCGGATATTTGCACTTGGCACGGAATAATATGCAAAGACGGGCTCGAGGTCGAGACTGTGAATCTCGGAAGTAATAATTTATCCGGAAGACCACCAAAAGAACTGTTCAAATTGCCGGGGTTGAGGAACTTGTGGCTGTTTTCAAATCCCATCGAGTTTAGCTTTGAAGGTATCGAAAATGCCCAGATGCTCACCAATCTCCAACTGGATTCCATAGGATTGAGAAGTTTGAGCGGGATTGGTGATGCTCCCGCCATATCTTACCTCGATGTTCGCTTCAATGCTTTAGAAGGCCGTCTTCCTTCCGATATTGAGATGTTAACGAAACTCGAGACTCTTTTGATTTCGGATAATAATCTTTTCGGACCATTTCCATCTTTCACTCGCAACAGGCAGCTCTCAACACTGAAGATTGGAGGGAATGGGTTCTCAGGACCCCTTCCGAGTTTTTCATTACACCCGAATCTTCGTCGGCTTGATATTACGGGGAACCAATTCAATGGTGATATCCCTGACGACCTCCTCAAAGATGTCGACAGTAGCACGCCAGTTTTGTTGCTCCTTGCAGACAACAAATTGTCAGGGATCGTGCCTGCAAGCCTGGCTCGGTTTGATGATCTTACAATTATTTTGAATGACAATGAGATTACTGGAATTGCCTCACAATTGTGTGGGAAGGACAAATGGAACGGTGGTGACGTGGAAAGGTTCGGCTGCGACGCTATTGCATGTCCACCGGGAACGTATTCGGGAGTTGGTCGGGCTTCGACTGAATCTGGGGACTGTAAAGTGTGTGATTCGGCTAGCTTCTTCGGTCATACACTTTGCATCGATGGCAACAGCGGAGGAAGATCGACGGCCATCAACGCGGCAGCTGCTGTGCTCCTTGTGTCGACGCTTTTCCAATTTGTGTAAGAGTTCCTTACACGCAATTATCAAGCATAAAGTAGATGTTTCGTTTCAAATCATGTACGCATCAACAGTAAATAATATTCACCGAAATTAGTTAAGCACTCGCATTTTTCGGGCAAAGCTCAGTCGTTCTCGAGTTGACGATCATAACCAATCGACAAGAAACAGTTATAATCCCTCGTCAGAAAAAACAGCGCTGAGTGACTGAGCTGTTCTAGAACCACGCGACAAGTAATGTTCTGTCAAAGCCAATTATTTCCGTGTTTCCACGGATTTGACAAGTCACAAATCCGCTCATAAGGAAATAATGCTTTGCAAAGCGCGCTGCTTCTAGATGGCCGCATTTTGTTCAGATTTCCATTGCATATATTTAATAGCTTATTTTGTGATGCGTTACGTAATTGGAGTGGGTATTGATTTTCGATGAGACTCAGTTGCGCGGGGGCATGGCGTCGGGCTGAGAGAACGAGAAACCCTGTGCTTGGGCGGTGGATCGTGAGGTTATCGACTGAACAGCAGGTTCTGGTGGCGGGCGTGGCTCTTCCGCATGTAATATATCGCCGATGGCCATGGAACCCCACACATCAATGCCAGACATACTCACAGCACGAGTGAATGTGCCTCCAGAATCGGCAGGGTACTTGACAACAGGTTCTGGGGCTGCAATTATGCCAGGCTGAGCCATTTTCGTTGACAAGGAATCAAGTCCACCCAAACCAGCGTTCGCGAGGATTTGTTCTTGTTTCGTGACCAGCTTACGAAGCTCAGCAACCTGCTCGGCAAGATCTTCGTTGTCATCTCCCCCAGACTCCTGGTTTTTCCTTGCATAACGTAGGATATCTGACACAACTACGTCAGCCGAAAGAGCGTTATGATACAGCAGCCACGTCTGGATCATTCCCGGGAGCTGGAGAGCCGCCAGAACGAAAAGAGGAATGAAAATGAGGTGCGCGCAGAAGATGTCGTGAATCATGTAAATAAACTTCACAGTCTTGACCCCAGATATCAGACCAATCAGTGCAAAAGCCCCAACCGCGTAATAAGCAGCAATAGCATAGCGAATGTAGTTGGAATCTTCACAGAAAAGGATGACCATACCACCCAGCAAGCCACTGAAAATGAGAATGCCAATAGTCCTACGGACAGGATACGGGAGGATTCGTTCGTTCGCGTTGAAAAGACGACTCAATAAAAACAGAGCGACCACGAAGATCACAATATTTCGTGCTGAGATCAGGGGTTGGTCTAGCGTAGTATCGGCTATGAAAAGGTTAGAACGCCGGATCCCTTCGGCTACCAAGAGATACAGAGCCGACTTGCCAACGTACAATGCCTTCGAAGTAGGTGGCATACCTTTATAGAAAGCATTCTCTTCATTCCACCACATGGACCAGCTCTTCGCCGCACCTCCGGTGCTTCCTCGCATCCATCGCACCCAAAGAAGATAATCATTGGCTACTGTGCTCCAGTCGAACGTTAATGGGTTGAACCAGAAAGGACTGCAGAGGAAGGAACCGGACGCCAGCCAGAGAGACCAAGTTCGCCCAAAGTACTGGCCTGCATCGGTGTAAATCCCCATCAAAACAAGCCCCGCAGCTAACTCTACGCCCAGGTAGAGATGGCTTCCAGCAAAGAAACGGTACTGCTCATCGAAAGGCGCATGTTGGGTCACGAAACCCCGGCCTGTGGGACGATATATTGCACCTCCGACAAGAATGGTCTGTGCCATGTATGTGGCCTTGGTTTGAATATGAAACATGAAATGCAATGGCCCGCCGGTGACGAAGATGATGATAATTTCTTGGAGACTTGCCCACCAACCCCGTTCAACACCCAGTGTGGCAAATAGAGGAATAGTCTGTAAAAGTCCAAGACCTCCGAGAAGCATCTGGATAGTACCCATTGGCGTGATCATTCGATCGCCAATCTTCTCGAGACTGAAGACAGCAAGAACGGTCATCAAATAAACAACGACGTACACCGTCAATATAGTCAGTACGTTAGAAAAGTAATGGCCAATACCACCGTAGTAAAATGACAAGAGACGGAAGAAGTCAAGACGGTTGCACATTCTGTACACATCGCGTGAGAGACTCTGTTCAGCAGCCCCTTGACTCAGCTTGGCTTCGAACTTGTAGATCTGGCTCATCCCTACATCACGTCCCTTGCCAATTTGAACGTACTCCTTGAAACCGACGGTGCCTCCTCGATTGACATTACTGTATCCAGCGAAAATGTCTTCTGAAAGGTTAATTCCCTTCGACGCCTTGCTAATACCACCACGGGTAATGAAAAATAATTTGTCAAAGACATCCGGGTGACCGTAATGGAGACGGATGTGAAGAGGCCGCGTTAGAACACGTTGTCCTAGAGTGACAAATGAGATCTCTTGCATCGCCATGTAATTCGCCAGTGAACTGACGCTACCAGTAAAAATATGTTCGCGTAGCCCGAGGATCGTCGTCGGGAGAGGTCCCTCTCTTTTCGCAAATTCTTGTAGACAGTTGCGCATCTTCAAGGCTTCTTCGAAGTAACCTTCTTGATTCATATCAATAGTCTGCACAAACTCTCCTCGGGTGAAAATCATAGCATGATTCTGGTTTTCTGGTTTTCCTTCCCCAAGAATAGGGTTTCCGGGTAGACGAACGCGGTAGACCTCTTGGATCCCACCCCTGCCATTACTTTTGACGAGCACCGAGTAGAAAACTGAAGCACCAGAGCGGTTTACGCGGATATTGTCAATGTAGGCAACGCGAAGATGCGGGAACCGGTGCATCAAATCTTCGATGTCGTCAGCTTTTGAGTCTTGGTTTCGCTTCATATTTCCATAAACCTGGCATGATACAACATACCCAAACTTTTCGTTCATTAGATCGTTCGTGGTGTCATCGTCGAGCCTTTCCAAGTTTGCCAAGAGACGTAATGCCTTCTCGCAGTACATCATCCCATTCACTGTGCGAGAGAGTGTTTGCGCTCGGATGCTCGCCCAGCGTCTTGTTTCGTCGACATATTTCTTCGCCCATACTTTGTCTTCGTCCTTGATCCCCAGACGCTCTAAGAAATTGTTCCAGTCCGGTTTATAGAGAGTCTGAAGGTAAAGCAAGGTCGACACACCGAGAGCATCGGAACGTCTTTCTAATTCCGCCTTACTATACGTGACATCTTCGGAATAGTATGGAGTTAGAACATTCCACGAAAACATGTCGTGAATCGAGGGAGCTTCTGGAATGTCCATAAAAAGCGAGTTCACGAAGAAAGTCAATCGCCGACGTAATTCCTTTGACTTAGGTTCGACTTCATCGGGGTGCATGCACAGGAGACCATGAATCTTCTTCAGGACTGCCTTGAACGTGTGATTCTTGGACACGTCGTCGAGTTGATCAGATGCGTAGGCATCATCCCAGAAGAAACCATTTTCCATGCTAGCCATGAATGTGAGACGATCCAACATATCCCTCGAAATGCTCGAAGAGTCGACATCTTTGAGCAATTCTTTCACAGAGTGCACAAAGTTTCGTAGCTTATCTCGAACTTGGTCACGAAGGGCGTCGATGATATCAGGTTCGGCTGAAATGGCAGCAATTTGCTTTTGGGGCCTGTTGTCGCGAGATATAGCGTCTGTTTCGAGACTACTTAGCGACCCCGCGCTTACTACTTTCCTCATTCGATTCCCAGAAAGAGTAGGCTGGACGTCAGTGCTTTTCTTCTTACTTTTGCTGCCTCTCGGTGTTGCCGAAGGCTTGCGCTTGTGAATTCCTTTCTGGATCGTTTCAATTGCTCCAACCAAGTGAATCGTGACCCGTCGGATCGATTCCACTTTCATGTGAGACGTGATGTCACCGTCGCCAATCCACTTGTTCACGGTCTCGACAATGGCATGGACATCAGTTGCATGAACCGGGCCAAGAACCTGTAAGAAGAAGAAACTACCGAGTTCCCATACTTCCGCAACGGCCGTCTGCATTGTAATGTCTTCAGACACGGATCGAAACAAAGTCTCATCAGAATATGCGCCTGTCTTGGGATTTTTGTACTCTTCCGTGGGACGTTCGAGTTCAGATAAAACATTCTCAATCACACCAGCAGTCTGGAAAACCGGTAGGTAGATCGCCTGGCTAAATCCATCGAACTGACTGAACTTCAAATTGTCCATCTCCGCATTCGAAACAATGTCCTCTTGACGGAAGTGATCGATAATTTCATTCCATGCTGCACTAAACATGACCCATTTCTGGATGCGCACGTCCAATAATCGGTTGACATAGCTCTGAAGCTTGTGCGGGTCTGATCCTAGCAAAGTGGCCTTTTCTGAAAGGTTGTTACCTGAAGAGCCAAGGAAACTAGCAGACGATCCACGTCGACTACCAGCATCGGGCGAGAGCATCTTTTTACAAAAGTGTTCCGGCGCACGTCCAAAGTTCATGCGGATATCTTCCATAGAGCGGACGTCTCCGAGGTGGTCCGAGAACCCAACTGTGGTACCCGCAAAAGCTTGCCAGACAGAATACCAGATACTCATATCGATGAGGTACACTATGAACTGAGGTAACCAGCGCATTCCCAACAACAAGAGCATTTTTGTGAAGCTCTGGTTGGGGTAGTTCATGTAGTCGTCTGTGAGTTGTAACGAGGGCAACACCATGGAGTACACTTCAAAGACGTAAGAGAAAAAGAGTTTCCAGCACATCAAGGTAACCCAGAAGAAGATATAAACAGCCGCATGTCCGATGGATTCTTGGACTTCCTTTCCAGTGTAAAGACGGCTTAATGGATACAGAATATTGAGGAACGATTGAACATAGTCGTTCTGACTCATGTAAATTCGGGCGGCCAAGGGAGGGAAGACTTGCAAGATACTCTCGCAAATGTAAGGAACCATGATCAACAAGGAAAGCCAAATATACTGCCACCACCAAAACGTCGCGTCTTTGTCAATACCCAGGTGAATCCCTTGTACCGAAGAGAAGGCCCACATGAGGTAGAGTGTTTGGTACACGAGTGTCAAAAAACGTGCCAAAAGGATGAAGACAGAACCAGAAATCTCAGTACCACACAAGTGTATACCAGGGTAATTGCCCCACACTTCCAACACTGCCCATAACAAGTGAAGGGCGTTGAAAAGCCAAAAGACCGCACTCGCAACCTGGAGGGAAAATACCCATCCCCAAACAAGTTCTCGCGAGAAGGCCACCACACCAAGGAGGTAAAAAGTAACAATGTGCCATTCCAGAATACGGTTAAGAGCAAGCACACCACGCAGCCAAGAACGCTTTTCCAAGAAAGTCTTGGGCGACAAAAGCATCCCTTCCACGACCGGCGGAAGCTGTTCATCGGGGAGGGGACTAATTAGACCTTCCACGTCAGCCCGCTCAGAGGGGTCCTCCGCTGAGTATCGGTAGCGCAGACAATTGCGAGACCAAAAGAATTCATTGAAATCATCATAATTCTTTTTATCCTGATGATCCGATTTTCCTTTCATGCTCTGTGCGAATGACAACAGCAACTGGTGCGTGAGATCAAGAAATCTGGATGCACTTTAAGTCGAACCAGACTCAAGTCACAACGTACCTTAGCAACAACTTCGTAAATCGGAGTCACAACATTGTCAAGGTAATGACCAGCATACAAACTTCGTGTTTGAGTATATCCCTCACTTCGAATGTACTCTTCCATCATTTTATGGTACAAAAACCACAGACATTCGGGCATGTGTCTCAGGTTGGAGGCCTCTCCCCACACGCAGAACCAGAGTACCAAATCCACCACACGACTGGCCACGGCGGGAGGAGCATTCATGGACGAATTCATCTTGGAAAAATGGGGCGGTACGCCCATGGCGCGACACCACTTGACGTAATTGGAGAAGACCTTGGCGTGCAAGGCGTGTATCGGACTGGGAGGTTGAACAGAAGGTGGGAGGATGTGACTACTCATGTACCGACGATTGTTACTTAAGAGGATGAGTAAGTGCTCTGCCTGGTTCCGCACCGAACTGTCTTGAAAACCGAAAAAGTTACCTAAATCTTCGCAGGCCGTGTACACCATGTTGGCGTATTCGGTTAAACGGGGCGGCAATGCTGCCGAATCAAACATGTTGTATGCATCATGGTTCAGGGGAGGATCGCGATGGGGTGGCATGGTTTTGCGCTTGTACCCTCCCGAACCATCAACGGTCGGGACAGTTGTGTATCCCCATCGAAAAAGACTCCACGGCGAAAAGCTGGCCGCGTTTCCGTCTCGGTAAATGGACGCTGCCATGACCAACAGAGATGCCACGAACCACACGATAGCAAACTCAAGTTCACGAATTTTGGACAGCGAGTAATCTTCGCTTTGGTGAGGATAGTACGCGTACCCACGTGTAGTGTCCATGATGTAGGGCATCATGGGCTTGAGCACCAGCGAGGACACGACCGCACCTCCTCCGATTGCCACGGATGTCGAGAGGAAAAACGCGGAACCCAAGCTGTGGGGGCAAAGCAAGAAAAACACATGACAAGTGAGGAAGATTTGCTCGTCTGGCGCACATAGTCCTGTTACGAGTCCCTTTGGGAAGCAAAACTTACCGAGAGCAAGCCACCGCTGCCAACACGGCCAACGCACCGCCCACCGTGGGAAAGTAGAGCGTATACTTGACCGTTTCGGCCAAGAATGCCCCCACCAAGAGTGTGACGGAGCAACCCCAACAAACACCCGCCAAGGGAATGGGTAACAAGACTCCGAGGCTCATTCCGACCATGATGGCGTTGATGACCAACAGATAAAGGAACACCATGGCCGTATCGGATCCAGTCTGGACGAAGACGGGTTCTAAATACGTGTAGGTCAAAAACCCAGACATCCCTCCAGTCAAGACACCTCCAAATTGTCGTTGGTTTCTAATACATCATCAACACCATCAACAACAAGACAAGTGGTTTAAGAAAATCCGGTAAGATTAGAGAAACAAAGAGAGTTCGCACCACGATAAGTCTTCACAAAGAACGTGACAACCGATCGCCACGACCCGTTGACAGTTCAATTGGATAACTTACTTGGAGAAAGTACTGCAAAACCAAACCACTGCAAAGGCTGCCACGAGGCGCAGTATGGGATACAAAACGGCGGCAATCTTATCCATGACGATGAGCGTCTTTGATTCATCGTCATCCAGCGACACACCCGACATGTTTGCACTCGGCACCCGGCAACAACAACAACAACAACAACAACTTGGAAAGCGAACAGCTACTCCTAACTAGTAAGCTTTCGACGCCTTGCAGTCAAATGTGAAGGAAAAGATTTGACTTTCCAGTGGTCCTGGGTTGTTATTTGTGTGCGTATCTGTTGTATTCGATGATGTATGGTTGTGGCTGCCAGACGAATTACTCCAGCCAAGAAGAGATGGCGGTGCTATTTGTGCGTGTCGTCGTCGCAGTCCTGGACAACAATAAACGTCAACAACGTGCACTTACATACGAAAATCTTTCGTCCCATTGGCGGGGGTGTTCGTATCTCAACTCCATTTTCCCACGTTTTTGCGTGGGTTGATCACATGCGTACGCGCCGTGTCCGGGTTCTTGTACTATACTACAAAAGTGTACGAAAGTGATTGCATCATCGGTTCCTTGGATTTTTTTTTGCGTTTTACGATGCGTTTTGTTGTTTCTTGAAGGGTTGGCGCCCAACTTGTACGAATCCCGAACACCACAAAAGATACTCTTCCTTCTTCCGAAACCAACAACACCGTACTAGACTGACGTGAATAATTCACAGACCGACTGTGACCATGACCTCGTCCAACGATCCCAAACGAATGGACCACCATGTCTAGCTAGGTAATAGCATACCGAGCGACAGACGCATTGACGATGACGACGAACGACGACGAACGACGACGACGACGATCAACGAAGGCTATTGGGAGGATAGTTGATACCCTTACCCGGTTTCGACGAGGAGATGTGAGACATGCAAAAAAGCTGCTTGCAAAAGATGGGGCCAAGGAACTTTTCGAATTTCTCCTGTTTGGATCTATAAGTGATATGTGCCCATGGACGGCTCGACGTCACACTTGTCGACGTGTTCGAGACAGATTGATTTCTTGTTCGAACGGTTCCACCACGAAACGAACAGCCCATTCCGTTGATATGATTACAACCAAAACCTATTGTTACGAATCGCGTCACAATTTAGCAAGACCTTACCTGATTGCAGAGACTATCTGTGTATCATACCGTCATCGAACCAGTTCTCCGGATTCGGTGAAGACACCAAGTGCGTTCTTTCTCTCTACTCTACCAAAAATTACCCTACGTTAACGTTCAACATCGTTAGAAGGATAAAAACAAATTGATCAGACTATCGATAACCCGTTTCCACGAACATCTACTACAGGGATACCAAAATTAAAGGGATTCGATCTGTCCTGGAGGAGAAGTGTAACGGGAGGCTCCTTGCTGGTTTTAAAAAACAAAAACCCAATATTCCTGATCCTAGGACAACACAAAATTTCTCGAGCTTTCTCGTTCACAATTGTTTCTTTTACCGGTGAATGAAAGATCATCCTTCGTGCCGCCTCTCCTGTGTAGGTTGTCCAAAGTCTCTCTCTAGCTAGAAGAGGGAAGCTTTCCACCCGCAACATGTAACCAAGCCAAATTCAATGACGTCACATTCGTGAACGGGATGTGAAAGAGACTGAGTTTCAAACATGGCGTCCATGCTCCCGCGTTTCTCAAGTTTTCGTTTATAGAACACGATCCTTGGAGCTGCGCAATGACACACACAATGCTTTGCACCGAGAGCAGATCAAATCATCATCATCATCATCATCATCTTCTTCTTTGGAACGATATACCCCTCATTTTTTCATACGAAAAGCCCTTTACTCCTATTCAACACGAAGATGTTCCCTACAAACAACGAATCTGAATACAAAGGAGGAATGCGCCGTGTCGCGGCGCCGGTTACTTCCGCGCGAACGACCATGGTAACTCCTCCTCCGTCCACACGTAGTGGCCGCTCGTCTGAATCAAGGGACGGGGAGTCCGCACACCATTCCGTCACCTCTTCCGCCGTCATTGTCGATCTCAATATCGGCGGAGAGAAATTCACCACCTCTCTTGAGAGTCTTCGTCGCGCGAAGGGTTCGTTCTTTGAGTCCATGTTTTCGTGTAGCTGGTACGCCACCACGGGAGACGGATCGGTATTTATCGATCGAGATCCAACGCATTTCCGTCATATTCTCAATTTTCTGCGAACAGGATGTCTGGTAAGCCTCCCCAAGGAAGCACTCGAAAAAGAAGAGTTGGCGATCGAGGCCGATTTTTACGGTCTCGAAGAACTGGTACGCGCCATTCGCGTGCCGGTCGTGGACGTGACCGAAGGGTTGATGGAGGAAGTGCGCCGTTACCGCGAGAGGGAAGCCAAATTGCGGGCGCATTTTGCTCGCCGACACGACGCGGATATTCTGGTGCTCAAGCGAATCAACCTCCATGAGGGACTCCTCCCTCTCTTTCACCCGGATCTGGGTCTGGGTGAGTTGCCGCTACTCTACAACCGGAACCACAACAATAACAATAACAACGACGACCGCAACGACGGTAGTCTACCAGAATCTGAGTGCTTGATGATGCTCCGTGAAAAAGAAGAAAATAAACAGTGTCAAATTCCCGTCACAGTCGAGTCCCTGGCAGAATTCCGAACCAATTTCAACCGCGCACACGGGAATATTTTGTCTCGGCTCACACCAATCCTCATGGAGGAACCTATCGTCATTGCTGGAGGTAGCGTATTGTGCGCCCTCACAGGTTCCGGCAACGTGCGAACCTGTGATTGGTGGGGGGAAACAAGCGATATTGACCTTTTCCTCTACTGTCACTCTCGAGAAGAAGCGAATCGCATTGCCCGTCGTGTTTTTTATGCTTTGGCCGCAGATCACGAAACGTGGGTGGTCGTGCGTAGCTCAGGAGTCATAAATATGCATCGATTCAACCATGTGCCTGAAAATTTGGTAACCAAAGTTCAGCTAGTTTTACGACTCTATGAAACGCCGTCTGAAATCCTAATTGGGTTTGACGTTGACTGTTGTTGCTGTGCGTATGATGGTCAAGAAGTTTGGATGTCACCCCGTTGTGTCTATGCACTAAAACGTGGAGTGAATGTATTGAATCCGTTGCATGCTTGGCCGAACAAAGCCTCCTACGAGTTGCGTTTGGCAAAATATGCCGTCCGAGGATTCGGAGTACACGTTCCTGAACTTGACACTGAACGTATTGACTTTACTCGCATCGTCCAAGCGGAGTTATCAGACCTCAGAGGACTCGCCCGCTTGATTAAGGTCTCTATTTTGATGGAAAGTGCAGCACTTCCTCGGACCATTTGGGACTGGCCGATCGGCTTATCGGAGCGTGAAGGCCGGCCAACGTTCCCAGGAAGCATTGGCTCTCTGCGTGGTGAAAGTATCAACTCGATGACAGAAGACGAAAAATTGGTTTGTGTGATCGGGTCTACGTACGATCCGGCAGGTAATGCTCTGGTCTTTCCAAGTATATATGGGCACCAACAGAACTTCGACTGGACCTGGGGTGACGCTTTCGATCTGTCAATTGAGACCCGCGACCCTGCATGGCAAGAAATCTGCGATGCGCCGACTCCCCCGGACGGTGTTCCGGGACGATTGATTGATGCTTGGCAACTCAACGAGCCATCGCGCGAATACCTCAACGATGAGATGGACAAGTTCGATCTCGACAGTATCTACTACTCTACCGCTTACAAAAATATCTAAAGGCCATCGATTAGATTTCAAGGACTGTGTCCCTGCCTATCGTAGACAGTCTTTTTCAATCTTTATTTTAGTGACCCTTCGAGATCTTCACGACGAGCTTCATCGGTGCATTCCCCTTTCGTTTGCTACTTTTACTTCTCATCCAGTAACATGGGCCATCGTTTGAATCGGAGACGGTGATTGCAGTATCCATTTGGGTTCTTTTCCAAGTATCGCTGATGAGGCTCATGCGCCGGCGTAAATTCTCGAAGTGGAACAATAGATGTTGTCACTTTGCTTCCCGCATATGCGCGGATCGCCCGCGCCTCCAATAATTGTTGTAATTCATCTCGGACGTGCGTTGCTATGGCCGCCTGTACCTCGTCTTGACAAAAGATAAAACTGGCGTACTGTGAGCCCCGATCGTTCCCTTGTCGATTACGGGTGGTAGGATCATGAAACATGAAAAAGAATCGTATTAATTCTTCGAAATGTACTGCTGGATCGTGTAGTTCGACCCGGAGCACTTCGACGTGTCCAGTCCGGCCCGTACAAACGTCCTTGTACGATGGCTTGCGGAAACGGGGCTGTGCTTCTGGACACATGAAACCAACTCGAGTACGTTTGATACTACCCGGAAATCTCTTTGTAAATTCCTTACGAATGTACTTTTCCGTGCCCCAATAACATCCAGCACCCAAAGCGACGACGTGGCCCAAACCATCCTCCTTGGCAACGGCCGCTGGCGGTGCCGGCTGAGTGCGTTTACTGGCAATGATACCCATTATTCCGTCTTTTGCTCTGTGACACTGCTCACGTATGATCTGCCTTCCTCTTTGGATTACGGGAAGAGGATCAGCTGGAGTCGGAAGCATGATCTTATCACGAATGGATAGAAGAAAAGAAGCGTGCCAAATCTTGACGTGGTTTTCCTTGTCGAAAGGAGGAGCAAGAACAGAAGTCCGGTCGTGTTGTTACTGTGCAGCGAAACGACTTCTTCGGTGCCATTCCTTAGACCAATAGGGGCAGGTGACAAAGCTATGGTAGTAAAGACAAGTACAACCAAAACATAGCCTTCATGCGGAAAGTTTGGTTTGTTTACTATCCTTACCCGATCTATGATGATGGAAATGGAACAATTCATCACGATTTCAACTATCCTTCTGCCTCTAGGTGGATTTGAATATGGATCTGACAGCTTGTCTTTTCGACACAAAGTCACTCAGGAACTTAAACACGAACAAGAGTCACTTACGTGAAATCGAGTTTCGCTCCCTCATTTTTGATCGGCATTAACTGTAAGCACGGGCGAACTTCTAACATAAAATACAATAAAAAATACTCGTACAATATATCATGATGCAGTAGTCTTCTCCGAGATACGGAATAGCAGACACTATCACTCCTCTCCTGCGCGTCTGACTTTCTTGGCTTTGCCAGCGGCGTCGGTACTGTCAAACAAACCTACCGACTTACTCCTACATCTATTTAAGTTTACTGCTACTTGGGTCTCTGGGGTGGCGTAATGTCACAACTGGCATCGCATTCTGATAGTTACGACTATACCAAGACACAAACATACATCCTGGAATACGTCGTGTACTTTTCGGCACCACTTTCTATCCTTGGCTCTGGTCTGGTGATTTATGTGATTATTTATGAACGTCATTCTCTTTCCAAGAGCGTCTATCATCGTCTCATGCTGGGTATGAGTATCCTTGATTTTTTGTGTTCCACCAGTTTGATGATCTTTGGTCCATGGGCCATCCCCGAAGAAATTGATTTTGTCTATAATGCGCGTGGTAATTTTACACTCTGTTCCATTTCTGGATTCTTTTTGGTACGTGAAGATGACAACGACAAAGAGGATTGGAGAACACTGTGAAGAGTTGATCGAGAAGGAAGCCCGCCACACCAATCACTGACACGCAACCCTTTTTGGGACGACATCCACGTTTGATTTTCGCGCAGAACGTGGTCTTCGGTACCATGTTCTATTCAGCTACGTTGGCGGTCTACTTTTTACTCGTGATCCGATACCGAATACGGGAAAAGTGGATTGCCCGTTACATTGAACCTGTGGGACATTGCCTTGCTATCGGGCAACCTCTATTGACTGGTATCTTTGGAGTGAAGTACGAGATTTTGAACCCCATGGCTGTCTTGCCGGGTTGGTGTTGGTTCGATGACTTTCCCTCTGGATGCCTTGAAGAAGAAGACGTGGAGTGCATTCGCGGGGGGAAAATTCCTCCCGTGGCGTTTTTAGTGGCAGGACCCTTGATGTTTCTTCTTATCTTTCTGGTGATTGTCACTGCCATGATACTCATTGTGCTCAAAGTAAGAGAAACAGAGAGACGAATACAACAATATGCGGGGCAAAACGATCAAAATTACGAGCGTACGAAAGAGGTTGGGAGACAAGCAATCTTGTACATTTCCTCTTTTCTATTGACTTATTTTCCAATTGGCGGATCCCAGCTTGCGTACAATTCATCCATATCTGTTAAGTTTCTTTTTTCCTTCCTCGTGAAGACGCTTTCGACGATGCAAGGAATGTTTAATGCCATTATATTTTTGAGGAATCAGTATCGAGCCCTCACTGCGCAGGGACAGTCTCTTTATTTTTTACGTAATCTCATTGTACACGACAATCTTCCCGCTTCCGAAAAACCGCCCGACTCATCCGAAGTGGCACACAAGGATGATTCGGATGTGAATGCGCCTACTGACCAAACGGCGACTCCTTCATTGACGACGGCGTCATCTATTCAAACCACCAAGGCGTCCGAAAAAGGAATGTCAAATACGATCGAGGTTGAGAGTAGTACATCTCCACGGGCGTCGTCTGACCAAGAGTTACCATCTTCGCAAAGAAGCTGCACAAGTTCTGAGGTACCTTTTTGGCGGCGCCAACAAGACCATGCAACATGAAAAAAAGAGCTAGTCTTCATCTGAGGCGAATTTAGGAACAGCCATACAGAAATATTGAAAAAAGTTTCAGAATCAAATGTGTTTGCCTCAACGGAAAACGCCATATCGAACGGCGTATTCTGTCAATGACTTTCCCTTATCCAAACGAATTCCAATACTTTTGAAACCAGGTTTACAGTTTTGTAGATTATTGTTATTTAAATCAATGTGTTTTTTGATGGTAGATTGAGTCCAGAACGCAGAATGGATATGGTATTCCGGTTCATTAACGTTGTATTATTGCAGGTATTCATATATTCTTGATTCGAAAGGAACAGTACAATACTGCGTATTCCTACTGTTGCTCGAGTTGTACAACTCGAGAAGGTATCTTGTTTTTCAATGGAGGTGCGACTCGGGAGCATGATCTTATTTTTTTAGGCGTGCCAAATTATGCGACCTTTCCGGTAACCCCCATCGATTCTCCTCGTATTTCTTCCGATCTTCATCTCTTCAAACCTACTATCCATGTGACGGTGGCAAAGAGAGATAAGTGTCATTCTCTGTTTCCTGACGACTCCCCTTTCTCGGTGCCAAAGAAGAGAAGGCGACCCAAAATTCATGGGATGATCGGTTCGGCCGGGGTTGTCGTAGGATTGGCTCGCTCGTTAAAAAAAGAAAATGGAAGAAGGAAATTTTTGGATTTTTTTTTTTACTGTTAGTGTCAAAAATTTCGCGTACGTAAAGGAAGAATTAATTGTCTCAACGAATAGAGCGATCCTACTACTTGGAAGGATACTTGTTTCAAAAATCAATAAACAAAACCTATGACCGTCGTCAACATAGAGGCTGGAGTAGAGAACATCAACTCGAAATCGGCAAATGGCATCGCCGATGGATGTTTCCCGCCATAAAGAATTGACGGAGTACACTCTTTCGTATAGTCTAGCATCGGCCTTCCTCATCATCAAACCAATCTGCAAGACTGATGGCCTCGTGATGAGCCGAGAAGAAGGTCGTGTTGTGTATGTGATTTGATCGAAAAAAAGGATCTCACTGACAGTAACAAACATACGAACGAACGAACGGACATTTTCTTTGTTCGAGTATCCAGTATCCACCATCATTGTGAGCACTTTTAGGTCGATCCATTGTTACCATTAGACAAGTAGAAAAAGACAGGAAAAAGTGAACCAAAACAGTCCGAAAGGTGACGGTTGAGGCGGTTAAAATCGACACCCTTCAAATTCATTCTCATTCGCTCGGGGGAAAAGCCTATTGTGAAAATCAAGCACGTTTGATTCTTCTTCCTGGGCAATTAAGAATCTTAAGCCGTTTATATCAGGTTGTTACTTGAATTTTACCATGGCGGCGACTTCATTTTCTTTTCACTGCATGATTTGCTATGAAGGCTTTGACAATTCGGTGTCTCGATATCCGGTGGTGTTGCCCTGCGGACACACCTATATTTGCAACGCCTGCGGTGAACGTCTCGATCGATGCATGGAATGTCGTACATCGTTGTACATAACATTTGACCCGAATGAAGGAAAGGCAGCATCCGTCGCTGCGAATCCGCAGGCTCACGAAATTCGTGGATCGCCGGGTTCTTGGAATCGTAGCTCTGTAGCGGTACGGGGGAGGGGTGGTGCGTCCCATCACTCCACGAATCCTCATCAGGTACATCCTCCTCCCAAACTTATCAAGAAGAGGATTCCTCTACCGAAAAACGTTGTCCTCCTGTCATTGATTGAGGCCACGGAGTTGGCAACGGTGGATGTGCAGCAGCAATATAGCGTGAAAAGTGAAGATTCCGTGGACGAAGGATGCCCCCCGACACCCGAAAATCGCCCCGATCACAAGCACATCATCCAGTCCATGCAATCGATCGACGAAGAAGAACTGAACGAAGAAGAGAAAATCCAGATCGCTACGTCTCTCTCTGTAGGCGCGGGAGGAACGTATGCGGTAGCCGCCAAGGAAGGACTCACCATGTTCCCGCAACGGCCCTCAAAACAAATACCCATGAAAAAACACTCTTCGATCGGCAGCGGAGGAGAAAACGAATCAGACGTAGATGATTTGGTGGATGATTTTCAACGAAATCATTTCGAGCCGAAGGGATCGCACTTGCTAGACTACGGAGATCGTGTGCAAATAGTATCAATTGACAAAGATGGTTGGGCCAAGTTAGCTCGGGGCTACGGTTACGTGAGCGCGGATAAGAACAGTATTGTCAAAGTGGGAGGCGCTGTTGATAGGGCATGTCGATTGGAAGCTATGCTCAGAATTGTTTCGCAAGAGCGAAAACGGCTTCGGAAGGAACAATCCAAAATTGACAATTCATTCATTCGATTGATGAATGAATTGCAACATTCGTTGGAAAAAGACGAGGACTTGACAGTCATCTGCAGGAGCACGTTCCTTAATTTAGACACATCTCACAATGGATTCGAAGTCAATAGTCAATTACTCGCCGAAGAAAAGAAGGAAAATCGTGATCGCCCGGTGGTGGATACAACTGCGAAAGGTGCTCCTCCGGAAATGCCTTCGCCATCACATTCAAGAGCAGACTCCCTCAGCAGTCTTCCCTTCTATCCTCCCGTCGAGAAATACAACCAACACCGAGAAGAGAGCATCAGTCAGACGAGTCTCATTTGCTTTTCTCCTGAAGAATTTTTGCGGCCAGATGCCATTAGTGAGTCCTTTTCCATGAACGACGTGACAGCTGGTGCGCGGGAATTACTCCGGGGTGTATCAGGAGGAAGCATATGCGAGGCTCCGTCACCACCGCCAAACCGCCAAAATCCTTACCCCTCGCAAAGCGAAATGTTGGCCGGGGCTCGCGCCTGGCGGGAACGCCACGGGCGTCCGGCAGCTACTGGCATCGACTTTCGCACCGGGATGAGTGGCCATTCCGCACTTTTGAGCTCGAAACCAAGCCACCCCCACGAATTTCTCGAGAATGACGAGTCAATTCGTAAGCCCCTCAGCTTTCGCATGAGCAGTCACACTGGTCTTACGATGGGCCGCAAGCGCAACAGCATCGGGAGCGGCATGGCATCACGATCAAACATGTGGATAGGATCGGGGCCAAGGGCAAGTCCCTCGACCCCCAAAAATTATCGCAGTATGGGGACACCGTAGGGGTACGGCTTTTGTTTCTTTATTTCTGTTACTTGATTAGTGTTGCATTTCTACTTGTAGTAAATAACCTACCACGGAAATCCGTCTTGCATAATTTGCACAATAAAAAAAAGTTGACACTCTTATTTGTTCCACACGTAAAAGCGAAGTCCACTTTTTGTATTTCGTTGCCCTACCAAGTAGAATAATCTTCTACTACAAATGATACAAGGTACCAAACCCGATTGCTCCGTTGCGTACCTGGTACTCCTATCATACTGATACGATACCAGATAATGTGATCTTGTAGGTAATAATAATGTTATCTGCTCAATTGTAGGCATCGTGAAATTAGTTTTTTTCTTTTGCCACTTTCTCGGAAACAAAAAGGTTAGCGTGATTTTTTTTGTATATTTTAGATAATTTTATGAAAAATAACAGATTAGTAACAAAATATAGGAAATTCGTGAAAAGATATTCTCTATTAATGTTTCTCTTTGGAGTTCTCGTTGTAGGATTTCTGTCTTAAACCGGAACGCTGATGGCATCGTGGAGGTGAGATATTGTATCCATCAATGTTGTATTCCAACAAACAAACGAGAGCCCAAAGTTGTCCCCTGTCGTTCTTCCAAACAGATCGAGGGGAAGCGTGTTGAGGCTTGTATGATTCGACGAAAATGAACGTTTAGTTTAACTGCATTGGTGTTTGTTTCTGTAGATCTTTCAGATAGATAGGTAATAGTAGCCCATTTAGCCGATGGAACTGCCTACACAGTCAGCCAAAAGGCACACAATGCCAATGGTATCATCGGAAGAGAATCTTTACGTTGGACTGCCCTCCGGAAGCATGTACCCAATAAATAGCCCAGCTGGAAACTGTCTCTCATTGACAGACTGTGGTCAATGGTTACTTTCTATCCCGACCGTGCACGCTGGAGCCTTGCAAAGTACACGTGAATACCGGGAATTGATACGATCCCTCCATCATTTGGAACGAGCACACGCTAGACTATTACGCTCTTCCCTTTTATCACCATGTTTCTTACAACAACACGAAACTGCGGATGAGATCCTGCATTTCATATTGAACTTTCTCGAGGCACAATCCCTGGGGCGATTGGCCTGTTCTTGTACGCGGTTTCGTGGTTTGGTGCCCCTTCACGCGGCTCGCCGAGCCCACCACATATTGCAGCAGGAAAGGCATCAGGAAGAAAAGCGTCAACTATCGCACCCATTGCAACTGGTTCGAGCTACGGAACAATTGCAAGGGATCTTTCCCCATCATCCCCATGTCCGTATTCCGAGTCTACTGCTGAGTAGACCCGTGGTTCTGAGGGAGGCGGGCGATCCAGACTTTAACGGCATTTATTTTTGCACGGGAAGCAACGGGAATGGATTCGTCTTCACCAAACCTCGTACATCGGTACCACCACTTGTAGAATCGACCAGTCGAACGTCGACGCAAGATGTGGATCTCATAGACCCTACTAGCATGAGGAAGGAAGAGCCGGCTGGATATCGTCTGAAATGCATCATATCGAAGCGCTTTTCGAATGAAACGCTGCTTTGGTACTGTTGCAAGGAAACTATCGTCTCGTCTACACCCAACGCAGACGCCAACATTGACGAAGATTACCCAGAAGCTACTATGGGTGCCGAGGTGCCAAATGTTATGATTGTACAACGGTACGCCTTTTGGACCCGTCTTTCCATGCTAGGGGATGCCTCCGATTACGACCTGTTTCAATATCCTAGTCCAACATCTGTCCTCCTTAGACAAGGAGTCGTCGGCTGGCAATCCTTATCGAACTCTCGGCATATCCAACCACCTCTAGTCGAGTTAATAGATTGAATGAAGTTGAATAATTAGTAGAAATGTTTCAATGAAAGACCCGGGTCTACCTATTTTACGCACGTCGTTCACTTGTGTGTTTGTATACCTCTCATTACACCGCCGTCATGTTCTCCTTGTGAATAAGGTGCGCAGTCGTTTCTACCAAATGTAGTACTTTATCAATGTCGGCCGCCCATTCCGATAGAATGGCTTCGGAAGACTTGGGAGCAGCAAAACGAATAATGTCATTGGGTCGATCAATCTTGGCATACACCGCTCCCTCACTCACCATGTCGGCGATCTCACGTTCCAAGCGAGCTGATTCCAATTGCAGCAATTGCGCCAGACGAGAACCGTGAATTCGTTGGTAGTAGGCCGAAGCCACGCGGACGTTGTGCTGAATGATGCGACGGTGGAACGTTTCGTGCCAATATTTTGCCAAATCATCCATGAGGAAGACGGGAAGATTTTCCAATTCGGCTTGTGGTGGCATGGGGTAATTGATGATTTCTTTTTTGAGGAAAAGATCAACGGCCATTTTGCAAGATGGTAATTCTTCCAAATTTGAATCCAACTCGATCTTGTGCATCAAATCTTGTTGTTCATTCCCATGGGATGCCAGACACAAAAAGAGG
>Ga0051981_10000164_pt1 | contig 29836 bp, 15 predicted proteins | sample CryGey13umfilter_3_FD_59644 | JGI IMG/M metagenome (GOLD analysis project Ga0051981, IMG submission 59644) | Groundwater microbial communities from aquifer in Utah, USA - Crystal Geyser 4/10/14 3 um filter | ecosystem: Environmental > Aquatic > Deep subsurface > Groundwater | place: USA: Utah... | reverse complement strand
AAGCTTGCTCTCGACATCGTCGGGTTCGTGTAGCGAACGAAGCTTCAGCACTCGGACCCGCTCCCGCAATCCTTCTTCTGCTCCAATTTCCGTCCATCCATTAAATTGCTTCAGACAGGACATCCATTCATCCGAATCAAACCTAGAACATTCTGCGAGGTGATCGGATACGGCGCAAACCTCCTCGCGAAGAAAAACCGCGACAGGACTTACAGCGTGTTTTACATCAACGCCGTTTCGCTTGAGCTTCTTGATGCATTTCGCTAGGAATTTGTGATAATGAATGAACGGCCAAAGATACCTGAAATTAGAAGAAACAAGTTTCGAGGTGAGAAAAGATCGTGACGAGAAGCCCAATCAAAAGAAAGCATGAAGAGGGGAAAAAAAACTCACCGCCATCGCTTGTTGTGGCTGCTGGGTTCGATCCATGGGTTCTTCCCGGACTTTGCTTCCCACCAAGAGCGACTCGGCTTCCACAGCTGAGTACGGCTCTGTCCGGACAATGCTTGCACGGGGTTTTCGTATTCTCGTTCACCCATAGCTTGCGGAAATGTCGGAGGGCAAACAGTGCTGGTTCGTTCCTCTGGATCTCGCTCTTCAACTATTTGTAATAGCCAGGCCTCTTCGTCAATCAACGCATTCGGAAGAGGCTTTTCACTTTGATTACTACTCTCGTTCGTACCATTGTGCTGAGTTGTAACAGCGGCCCGGACAAGTGCGCAGCTCGACTCCTCCTTAAACTCCTCAAAGTCAGCTTTTTTTGGATCATTGGCAGCCATCGCGCAAGCTTCCTTGTTGATATCGTGAATGATTCCGTAAAAGGAAACTCGTCCGACCAAGGCATCCGAAAGGCCACGCTGAAGAGAAGGGTGAAGATGGAATCGATAAGAAGATAAGCTGTTTTCTTTCACGGGTGAATTTTGTATTCCAGGGGGAATAACGGAGGTAGGAGAGAAAATTGATGGATGCGAACCATCTACTTTGGTTGTCAAGGGTGTCGGAGCAGCATCCTTATTCGAATCTATCCCTTGCGGAACACCTGCTCCCTTGTCCAAACAAAGCGCAAAATCTTTTGTCAAATTTCTACGAGGTTTCTCCGGACTAGTGGTTGAAACATCGAGACTATCGGAGTTTCCATCGCCAGTCGCAGAGGATGATTTCTTTTCATCCGAACAAGCCATGGTGCAAAATGAATCTTTCCTTCAGTTGATGCTCTCGCGTGCACGGGTATTTTGCGTGTGTGAATTTTATGCGCTTTCTTCGATTCGTGTTGATTCTTCGAAGAATCTCAGCGAAAGACTCTCCGAGTCTGGTAGGTAACACACGTATAGTCTGGTACTGCGATGAAAATTCCACGCTGAACGATTGAGATGTCCACGCTCGGATCTACGGAATCCAACGTGATTTGCACCAAGCCAGCCACGAACACCGAAGGGAGCCGACTGATGAAAGTTGTGAACGTGATGGAGTGGGAGATAACGACAAGTTTGGACATGAGCCGTATCAATTGAAAGAGAACCAACATGAATGTAAGTACGATCTTGTTGGGTAGAACCAGAAATACATGTCAACTTCGCAATCTTACCTCGATCGATTGATCACACCTAACAACGTCGATCGTTCGACAACCGAGGCAACAGCACGCAATCCGTATCAGTCGATGTTAGTTGTTTCTTTCCAATTGCTTTGTGGTTGATAATGCAGGTGTCTCTGAAGTTCACAGTAGCCACATCAACAACGTCTTGTCTTAAACCGACGACAGTTAATCCTGCTACCCTTTCTTGCTTTTCTTCGGCCAGCGCACGCTTTTATGTTGGCCATTTCTGAGCCGGCCGAGCAGATTCTTTGACAAATTAAGCCAATTTTCCAGGAGGGGTCGGCGAAATAATCCTGGTCCACCGACAAACTTGAAATATTACATATATGCAATCTGTAATGTATAATATATTTTGGCTCACATGAAAATTTTGGCTCACGCGATGGCTTAGTGAAGAAAAAGGTGTTTTTCACATGGTGGTTGCCGAAAAAAATGATGGCTCATATGATGACTCCCTTCATCGATTACATGATGATGGCTAACATCAACGCGGAATTTTCATGTGAGATATATCGGTCACATCAGTGACATAAAAAATATATCATTGATAAAAATAAATAATGTTTTCCGCAATATAGACCGTCGTCCAGCATTTTGCCAACCCCTCCTCCGAGTATAAGTCTTCACAGTTCTTTAGCCCGCCAAAGTCGGCCCGCCCCAAATAAGTATACCGTGATCCCTAGAGTACTATATTGTCTAGTCAAATTTTTCCATCTGGGTCTAAGAAACCTTGAGATTTTTGAACATAGAGCGAGCCATGCCACATTTTCAGTCCACGACTCCTTGAACAAGAACCACACACGTGTTGTGGGCGTACCATCTCATTGTCAACTCTGTTTTATTGATTCTCACAAATCCCGCCTGAGGCGTATCCGGTTTTGTGCGCTTATCATATTTTGATAAAAAATAAATGATTAAGTGGCGATTTACGAAACATACCGTATTATTGGCTAAAACTCCAGAATATATTTTATTTTTTATCAAAATCAAAAATAAGCGCACAAAACCGCATGTGTCCCTGACGATGAATGTGTTGCGGAATTAAACTCCGTGTGTTAACTTCACGCGCGAGCCGATTTTTAAAATCTTGATATCGTGACGATACCAGCCGACAGTGACGTATCACCGACTACTACAACATACTCAGAACCGACCACGAAGGAGAAGAGTATCATCCTTTCTATCCATGGTGACTGGTGAACGATACTTCGCCTTCCTTTTCTTTTCGGCGCCAACAACCCAAACTAGATCTTCGCAGCCGACGGTCCCGTAATCAGAATCTGAATCAAGCTTTAAGAAAATTCCGATGAGGAACGTCTTCCTTCTACTACACTTGCTTGCTCCTTTTACAGTTGCGTTCGCGCCACAGCGGAACGTTGTACGTTCCATCGAACGAGCCTCCACGGCACTGGACGTCTTCGGAAACCTATTTTCCAAAGCGTCGACAGGTCAAACTATCAAGTCATCGAAAGCAAGAGTGCCTCCTCGTAAGAAGCCCGTCCCGAGAGTATTGGCTCCTCGAGATTTTGCTGTTCCCGAGGCTCGTCCCCTGATCGTAACAAGGGCTGAAACGTTGCCTGATTTACTCAAATCAAGTTTGGCTTTGGCGCTGCGTCTGGCCACAGGCATCTTTGTTTTAGGGTGGAAGATTGATACGCTCTTTGCACCCGAAGACGACGGTAAGTATGCTCTCTCGTTGGGTCCCTTTCGATTGCGCGATTCCAGTAGTGTCCTTCAGGATGTATCCAACCGTTCCACGCCAGATGACCCATGCCTTGTCTTGTACGAATACGAGGCTTCGCCATTTTGCAAACGGGTCCGTGAAACGATGAATCTTTTGGATTTGGCAGTGGAATTCCGGCCGTGTCCGGGAGCTCGACGGGGCTTCAGCGACGAGTTATATGGATTGACCGGTAAGCGTACAGTTCCTTTTCTTTTAGATACACGCACCGGAGTCAAAATGTTCGAGAGTCAAGATATTATCAAGTATCTTTTGGAGGAATATGGTCCACCTAAGGATACTTACGATTCCAAAGCTCTATGGCCCATCACGTGGGAATATTTTTCGGTCACGACCTCCACGTTTGCGGCTCTAGTGCGAGGTATGCCAGGTTCGCGACTGGACTCGAATGCTCGTCCCGATAATGTAGATATGCTCCCACTTGAGCTATGGGGTTACGAATGCTCTCCCTTTGTTCGTCCCGTGCGAGAAAAACTGTGCTCCCTTGGTTTGGCACACGTCATGGTGAGCTGCTCGCGTGGGTCAGCGAATCGCGACAAACTGCTTGAACGTTCGGGGGCCAAAACTTTTCAAGTCCCATTCTTGAAAGACCCCAACACGGGTGTGTAACTTTTTGAAAGCAATGAGATTGTGGAGTATTTAGAAGACGTTTACACTATCAAATAAATGTTGTCAAGCTTTCAGTTTGTATTTCTTTTCGTAGAACTTCCAAAAGATATGTAAAACTTTGGCGAGACTCAATAACTGACTTGATGTAAATATCTACTCTTAGTATTTCCCTCCTTTGCTCTGTTTTCGAATTGGTGGTGGTACTACTTTTTGCTGCGCTATCGCTGTTCCTCGTGTGGGTAGATTTTCTTGCACCTTGGTCTCGTGTCCTTCCACGCGTCAATTCCACTTCTGGGACTACTTCGTAGCGTTTTTCTTCTTTTTTATTGTACTAAATAATCATTATAATTTTCCTCATTTATATCTTCTGTCTCTAAGAATGAACGCCTAGAGTGGTACTGATACAAAAAGACGCGCAATACCAGACGTTCAAAACGACACATCATCATCGTTACGTTTTGCGCCTCACATCACATCGCACGTCCCCCTACATACCTCTCGTCTATCATCACACGTTCTCGCAGGACGACGACGGTCGTGCAGGTCATTGTGTTACAAGAGCAGACACTGTAGTGAATAAATAACAGCAGAAGATTCATTGCAGTATCTTTCATCCGCTATTCTCCTCTGTCGACAAATTGTTTTCTTTGCCTCTCCGATAAAGTCCCAAAAGAAATGAAGTGGTTTGCCTTTGTGTTGGCCTCGCTCCTACCAGTCGTGACGACAGGTCGCGCCATCCTGGGGATAGATCTTGGAAGTCTCTACATGAAGGTTGCATTGGTACAGTCAGGGGCTCCCCTAGAAATTGTGACAAATTTGCACTCGAAGAGAAAGACCGAACAAATGATCCTCTTCGATCAAGGGCAACGTTTCTACGGCGCCGACGCCAATGCCTTGTTGGCGCGGAAGTCTCAAATGACACCCGTTTCCATGTCTTTGATGCTTGGGAAGGATGAATTGCATCCAACCGTCAAGGTATGTGACACTTCAACGACGAAGCAATGCATCAAATGTTTCAAAAATCATGAACGTCTTTTCTCACTTTTCATTTCACAACCAACAGGTGCTGTCGGAACGATACTTCCCTGTTCGACCGGTTTACAACGAGACACGCCACGGCCTTAGTCTCAAAGTAGCTGGATCACATTATACACCGGAAGAATTGGTCGCCATGTTGCTGAACCATGCTATCGATATTAGCGTAGCTCACGCTGAGGCGGGAGGAAAGCCCATTGCGCCACCCAAGGACGTGGCCTTGACGGTGCCCGCCTACACAACTGCCTTGGAACGTCGTGCTCTCTTGGATGCGGCACGAGTCTATGATCTTAATGTTCTTACTCTCATCGAAGAAAACACTGCGGCGGCTTTGCACTTTGCCATGGACAAGAATTTTGAAGGGGATAAGGAAACAATCCTATTGTTCTACAACATGGGCGCATCGTCGACTCAGGTGTCGGTAGTTCGCTTCTTTCAATATGATCAGCCGCAAAAGTTCGGAAAACCAAAGGCCACACCAGCGATACAAGTACTAGGCAAAGCATGGGATGACACCCTCGGTGGGGCGGCCTTTGATAATGTTTTGGTCGAAATTTTGGCGGACGAATTCAATAAGCTGTGGAGAGCTCAAACTGGTGACAATACCAAGGATGTGCGTACCGTGACACGTGCAATGACCAAGATTCGTTTGCAGGCTAACAAAGTGAAGCACGTGTTGTCGGCAAATACAGAAATCCCTGTTAATATGGACGCTGTGCACGATGACATTAGTATGCATCTTGTCTTGACTCGTACCCAATTCGAGGAGGCAGCTGCGTCACTTCTGGAACGTGCTGTCGTACCCTTGCAAAAAGCCTTGGAGGTAGCCAACATGACCGCCAAGGACTTGAACGGGACGGAACTTATCGGAGGTGGTATGCGTATTCCTGCAGTTCAAACCCGCCTACAGGAATTTCTGGGCGAGGCGGTCGAACTGGGCCTGCACATGAACGCGGATGAAAGTATGGCATTAGGTGTCGCGTTCGGTGGAGCCAATATTTCCACGGCATTTCGAGTGCGTCAAGTTGGATTGACCGACATTACGCCTTGGGAACAGACAGTATCTCTCACCAATATTGCGGAAGAAAGTGCGGATGATCCCTGGTCGAAAAAGGCGACCCTTTTTAAGGCCTTCGGCAAGATGAATACCAAAAAGACAATCGCTTTCACACACGATCAAGACGTTCATTGTGCCCTCGATTACGTGGAGTCGGAATTTTTTCCCGAAGGCACCCCTACCGCCATGCAGCGTTACGATATCACGGGTGTCCAGGAATTTGCCAAAGAAATGAACGAGAAGGGTCTCCCAGGAAAACCAAAGTTGTCCCTACAATTTGAACTGTCGGCATCGGGTATCACAACCCTCGTAAAGGCCGAAGCAGCCCTTGAAGAAACGTATACAGTGGAAGAGGAAGTAGAAGTAGACGACGATTCTGAAGAAGGCAAAACAGAAGAGTCCACTAAAGAGGACCCACCTGCTGAAGAGGACAAGACAAGCGAAGAAAAAGAAGAAGGAGCTAAGACGGAAGAAGGAACTACGGAGAAGTCCGAGACGAAGAAGCCCGAGAAAAAGAAAAAGACAGTCAAGGTCGAAACTGTAAGTGCTGATTGGTGTCTGTGCGTTTTACAATAGATCTTTATAATCAGAAAATTTATGTGTTATCTAACCAGTTTTTCGGTCTTCGGCTACGCCGTCCCGCATTCGTGGGACAGGAAAAGAAACGAATGCACAAGAAAGCGCTGAAGGTAATCGAATCTTTTATTGGTCGTGTACAGCCATACTCGGGCGAAATCTTAGAGGAGTCTAAGGCCAAGCTCGCGGAAATGAACCGAAAAGACGAGGAACGTATTAAATTGGAAGCTGCGAAAAATAAGGTAGAAGGCTACATGTACACTATCAAGAATAAGCTTGTTGACGATGAAGAGACGCTCGCAAAGGTGTCGACCGAAGAGCAGCGAGAGGCTTGTCGCCAGGCTGCAATCCAAACCGAAGAATGGTTGGACGACGAGGGATACAATGCTGATCTTCCCACTATGGAAGAAAAGTTCGCAGAACTCTCAGCTCCATTCGAACAGATCCTCTTGCGGGTCCGGGAAATGACTGAACGCCCTGAAAAAGCAGCCAAGCTTACCAAAAAGCTCAAGGAGGTGGAGGACCTTATGATCAAATGGGAAACAACGATGCCTCAAGTCACCCAAGAGGAACGTGGGGACGTCATGGCGAAGGTTGAGGCAGCGAGAAAATGGTTATCAGATAAGGAGGATCTACAGGCATCCAAGGCCCCACACGAGGAGCCTGCTTATCTGTCCTCAGAGGTCGGTCCTCAATTTAAGCCAGTAGAGTCGTTGGTAATGCGCTTGAGTAAAAAGCCCAAACCTAAGCCTCCGAAGAAGGAAGAAAACGAGACGGAGACAAATACAACTGATGCCACCGATGAAGCTAAAGACAGTGGCGATGCTTCCTCTGAGACAAAGGAAGAAGACATCGAAGAAAAGCAGGAAGATGACAAAGATAATTCCGACGAGTTGTAATATAACAAGTTGTTTCCACAAAAAAATACTATCTGTCGTAGCGTTGCCTGATAGACTAACTACCAATACCACAAGCAAATGCCACCCTCAAGAAAGGGCTCGGTAATATCTCAACATATCCATTTGGTTTCGCATTATTTTGTACAGATAGTCCATTTGATATTGTCGCATTTCTCCATGACACGGTTATAGATGTTGCGTGCCTATCAACTGCATCTCTTTCTTCAAAAAGGCGGAAAACTTAGAAGCAAGAAAATGTGAATTACACTAAATAATTTCTTAAAGAAAATTTATTTTGACTTGCTTGGGCAAGCGATTGGGGAGATCAATTGGCAGGTTGGCTTCTATCTTTCATCTTCCGAATCCTTCGAATTATACTCGTCCCTTATCGCTTCCAGCAATTCTCGTTTCCTCTCCCCGGCTTCGACCATACGTTCGACTTCCCTTGCCTCGACAGCGATCCGTTCATCTTCCTTTTCCCTTTCTTCGTCGGAGTCCCCGGGAGCAGCCATTTGACCAGTGGGTTCAGTCTCGGCTTCAATAAAGTCTCCATCGAAAGAGTCATCAGATTCAGAATCATTCGATTGCTTCGAGTTCATTTTGAGAAACAAGAAATGACGAAGAGGATTGTCAGAATCTTCTGGGGGTTTCTCCTCAATTCCAATCAAGCGCTCTGCGCGAACCATGAGAATTTTCTTATCATCTGCGTTCAATATCTCAAAACACCACCCTCGACTCATGACGAAATCGCCTGTGTTAGGGATTTCTCCGGCGCACATGCATAAAAATCCGGAAAGAGTTGCGAACTCTTTCAGGGCTTCCTCTTCTTCGAGGCTCAAAGCTAAAATGGTGTCAACGTCGTCTAAATCGGCATCGCCGCGCATCAGAAACGCCCCATCTTCTTGTAGCGTGATAGAATCCTCAGAGAATTCGTAATCATCTTCGTCGTCCTCGTCGTAGATTTCACCAACGACTTCCTCTACAATGTCCTCCAAGGAAACGAGTCCTTCTGTACCTCCAAATTCATCGACAACAATAGCCAAATGAACGCGTCTTCGTCTCATTTCCTGTAGCACCGACCATCCTTTTGCGGTATCGGGTACGAAGTAGCAAGGTTCAATTAGACCTGCTTCGGATATGGACCTTTCCATGCGCGAAGCCAACTCGCTCGCGGTCAAACTACGAACATACCCCTCCTTGGCTCCATCTTTGGCTCGAATGGGTACACGAACAGCATTCTTCGAAGAGGACTGGATCGATAAACTGTTATCCTCCGATTCCTCCGCACCGTTCGTCAAGTCGGTCGTCTCTGTCGCCTTTTCACTCGTTTCGGATTCCACATGATCTTCGTCCACAATAATACCATTTACGAAGAAATCTAGAACGGATTTGGCCAACACCAATCCCACAATGTTATCCACATCATTCTCATATACTGGGATACGACTGAATCCGCTGTCTCGTACAATCCCCAACACGCTGACGACCGGCATATCTGAGGGTACGGCCACCATTTCTACACGAGGGCGCATGATTTCTTTCACACGTTGGTCTTGTAAATTTAAAACCCCTTGAATCATTTCTTGTTCTCCGTAGTCGATCGTCCCCGAGTCTCTGGCCCCTGTCACAATCAGGCGTAATTGCGAGTCGCTCACAGCACCGCTGCCCTTTTTGTCATTAACGCCTAGCAGTTGTAATGTTTTCTTGGCCAAAAAGGACAAAGATATCCCCAAGGGACTGACAATTTTGGATAAGAAGAATATGGGGGGAATCGTGAGGCGAGCCACGACCTCAGCGTTGACCACACCCAACGACTTTGGAAGCAATTCGACAAAGTACAAAGTCAGGGCCGTCAGCGCAATCGCCCCGTAGCGCTCTCCACGGGCTCCGTATACACTTGCCACAAGGTGTGTGAAGAGCGTCGTGGCAAAAATAGAACAAGCGGTACTCGTTACGAGGATGGTGGTAAGCACCCGCGTAATGTCTTCGCCGAGGAGGGTAAATAAGCCACGCTTCTTACCCTGCTTTTGTTCTTCTTCGGCCATTTCGCGCACTTTCCACGGGTACAATGTTGTGACGGCAATTTCAGCCGCGTGCAATAGTGCTAGAACGGTGAATGTGACAAACCACAAAGATCCCTGCGAAATAAGTTCCCGTCGTGTGAGCGGGGTTAACGGTGGCGCGTCGACGGGCCGACTGAAGCCTCCGCCACCACCCGCGAATGCCGGCGATGCCCCCAAGCTGACCAACACAAGAGGAAGCACCCACATACAAAATCTCCGAAGGCGTTTCGAAGCAGTATCCGTTGTTACGGATGTGGTAGTTCTTACGTTCAACAATGGTTTCATCCCATGTGACAACGGCATCGTGAGGGCAGAGTTGGTCAGTGAAAATGACGACGAGCTTCCCTTCTTTTTCTTCCAGTGCCCTAGTTTGCGTTTCCCACCAGAAAAGATATTTGAGCAAATATTTCGCAACTTGTATAATGGTTTTTGACTTTTCTCATTGGATCCGTGTTTGATTTTGACCACATCATTGACGATACGAGCTCCAGCTTTAGAAGATGACGACCACTGACCCACTGCATTACCAGCAGGTTTTTGTAGACGGCTGTTTCTGGAAAGATTGACAAAGGCAGACGTATGATCCACCGCCACAATAAAAAAGAACAACAATACAGCCAGGGCTTTCATTCTAAGGATCCAACCGAAAGTGATTGGGTGGTATAAATAGCAAAGGTAGCAAATGTGGTCGTTGAAAAGGAAGGATAAGATGGTGGAGTAATATTGTAACTGTAAGATGTGATGATTCACAAATTTTACTTGGGGACCTCGACCCCTCCCTTCCGGGGCAACAAAAACGCTGGACAAACTTTTTTGAGTGGCTTTTGGAGTTGTCTGGAAGTCCGTCATCACTGTCATTCCCGCGATCTTCTTAACTCGTGACCGATGGCAGCATCATTCACAGGAATATTCTTCTACCCTCTTCTGACTCTGTTAAAATGTAACCTGTGAGAAAATCTCTTCGACGGATAATGTCTATTATTTGCAGATCGTGAGCAATCACGTATTAATATGATCACTCGGTTCGAGACAGACAGTAAATTTTTAATACACGGAGTAAGAAAGGTTTCTTTTCTTTTTCTCCCTCTCATCGTTCGTTGGCGTTTTACGCCACCCCTTTCTTTTACATCCACTTCTGTTGTTATCCTTCCATTGTTGTGTTTGCGGGGGTGGTTGTGTCGTGTTCATTATCACAATTACTTTTCGATTTATAGATCAATTCATTGATAGATCAACTTCTTCATATCTCCCAATTCATGACCCTTTCCCTACGAGCCGATGCACCCGCTTTTGTCCCCCAAGGTTCCTCGCCTGTGGTGGGGATAGAGATGCTCGATTCTACAAAACAACAACAACGACTAAAAGATGATAATCATAGGAAGTCCAAGAAAAAATCTTCCATGCGGAAACAATCAGGTCGCAAGAGATATGAGAAGACAAACCATCAATCACCATGTTCAAATGCATCGCGAAACAAAGAATCTCGTAACCAACGACAGCAGCAGCAGCAACAGCAACAACGACAACAACAACGACTCGTAAAAGATGATATAAGAACGACACACCAAACAAAAGATGTACCTAATGGAAATAATCAACAACGACGAAAACAACGTCATGATCGTGGATCTTATCAGAAACGTCACTCACCCGAGATGAACAAAGTCAACCACAACATGATCAACTACTTTGATGAATATCAAGAATGGCAACGAATTATGGAGGGTAGTACTAGTCAACAACAATGGTATGGTACAGAAGAAGAAGCATTTCATAAATCATTTATGGACGAATCATTACCACCACAACACACCACCACCACCACCACAACAACAACAACAACAATGCGAGAAAGTTACGACAACGAGGGGACAAGAGCAACAAAAAGTTCATCTGTAGCGGTGGGAGCGTGGGCGGACACGACATCATTAATCCGAGCCTTGGCAAGAAATGACCGACAAGTAGAGGCAACATCGCCCAAATCTGACGAAAAGTCAAGTCTGGAACAGGGAAACCTTACTCTTTTAACATCTTCTCGAAATCGCAAATCAAAACAACAAATAACGTCGTCCATCGAAACTTACCGAAATGAAACAAAGAAAAGTGTAACGGTACCATCAAATAATAAGAAAAGCGAATGGAACATGGTAAAGATGAGGGATAAGTGGTGGGCGTTGTTACGTGATCGAACAATCATTCCTCCGGTGAATGAAACGAAACAAAAAGACGCAACAGTCGCAGCTGACGTGTTTTACGACAACGGAGAGGATAAATCTGTGGAATACTTTTCCCCGATACCTTTGGCGACGTTGACAAGTCCAGTTCAAGTCCTCGACGAAATTTACCTTCATTCTGATATCCCATTACACGAAGCCATCAAACGAGGCGATGAAGCAGCCGTCCGTTTACTCCTTAGAAAGGGGGGCTACTCGGCAACAATAATAAAAGAGGGCGTTACCATGGCAGTCCACCTTGATAATGCACGAATTCTACGAATCCTTGTATCAGCAGGATCGACGCGTACCGTGAATGATGACGCTGGTTGCACTGCCCCTTGTTTAGCTGCTCTCAAAGGTCAGGCAGAATGCTTGGCTGTCTTTCTGGAAACCTCCACCCTTTATTTGCTTCAAAAGGATTCCCGTGGAAACACACCCCTACACCTGTTATGTGTCAAGAAGTCTTCGCACCCAATGCTGTCATTATGCCTTAAACGGCTCAAAACTGACGCGTTGTCATCTTTCGTTAACAAACTACTCTTGCAAACGAATGACAGAGGTGAAACATGTTTACATGTGGCATCATCGAACGGTCGTGCCGATTTCGTGGAAATGTTTCTCAACTTTGCATCAATTTCTTTGCTGTCAAAGTTACTTTCCATCCAAGATCAAAATAATCAGACTCCTTTACTGGCAGCAGTTGCTTCCGGATCAATCGATACCGTGATGAGTTTCTTTATGTGGAGCGGAAATAATAGCCTGGTCACACTAAAGGTCGAGCCGACTGCGCCGAGTCCTCTTTTGTGGGCCGCGTCTTTGTGTCATGCTGACATGGTCAATCTTCTGTTGGATTTTTACCACGGGGCCGAAAATAAGAAGGATCTCGACAGCACCTTACGAGTCGTGGTACGTTTACCAGGCATCGGGAGGAAAACCAAATCAAAACACGCAATAATTCGGCAGTTGATAATTTCTGGTGCAAACCCTTGTTCGGAAGAAAGTGACACCAATATGTGCGCTCTGGAAATAGCGGCCACGAAACACGACTATGAAAGCTTAGAAGTACTTTTGAACTCGTTCGAGGTATACTTGAAAACACTGAGCTCGTCGCGAAGACAAGACCCGGTCTTAAAACAACAACCCGAATCTTTTTTTCAAGGGAAGGAGTCATGCGAGAAGGCCCAACTGCAAGTTGCAATACGTAACGCCCTCACGATATCAACACTAAATGCTTTGAAAAGCGAGGACGAACAAGCTCGATATATTTTTGAAGATTGTACCATGCTTCTTTACGAAAAGGGAGCCGTACTTGATTTGGTTGGGTTAAATATTATTCGAAATGTATTGGGTAAACCCTCGCGTTCTTGTGAATCTGCGGTGTCTCCCGAAACATTCTACACAGTCCAGCATGATCCTCCCCCGTGTTCTCTCCTTGCCGATTTTCCACACAAGCCTTTGTCGCAACTTTACAGCGACAAAAAGGTTGGAGAATCGGCCTTTCTCTGGCCATTGGTTGCAATGAGCAACAACTTTTCTTGGATAACTTCAAAACAACGGGAACATTTCAAAATGATTCAAGTCAATGCTGTTGATGCGAGGAATTTTGATGTGGTGCTGGAGTCCAACGATGGAGAGATATTCGAAGCAAATTGTGAACTACTTGCAAATTTAAGCGCTAAATTAGCAGCTGCCTTGCGCTTTTCCCGTTTGCAAAGCTCTTCCGACACTACTGCGGAGACGCTGCCAATCCCAGCGAATGGGAGCTTATGCCGCCTTCTCTTGCAGCACATGTACTACGGATCGATATTCGAGGGTCTACCAGAAGACAGCGAGCAGTGCTGCCGTGTGCTACTCGATTTGGTTGTGTTGGCTGAAAATTTGATATGCGAATCGTTATTGCAAGAGTGCGAAATACGCTTGCTTTCGCATAATCCACGTCAATGCCAATGCTATGTCTGTGGAATACCCGGAATCAAAGATTCCACCTTCAGGCGGATGTGTTCAGGCCCCTCCAAGTGTGTTACGATCGACACTTCTTTAGATATTTTGGCTACCGCCGACCATCTAGAGAGTTTCTTCTCTGATATGTCCTACACAATACGCAATGGCGCGGACTTGGAATGGCTCCCATTCCAGAAGGTACGGCATGTTGTAGCCGAAAGTTGCATTTCCAACAACTTCGTGAAATTGTTTGACAGTTCAGCGTTTCAGTCTCAGATTGCCATATCGTCCGGGACTACCGAAGATTTTAAACACCTTGTACTTCGTTATTGCCTCAACGAATTCGTCTCTGGGGAAAAAGCGAAGAAACATGAAAGTTGGAGGCATTCCCTAAAAGATGGGAAAGCTTCACAGAACCGCCGCGTTGTACATTTGGATAAGTAATCGTTGGATCGATGTCAAATTCGTCCTTGACGGATTTGAATCAATCCACTCAAATCCTTTTGAAAGAAGTCCCCGCATTAATCATGCTACGATAAAAGCTGAATCAAAAACAGACTGTGATTTAGTCAGCTTGTAATGTTCGAGGGAGGTTACTGATCTATCTCAGCTGTGTCTTGAATCTATCTAGCCGAATCTCTAGGTAACAAGAAAAATGGACTCAAATTAGCAAACACGAAGACATGTTCAGGCCACGTGGATCGCACTCGGTTCCGACAAGAGGACATTATATATCAAGGAATAGTCGGAAGAAGAATCATCGACCGTGTGCCGGGCTGCAGCCAATTGAAACGGCTTTAAACGAATCAAGCACAATTCACAATTGCCGTGAGAAGAGCAATCCTGTATATGAAAATCAATACGATGAAGAATAGACAAAACCTACCACAAGTCCGTTACTTTTGCATGGTGCCATGAGTGCCTCCATAGGGCTTAGCTCTACCAAATGTTCAATCACCCGACTTTCTATCGTGGGGTTCTCTAGAGCATAGTGAAGCGGAAAGTTGTTTTTCTTGCTTCAGGTCGATTAAAGAGTAAGAAACGAACAAGTTAAATGGTCAAAGAGTTTCAGCCAACACTTACTCTTTATAAGAGGCTGCTTGTGGGGCGAGACTCAAAATGAGTTCGACGATTGACTTGCTTTCCTCCAAGACGTGCTGTGGAATCGAAGCTCGTGACATTGCAGCACCTTTGGCAGCGTAATGCAAGGGCGTGCAGCCTTCTTCATCTTGTTGCAGAAGACTGTCTATTGACATTTTTTGTGCAAGAATTTTAATCAACAGTGGTGGACATCGAGGGAAGGTGCAGATGTTGTGCCAAGTAACACAGTCCTGGGCGCAGCTGCTCCCTTGAGCAGCGTTGATCATGGCAGTGCAGTAGCCCATGAACTGGTCAGGTGTAATCACAGTCATCCAAGACTGCGATGTCAAGTCCTTAGCCTTCGGTGATACTGATTGAGTTACCCAGTTTCGTGCCCATCGGAAACGAAGCACATTTTTACACAGTAGAGAAACAGGGTTGTCTCCGTCGACGTCTTCCTCGTAAACGACTGATGGGTCCGCCATAAGCAAGTCTTCCAACACCTCTTGTTGTATAGTCAACGAGTTTGCCATTGAGATGTGCAACGGGAAGCTTCCTGTGATTTTCATTCGACGTCGAACCAATGTAGGGTCGACTCTTAGTAGAAGGCGCACGATTTCACCAACATAAAATGAATTCCTGTGCAGAAGTACATGTAGGGGTGATACCCCTTGATTGTTCGACTTGAGTAGAATATTAGGATTATTCGATGTATTTTCTTGTCTTAAAATGGCGTGACGTTGATGATACTGAAGACGATCCTTGGCATAAAAGAGGAAATTTTCGACTGTCAAAGGAGTTGCATGGAGAGCCAAAAGGCGCATCAGAGGCGTATCGCCTTCCTTCGAAATCCTGGAGTCAAGAAAGAAATAACGATGTTCCTTCTCCTTAGTGTCGGGGACTGCCCATGCAATGGGATTCTTATCGGCAACAATACGGCCGAGTTCTTTGCGGGAAGCTTGCATCTCTTCACAAATACAAATGACCTGGCCTTGCCTTGTCTAATTCGCCAAGCCTGAGACTTCTGTGTTTGACGTTGTCGTATGTCGATGACCTCGGTTTTGAGAAATTCCGTTCGACAGTCTTCATTGACTTGATGCGAATCGTTAATGGAACAATATCCTCTTTTCATGTCAAGCCTCGTCGAAGGCTCCGAGAACATGAAGGTAACAAATTATTGTCCCGTCTGAGAGGTCAACGTGGTGTGATGCGAGGGAAAAGTGGGTTCGTTTTTCAAATATTCCTTTCATGATGTGAAGATAACTACGTCATCTCGGGAAAAACACGTCACCTCGGAACGATCAAACGAAAGTTTTGATTGGGCTATTGGGTCGCAGATATTGAAAGATGGCACTCGCACAATCTCTCACATCAATCTCTCTTATCTGACAGTGAGTTACCTACCGTAGTTAGGACAGTGCTTGTAACTTTCGCGTCGTGACGCGTTTTTTGGTTTTGTTTGAAAGCTCTCTAACTGTAATCACGTAGCAAATTTGGGCCACGAGTATGACGTCAATAACAAAAATCTGCGAGCGACGGACAGAGAGAACGCTGCATCCCTGTCATTGTGGTGCGCTCTCTAATCCTCGTTGACTATGGCGGTGCTCTCGATAATAAAACAATAAAATAATGGCAACCAAATTCATCCCATCACCATACTCTTTGAGTTTGACTGCTCTCATTTCACTCCACTGTGAGCAGCTGGAAGCATCACCCCTCTATAGTGACTTGGAGGATCCTTCAAAATCTCATGAAGCCGTTCAACTGTTCTTGCAAAGTGTCCTTAATGTTGGCATTTTTTCGGAGGCGTCGCTTTCACCGAAGACTGTTGAATCGTTTCTTAGATCGCTAGAACGTGCAGCTGGATCGGATATTTCGGAAAAGGTTTTGAACTGGCTTCAAGTTGGAAGCACTTCCATAGACTCTGTAGTTGACTTAATGCTCCTGGCTCGAAATGCGACATGTGCATCAGGTTATATTGACCCCACCAGCCTCACGGGGGCGTTTGTTCGCAATGTGAGCTTAGGTTTCGAAGATCTTTCCTTTGAAGTCGTTGCTCAACTATGGAAATGTTTCAAAACTGAAGTTGAAGAAGCCTCTCTCTTAAAAGAAATAAATGACAACGGCATACAGGCATCCGATTGGTGTCCACATCCTGATCAGGTAGAGAGCGGCTTACGCCATTTACTTCAAAACGAAGGATCATTGGATAAAATCACAAAGTCAATTTTCGAAAGCTCTTCTAGGCCCCTTATTTTTGATGACCAAAACCTACCGTCTCTTCACCTGCTAAAATTTCTCAAAATTTCTCAACACGGAGAGCGCGTCGAGTCCATCGAACAGTTGCACTCATACTTTGACCGAGCCCTGATCCGGAGCGCGGAAGAAGATGGCATGAAGTCTCATATCATGCAGTTTGCCCCAATTGTTCTTTCAGCAATCCATTGTCGGTCGGGCAACACGGAACTGGCTTCCCTCGCAGCTGAAGAAGCTGCCCGCGTTGCGCAACATAGCCAGGACACGGCTTGCGTGGCCTTTGCTCTAGGCTGGCTTTACGAAAACAACATTTCCTTGGGACGGATGGGGGATGAAACTATTCTCAATCGCTGTGCTCGCCGAGCCGCAGAAGGGGATCGACAGAATTTGCTAACAGGAGCCAAATTTCTACTCGTTATGGAAGCGCTTCGAGCGAAATCGAAAGACCAGAGAAATTCAATCCAAGCCTGGGGACATTTGACCGATGCTATTTCGGAACTACCATCGTCAGAGACGGCGAGCATATATGATAGAGCGACGCGAACGACCAATATTCCAAATGCAAAAGTCTGTCTAGATGCCCTGGCTAGGCAACGAATTATCGCAAGCTCAGTATGGGAAAGTTTCGGACAAAATTCCCTTGCAGCTTTATCTTCTCTAGTTAGTCTGAAGTGCCATCAAAGTATTTCTTCGGAAGATGCACATTCGGCAATTCAAAATGTGTCCCGACACTATCTATTCGGGTCACAAAGTCTTCGCACAGTGGACCTTAGCTCAGCACCACTCTCCGTATACGGAAGATGTCTACGCAGTTTTCTTGATCTTGGTGACAATTTCAATGTGTCGGACGACTTTGGACGGCAAATTCATCTCATCCTCCATGAGTGGGCAATTCGAAGAGGCGACTTTGAGGATGCCATGGGTCTCATGCGTCTCATGTTGTCGAATCTTAAACCTTCTGAAAGCAAGGCAATATTGCCTCTCAGGCAAATGATATTACAACAAGCTGCCATGTATTCTCAAAATGGAGATTTCGGAAAGACTCATACAATCCTGAGAGATGCGCTTTTTTGTTGTAAAGAAAACGGTTCGGCTGCAGCCGAAGGGCATATTTTACTTCAGAGAGCTCTATTGCACCTACAGTCGACACGGGAATACCCTTTGAATGCCATGGGACCAATTATCGACTGCCTGTCCTTGTGCGACACCGCACATCTCGACGGAACAAAAGGTCCTGCTTTGGCTGTACTCGGCCACATGCTGCTCGGTATGAGTGAAGCTGAACTAGCGATTTCGACATTGAGGGCTGCGCTACCTGTACTCGTCCAAAATGATCACGTTTGGTTCCAAGGGCACGCCTTTTTGACGATGGCAAAGGCCTATCTCCGCCTTGCGAAAGAACCCTACTCCTCGCAACCAAGGTCGAAGCGAAAGCTCAACCTGGCCTTGAAGTACCTTGCTCGGGCCGAAACGATACTTGTTGTCTGCCAAGATGCGCGCAACCTCCGGGAAATCTACTATATTCAAGCACGTCTATACGCATCCTCTAGTGGTGATGAAACTCTTAAGAGAAAAGCCGCGGACAAGTTTGTCGAAATCTCGCGTCATCTATCTACCGGAGCTATCCGTGTAGATGCAATTCGAGGTTGTCTAAATAACGAACGCCTCAGAGATTTGGCTATGCGAATATTTCCAGTGAGATTTTGACGTGAAAGCTCTTTGAACCAATACTCCTAGGTGCCAGTAAATACTGTCAGTACAAGCTTTGTGGGAAGGTGTTGGATGGGCCCACTCACATATCAAAGTTACACCTTTCCCCATCATGTTACCAGATTTATCATTGCATTACTCGAATAAGAATGAAACTGTTATAATATGATGTGGATTTTAACACTATGACGTCATATCTATTATCAGTATGTAATGAAGTACGAGCATGCATCTTTCGGTACGGCCCGGCCGGCGATCAAATGACCTTCTCCTCCGCGCGTTTTCTCGCGCCATGTTGTTGGTGTTGATTGTTGTCGCCGCCGCGGCTGTCGAAATTGCTGACGGGAAGGGGTGAAGCAGTTCTTCGGCGCCGCAATCAATAAGCCGTGTTGTACTAATAACAGTAAAACACTTCTTCCTCAGGTCAACTGAATGTCGTTGTTGTGTGTGTTGTGTTAGACAAAAGCGCCATTAGAGTCCCTTAAGTACAATACTTTTACCATATTAAATTGAAATATATTTGTGAGGTGAAAGTACACTTTGTTATGGGAAACGAGCCATCGAAAAGAGTTACCCCTCCTCGAAATCGGGCGTCGGGGCGTAAGTGGCTAACAATCTCACCGAGAGCATCATTTTTTATGCGAGTTGAAAGTAACAAGGCGTTAATCTCATGTCATTCATGTATGTTTGAATATTCATTACAGATTCAGGTAAAAGCGGATCGAAACATGTACAGATCAAAGACGAAGCGGCAGTGAAAAACGGAGACAAAAACAACAACGATACCAAAAAACAAAGAATTGTACAACAAACCGAATCTGCTCAGTCGTTTGCTCCCCACAACGCACCCATCACATCTCATTTTAAAAGGGGAGGAACACCAGTCATGATTACAGATGCTTTATCAGACGTGAGGACGAACTATCACATCGAAGCGAAAGAATTAGGTCACGGTCATTACGGTGTGGTGAGGAAATGTATGCATAGAGATTCTGGTGAATGGTATGCTATCAAATCCATTCGAAAATCAAAAGTATCAAAGATTGAGGTGTTGAAGCGAGAAATCGAAATATTGAAGGAGGTAAAACACCCAAACATTATTGAGCTAGTCGAGGTATACGAAGACCAAAGATACCTTCACTTGATAACCGAGCTATGTACAGGGGGAGAATTGTTTGACCGTATCATCGCAAAAACACAGTCGTCGGAAGGGCATTTTTCCGAACACGATGCCGCAGCACTGGTTAGGGATATACTTGACGCTATTCGTTACTGTCACGACGAGAAAGGGTGAGATTTTTTATGACATTGTCCGTGCGTTTGTTTTAATTGGTTATTGCTCACAGCTCGGACCGATATTACTTTTATGTTCCTCATTTCCAGAATTGTACACAGGGATTTAAAACCAGAGAATTTCCTTTTCCTTACTCCCGATGACGATGCCCCCATCAAAATTATTGATTTTGGTCTTAGTCGCCACGACGACGCAGAGCTCGGAATTATGCAAACCAAAGTAGGAAGTAAGTTTCTTCTGCTTGTTTGAACGTATTCATCATGATATTTACTCTTATAGCTACGTCGTCTCACCGAAAGCTTTTTCTATCTATCGAAGCTCCTTATTATGTGGCACCTGAAGTTCTTCGTCGGGAGTACACAAAAAGTTGTGACATTTGGTCCATCGGAGTTATCACATACATTCTCCTTTGTGGGTACCCGCCTTTTTACGGGGATTCGGACACCCAGATCTTCGAGTCTGTCAAAGTCGGTAAATTTGACTTCCCCTCTCCCGAGTGGGACGATATCAGTCAGACTGCGAAAGAATTTGTGATTAGCATGCTCAAGAAAAGCCCGAAAGACCGGCCGCAAGCCACAGATGCTCTCAAGCACCCATGGCTTCGCGAACAACTCGGATTCGAGCAGCTACCGAAGACAGGTATTTCCCATTCAAGTAGAAAATTCGGGGAGTTTTCGAAGTATTTAGCGATGAAAAAGCTGAAAAAAGCTGCGCTTGGTCACATCGCTGCACATCTGACACAAACCGAAGTCGGAAAGCTCGAAGAAATGTTCAGATCGTTGGATCACAACGGCGATGGCACAATAAGCATGGTTGATCTAAACGAAGCCATCGAGCAAGGGAATTTCAACGCGGAAGTGAAGGAAGGTCTGGACGAACTACGCCGTGATATTTCACTATCAGATGGAGCGAAACTAAATTACAGAGATTTTGTTGCCGCAACGATGGACAGAAATCTAGCTATACGAGAAGACAATATGAGACTGGCATTCGACCACTTCAGACACACAGAAGCAGATTATTTGACATTAGAAGACCTCGCCGATGTCTTTGGACGTGAAGCCCCCGCCAAAGAGCTAATGAATTTTCTCGATTTCGACAAAGACGGGAAAATATCTTTTGAAGACTTTCGGCATGCTGTGGTCGAGAGTATCGATGAGGACGACTCTCAATCGTAATGGAATTAAAGTTGCATGCAAGCAGCTGTGGCAATTCGCACTTTCGTGTGAAAAATAGGGTTAAAAAGTTCTTGATCCACCACCACCAACCTGTGCAACACACTTACTTCATTTATTCTCTCTTCACATAGTGAAAAGTGGGCTTGGGTATATTTGTGGCACCGCCCCACTGTGTACAATTTTCATTAGAGAGTCGTGGCCGAGGCAGCCAGAGTTTTTTTCTTTTGGTATTTAAAGGAAAAAATGGGCGCAGCATTTCTACAGTATTTTTGTGACACCGCCTCACTTTTAGAGCAGAGGCCCAAAGTTAGACAGCCATTTTCTTCTTTGGTGTTTAAAAAAGAATTGCTTTCGAAGGTGCCGGTGAAACTTATCTTCCGAGCTATTTAAAGCACAGATTATTATTTAAATGCATAGTATAAGCTGTCCAATTTGTAATTTCAAAACTCATTTCGATATTTATAAGCTTCCCGGGACGCCGTGAATTCTCAAATGATTCAAAGAGGATATTTTTATTTACAATAAAATCAGCAAAACATGTAATCTATCTATCATATGAAAGAAGACGTTGCGCTGAAACTGATTAGCCTTTTCATTCACAGCGAACAGGGTGCATATTTACTATGCCCCGCTCTTTTCGTATTAATACAGGGTCGACGTTGGTTCTTCTAAATCTCATGGGTAGTAACGTAGTAGCGGTGCCCTTTTTGCATTGAAGTTTGTTGATGCCAAACAAGCATAATATTTTGGGGTGTTGCGACCACTGCGAAAACTTACTGTGTTAAAAATGTTCAAAGAAACATTTCAGCAAGCTGGCCGAGTGTATCACGGCTCATGCATTTCATTTTAGTTGAAATATGACATGACTAATTAAGGTGCATGTATTACCTTTTTAATATTCACCCTCGTGACGATATTCAAAGCATAACGATATCTCAATTAGTTCATGAAATGCTTAGCTTCAAACCACAAAGAAGACGTTTTGGAAAGTTGAGGGTAGAAAATGTATTAAAAATATTTCTATTGAATTTGGAAACAAACAAAATTACTTATTTGATGTACTTCTATTGACAGAAATTGAAGAAAAGTACAAACAACTTTTTTGGCAAAATATTGAAAAATGAATCAAACAAATAAAGCAAAGATTGAATAGTGTATTTCATAATTGTTACTTCTATAACGATTACGCACAATAATACTATCTATTATTATTATTATCATAATAAAAGTAAATCAAATGGGCTAATCAACGTAATAAATAGTATGTTTTGATAATTATCACTTTCTAAACATAGATTTTGAAATATTCGGTATTCAGTAAAGGATAAAAATACTAAACCTTTTTAAGAGTACACGAGATTGTAATTTGACAAGTCGACTTATATGAACAGATACTCAAATACCATTGACTAATACAAATCGAATCTGATTTTTGATGTGAAATATCATCTAGAATACTAAACTCAGGCTACAAAAATTGAATTTGTAGCTGAATGAATCTCGTGAAAATAACTCGCACCTAACCATCTTTGAAAACGTATCCTTCCTTTTTTTCCAGCAGCGGCAATTTGCGACACAGGTCTAGATCATTTTTTCAGATGCCATGATACTTCCAGTGTAGTTACTTGTACGAAGTGGCTTAACGAGGCAGTAATTTATTCAGAGCCTGTGTACACGCCAGTTACGACATTTACAGCACTTATGTTTGAGTAGTTAACCGGAGCTTGTGACAAAACGAAATACGTTCACAATAAGTAAGTCAAAGACCGATCTTCGGCTTAATTTTGAAATCTAAACAGGTCCAAACGCCTTTAAAATTGATTGACAGGTAACTTTACAGCATTCCGGTGGTACATTGGAAATTAGATTGCGGACCGATATCACCTTGTCAAACCGGTTAAATAGAGGTATTAACAATCCAAGATTTGTCAAAGTATATTATTCATCTTACTCAAGGCATGATGCGAGTAGGTTCCCCATGCATCGTCATGAATTTGATAATGTTGACTGTCTTTATTTCTCAAGTCTCGTATGTTGTTGATTAAATTCTGGCCTTATTGTTACTCATCATATCCGCTGTGCACTTTTATTGAATTATTGCCTGGATTCTTCACTCCGTAACTATAATTTGCGAGTAACGCTCAGCATCAACAACCAAATGTTGATCATCACAAATTCAGTTGTTAAGAATCAGTATTTAAAATAGAACTTTTGTATTTCCTACTCAATAGCAATAGTACAAAATATTCCTATTCCATTTTCTAGCGCATTTGAATGATGGAAATGTACGCCAACATGGTTTATTAACATATTACCTGTTTTGTCACCACGGGTGCGTTCAATAGAACTTAGTGATAAGGTTTACTGCATCGTAATATATTCTTCTAAGAAGCTAAAGAAAGAAAAATTCTCTGATCAAAAATTCATATTTTTCAAGAAATCGACTATTACGAGTATTGATGTAGTAACTTACATAAATTTATTCTTCTTTAACAATTGGATAACTTTATTTGATTTTCCAAAATATATCAAGGAATGACAATGGGTATGAAATATTACTCTGAATATCATATGAAAAAGCACTTTTTACAAATGAATTCAATCATCAGTATATCTTCCTTCTTCAAACTTCTGTATCACTTTTGTATCTTCTAGTATTTCTTCCTTAATGTTACCAACATAATTTAGACGAGACCTTATAAAATTGAGTGATGATTCTTTTATACATAATATTACTGGTACTCAATATTCTAATATTGAAGAACACTCTATTACATCAGTTGTAACAATGTATAACACGACATTTATCTGAAAAAGAGAAGGAATCGTGGAGAAACCAAGTTCATAGAATTTTTTCGATTTTCTGTTTATTAATTTTTTCCCTTTCTAATAATAATTTCGCATCCAAAGATAAATAAAAAGTTATTCTTCATTCGTCGAACTGTTTTAAGTTTGACTTTCTGTTCCCATCCTTACTACGAAGATTTCCATTTCATAACTTCTATTATCCTCTAAATTATTATTGTATCACGGCAATGAATGTAAAATAAGTAAAAGCTTGTTCCGCCGATTTCATTGCTGTTATTCGGATCCGTGCAATGCAAACATGAAACTAACACAAGGTTTTTTGTTTTTATAGAAAGCCACAGTTATAAATCAATTCAAAGAAAAGTAATATAATCACACATGTATGCGAATACTTTCGAATTCTTTTTATACGATGAAAATTGGTTGCGAGAGAGATAAAATGATCATATATGAAATAAGCTGTCATTGTTAGAATAGTATTTAATATCATACCGTTTTAAAAGCTTTGGCGTGGAATCAATCTCCGTTTGTAATGCCCCATGTAACGATGAATACCTTTCAATCCACTTTTGATGTGATGCATTATTTTGATATGATGAACCGCACAAATGATGGATTAAATTATGAGACAAAACGTTTGTCCAGGTTGAAATGCTTTTGCTTAATTATCAACATAGTGATCACTTCAATAGACATCGAAATTAAAAAGTTGTTAGTTTCAATAATTTTAATATTTCCATAGTTAGGCAATTTTATTAGCCCACTGAAAGTATAATTGTTATGTGATCATTTGTTTCATGCGTAATGAAGCGAATTTCTACCCTTACGTGATAGACGTAGGGCAGAATTCAAAAAAAAAAATACATTCGTTAATTGAATTGGATATCAGGACGTTTTTAATTATTTATATTATTTCAAAATCATAAGAATTAGGGGAAATAAAAGAAGGTCCAAGCCCTCGAGTAACGCAAATTCATGATCATTTTTTCTCAGACCAGATTCGAAGCATATTATCCATTGATCGAGATTACTCCTAGGGACAGAAGCAGCTTCTTTGACTGTGAAAAGTATTTTTTCTCAAGAATTAGGGAAATAAAAGAAGGTTCAAGCCCTCAAGTAACGCAAAATTCATTGGAGTATAATTTTTCTCCGATCAGATTCGTACTCCCAGCGAATTATCGATTGATCGATAATACTCATATCTATGAACACAAGTAGTTTCTTTGACTGTGAAAAGGACAGTGAGAAATACATATACATCACATATGTTTTACATATACTTAGTATGTGTGTTCCACGAGGACGATAACGTTTTTACTGTTTGCTGCAATGCGATAGAAACCTCGACATCAAACCCGGTCCTCCACCCTGCAACTGCGATCCTTTCCACATTAACAACTCTCCAAAAGAGCACACCGTGTTCGTTTGCTGTCATATATATTCATTAAGAGTTTACGTTCTATCATCAAATAAAAGTACTACTCTATTTGTACACTACTATAGAGGAAAATTTGTGGAAGCAACCATGACGACGGGTGACAGCAGCAGTAGCAGCACACAGCAGGTTGGTGATTCCCCCGCTCTTCTTCCTATGCGGAAGTCTCGTTTGCGTCGAAAAGACAAAGTTGAAGCAAGGAGAAAAACAACAACGAGTGGGACTAATGTTGTGCCCTTGACTCATTTTTTGCCTAAAAATTGGTTGGTTCTATGGAGCGCGGGTCTTTTTTGTTTGGCTACTGTTTCTTTGATTCCCATTGTTCTTCTGGAGTCTTCCACACTGCAATTAGCGTCGAAAGGCTCGTCGTCCTCAGCGTCAACGGGGACAACGGCCCATGGAGTTCACAAATTAATGGATATTGCAAACAACATCAGAGCCAAAGCAGATGTATTTCACAAAAACGGCACCCCATCATTGCACGGGAAAACGGATTCTGTCACCAAAACGACAGACGAAGAAGAGCACGAAAATGTTCAAAAAATCGCATCAAAGCCTCTCAGTCTGACAGAAAAACAAACAAAACCTAAATATACAAGCCACGATTTGACGCCAGATCTGACTAACTGGCAAGAAAAGCCGGTCGCCCGCGGTCTGGCTGGTAGACCCCTCGAAAAAACACCTGCTTTGGAAGGCGCACGAAGAGGTCACATAGACTGTGATCTCCCTGTAGATGGACTGGCCTACTGGAATGACCCTGTCGGAAGACGAGACAGAGATTACGAAACTCCATTTAAACCGAAATTGGAATCGGGACAGCTTCAGTACATCACATTCACGCCAGATAGAGGAGGCTGGAATAATGTCAGAATGTCCATGGAAATCATTTTTGTTATCGCCGCTGCGACCGGTAGAACGTTGGTCTTACCCCCGAAAGAACCACTTTATTTGTTAAACAAAGACAAAGGTCTAAAACATCGTGGATTTGCAGACTTCTTTCCTTTGGACAAATTACCAATCAATATTATATCCATGAAAGAATTTCTTGAAATAGAAGCGGGGAAACTATTCGAGCTGCCAGACGACGAAGATACTCAACTGGCATTGAGCGCAGCCGCCGAAGTGTGCGACAAAAGAGCAAAAGCGAAAGGACCTTGTTCTGTCGTGGAAGATTTCTTGGACAAGATTGGACACAACCCGAAATGGCCGGCCTCCCAAACGTGCATCATTTTCGACAAAGCTGCGATGGAAACTGCTCCTTCCGACGCAGCACTCGCTATCGCTACAGAATACTGTGGTGAGAAACGAAAGCCCGTTTTTTGGAACCAAGAAGTCGCCGCTCATAATATATTGCACTTTCCCGCCGGAAACAAGGAATTTCGATTATTGACTCACTTCTACAACATGCTATTCTTCAGCGATCCTGTAGAATCCCATTACTACAAACGATTTGTCCGTGATTATCTTCATTATCACGACGCTATATATTGCGCGGCAGGAAAAATTGTGCAAGCTGTGCAAGCTGAAGGCCAAAGCCGTGGGTTTAAAGTAGATGACGAAGGAGCCGGTGGCTTTTCAGCCCTTCACGTACGTCGGGGAGATTTGCAGTACAAGCGCGTCAAGATTCCGGCTGCCGAATGGTACCAGAATACAAAAGAAATATGGGAAGATCAAGAAATCTTGTACGTTGCTACTGACGAAAGAAACAAAACATTTTTCGACGATCTGGCATTGCATTACGATTTACGCTTTCTAGACGATTATTGGGATCTGGCCAAGCTCGGCGACCTCGATCCAAACTACATGGGTATGATCGACACAATTGTGGCTGTAAGTGTGATTAATATCAATCGATAAACGCCTGTTTTTTCACTATCTCACTTTGCAATTTATGTCAGTCCCGAGGTCGAGCCTTTGCGGGTACCTACTTCAGCACATTTACAGGGTAAGTGGCTATTTTGCTCTGTCGGGTGTTGTCGTTTGACGAAACTCATCGCTCCTTTTCTATCAGGTATATTAATCGCTTAAGAGGGTATCACGGAATGACGATGAAAGACTCGTGGTATAGCTTTTTGCCAAAGAAAACTCACATGCACGAGTGGTCAGTCATGGATTTCGCCGGTTTCGCCTATGAATGGTGCGTATTCACTTTATACATTCAAGGATACCAAAGGATTTTCGCAAGATTCTTACTTTTGAACTGTTTACAGGCCTGATGGGTGGGTGGGTATAGATGCCGACGAATGGCCATCAAGAGACAAATTCTAGTGTTTTGCCACTTTCAAAAATTAGAGGCGCTGGATCTAAGCCTCTGACTTTCGGCTCACATTCGTAAACGGAATATTTGTGCACACGGAATGGGAGGTACTGGAGGCCTATTTCTCTACAAATAGTTGGGATTAGTATTCTGATAAGCACCGTAAGGGTGAGCTGTGATTTAAACGAGGTGCACGATTGGACATAGCGTGGTCTTCTCTTGTTTATGATGAAATGTTACCGAGGAGCGTTTTTCTTTATGGACAAAATTGAGGGATAGCCGTCTCGAATCAGTTCCCCATTGGAGACAGGCTCGTCATTGTTTTAAAGATTCCACGACTTCTTCTTAGGTCCGTATCAGCTCTTGAGACAATCCTCTTCTCTACGTAGTCTGGTCTTGCCCTTTTGTTGACAGTGTCCAGTTTCCGCAGGGGTGACGATTTTTGTGACTATCTAGAATAAAACATTCCAAAAGCACATGCTGCTCCCAAAAGAACTGCTATACCTTTGCACCAATGTAACCATCGTCAAAGATCGCATCAGCACACTCGTATCCGCACCCATAATCGGCGTAATAACACTTTGATCTTTGTGGTAGTGGGATGAAAGTCCCCTTTGTATCACATTTTCCCACCCGAAGGCATGCTTTTTCGACTTTTTCTTTGGCGTTCCGGAATTCCCTGAGACTTTTTACAAATGTATCTCTTCCAACGAAATCAATAAACCTGTCCAAATTTGAATTGGCGACTCTGTATAAAAGTTCGTCACCATAATTGGCTTCACGGTACTCGTTCGATTCCAAATATGATTTGACCGGGGGTAGAACCTCGTGCTTATAAATGAAGTAACACTTTCCGACACGTTTTCGATCCATGAAAGTATTTGACTCTTTTGCTGAAAAGTAAAGAACATCGCTCGGTCTAAGACCAGAGCCTAGTAAGAGCTGCAAAGCCACCAGTGATTCGCTATCATTCAAGAAAACAACAAGTAGTTAGAGACGAGGCGTACGAAAGATGTGTAATGATTGTTAATAGATAAGCGACAGTGACGACGTACTCCATGCGCTCGACGATACCGATGAAATCGAGCTCATCGACAATGGTCTGAACTTGCAAGGTAAACATTTCTCGCCTAGTCCAGTTGCCAGAATAACGTCTTTTCTGTTCCTTGTCTAAACACTTTTCGAATTGGCCGTTTACATTCGTCTTGAGAAAATCAAGAACCTCTGTCGCGTTTGGTTCGACCTCCTTCCCAGTTATGTTCTTCCCATCAACACCAAAGTAATAAAAAGAACTGAGCGCCCGTCGTCCCGGATTGCGAAGAAATGTGAACAGGAAAGACTCATTACGTATACGAGAAGTCAATGTCCGAGGATTATGTCTGTTGTCGGACCACCCATGCGTGAGTCTGAGCTGACATGCGGGTGTTGTTACATTGATACCTTGTCTGGAAACGATTTTACTCGTATTTGATAGATCAAATAGCTTGTGTGCAATGCGTGCCGTCACGCCAGCAATCGTACTGGAAGCTGCTTTCTCTGGCTTGATGTATAGAATCCCTCGTCGGGATGGAGTTCTTTGTTTTTTCCCATTCAAAGCATTTTTGGTGATGATACACGGTGCCGTACGATTTAGTTGTTCCCAAGGTATCAAAGTTCGATTTGGAATCCAAGATAGTTCTTTCCGAAAGTTACGAAATGGGTCTTCGTCGAAAATGCCACTGACATTTTCTGGCAAGACACTGTCGATTGAAGTCAGCGTCTTCCCCTTCTTCTCGATTATTTTTCGCTTTAGCATGTCCAACTCCTCTTGCCCAACAGGGTGGTTCAGTGTCACATCCGAACCCTGTTGTTGTTGATTGAAGTATGCGCTAGTGAGGAGCCAATCGCTACAAAATGACCAGAAGGCGACCATGAACATTACAACAACAATGGTCGTCGAGCGACAACGTAAAAGGTTGTTCATCATTATTTTTGTTTGGAACGCGAGCAAGTCAAACCACGGGTGAATAACACCGTTTCCACGTTGTTAGCATTCGATAATAGAGTATGCACCGTCTAAAGGAGTGGAAATAAATTGATGCGTT
>Ga0051981_10000140_pt1 | contig 31786 bp, 44 predicted proteins | sample CryGey13umfilter_3_FD_59644 | JGI IMG/M metagenome (GOLD analysis project Ga0051981, IMG submission 59644) | Groundwater microbial communities from aquifer in Utah, USA - Crystal Geyser 4/10/14 3 um filter | ecosystem: Environmental > Aquatic > Deep subsurface > Groundwater | place: USA: Utah... | reverse complement strand
CCTACCGGCCTCATGCCCTGTCCACTGGACAGGGCACCGCGAAATGCTCCTCTGGTGGCGGTGGTGGCCTGGGAAGGCCCCATGAATACGGCTATCGAGAAGGGGGGTCTGCCCAGGTCCGGGCGCTCATCGAGGCGCTGCAGCTCGCCGCCAGGTCGAGGCCATCAAGAGAGGCAGTGTTACGTTCTGTTGCATACTAACTATTGCATTGGAACAGTTCTCCTAGTATAGTTGTCTACATGGTGATGCAGCAACGTCGCCATGCAGGATGAACCGGAGATAGCAGCTCCGCCACCTGCCAATCAACCTCACTAGGAGCATTTCATGACGAACGCCAAGACCGCCAAGCCCGCCCGCAACGCTGCGCCCGCGCACGATGAGGACATGGACAAGCTGGTGACGGAAGCCGAGAAGCAGTTCGCCCAGCGTGACCAGGTGCAGCTCGTGGATCTCATCGACGCCAACACGCGCGGCGTGCTGACCCTCTTCCCCTACACCCCGCGCAACGTCGAAGCCGGCAAGACCTACCCGGCGATGACGGGCCACCTGGACACCAAGCGCGTCAAGATTCCCGTCTCGGCGTTCGCCAAGATGACCGACGAGGGCCGTCAGTTCCTGAGCCTGTCGATCGGCCCGCAAGGTCAGAACCACATCGGCGGCGCTGTCTTCCGCCAGGAAGAACAGAACCAGGCAAACGGCCTGTGGGAGCTGACCCCGGGCAAGGAAAACGACCGTTACGGCGTGATCGGCAAGACCGTGCAGATCCCCGGCACGGAGGATTACGAAACGGTGTTCGAGCTGCGTTTCTACGGTAAGCGCCGCCTCAGCGGTGCCGGCGTGCCGTACATCAAGGCTCAGGTGTACCCCGAGCGCAAGGCCGGCGGCGCCGAGGCCGAAGAGGCCATGAACGGCTGCTTCTGAGTGATCGAGACGAGAGGCGCGGCGGCAGTCGCTGCGCTTCTTCCCGACCCCTTTCCTTCGCTCGGAGACACCATGAACGCAGATCAACTCATCAACGACATTCCGGCCGCCGTTGCGGCTCGGGCCTCCCAACACACCAGCTTCACCCCGGAGAAGCGCGCCGCGTCCTACCGCAACGACTACGCGCAGACGATGGCCAGCGACTACGAAGAGTTCAAGCGCCAGGCCGAGAAGGGTGGCACGCTGGACAAGCTGGAAGAGGCTTTCGCGCGGTACCGCGCCGGCTACGCCAGCCGCTACAGCGCGTGGCTGAACAGTCACAGCCGCTGCATTTCCTGGATGATTACCGGCCCGTCCGGCTTCCCCACGGCCCGCGCCAAGAAGTGGAACGAGGCGGCGCACAAGCGCATGGGCGAGGCGATCGACTTCCGGGAGCGCGTCAAGCGCAAGATCCTGCGCGAGCTGCGCCCGGACCTGCGCCCGATCATGGCCGGCGATGCTGACGCCATCGAGCGCCTGGCCGTCGAGCTGGCAGGCCTGGAGCGCAGCCAGTCGCTCATGAAGGCAGCGAATGCAGCGATCCGCAAGCACGCGAAGGCCGGCGCCCAGGCGCAAGCCGTCGCGCTCGTGGAGCTGGGCTTTTCCCCGGACCAGGCCGCCGAGCTGCTGAACCCGCCGCATTACAAGTGTGTCGGCTTCCCGTCCTACCGGCTGACGAACAACGGCGCCAACATCCGCCGCGTGCGCGAGCGCCTGGAGCACCTGGAGAAGATGCACGCGATGCCGGTGCAGGAGGCGCAGGGCGAGGGCGTGCGGGTGGAGATCGACCCCCCGGCCAACCGCGTGCGCCTGTTCTTCGACGGCAAGCCCGACGCCGAGACGCGCGACCGCCTGAAGTCCAACGGTTTCCGCTGGGCGCCCAGCATCGAGGCCTGGCAGGGGTACATCAACTACCGCACGCAGGAGCTGGCCCGGTCCTTCCTGAAGGGGGCGCCGGTGTGAAAGAGCAGCTCAAGCGCATTGCCCGAGCCAATGGCGAACGTGGGCGTGTGCTTGCTGCTCGGGTCGCGGTGTTGTCGAAGCTGTACCGCCGCGACCCAGCCCGCAATCACTTCCTGCTGCCAGAGGTGGAGCACCTGGCGCGGCGCGTGGTCTATCACATGCGCCAAGCCGTGATCGTCGGAGCCCTCATCGACCGCATCGAGGGCAAGAACGGGAGCCGTCCCAGGCTTCCTGAACGCACAAGGAGAGATCCATGAAGACGCTGAATCTGCTGCTGGGCGTGCTGGCGATCGCGCTGGCCCCGGCTGCGCCGCCGGCCCTTGCCGGCTCGCTGATGGCCGGTGCCGCCGGTCTGCTGCTGCTGGCCAGCGCCGGCATCCAGTCGATGCCCGCGCCTGCCCAGCCTGCGCCCGTGGTGCAGATCGTGCGCGTGGTGGCACCGCCTGACGTGCGGGTGTTCGAGCTGGCGGATGGTGCCGGCGTGGTTGTGTTCAAGACGGTAGGCGGCAAGCTCACGAGCCGCTGCTATCGCGCGTGAGCCGGGGCGCAGCGATGAAGACCACCCGCCATGACGTGCTGAGCGAGTCCGAGGAATTGCTGCTGATCGAAGCGCTGCACCGCTTGCGCGAGCTGAAGCAGGAGGCCCTGCAGACGCTTCGCGGCGCGAACGTGCGGCCTGGTGGCCGCGCCTTCGAGGAACGCGACTTCGGCATCCCGCAGATTGACCGGCTGCTGTCCAAGCTCGGCGACGACTGACCCTCGGAGATCCACACCATGAGTTTCTACGTGTACCGCCCGGCTCAGCGGGTGTTTCTTGCCGACGACGAGAAGACGTGGACGCCCGATTTCTTCGGCGCCGCTGGCTTCGAGTCCCGTGACCTGGCTGATGCCATCGCCGTGCGCGAGCTGGGCGAAGGGCATGACGCCTGGGTGTTTGATGACGGCACCGAAACGTGAAGGAGGCGGCCAACATGCCCAAGCAACAACCCGTGAAGGCCTGGAACGTGCGCGTTCACCGCAACGGCGGCAGCCTCTATCTCGGCCAGGTCAACGAAACGACGGAAGCGCTCGCGCGCTGCGCCGCGCTGAGTCGGTACGGCATCAGCGAGGACGAGGCGGAAGAGGGCACCTTGCGTCCCGGGATCTACCCGGCCGATGACTTCGACGTGTCCCCCGCATGAGCAAGGCCCGCCGCCCGCTGCCGGCGGGCCTCATGTGGCGCTACTCGCTGCGCTGGGGGCTGCCGCACACGCCGTGCCCCGGTGCCTTCGAGCTGGCCGCCGCCGAGGTTGCCCCTGGCGACCCGTGCCCGGCAGCCGTGGAAGCCCTTTGGAAGCCCGGCGCCGGCTATGTCATCAGCATCGACTTCCAGCAGCCCGAAGGCGCTATGCGCCGTTGGAGCAAGGAGGCCAAGGCCCGAGTTCGACAGCGCAACCTGGCCGCGCGGCTTCAGCGCCAGGTGCCGCTGTTCGCCAATGAACTTTTCTCGCGGGAAACGGCCCGCCGCCCCGCTTACTACGCAGGCGAAACCGTTCAATACACAGGAGGAACCGACGATGCCCGCTGATACAACCTTCATGCCTTGGATCGACCACTTGCACGAAGTGGGCGAGCCGATCCGGGGAGAGCGCGGCAAGCTGTTGCGCCTGGCCAAGCGCGCGGTGACGCTCGAACGCGACGCCCTCGCGCTGCGTCAGGAGGTCGCGCGCGGGCAGGCTGCGCTGCTCATGAAGGTTATGCAGAGCTGGACGCTGGCCGAGATCCAGGCGGCCTGTGAGAAGGTTCGCAATCTCGACCCGATGAACGGCGCGATGAGCGCACAGGTGGACGACAGCGCATTGCGTGAGCGCGTTCATGCGCTCGACGGCTGGCATACGGCAGGCGAAGCGCTGCAGATCTTCGACCAGGCCGGCGTGCTGCGTCAGCACAACCTGCTGAGCACGGCGACCGAATCAGAACGCATGCAGACGCTCGCCCGCGTGCTGGCATGGTGGAACCATGTAGGCCGCCCAGTCTGCGAGCGGCTGGCCGTCAAGTAGAGTGCCTTTCAACCCGAGGAACCATGATGAGTTTCAATGAAACTGAGGAACGCCTATTCGCCTACGTGAGCCGCAATCTGGCGTGGATTCAGCCGGCCGTCGCGACGGTGCTATTGGTGGTTTTTCCCACGATTCTTGCTGGTGTTGACCCGAGCGCGGCCGCGAGGCTGCCGGCGTGGCTTGTTCCCGTTGGTGGTGCCCTAGGCAGTCTCGCGGCCGGGCTCGGTGCCGCTCGGACCGACACGACTTCGGCCAGCGTGGTCCGGCTCTTGGGCTTCGTGGTGGCGGCTGTCATCGTGGTGGCATCCCTCCTGCGTTGAGATCCACAACCACACAAAGCGGAGAGCAGACATGAGCGAACAGAGCCCGGTTTACCACGTCACGGCTGCCGGACCCGATGCGCAGGAGATCCTCGCCTCGCCTAGCGCGTCCTTCTGGCTGAAAGAGGCCCTGCAGGCGGCCCTGCAGCGCGATCCGGTGGACGCTGCCAACGATGCCGAGCTGCTGGCCTCGGTGCTGGCCAAGCGGTGCGCCGCGCTGCAGGGCAGGGCGGGGCGGTGATCGCGGCCAGGTCCGCAGAGGCCGCGGCGCTTCCGCCCCCGGGTGGGTTCGACCCACCCGGTTGCGGCGGTTCTTGGGGCGCTGGGCGCCCCCGCCACCGGGGCATCCCCCGCCTGGCAGCCACTGCGTGGCTGCGGTGTGCGGCTGCGTGCCTTGCGGTGGGGTGGGCTGTCGGCCTGGCTGCGCCGCTGGAGCCGGCGCCCGTGGCGGCATCGGCGGTGCCGCTGGCCACGGTGAGGCAGGCCATGCTCGATGACCCGGGCCTGTTGGCGAAGGTGGCGGCGCGCAATGGCATGACGCCTGCGCGCTTCATGGGCCAAGAGGAAGGCCGGATCATGCAGATGGTGCGCGCGTATCTGGCCGAGCGCCAGGCGGCACCGGCGGCGTCCTCTCCGCGCTGAAGCCAGCGCCGGCAAAGCCGGCGAGTACCTGGCCAGCACTTTCGTCCCGAAAGTGAGTCACGAGCTGTTGATGCCGCTTGCCTGAACGGCAACGCGGCGTATCTCGCCGGGCTGGCGCCCTGGCTCGGTGCGGCCTAGGGCCGCAGTGGGCGAGGGTGGTGGGGCTTGCTGTCCACCCAGCGTATCAGTCCGTTCTCGCCGTCAAGGGCTGCGAGGGGTGCCCCCTCTTGCGGCCTGCGGCCGTTGCACCCTTGACGGCTGCGCTGCGGACCGATCCAGGGGTAGCAGGCAATCCCGCCAGCTACCCGGAGCACCACAACATGACAGCGCAGCACTTCGGCCTTTTCGTCCACATCGACGGCGCCGGCCACCGTCCGGCCACCGACGACGAGATCATCGCGATCGCGCGCACAGCGCTCGACGCCAAGATCAAGCGCCAGGGCAGTGTCGCCAGCCCGGCCGACGCCAAGGCCTTCGTGTCCCTGCGGCTGGGCAACCTGCCGCATGAGGTCTTCGCTGCCGTCTTCGTCGATGCGCAGCTCCGCATCATCGACTTCCGCGAGCTGTTCCGGGGCACGTTGACTCAGGCATCGGTCTACCCGCGCGAGATCGTCAAGGAAGCGCTGCAGCTCAACGCTGCGGCCGTCCTCCTGACGCGCAACCATCCGAGCGGCGTCGCCGAGCCGTCGCGTGCCGACGAAATGCTGACGCAGACGCTGAAATCGGCCTTGGCGCTGGTGGACGTGCGCGTGCTGGATCACCTGGTCGTTGCCGGCGGGCAAGTCACCTCGTTCGCCGAGCGCGGCCTGCTGTAGCCGGGCGCGTGCCGGGCAAGCCGCCCGGCTTTCAGACCGTGCGGCGTCAGCGCTTGCCTTCGTGGCTCGGTAGAGTTGAGGCATGAGAAGACGAACCACGATGAGCAACCGCCGGGCGGCACGTTCGCCTAACCGCCGCGCTCGCAAGAAGCTGAAGATGCTCGCGCGCAGCCTGCTCGCGCAGCCTAGGTCGGTTGCATCGCCGCTTTGAGGCGCTTCGGAAGAGGTGAGCTTGTCTTGATGCCGCGCGCGACGAGATCGCCGCGCAGCGATGACGGCGCCGCGCTGTCGGCGTGCTCGTGGACTGGCTGGCTTGCCGGCCCGTCATTGCGCTTCAAGCCGCCTTCGGGTGGAACCGAATACAGGAAAGGCCACGGCTTCATGCTCGGCCTCGGCACATCAAGCGCCGATGAACCAGGCGCGCAGGCCCAGCAGAGCCAGCGTCGCCGCGCTGCCTGTTAGCGCGGCCAGGAACACCGCGAGCATCCAATCCCGCCGTGTGCGCCGCAAGACTTGCTCGCTAAGGGCTTGCTGCATCGCCTGCGTGGCCGCCTTCTGCAGCGTCGCCTGCTGCTGGCCCACGAGGCTTTGCGCTGCGTGCTCCGTCGTCTTGAGCACGATGCTGGCCGTTTCCGCGCGCAGGCGCGTCACCAGCTCGTCTACCTGCCCACGATATTGGGCGGTGGCGTCTGTGACCGCTGCGGCCGTGGCCTTCGCGCTCTGGTCGGCTTGCTCCAGCCGCGCCAGAAGCTCCTGAACGTCGCCCAGCAGCTCGGCGAGCAGCGCCTCGCGTGCGTTGCTCGGCTTGCCGTTCATTTCAGCGCCAGCGCCTCAAAGCACGCATCCAGCTCGGGCAGCACGCCGGTGGCCAGTCGCTTGACCGCCAGCTTGTCGGCAAGCTCGATCTTCTCGGCCTGGTCCTTCGCCTTCGCGATCAGCGCCTTGTAGTCGGTCTTGTCCGCTGCCAGGTCGGTGATGCTGCGGCCGTCGTGCTTGACGCGCTGGTAGATCTCGTTGTCGGTCAGGTGGGCCGCCAGGTTGATCGTGGCCACCTGGTTGACCGCGAGGAAGCCGATCAGCGCCGTGAACTGTTTGCCCGGCGCTTCGCTGTCCTCCACGCGGTTGAGCACGATCTTGATCTTCTCGGCCGGCACGCCCATCTTGGCCAGCTCGTTCGCAGTGTTGGCCGTGTCCTTCTGCTGCTTCACATCCGGCACTGCCGGGATCACGAAGTAGTCAAAGTCCTCGTGGCTGCCCTTGAACTTGCGCATCAGCGTCAAGAGGTCTTCCACGTTGCTGGCGCCGATATCGACGATCAGGTCATCGCTGGCCAGCATGTACTGCTGCAGATGCGCGAAGTCACGGCCGCGCAGCGCGTCCGCCTCCTGCTCATCCGCATTGGCCGACTCCACCGACACGATCTCGGCCTTCTTGATGCGCGGCGCCAGCAGATGCCGGGCGATGGTGGTCTTACCCACGTTGCCGCTGAAATTGATGATGGCTACTTTCATCCCTTGCCTTTCTGCTTCCTGAACAGTGGATTGGTGGTGTGCTGGTCGAAGTAGCTATCCACATCGACCGCTGGGCGCGATGAAGCGCCAGGGCTTGCCGGCTTCCCGGCCTCGCTCGGCATCGCCGGCCGCGCCGCCGGTTGCCGTGCTGGTGCAGCAGGGGAGGGCTTCGCTAAGCGTGCCACCTCCCGCTGCACCGTTCCCCATCCGACCTGGACGCCGGCAGCCGCCAGCGCCTCGTGAATCGCCCGGATGGTGTAGCCCTCGGCCCGCAGACGCGCAATCTCACTGACAAGCCCACGCAGCTTGCGGCGTGCGTGGCCTGGTGGTTCGGTCGGCTTCAGCTCCATGACCCGCAGTTTACCCACTCCGCACCCGTTTTCGACCCGCTTGCGGCTCGGTTGCCACCCGGAAAAAACCCGGTTAGTACCCACTTCGCACCCGCCCGACGTTGCCGAGGGACCACGCCGCGAGGGACACACAACACAGAAAGACATTGCAGGATAGGCTGACGCCGGTAGATGTACTACACTTTCAAACATGACGAACGAACCTGCCGCCTCATCTACCCGCGCCGCCGGCCTTGTGACCGTGCAGCTTGGCGCTGACCTGAAAAGAGAGTGGGTGCAGTGGTGCGCCGACCGCAGCTTGGTGCCCGGCAAGGCGCTGAGAAGCCTGGTCGAAAGAGCCCTGGCAGACGGCCTAGAACTGGCTACAAGCCGTTCGGGCGAGGGGGTGCGTGTGGTGGTAGCCAAACAGCCCGATCGCGGCCCCAAGGTGGGCAGGGAGGTCTACTTCACGCCCTCCGAGAACGCGGCAATTGAGGCGGTGGCCACGGCGCAGGGCTTCGGTTTCCAGGAGTGGGTGATTGCGGCCGTGCGCGCGGCGCTGGCCAAGGCGCCCAGCTTTGGGCAGGCCGAGCTGGAGGCCCTGACGCGGAGCAATGAGCACATGGCACAGGTTGCCGTGGACCTGGCCGCGCTGCGCCGGCAGGAGGGTGCTGGTCAAATTGCCGAGGTGCTGGGCGAACTCGAAGGCGAGATCCGGCAGCATGTCGAGACTGTGAGCGCAGCAATGGCGCAGGGAGCGCAGCGGTGGCAGCTCAAAATCTTTGGAGAGGGGTGACTATGTTGGGGCCAGTAGTTGTGCCGAAGGTCATATCTGTTGCCGAGGCTGGGGAATATGTTCGCCGTAGGGATCTTGTCTTGCAGCTCGATGCGCAGATCGAAAAGCTGCAGTCGGAGCTAAGCGCGCTCAGTGCTCAAAGGCAGCACGTGGTGGAGGAAGTGGCGGCCAATGTGTTTGCATCGCGCTTGGACAGCGTTGATGTTCCCGGTTACGGCGAATGCTGCGTCGAGGCTGTTGAGCTGAATACTCAACAGGACGGTTGGGTTGGGCTCAGCGCCACGGTTCATAGAAAGCCCGGGCTGTATGACCGCTGGGTTCGAGTGCAAGTCGTCGTAAGCCCCGTTTGCTAACACGGGAGCGCAGCGGTGGCAACTGAAAGTGTGAAGGTAGGGCGCGCGTGGGATGACGACTTCCACGGGTGGACGGCTGAGCTGCAGCTTGGCAAGAAGCTCAAGAAGCCGAAGCGCGCCCCCAGCAAGCCGTCCACGTGGACCGGGAAGCCGGTGGCTACGCGCGAGCCGGGTGACTATCCCGGCAAGGGCAGCAAGGCCGACGTGCGCGCGCGACTGCAGGCGATCGCGCGCCGCGGCCGTCAGGTCATGGTGAAGATCACGCCCGGCAAGAACCACACGATGCGTTCGGTGCGGAAGCACCTGCAGTACATCGGTGAGGATGGGCAGGGCGTGGTCTACGACCAAGACGGCCGGGCTTACCGTGGCAAGGAAGAGATCGACGACCTGGCCTGGAAGTGGCAGCACACCGGCCCCAAGATGCCGGAGGAAGCCGATGTGCGGTTGGCCTTCAACATCATGTTCTCGATGCCCGAAGGCACCGATGAGCGTGCCGTGTACGAGGCGGTCAAGGCCACGGCCGCGATCGAGTTCGCTGGGCATCAGTGGGCGATGGGGCAGCACTTCGACGAGCCGCAAGTTCATTGCCACGTCTCGGTGAAGGCCGAAGGCATGGACGGGGTGCGCTTGAATCCGCGCAAGGCAGACTTGCAGCGGTGGCGAGAGCGCTTCGCGCACGAGTTGCGTGAGCGCGGCGTCGAGGCTGAAGCGACGCGCCGTGCTTCGCGCATGCACCAGCAACGAATGAACAAGCCTTGGGCGGTGACGCGCCTGGAGGAACGAGGCCAGTCTACGAACCCAGCCCCGGCACAGCCGGACGCCAAGCGCGTGGACAGGTGGAAGCAAACGGAGAAGCGAGCAGCCAGCTCATACGACCGGATCATCGATGCGCTTCATCGCTCAAGCGATGCCGCCGACCGGGTATTGGCAAAAGAGCTTGCGGAGAGCCTTGTAGGCCAGAAGGCCCGCAAAACTGTCCGTGAGGACAACAGAACCAAACCGGATCTTGAAAGGACTTGACCATGAGCAACGACACCGCAGCCACGAAGGAGTTCGAGCCCGGCGTCTACATCCGCATCAACGACGTGATGACGGGCATTCGCAAGCTGGCGCGCGTCACCGACTCGGGCCGCAGCTACATCGACCTGGACACTGACGACTGCACGCCGCTGCCGATCTTCGAGACGCTTCAGCCGGAGGAAGCCGGCAACATCCTTGGATGGGGCCTCTACCTGGTGGACAACCGGCCGGAGCTGCACCCGGCCTGGAAGACGTTGTGCGATCGGCTCATCAACTCGGGTGAGGGCGTGCTTACGTACAACCGCGCCGCCCATTGGGCGTTCACCAATCTCAACTTCGACTACGACCAGGCGATGGCAGCCGCGACGGCCGAAACGGCGACTGTCGCCGGCGGCCGGAAGACGCTGGATGAGATGGCCAAGAACGCGGGAGGCCTGGCATGAGCTTCGAGAGCATGGAAGGGCAGCGCCGCGACACAGCCGATGCGATCCTGGCCAAGATCGGCGCCACGATCGAGAAGGCCGAGCAGAACGCAGCGGCGAAGACCACGGACCCCGCCATGAGGAAACTCATGGGCGCTCGCATGGCGCTGGAATACGCGGTTCTCGCCACTGCGCGCGAGAAGAACATGGCCACCGAGGTGGTGGCCACGGCCCTCAAGGGTGCCACCGTCGCGCAGCAGACGGCGATGCTCAAGGAGGGCTCGGCCGCGCTCGGGCGGGCCTACCGCGTCGAGCCCGAGGTGTTGGTGAACGTCTTCGCGGGTCGTCTCAACGACGTCGAAATGCCCAAGGGCCTCGGGAGCACGCCGGAGATCGACAAGATGGTCGATACCTGCCGCAACCTGGTCACGAGCATCGTCAAGGACGAGTATGCGAACCGAGGGCGTTTCGAGGGTGGCGGAAGCGGCAAGAGCGACAGCTTCATCGCGTTGAAGTCTGAAGGCATCGTTGCGCCGGCCAAGACCGAGCTGGCCGCGCGCCTGGCCTTCATGGAGTCGAGCATTGACGCGGCTGTAGGGAAGGGCGCGATCAGCCAAGTCAACGCGGACATGCTGAAGGAGCGGATCGAGGCGCAAGTGTTCCAGCCGCGCCCACCGCAGTCCCTGCAGTTCAGCAAGGAGTTCACGGCGTTCTTTGAACAGCGCGGCAAGGGTCTGCGCATCGACGCCATGAAGGAGGTGCGCGGCGTCACGCAGTCTCAGACGGTGCAGGAGATCGCGGCCAAGCTCAAGGTCATGATCCCGATCACAAGCCGCCTGGATCGGCCGACTGACCATCGCGCACACAAACCAATGGAGAGGTAACCATGCACGAGAACCGCACTCTGACGCTGGACACACGCGGCCAGGTCATCGAGCAGGGCCAGGACAGCCCCTTTCTGGTCTTTCGTCTGAGCTGGGTCGCTTACGTCCGCGAGACGTGGGCGTTCCTGCTGCGCGCCATCATCTGCGTGCTCGCGGCCTCGGCCCTGGCCTGGGGCCTGGATCACTTCGCGCACACGAGCACGGAGCGGTGGCTGCCGGCGGTGGGGGTGGTGGCCGCGATCGCGTGGACCGTCTACTCCATCATGCTGACGAACTCCGTCCGCCTGTTCACCGACGAGAACGGGGTTTGGATGCAGGCCGGCGTTTTCCCGTGGGAAAAGGGCGTGGCCGGCGTTCAGTGGCGCGATCTCGGCCAGGCCGGGTACACGCCTGGCTTTGCGAGCTGGGCGCTGCGGAGCTACGACGTGCGGATTTCCCATCGGTTCACGACGGGCTCAGAGCTGTTCCTGCGCAACGTCCATCGCGGCAACCTCGCGGTTGAGCATGTCAACTCAATCATGGCGCGGCTGCAAGGACGCGTCATGCCGGCGTAGTGCTGCAGCCAGATTGCCCTGAAATCAAACGGAGAAAGAAATGCTTGTAGATCTGCTTATGTTCGTGCTCTTGGTTCTGTTTGCGCCTTACATCCTGGTGGGCGTAGTCCTGGCGAAAATTCTTGTGGAAGCTGACAAGATCTTTCGCCTGCCAATGCTCGGCGCGGGTGTCAGCCTGGCGGGCTTGAGTGCCATCGCGTGGATGCACTCGACGCCAGACCCGGAAGCCAAATTTCAGTCAATCGTGGAGGTCTTCGCGCAAGCTAGTCCGCTTGGAATCCCGATGCCATACCTGTGCATTGCGCTGGCCGCCGGACTCATCACCGCATCGATCCGCTGGAGCCGCCCAACTGCCACGTGATCGCCGAAGACGGAGTGTCCGGCGTTTTGGTGGCCGTGCTGGTGGCAGCAGGATAAGTCGCGGCACGAGCTACGTGCGCTGAAGGAAAGAAAAGGTCGCGCTTGTGACCGAACGGGAGAATTTCGGATGAACGATGAAAAAGATCCAGTCGCGCGAGTAGCCAACGGGGGGCCTTTCATCCTCATGGCAGTCTGCGCGCTTGGCGGCGCTCTGATGATGAGTATGTTGGTGACATGGGGGGAGGGCGCTTCTGTGTCTGCACAAGACTTGAAGGTGCTTCGACTGTTTGTCATGGCTGCTGTTGCTATGGCGGTATTGATCCTGCTTGTATACGTCGGGTGGGTGCTCAAGGCGATCTGGCCTCGTCGCGAGAAGAAGCGTTGAGCCTCAGCATGTGGAGTAATTCCCGACCGAAGTGGGCTGCCACGGCAGCACTGTGCCTGTTATCCCTTTCAACGCTATCCATTGCGCAGGGGCGCGCACGCTCGTTCGTTGAAAGAGCGGTCGAGTCGCTTCAGGAGCGACGCACCTATGAGGTTCCAGCCGCAGGCACGGTAGAGGTGGCTTTCTCCCCCAACGAGGGGAGTGAGGCCCTTGTCATCAAGGTGATCGACTCGGCCAGGTCAGAGCTGCGCGTCCTGTCTTACAGCTTCACCAGCGCGCGAATCGCGGAGGCGCTCATCCGGGCGCGCAAACGCGGAGTCGATGTGCGGCTGGTGGCCGATGAGAAGAACAACACCGAGGAAGATCGCAGCGGCAAGGCGCGCGCAGCCCTGGGCGCGTTGAGAAACGCAGGCGCCGACGTGCGGGTGATCTCAGCCTATCCCATCCATCACGACAAGGTGATCGTGGCTGATCGGGAGACGGTCGAGCTGGGCAGCTTCAACTACTCGGAAGCGGCAGCGCGCCGAAACTCTGAGAACGTCATGGTGACGTGGCGCAACGCGAAGTTGGCTGAGGTCTACCTGCAGCACTTCGAGCGCAACTATCGGCAGTCGGCGCCTTACGCGGGCCGCTACTGAGGCCTGGTGGTCTTCACGACTGGTCCCATGCGTCGATTGTCAGCAGGCGATCGGGCGCGCACGCTGCGATGCGCTCGGCGTGCAGCTCGATCTTGCCGCGCCAGTTGGCCGGCAGTGCGTAGTCATCGCCAACGATGACGGGGCCGCTCGGCGGCGGCGGTTCGACACCGAGCAGCGGTAGCACGTCGGCGGCCTTGGCGGTGTAGCGGTTCGGGTATCCGCCGCCGGCCAGCTTGTCGGCTTTGCCTTCCTGTGTCAGTCGCTCGATCCAGCGTATGCCCTCGGCGCCGGCTTCCCATTGCGCCAGGATGGCCGAGCGACGGCTTTCCTGGTCCGCCTGGTCGCGTTCCCTCGGGCTCTGCGTCGAAACAACGATCCACCATCCGATCATGCTGGCCTCGCCTCGATGTTGCGATGGTTGACCTCTGCGAGCGCGCTGCTGATCGCGGCAGGGTAGGCGTTGACGCCGTTCGCACGCAGAAACTGCGCACACTGCGCATAGGTGTAGCCATGCGCACGCAGCTCGATGAGCTGGGGCAGGTACACCGCGAGCCGGTCGCGCAGCGTGGGTGGGCGGATCGGTGGCTTGTTGGAGGCTCGAAACTCTTCGACCGACACTGCGCACCGAGGTGCCGAATCGGCGCCAGCTGCCTCAGTCTCGGCTCGGTAGACGAGCTGATGCCGGCGCAACGAGAACGGCTGTGCATCGAAGAGCGCGGCCACCTGGTGCGCCAGCTCGCGCACCGAGGCGGCCATCGCGTCGAGAGCGTCGGCCGCTGGCGCCCCCGGTTCCTGCGAGGCGCGGATGCTTGTCATCACGTCGGCTACGCCTTCGAGCAGCTCGCCCTGCACCGTTGAGCCGATCCGCTCAAGGTCGCTGCAGGCCCCGGAACAAACGTCGTCGATCAACGTATGGCCGGCGGCTGGCGCCGGTGCTGGGTCGGTGGGCCTTGCCTGGGCAGACAGCCCGAACATCGAGAGCAGCGCATCGGGATCGCCATCAGCGGCCAGCATGTCGCGGCCGAAGGCCTTGCAAGTTGCGACGAACCGGCCGACTAGTTGACGCTGCAGCGGGTTGAAGTCGCTGCGGGCCGAGTCCAACAGGCTCACGGCGGCGTCCAGCTCGTCGAAGACGGTGGCACACATAGCCGTCGAGGCCTTCGCCGGGCTGCTTATCTCGGGGAAGAACCGGCCCGGCATGCTCACTTCACCAGCGCCTTGATGGCGCTGGGCACCTGGTCATCATCCAGCGCCTGCCATTGCGGACCGTCCACAGCCCAGGACTCCGGCTCTGCATCGCCGGCAACCATGCTGATGACCTTGGCAAGCAGCCCCTGCGCAGGCTTCTTCAGCGGATAGCTTTCGGTGAACGTCACTTCTTGCCACACGCGAAGCGGGTTGAGCTTGGGTGGGTAGAACTCGAAGAACCGGACTCCATCCGGTCGGTGGCCAGCGAGATCCTTAGCCAGAACCAGGCTGGCCAAGACCTCGATCATGTTGGTGATGCTCGTGTTCGTCAGTGGACCCTGCACGAAGACCACGGCAGGCTTGCCGTCGAGATCGGTGATCGCGTAGTGGCAGGCGCAGGGCTTCCAGAAGCCTTGGTAGCGGAGTTCTGCAAGTGGCTGTGAAAGCTTGGAGATTGACATTGATCGAACGGGGTAATTGAAGCGAGTTGCTCGGAGGGTCTGCCGTTTAGAGGGATCGCTTTGACCGCCGCAACAAACTGACCGACAGACCTATCACCAAGATCGCCAAGGTGGAAGACGCCAATGGATGTGCTTGTACCGAGGCATAGAAATGCCGCTCAAACAAACTTGGATATGGGCCGAAGCAACCAGGCTTGAAAGACATTGGTGCTTCACCAGGAAATGCCAGGTGCATGCAACCGAGAAGTAATGTCACACAGGCGAAGCAAACCAAGGGAGTCAGCGACAGGGCGAGCGCGTAATGTCGGAGCATGTCGATCCTTCCGGCAACGAATGGAGGGGCGCGGCGTGTCAGTAGGCGTCGATGATTGTGAGAGTCATCGTCGCCGGTGCCCCGGCCACGCCGCCTAGCACATCAACCGTTTTTGCTGCCGGCATAGCTGCAACGCTGTTGAAGTGGTAGGTGCCTGACGTGTCGCGGGTGACTTGAACTTTGCCAGCAGACGCTGTGTATTGCGTGCTGCCCGTAGTCGTCGCAACGCCGACCGTCACATCGACCAGGATTGGCGAGGTGGCGGGATCGGCCGCGACGAAGGCCGTGCGGCTCGGGACCACGGTGTAGATCCCGCCTGCCGGCGTTCCTTTGAATGCAAACGTCAACGCGCTGCCAGAGTAGGCGCCGTTGCTCTTGTCGCCGCCGCTGAGCGTGGCGGTGCTGATGGCGGCCGTCGTCACTGGCACGCCGTTGGACGAGTTGGTGGACACGGAGGAATTGCCGCCGTTGATGTACTGGAACGAATCCATCGTCCAGTAGCTTGTGGGATTGGCTCCGGTTGAGTTGCCGGAGTTGCCGCCACCACCGCAGGCCGTGAGTGTGGCCGTGGCAGCAATGAGGATGCAGGCTCGGAGGGTCTTCGTCATTGGCTGTGCCTTTATCGTTGGCTCGAAGTCACGAGAACCGCGTGACCCGTGTTCTTGAGCAGTTCGACGGCCGGCGCAATACGCGCGTCCGCAGCATCGAAGCCTGCGAACTCGACAACGACGGGTGCGCGCCGCATGGTGCTGGCCACCGTTTCCTGTAGGTCCTCACACGGGGCGTGAATGGTGAAGCTGCGGCTATTGAGTTGTGTCGGCATAAACGGACTTTCGGTATTTAGCGAGGCTTTGCTGATCCAAATGGCTTTTTGGGTTGTTCAACAACGGGCTCCCACATGAACTCGCGGGGCTCGCCTTCTAGGCCCTTTACGACACGGATGCCACCATGGCGTTCGACGCACGCCAAGACTATTCTTCCGCTTTGAAATACGGCGCCTTCACTGTAGATCTTGTTTTCATAAAAGCATCCTGGTCGGCTGCTCGTATTGGCATGAATGCTCATCGCCATATTCATTTGAATAAGTTGCGAAAGGATTGTCTGCAGGTAGTCTCGGTCGCTGGCATCTTTTTCAGGGCGGATCACCTTCGACGGCAAATTGCTGCTAGATTCTTGCGTCTTTTCTTTGGCAAGTAGATCTGCAATAACATTAAGTGGAATAGGCGGCTCGACTACTGGAAGCTGGGCCGAGGCGACCGAGGTTACAGTTAAGAGAGAAGAGGCAAGAATGATGGCAAGTTTCATGATAAATGTCAGTTGGGTTGATGATATGTGATCCACTCAACGCTTATTTGGGTGAAGCTTTGCAATTGCAGCAAGGCCCATAATACTCATTATGAGGCCAAAGCCGCAGATAATAAATGGCACCTCTTGAGCGTCAATCGTTGAAGCAGCCCAAACGAAGACAAGGCCTGTGAGGAACGTTGAATATGCAACTGAATGCCGCGTTGCACTCTTAATAATTCCTGTGGAGAACTGGCGGGCTAAAACATGAAGCCCTAGACAAATCGCATTCGTAAGAAGGGCTAAAAACACAGTTAGTCCTACGGTGTCTGTTGGCATTTGATCCTCTTAAAAAGGGAATTTTCGGATTTAACTGTGGGGAACCAGAACGGCCGCCTCAATAAGCGGTGGCGTTGCCGGTTTCGGCCCGTGCCTTGAATAGAGCGTTTTCGTAGTAAGGCAGCGTGGCAGCGCGGATGGGCTTCGCGGCAGCGCCTAGGATGATCGCCTCGCGCCTACCCAGGCGCAGCAGTTCGTCGGGCGTGATGGGGTGTCGTGCGATGCCGTCGGCGACGATGCCTGCTGTCTTGAAGTCGTTAAGCGGCAGCACGGTACGGATGACGCACTGCTGCCACAGGCTGTTTTGTTCACCGTAGACATCGTTGAGCTGACTCAGGCTCTGGAGAACCAGCAGCGGCTTGATGCCGTGGCCGGGTAGGTATGCCAGTGAGCTTTCTAGGAAGGGAAGCCGGCCCAGGGCGGTGAATTCGTCAAGCACCAGCAGCAGGCGGTGTGCTGTCGTCTGCTGGCGTTCCTGCGTGCCGTGGCGGACGACCTGCGCGAGGAAAGCTCGAATCAGCGGTTGGAGCCGGCCCAGGTCGGAGGGTGCGAAGGACAGATAGAGCGTCATCGCGCTCTTGCCGTCGCGCAGCTCGGCTAGGTCGAACGAGCTGCGCAAGGTGTTCCGGGCCACGTCCGGCGACGCGAAGATGGCCAAGCTGTTGGCGACCAGCGCACGCACGGTCACGCGCGCTTGGTCGGGCAGTTCGGCGTAGGCAGTCGCGGCAGCCTTGGCCGCTTGGCCTATCTCGTTGTTGGGATTGAAATCTCGGTAGGTGGCGATGGTGGCATCGAACGCCGCGTTGTCGTTCAAAGCCTGCTGCACGTCGTACAGACTGGCGAGCAAGTTAGGCCGCTTGGCGATGATCAAGAGGCTCAGCAGCGATTGCGCGTGATGACGCCAGTATTCGCCGCTACCCAGGCCGTCGCTCAGCAGGGAATCCGCCAACGCATGGATATCTGCTAGTTCGCCCGCCATGCCGCGCGGGATGGCTTCCAAGAAGTTAAAGGTGTCCGGGCTGCTGGGGTCACCAAAGGCGAGCCGACGCACCTGGTTATGTGCGCCAGTGCGCCGCCAGTGCTCGGTGATGCCGTACAACTCGCCATGAACGTCAGTAACGATGGCGCTTTCGCGCCAGGTCAGCAGCGTGGGGACCACGATAGACGTGCCTTTGCCGCTGCGGCACGGCCCGAGAACAGCCACAGGGTTCATGTCGCCGTCGATCAGCGGCTGGCCGTTGCTGGCCCCGATGATGACGCCTGACGCGTCGCCAGAGGCCTTCTCGATCATCTGCGCGGTGCTGAAGAATCTGGAAATGAGTTTCTTCACTTTGACTCCAATACGAATTTCGTTGTAGGCATCACAGCTCAATCCGGTTGCCCTAAAAAAAGAAAGCCGCTAGTGGCGGCTTGCTCCTTCCAAACTCAAGTTCTCAGGGAGGACGAAAACGATGCGGAAGAAGACTTAAAGGGTGATATTTGCGTGGACTACGGCCTCAGTTGTTCGGATCACGGTTGGCTGCGCGCTTGTCCTGGATCTCGCGGCGCCAGAGGATGAATGCCTCGATGAGGACGATGACGATGAACGTCGCCCAAAGGATTGAAATGACGGCCGGCAGCTCGCGCGGATCGAACAGCCAGGCGGGGAGGCATACCCAGGCGGCGAAGAAGACGGCTCGTGTGCTGGTGAAGACCTTCTTGTCTGGCTGCGGACGCTGGCTGGACATGGGCGAGAGTTAGGTGAGCGCGTGGCGCAGCCCGAAGGCGATCAAGCCGATCGGCAGGCCGGCCAACCACGCAACGCCGAAGATCGGAATCAACGGTTCAGCGCCCAGGTTGTCTCGGGCCTGCCATGCCCAATAGCCGAGGAAAGCCGGCAGCATGAGCGAGGCCGCTGCTCGGAGCGCATAGCCGTTGAGGTAGTTCACAACACCGAGGCCGCCGACTAGGGCGGCACCGGCGGCCATCGCAACGAGCGTGAGACACATTGCTGTCGCGTGGTGTTGAGCAGTTCGTGTAGTGGAATGCATAGGTCGATCTCCTAGCTATTTGATGGCGATCACTTAGGCCAGTGGCACGACGAGTTCAGAGACGCGAACACGGAGTTCGCGCACGTCGGGTCGCGGTAATAGACAAAGACGCCTAGGGCAACCAGAGCCACGATCGCCACGCCGACGCTCAGGAAGTACGGGCGAAGCACCGGAAAGCGTTCCGGCTTTCCGGCCGCAACCTTGCCGGTCAGCTCGGCGGCCTCGGCGTTGGTCAAGCTCAGCTTGATGGTGCGGCTCATGCCTGTGCGGGAGGGTGCGAACATCACCTTCTGCTCGCTGTCGATTTGGTTGTTAGTTGACATAATCAATCTTGTAGACAGTCCCGATGGCGAGCCGCTATTCAGTAGGTTACGCCCCGGCGTAGGAAAGCGGCGAATAGGCCTTCCAGTTGCGCTGGAACGCGAGGAACTCTTCGTCGTCGTCCCACCAGCCATTGCCCGCAAGCTCAAGCTCCCACTCGAACGCAGCACATGCTTCGAGGGCAATCGCCTTCACATCACCGGGATTGGCGGCCATCGCTTTTGCAACGGCTGCCTCGATCTTGTTTCGTAGAGTCATGTTGTTCCTTTCAAATCAGTCTGAGCCGATGCGGCTCGTCGTTGAGTTAGTGGCGCGTTTGTCCCGCTGGCTGCAGGTAGAGCGTGAGGCCATCGGGGCCGAATTGCGCGTTGTCCGCGTTCGCCTCACTCAGCTCGGTTCCCTCTTGCAGCCCGATCTCAAACGCGATAGCCGGGTTGCTTTGGAACAAGGTCCACGCATCTGCAGGGAGGTTGCTTCCAGCACGTTGCAGCCAGAGTGCACGGGCACGTTCCGTCAGCCCGTTCCACCAAGCAGTGAGAAGCCCCTCATCCTCAGTCGTGACTTGTTCGTCGCGCATCGTAGGTTTCCTATCTTTCGATAGCTGCAGGCAGAAGTACCTGCAGCTCAATCAGCTGCCGCCGCCGCCCCACCAGTTCGGGTAGTTGCACTTCGTGAACGCGCCGAACATGTCGTAGTCCACCGTCCCGCCTGCGTTCGTGCATTGCGCGACCTGGGCCGAGTTCCAGCCGTTCAGATCGTTGAGGAAGGCGTCATCGAGCGGGGCCGACCCTGGGGTTTGGGTCAGGCTGGACCTGGCGGCGCCGCTGTACCAGGTGGAGGTGTTGCCGCCCATGTCCCAATAGACCTGCGACCACAGTGCGCCACTGACGTAGACGTCGATGCGCCCCGGGTAGCTGCAGCCGGCGTAGTTGCCGTCGTAGTCGTATTGCCGATACATGCTGGGGCACGACTGCTGATCGACCCAGGTATTGCCGGCGGCATTGCCGCCGCCACTCATGTTGCAAGTGGGGAAGGGCTTGCCGCGCGCCAGGTCGCGGAAGACCTGTTTCACGGTGCCGACGCACTGCGAAATGCTAGTCCACGGACCGGCGATGCAGAGCAGGAACTTGCAGCCGTCCACGGCATGCGCCGACGTGCTGGCAAACATCGTGAGCGAGGCCATCGCCACGCTCGCGGCCCATGATTTGACTTTGAACCTACTGGACTTCATTGGACTCTCCTTTCGGTGTTGAAGTGGTCAACGCTCGCGCGAGTTGCGCTGCTGTTCAGCGTTGCGCTGCTGGTCGGGTGTACGCGCAGGCGCGGTGGGCTGCACGGGCGCACGCGGTGCCTTCGCGTCATACACACCAAGACTCGGCTGACGGGCTGCTGATCGGTTGGCGAAGTCGTCGCGCGCCTTCTCGCTGAACCGCGACAACGGCTCGGCCTTCCAAGCGTTGAGCTGCGATTCCTTCGGTCGCATGCCGACGACCTGGCCCTGCTCGTCCTTCACGCGCTCCTGCACGGTCACATCGCGCTTGCCAACGTTCTGCAGAACGATCTGCTCGCCGACCTTACGGTCTTGCATCGCTTCGGCCAATCCCTTGCCCCAAATCACTTGTTCGCCTGCGCGGGTCTTCAGGGTGACGTAGTAGCTCTCGTCGTTTTCCTTGTCGAACTTGTAGGGCGCCTTGCCGTGATCGACGATCTCGCCCACATAGACGCGCTCGCCGCGCAACTTGGCCTCAAGCTCTTTCAGGGCGGCCTGTGTGAACTTCTCACCGAGCGCCTTGGAATCCAAGATCGCCCGCGAGTTGTCGAGGACGGTTTTCTCTTGCGGCGTGAGCGCATCGCCGTCGATGTGCTTGCGAGTGGCTGCCGGCTCGGGTGCGGTCTTGCCTGCCTCGCGCGGCTGGTCGCGCCGCTGCTCGGGCTCGGCCGCAGCGATGACGTTGGCCGGCTTGTTGCGCTGCTGCAGCTCAGCGAGCATCTGCTTATCGGCCTCGCGGGGCTCGTATCCGCGCACCTTGATTCCGTTCAAGTTGGCTTCGAGCCAGGCATTGCGCCGGAAGTCATCGGTGCCGCTGACCGTGATCTCCTTCCAGTTCTTAGCGGTGGCCACTTCGACCATCGCGCGGATGGTGGCCTTGTCATCACGCTCCGTGCTGAGTGCCTTGCCGGCATCGACGAACGCCACACGGCCCTGGTCTTCACCGCTTCGGAAAGTGAACTCGGTTGTCGCCTTGTCCAGCAAGCCGCGTTTCTCGTGGGAAACGATGAAGCGCGTCAGCAGCGCCTGGCTCAGTTCATCCTCGGCCACGGGGCGCTTGATCGCCCTCGCCTGCTGAGCGGCAATGTCGGGGTCGTTGGGAGCGGTGACGCGGCCGTCAAGCGGAGGCGCCTTCAGCGACTGCTGTGCGTCGCGGAGCTGCTGGGTGGCGGTGTCCGGCGCGCTGGCCAGAAGCTCGACGACCCTGGCCGTCTCGCGCGTGCGAATTGCCGCCACGGCAGCCAGCGCCGCCGCGTCGATCAGAGTAGCGCGCGACTTCGCCTCGGCGCTCCGCAGCTCCTGGCGCCTCTCGGCAGCCGCCTTCTCGGCGGCCTCGCGCTCGCGGCGCGCTTCCACTTCACGGGCGATCTCCGGTGCCTCTTTGGCCAGCGCGTCGGCGTAGGGCTTGCTGCGCTCCGCAGCGATGGCCATGTCGCCCACCGTGTAGTGCCGTTCCGTGGGGTCTGCAGCGCGCAAGGCGGCCACATCCTTGCGCGCCTGCTCCGTGGCTTGCTCGGGCGTCCACGCGGCTGCTCGCTCTGCCTTGGCGAGCTGCATTGCAATGAAGTCGGCGGCCTTGCGCTCTTCCCTTTCGGCGTTGCGCCGCTCGTTCTCAGCGGCGGCGGCCTGCACTTCCTTGGCAACAGCCGGGGATTGAAGCTGCAGCTCGGCACGGTAGTTCGCCTGGCTGCTTGCGGTGTCGCCGATGCTGACTGCGGCCTGATAACGAGCGCTCTGGTCGCGGATCTGATTCAACAGCACCAGGTCCTGCTTCACGGCTTCTCGCGCGTCGGCGACTTTGACCGAGTCGCGGGGCGCGTCTACGAGCGCGTCATTGCGCAGCTCGATGGTGCGCAGGGAGTCACGCTCAGCGACCGCAGTAGATGCGTCCCGGGCCAACTGTGGCGCGACCTTCTGAAGCTCATCGCGGTATGCCGGATGGTTCCGGGCGTTCTCCCCGACGACCGCGGCGGCAATGTGCCGTTCGCCGCCTTCCGGCACCAGCGCGAGGCTCTTTGCATCTTGGCGAGCCATTTCGCGCTTGTCGGCCTCGGGCACATCCTGTGAAGCGCTTCGAGGCGGAAACAGCGCAGCAGCGTTGCGCTCGATCAGCGGCAGCGCGATCTCGCGCTCCACCTTGGCTCGCTCATCGTTGAGCACCTTGGCCGACTCGGCGAGGACGGGCGAACGCTTCTTGAGTTCTTCCGCGTATTCCGGTGACACGCGCATGTGGCCGGCAATGGCCTCAAGGGCAGCCTCCCGCCGGCTGTCCGAGCGGATGCGGCCAAAGTCGGTCGCATCGAGGTCTGCCCAGCGGCGCGCGGTGTCCTGCTCGATCGCCAGCGTGGCAACTGACCTGGCCGGATCGGCGCGCATGGCTTCGTTCGTGGCAGCAAGACGCAGATCTGTGCGCGACTCGATGGACGAGCGCTCGCGCATCGCGTCGCTCTGCCCTGCTTCCTTGTGCGCCGAGGCCTGGAGAACCTCGGTCTTCAACTCGATCACAGCCGGCGTCGGGGCGCGAAGGATCTCGCCATGCCGGTCCGGGGGGAGTTCACGATCCTTGCCCTCAGTGATGGTGTTGCTCATGGCGAGTCTCCGTGCTGTCAGTTGCTGGACGCAACGCGCTGACCGGCGAGCTGCTGGTTGCGAATGTCGATCTCAACGCGGCGATTCATCGAGCGCCCCTGCGGGGTCTTGTTCTCCACGAGGAAATTGCCAGCGGTGAAATACCGCGTGTTGATCTTCGAGGCCTCGGCGCCGTTGTTGATGAGCCAGGTCCGCGCCTTCTCGGCGCGCTCGATGGCGATGAGCTTGTCGATGGGGTTCACCACGGCGCTGTCGGTGTGGCCTCGGACCTCGATCTTTTCCGCGCCGCGCACACTGACCCGCAGGGCCTGGGCGACTTGCTCGCTGGGCTCGAACTCGGTGCGCGCGAACGGGTGGAAGACGCGAATCACCACGCCGGAAGAGTTGGCCGCGTAGGCGTAGGCCGGCAGATCAGGGGCCGGCGCTGCCATCGACTGAGGCGATGCAGTCGGCGCCGCTGGAACGGGCACCGGCGCCGCCTGGGGGCGCGGCGCCGGGGGCAGCATCAGCGCTTCGCGCACGATGGCCGTCATTTCGTTGAGCTTGGTCTGCAGCACATCGACTTGGGCGCGCAGCAGGTTGTTCTCACTCAGGAGCTGGCGATCAGCGCTCACGCGCTGCTGCAGCGCCTGCACGCGGCTGGCGTCGTTCGCTGGCACCCGTGAGCTGCCGTCAGCCTCGGCCGGCGTCGGCACAGAGGCGCACCCGCCGAGTTGAACCACCGTACCGACCATGCAGAGCGAGAAGCCGGCCAGCGACATTGCGCGTTTGAGTTTCATTGCGTCATCTCCAGTTCCTGATGCGTGCGTGCGCTGGCCTCGTCGAGGGGCTGCACCTGGTTGGCCTCTTGCTTGGCCCACTGCACGTTGCTAAACAACCAGTCGGCCATTGCCGACACTTCTTGCGCCACCGGCGTGACCGTATTTGTCACGGGCGGCATGCTGTCGAGGTTCACCGCGAGCTTGCTTGCTGACACCTGCTCGCCTGGCTGAAGTGCGCGCACGCGCCCTTCTGACTTGGCCAGGAAGGTGTCCATGTCGAGGGGTGGAACTCGAACCGACAGCTCTTTCAGAACGAAGGCCGCTTGGTCCAGCTGGTGCTTCGTTGGCAACTTGGCACCTAAGGACCGCAAAGACGGGCTGATGAGCTTGAGCCGGTCGACGAACGCGGGATCGCTGTAGTAAAAGGCCTTCTCGCCGAAGATCGGCTTGCAGTTGTCCGCAAGCACGATGGCTCGATCTGGCCCCATGTCGCGCAACTCCTGCGGAAGCATGAGCGCGCGCTTCTGCTCGCTCACGTTTTCGCTGGTGGTGACAGAACCTCGGCCACTCGACCGGCCCCTGCTCGTGCTGTTGAGCCCGTAGTAGCCAAGGATCTCGCTGTATTCCTGTGCGTCCTGCTGCTCTTTGGGCGCGTAGATGATCTGCACCATGTGGTTCGTGGCCAGCGTGCGCGAGCCCTCTTCGCCGTACAGCTCCCGGTCTTTGAGCTGGCTCATCGACTGCGCAATCATGAGCGAGCGAAGGCCGTAGCCGGCGATGTAGCCGATGGACTTCACATACTTGTCCACGCGGCCGAGCGCAGGGAACTCGTCGAGCAGCAGCAGGGCCAGATACTTGAGCGACGGGTCTTTCTCGGGCAGCGTCTTCGTGTTCTGGTCAATCGCAATGCTGAAGAACAGGTTGATGAGCAGAGACGCCTCGGCGAGCCGGTTAGGCGGGATGACGACGTAGATCGTCATCTTGCGGCGGCGAATGTCTCTCAGGTCGAAGTCGTCACGGCTGGTGGCAGCGTCCACGGCCGGATTGGTGAAGGCGCCGAGGGGCGCCGAGAAGGTGGACAGGATGCTGGTCAGCGTGTTGTCGGAGTTGCTGACGAACTGGCTGAGCGCATCGCTGCAGTGCTTGCTGAGCGCCTGGCCGGAGGCCGAGACGCCGCTGTCAACGACACCTTGCCAGAACTCTTTCGGCCGGCCGTTGCCGCTGGACCTGCGCAGCACTTCGCCGATGGTCAGTGAGTAGCCGGACTCCAGGCAGTACAGACTAACGGCCACGAACAGATTGCGCGCAGCATCGTTCCAGAAAGCGCCGTCGCCGTCCTTCTTGGGATAGAGCATGTAGCCCACGCTCTGCAGCTCGCCCACCACGAAGCGCGGATCTCGGCTCACATAGGACAGCGGATTGCTGCAGTGAGTCTCGAACTTCTCATCGAACGGAGCGAACTTGTAGACCTCTTGGCCGTGCCTGGCCCGGAATCCCGAAGTCACGTCGAAGTTCTCGCCCTTGATGTCAACGACGATGCAGGACTGATTCCAGTTCAGGAGGTTGGGGATGATCGTGCCGACGCCTTTGCCGCTGCGGGTCGGCGCCACCAGCATGACGAACTTGGGTTCGTTCATCATCAGGAACTTGCCGCCGAACTTGCCCAGGATCAGACCCTCTTCCTCGAACAAGCCGGCTTCCTTGGCTTCGGTTGTCGTTGCCCATCGAGCGTCGCCGTGGAGGCTTCGCGACTTGCTCGTGGCGATGAGGATCAGGATGAGCGGCAGACCGAAGATGCCGAAGACGGCCAGGCCCATCGAGAGCTGCAGCCGCTTCTTCTCTTTGCGGTCATCCTGGTATTGGTCCCAATACTCCTGCCAGGTCTCGGCCTGAACCTGGCGCGGGTCAGTCTTGTGGACGATGTAGTAGATGCCGCCGGCCGCGTAGCGAAGCGCCCATCCCCCGGCACCCAGCCAAGCCGCGACCAGCAGCGACACGATGACAGTCTTTGCTTTCATGGTGGATCGCCCTACCCCACCTTGCGGTCGCCGAACCGCGCATGCAGCTTGGCCCACGGGTCGAAATACACCTCGTCGACGAAGCGCTCATACCGAACCTGGCGCCCCTGGGCGTCGTAGACGATCTTGCGCGTCATGTGGATCACCACATCGATCGTGAGCGTGTAGAGGTGCTTGATTTCCTCGCGGCCGAGCGTCGCGGCCTCTTGGTTCTCTTTGCACATGAACACGAAGCGCTCGGAGCCGAGCGCGCAGCTCTCGGCATGCCAACTCGTGATCGAGCCGCTGTGGCCCGTCGTCAGCAGCTTGAGAAAGTCCCAGGCCTCGGAGCTGCGCAGCTCGGCCAGCAGGGCGCGATCCGGCGCCATACGCATCAGGGAGCCGATCAGGTCGGCCGGCGTGACCTTGGCGATGCCTTGGGAACTCTTCGAGTACAGCAGATGAACGCGGTTCTCGTGCAGCGGCAGCATCAGCTCGCGCACGTCTTCCACCGTGATGAGGCGCTCATGACGCGGGATGTGTTGGCACATCGACTTCATCAACGTGGTCTTGCCGGAGCCGGTGTCGCCGATCACGCCGGTGTTCTTCTTGGCCAAGATCGCGGCGATCAGGAAGTCGTGCAGGTTGCCGGCGGCCAGCAGCTCGCACAGGTGTCGATCCTCGGGCGTGAGCTTGCGCAGCGCCGCCTCGAAGTTGTCGGGCCGGGGCCAGATGAACTTAGAGAACGCCCCGCTGTCCCTGTAACGGAACAGCGGAATCACTTCCGACTTGGGAATGCGGATCGACATGCTGACCATGCCCGGTTCCACGGCCGGCGGCAGCACGATCTGGATGCGCTCGCCATCCGGCATCGTGGCCGAGAGCAGCGGTGTCTTTGCGCCCACCGTCTGCTGCTGGGGCGAGTACACGGCGATGGCCTGAGCAAACGATTCGAGCGCTGCGAAGTCCAGCGCCGGCTCGTCGATGAACTCGTTTCCGGTTTCGCGCTGGATCACCAGTTGGCCCGGCTTGTTGATCCAGATCTCGGTGGCATTGTGAGCGAGCATGTGCCGCTTGATCGGGCGGAGGTAGCTCCGCACCACCGTATCGCTGGCCAGCACGTCACCGAAAACGGTGTCGTCGTCGATGCCGTGATAGCCGGTGTCAAACCGGCTGTCGAAGGCGGTATCAACGAAGTCAGGAGCCGTGGGCTTGCGCCGTGTGAGTAGGTCGAGCGCGCTCATTTGGTCAGCAGCCTGGTTGCGCCGGCCGTGCCGGCAGTCTTGAGGGCGTACACCGGCGAGAAGTCCAGATCGCGGGCGACGTAGATCGAGATCCGGTCGCCTTCGTTGATGGTCAGCCGGGGCCGAACCTTCAGCGTCTGCTTGATGACCTCTTCAGCGAGCTGCGAAGACGCATTCAGCGTGTTCTGGCCCGGGGCCGTCGTGACGTTGACCGTCGAGCTGGAGTTGTTCGACTGCGCCTGCTTGTTGATGATTGCGACCGTCACATCCTTGACGAACGACAGCAGGAAAGCCGCGCCGATGCGTGCGCCCCAGCGGTTGTCGAGGTGGCCAGGTAGACCCGACGTGCCAAGGCGGTCAGAGCCCGGGGAAGACAGGTCGATCTCGATGCCCTCGGGCGTCTTCAGCCTGGTCCAGGTGACGAAGAGCCGTTCGAGGCCGAGCTGATTGGTGGTGCCGTATTCGCCCGTCAGCTCGCTACCGCGTTCAAGCAACAGCACGCGGCCGTTGTCGGAGTACAGGTTTTGGGCGAGCACGCAGGAGGTGAAGCCGGGAACCTCGTCAATGATCCGGCCCGTCAGCACGCAATCAGCTTGCCGGCCCTTCGGGAGAATCAGGTTCTGGTCCGACATGCGCTTGGCGATCGCTACCGGCGTCGCGCTGCTGTAGAGCGATGCGCCGACCGTACCGGGCCGTGCTTGCTCGGCTGGTGTGCCGCCGGCTCCGGGACCGCCAGGAACGCCAGGCACGGGGCCTGCAGTCGGAGCCCGTGCCGGCTGGGCATTGCCGCCAACGCCTGCGGCTCTCAGAATTTCCGAGATCTGCTGCGCCTGGGCCTGTGCGATCGCTGCAGACGCCTGTTGCGTATTGGTGGCGTCCACGCCAGTGCTGGTGCTCGCGTTCGAGGGCTTTGCGGGCTCGCCGACGAACAGGGAGCCGGCATAGCGACTCGGAGGCTTCTGCTGCTGCTGGCCGCCCTGCCCTTGCTGACCGCCGGCCGAGCCATCACCAGGCAGCGGCTTACGGCCCGGCTGATCGCCAGCCATTGCGGTGATCGCCGGGACTTCAACAATGTTGCCGTCCTTGTCCACACCCATCGCCCGCCCTTGCGGGTTCACCAAGACCTTGCCATCGGCGCCGCGCATCGGCCTGATGCCGTCCTCGCGCGCCGCGCCAGGTGCCATCGGTCCAGAAGCGGCAGTTTGTGATGGAGCCGGCAGGCCACTCTCAGCGCCGATCTTGGGCTTCGGTACGGCTGCGCCAGTCTTCTCGGGGTTGAAGACCTGGCTCGTGTCTTCAGCAGCCTTCGGACCGTTGCTCGCGCGCATCTGAGCCTTGCGGTTGTTCATCCAGATCTGGGTGAAGTAGAAGAGCACGCCGACAAGCATTGCGCCGACCACAAGCAAAAAGATGGCCTTGCCGACCTTGTTGTCAGACTTGCCCTTCTTGTTGACCGAAACAATGTCTTCCGCGACCTCGGGCACCGTCTCGGGGCCGGCTGTGGCGTTGAGCTGCGACGGATCGCCCGGCTCGATGTTGGTGGCGTCCGTGCTCATTGCGAGCCTCCCTTGATTTCGCGCACGACGGCCGGCGACACCGTAGCCGTAGGCGTCTCGATCCCGGTGCGATCGAATGCTTCGTTGAAGATGCCCACGACTGCCTCGCCGAGGCGCAACGTGAACTTGCGGGCGGTGCGTTGAACCACCACGAAGTTCCCGCTCATGTGCCAGTTCACTCGCGTGGCCTGGCCATCGCTGCCATGCGCGAAGACCGCAGGAATCTCGCGGGCGCCAGGGAACTCGAAGTAGGTGAACCTGCCATCGTCAAACACCATCGTGGGCTCAGCGTCCTCACCGCGTTCGAGCACTTGCTTGCTGTAGTTGGTGTTGCGGACCTCGATGCCCTCGGCCTTGAGCCGCTGAGCCGGCGTCATGCCGTAGTCAGGGTCAACCTGCTGAGGCACAGGGCGAGCTGCCGAGATATCAACGCGCTGCAGGAGCGCGTTCACGGCCGCAGCACGATCAGCGCCAGTCATGGCCTCGGTCAAAGCCTTGGGCTTCGGGTAGTCGAAGACCACGCGAAAGAACGGCACTTCCGCTTCGGCACGTTTCCCACGGGAAATCGTCACCTCGTCAACGACCTCAAACTTGAATGAGTAGTCGCGCTTGTTGGTGTGCAACTCCATGTTGTTGCGAGTCGCGTTGTCGCGAGGACGCACGAAGATCTGGTTAGAGCCTTGAATGGCGCTGATGCACCATTCATCGTTCTCGCTCTTGCAGTCGCTGCTCATGCCGACGCCGGGAATCTCAATCCTCTCGTCCTGCTCAAGCACGATGCGGGTGATGGTGCCGCGCTGTACGCGGATGACCGTCACCTCGTTGGGCTTGTATTGCACGACCCGAATGCGCGCGTCGTTGGGGCTTGGCTCGGGTACGGTAGCGCCATGAGCTACGCTGAAAGCGACCAGCGCCAGGCCGACCGCGAATGGCTTCAAAAACAGTTTCATGGTCAACCCCCTGCGGCGCCGGGCTTCACAGCGCCGGCCTCATTCGTTGCGCCCGTCCCGGGCACTTCCACATCGCGCCGATAGGAGAAGACCTGAAAGCCCATCGGATTGCGGATCAACTCCGCTTCCGAGGCGTAGGTGTTCGGGTTGTAGCGGAAGGTCATGTTCACGACAAAGACGGTCGGGGCCTCAACCACGTTCCCCTTGGAAATCGTGGTGCGCTCGAAGCGGATGACCATCTGCTGTGCGTTGGTCGGCGACGGCGCGATCGACAAGACCTTGATGCGGCGCTCGGTGAAATCACCGAACACCTTGTCGAGGCCTTTGTCGCCGATGAACTGGTCGCCGTATTCCTTGAAGATGGTGGGATCGGTGAGCGCGGCTACGGTGTCGTAGTCGGCCGCCACAAGCCACCAGTTGTATTGCTCGCGCGCCAGGACGTACCTGCGCGCCCAATACTTGTTCAACACCTCTTGGTTGCCGATGACTCGGTTGTCAAAGGTCTGCAAGACTTCGAGGTTCCCCGTCTGAGCATCCTGCTTGACGACGTACGGCACGGTACGGCGCAGCGGTGTCAGCATGGCCAAAGCGATCACAGCAACCACGAGGCAGAAGCCCATCAGCACGGCGAACATCCACGCGAGCTTGCGGCTTTTCTCCAAATCGGAGACGCGCGTCGCCTCCCAATTGGCGCCTTTATTGAAGATACTCATAGGGGAGCCCCGATCTCAGTAAGAGTAGGTGCGCAGGGGCTGCGCAGCGCCAGTCTTGACGTTGTTGAAATAGGTCTGGTCGTCAGCGATGCGCTTCAGCTCAGCGGCCTGGCGCGCAGCTTCCAGGGCCGCCATCGTCTGCGTCATCTGGTTGTTGATGCTGGCGGCTTCGAGCACGTTCCGATTCACCATGTCGAGCGAGGCTTTCGCATCGGGCGTGGTGTCAACACGGCTTGCAAGCTGCGTGAGCTGTGTATTCCGCGTTTGCGCAGATGCGAGGATCTGCTGCATGCGCCCGATGGTGTCGGCCTGGGCTTGGCCGGCGTTCGGATTCACGGAAGTGTTCACGCCGAACGAGGCCAGGATCTGGTTCAGGTTCGCTTGGCTGGTAGCCAGCGCGGACGGGTTCACCAGGAGCTGGGTCGCGTTGCGCATCTCGGGCGGCAATGCCGCAACGATGTTCGGGTCGTTGAGGATCGAACCGAGGTTGCGAATGCCGTCCAGCTTGGTCGTCATCGTCTGCAACTGAGCGAACTGCTGCTGCAGTTGGTTGAGCTGATTGATCATGTCCTGTGCCTGACGGCCCCAGGCGATGACCTGTTGGATGCTGTTGGCCAAATTCGCCGCGTCGATGACGGGAATACCAGCTCGCGCCGGCACTGCCGCAAACAACATCAGCGCGCTGATCGCAGCGCCAGAGAAGAACTTGCGAAGGTTCATTTCGATCTCCTGTGAAGACTTAACCCGCAGTGCTGCGGTTGGTCAGTTGTGAATAGCGGTTGTAGGCAAAGCGCCCCACCGCACCTGCTGCGCGCCCCACGCCAACGGCCGCGCGTCCCGCTCCTGCTGCCGCGAGGCGTCCGCCTGTGGCTGCGGCACCGCCCGCAGCGATTGCTGCGCGTGCAGTGCCTGAAATCGCAGAGCCGGCGGCCGCGAGGCCCATGCCGGTAAACGTGCTGTTGGCTCGACCCGCGCGCTGCGACGAACCGCCATTGCCACCGCCGCTGCCACCGCCCCCACCGCCGCCGCCACCTAAGCCGCCCTGCCGCATCTCGTTGCGGGCGTTGGCGCCACGCTGAAGATCTTTCATGATGGCGCGCACACCGCCCACCATGTTGTTGCCCATGTTCAGGCCGCCACCGAGTGCTGCAGCCAGATCAAAGACCTTGTAGTAGAGGTAGATGATGAGCAGCGACATGGCCGCCTTCGAGGCGAACAGGACGGCGAGCGACTTGATCTCTGATGTAACGGTCGTCTCATCGGTGGCAGTCGGGATGACGCTTTGGATGTTGACCAGGCCGAACAGGCCGGCCACGAACATCACCATGAGGACCGTGAAGGCCATCGCGAAGATCGCCGTCATCACATTGCCGATGTACGTCTCAAAGAACCGTTGCGTGAACGGGAAGGCAAGACACAAAAGGAAGAACGGCCCCATCGCCATCAGCAGGATGAAGACAGAGTTCGCAACGAGGAACATCGCCAGTGCCACCACGCCAAACACCGCGACGGCGACAGACAGCAGGAAGTACGCAACGAACAGCAGCATGAAGAGCGCGATCGTGGAAAAGAGCCGCCCCAACTGATTCCAGCCGACTGCAGAAATGGAGTCACCAAACCACTGGAACAGCCGAGCCCACAGTGCCGTGATCGGATCGATCAGGTTGGTTTCCAACGTGCTGGATATGGCGCCACTGCCGACGAACCCATCCTTGATGCCGCCCAGCAGATCTGAAACCTCTGGCCAGCCGTAGAGCGCCAAGACGCCTATCAAGAAGA
>Ga0051981_10000074_pt1 | contig 40487 bp, 39 predicted proteins | sample CryGey13umfilter_3_FD_59644 | JGI IMG/M metagenome (GOLD analysis project Ga0051981, IMG submission 59644) | Groundwater microbial communities from aquifer in Utah, USA - Crystal Geyser 4/10/14 3 um filter | ecosystem: Environmental > Aquatic > Deep subsurface > Groundwater | place: USA: Utah... | reverse complement strand
TGGTCCGCGCCATGCAGACCTACGCCCTGACCGACCGATTGGCCCTTGTCCGCCAGCGCACCCGCGCTTTGGCAATGTCCGCACCTGCCGTGTTTGTGCACGAAGGCGTGATCGTCGAACTACAGGAGAGACTCAGCGAGGTTAACAGATCGTTTAGATCGGTCGCGGTCGTAACAGGTTTTCCCGATCTGTGGCACGCCGCCTTTCCCGGCGCGCGTATGGTGGCCGATGACGAGGTTCTGGCGTTGGAACCGGGGGCGCATGATCTGGTGATCCATGCGCTGGCTTTGCATTGGGCGAATGATCCGGTGGGACAACTGATTCAGTGTCGGCGGGCCTTGCAGGCCGATGGGCTGTTTCTGGGGGCCTTGTTCGGGGGGCAGACCCTGTACGAATTGCGGGCCTGTCTGGCCGAGGCGGAGGTGGCGCAAACCGGAGGGCTTTCACCGCGGGTGTTGCCGATGGCCGAAATCCGCGATCTGGGCGGATTGTTGCAAAGGGCGGGCTTTTCCCTTCCGGTTGCCGATAGCCAGACGCAGCGGGTTTTGTACCGCGACCTGATGCACCTGATGCGCGACCTTCGCGCCATGGCAGAAGGCAACGCCCTGACAGCGCGCCCACGCCATCCTTTGCGCCGTGCAATTCTGGCCGATGCCGCCGCCCGCTATGCCCAGAACTTTTCCGACTCAGGCCGGATACGGGCGAGTTTTGAGACGATTTTCCTAACCGGCTGGGCGCCGGACCCCAGCCAGCAAAAGCCCATGCGGCCCGGATCGGCCGCCAACCGACTGGCCGAAGCCCTTGGGTCAGCGGAAATCAGGTTGCCTGCGACAAAGGGCAATGGTTGACCCCGCAGATTAAGCCTTTATGTCCCATAGGCGACAGATGATGAACAGGACGGTCAAAATGCTGGATGCCAGAACAGGCCAAGGCCATGCTGCGCAGGACATAACACCCGGCAACGGGCGTCTTGCCCACGCGCCGGCAGACCATCCCGTGGTAAAGCGCGCCAAAATCGGTGTTCTGGTGGCCAATCTGGGCACCCCCGATAACTATGACTATTGGTCGATGCGCCGCTATCTGAACGAATTTCTGTCAGACACCCGCGTGATCGACTATGCGCCGTGGAAATGGCAGCCCTTGCTGCAATTGATCATCCTGACCAAGCGCCCGTTCACCTCGGGTGCGAACTACAAACTGATCTGGAATCACGAAAAAGGCGAAAGCCCGTTAATGACGATCACCAAGGATCAGACAGCCAAGATCAAGGCGGCGATGCATGCCAAGTATGGCGACGAGGTGATCGTGGATTTTTGCATGCGCTACGGCAATCCATCCACCGCATCGCGGGTTCATGCGCTGATCGAGGCGGGTTGTGAAAAGCTAGTGTTTTTCCCGCTGTACCCACATTATGCGGGCGCGACATCTGCCACCGCGAACGACGCTTTTTTTCGCGCGCTGGAGACGGAAAAACGCCAACCGGCCGTGCGTACTGTGCCGGAATATTTCGAACATCCGCTGTACATCGAGGCGCTGGCCCAATCGGTAGAGCGCGCCTATGCCGGGCTGGACCGCAAGCCCGATGTGCTGGTCGCCAGCTACCACGGGATGCCGCGGCGCTATCTGATGCAGGGCGATCCCTATCATTGCCAATGCGCCAAAACCTCACGTTTGCTGCGCGAACGGCTGGGCTGGGAACCCGAAGCAATCAACACGACGTTTCAATCGGTATTCGGCCCGGAAGAATGGCTGAAACCCTATACCGTGAAACATGTGGCAGAGCTTGCCCAGCAGGGGAAAAAGCACATCGCAGTGATCGCCCCCGCCTTTTCTGCCGACTGCATTGAAACGCTGGAAGAGATCAATGGCGAGATTCGCGAGGCTTTTGAACATGCTGGGGGTGAAGAATTCACCTATATTCCGTGCCTGAACGATGATGACGCCCATATCACCGCCTTGACCGCTGTAATCAATGAAAATCTGGCAGGCTGGATCGGCTGACGGCCTGCCTGCTTGTTCCGCACCAAACCACCGAAAGCAGCCAACAGCGTAATGTCTGGCCTGAAACCAAAAAAAAGGACGACAGGTTGCCCTGCCGTCCAATTTTGTTTGAACTAATCCTGACGGATTAGTTCGAAGCAGCAGCCGCGATAACCAGCAGCAGCAGCAGCGGAACAACGATGCCACCAGCCGACGACGAAGTCGCAGCTTCGACAACAGCGGGTTCCATGACCGGTTCGGCCAGACCGCCAGCGAAAGCGGTAGAAGCAGCAACCGTCATGACGGCAGCAAGTGCAAGTTTCTTCATAGTAACCTCCAGTTATAGCACGGCGCAGAATTTTTACAGAGGACGACACCGTACACCCAAGACTATACCTCGTAGCTTTTTCTAACCAGCTTGTCGTATTGATTGCAATCTGGGTTCTGCGTTTGCAGCGTTCCGAAAGCGTGTTTCGTCAATTTGGCAACACTTGTGGCAGCATTGTTGTTGGGTCCGCTCGAGTTGAGATTCGACTTTCAGCGCGCCCCCTCCTGAATCAGCAGGTTGACGCCGCTTTATGGAGTCCGTCACAGACGCGGCGTCAAATCAGCAGCACGTCAAATCAGCAGCACTTGGGTTCCGACTTGGGTCAGCGCGAAAAGCTGTGCAATATGTTCATTGTACAGGCCGACGCAACCGTTCGATGACCGGCGCCCGATCTTGCGGGTGTCATGCGTGCCGTGAATCCGGTAGTAGGTCCACGATAGGTGAAGTGCATGTGTTCCCAATGGGTTATCAGGGCCCGGTGGCACAAAATCCGGCCATTCCGGGTTGCGCTCTTTCATGGACGGGGTCGGGCGCCAGCTTGGCCCCACAACTTTTTGAACAATCTCGGTCCGGCCCCGGCGGGTCAGATCTTCGGTCAGTGGGACCGATGTCGGGTAAAGCCGATAGATGCTCTGATCCTCAGACCAGAAATGCAATGCGCGCGATGTGGTGTCGACCAACACGGCCCCCTTGCGCGTATCGCTGAAATAGGGCCGCCAATCCAGCATCCGAAAGCTGGAAATGTTGTTGCGAACCGCGCTATTGTTCTCGAACTCGGTTGAATTGTCCAAGGCAAAGGCCGGCAGTGCCGCAAGTCCAACACCCGCGGCTGCAGCCCCAAGCAGGGCACGACGGTGGATGGATTTCGTGTGATCGGCAGTCATTCGCCGTCTCCTCGATGATTTACTGCTCTTGCTCTATCCTTTCCGGGCGTTTTCAGCAATTCAAACAGTTGTCACTAGGCTGGATCACGCAGAGCGGGTTTGAACAAACCTGCACGCCGCGATAAAGACAGGTCTTGTATTGTTTCGGATGGGAATGAAATGAAAGCTTTGTCAGTGGTTGCCGTTTGCTCTGCACTTGTGCTAGCCGCCTGTGCGACGGGAAGCGAGATCCGGGTGGGCAGCGATGGTCGGCCTTTGCCGCAAGTCTATCGGATTTCCGGCGCGCAAGAGACAAAGATCCCGTTCCGTCTGCTTGATTCGGTCAATGCCCTGCGCTCTGCCAGCGGGGCACAGCCGCTGCAATACAACGCCCAGTTGAACGCCGCTGCGGCCACCCATTCGCGCGATATGTCGGTTCAAAACCGGCCGTGGCACTTTGGGTCTGACGGATCGTCGCCGCTGGAACGGGTGCAACGCGCGGGATACTCAGGGCATCTGGTGGGTGAGTTGATTTCTGAAACATTTGAAACAGAACTCGAAACCCTTTCCGCATGGATGGCCGACAAAGACACACGGTCGGTTATCACAGATCCCACCGCACGGGAGCTTGGCTTTGCCTGGTTTCAGGAACCGAATGGCAAGATCTGGTGGACCCTCGTCACCGGGTCGTAAGCCTGCGGTGACGGCAGATGTCGCCAAAGGTCACGGGTTGATCTGGATCGGCGTTCCATCCCGCACCATGGCATAGATATCTTCCATCTGGCGATCCGTCACGGCAATGCAGCCCCATGTCCAATCGCCCTTGTTGTCGCCCTTGTACCCCGTCTTGCCATGAATGAAGATATCGCCCCCCGGCGGCTTTCCTTGGGCCTTGGCAAAAGCGATATCATCGGCGTTGGGGTAAGAAATGCCAATCGACAGGTGAAACTGGCTACGCGGATTGCGGCGGTCGATATAGTAAAGCCCCTCGGGGGTCCTGCCATCGCCTTCGAACTGCTTGTGGCCTTGCGGCGCAAAGCCAAGCGCCGTCTTGTAAGTTTTCAAGACCTTGCCCTGGTGGAACAGCCGCATTTTGCGTGCGCTTTTGTCCACAACGATATGCGTCACTTCCGGGCCGTTGTAGGTGCGGAACTTTGAGGGCCCGCAGGCCGCGAGGCCCAGCGCAAACAGCAGGCCAACCAAAAGTCTGAACGCACGCATGATGACCTGCCCCTTTGGTTTCCTGTCATTCGGGGCCGCCAAACATCCGCCGCCTTGGGTCGGTTAAAATACGAATACGCTACTTTTTGGAAGCCATTTCGGTAAACGTCTCCTCCAACCGGGCCAATCTGGTGATAACTTCTTCGCGATAATGTTCGGTCTTTTCATTTTCGGCCGCATTATACGCCTCTTGCATCGAGTTCACGATCAGACCGACCAGAAGGTTGACCACGGCAAAGGTGGTACACATGATGAAGGGCACGAAGAACGCCCAGGCATAGGGGTACTGCACCATCACAGGCCGCACGATCCCCATGGACCAGCTTTCCAGCGTCATGATCTGGAACAGCGAATAGGCCGAAAGCCCGATCGTGCCGAACCATTCCGGGAAGCTTTGGCCAAACAGCTTGGTCGCCATCACCGCACCGATGTAGAAAATGATCGACATCAGCAGGAAAACCGACCCCATGCCGGGCGCAGCCTTGATGAACCCTTCGACCACTCGGCGCAGCGACGGGGAAACCGAAATGACCCGCAAAATCCGCAAAATCCGCAACGCCCGCAACACGGACAGCGTCTGCGCCCCCGGCATCACGGCAATGCCGACAACCACCACGTCAAAAATGTTCCAGCCGCCTTTGAAGAACCGCAGGCCATGGGCATACAGCTTCAGTGCAATTTCAAGAATGAAGATGCCCAGACACAGGGTATCAAGCGCGCTGACCAGGGGGCCGATATGCCCCATGATATTGCCCGACGTTTCCATCCCCAAAAGAATGGCGTTGAACACGATAACCCATGTAATGAACTTTTGGGTACCCGGCTGTGCCAGCCAGTCCCTTAGTCTTGCGCGCATATTCATGTTGGAACAATCCGGCGAATGAAGGGTTCAATTGCCAGACATATTGAACAGGCTGAAGCGCGCTGCAAGTTCGACGTGCGCTGACCAGCGAAATTGATCCACCGGCTGCACCCAATCAAGGCGATATCCCGCAGAAAGCAGCGTTTTGGCATCCCGCGCAAAGGTGACGGGGTTGCAGGACATTGCGGCAATAACCGGAACACGGGCTGCGGCCAACGTAGCGGTCTGGGCCTCGGCCCCCGCGCGGGGCGGGTCGATCACGGCGGCATCAACGCCTTTGAACTCATCCGGCTCCAGCGGACGGCGGAACAGATCGCGGGTTTCTGACACGATGCGTTTCAGCCCTTCAGCCTGACGCCAGCCCTTGTCCAGCGCCGCCATCATCGCCTTGTCACCCTCTACCGCGTGAATTTCGGCACGTTCGGCCAGCGGCAGGGCAAAGGTACCGACGCCAGCAAACAAATCGGTGATTCGGGCAGCCTTGCCGACCGCCTCCACCACACAGCCGATCAGCGCTGCCTGACCATGGTCGGTAGCCTGCAAGAACGCCCCCGGTGGCGGCGACACCAAAGCCCGCCCGATTCGTTGCATGGGCGACGCGCGCAGGGCCACGGTTTCCTCGGACCAGGTCAGACGTGACAAGCCATGCGCCTCGGCCACACGGGCCAGTTCCAGCCGCAGTTGCGCATCCAAAGGCTTGCCCCCTGTGACCAGAACATCCGGCCCGGCCAGACTGCGCGTCACCGTCAACGAAAGTTCCGCCTTGCGAGAGCCGCCGATCACCACCAGCGCCTCCAGCGCCGGAAAAGCGGCCATCAGATCCGGGTGCAACAACTGACAATGCGGAATCGCCACCAGCACATCCGACCCGCGCGCATGAAACCCGATCAGCGCGCCGCCTTTGGTGCGTCGCCCTGCCAGCGTGGCCCGCCTCCGGGACCGCGACGGCGACGTCAGGATGGGGCGGACAACCGCCTCGATCCCCTGCCCGGCAAGGGCAGACACAACGACCCCCTCTTTCCAACGCGCCACGAAATCATCTGTGGCATGCTGCATCAGGCACCCACCACAGGTTCGGGCATGAGGGCAAGGTGGGCGCACCCGGTCAGGGGATGGGGTGACAATCCGGGTATCAAGCAGCCTGTCACCCTGTAAATCGCCCTCCACCTCTTCGCCCGGAAGCATTTGAGCGACAAAAATCTGGCCAGAGGGGCCCATGGCAATCGCATCGCCCAGATGCCCCAGCCGGTCTATCGTCAGTTTCACTCCGCAGCCTCCTCCAGCCCGATGAAGCCGCCGGACTGGCGGTTCCAATAGCGCGCGTAAAGCCCGCCTTTGGCCAGCAATACCTCGTGGCTGCCCTGCTCTACAATGCGCCCGTCATCCAACACAACAATCCGGTCCATTTCCGCGATGGTAGACAGGCGATGCGCGATGGCCAGCACGGTCTTTCCCTGCATCACCTTGCCCAAGGCTGCCTGAATGGCGGCCTCTACCTCGCTGTCCAGCGCCGAGGTTGCCTCATCCAGCACCAGAATGGGCGCATCTTTCAGAAATGTCCGCGCGAGCGCGATCCGTTGCCGCTGCCCACCCGAAAGCTTGACGCCGCGCTCACCCAGAAACGCGTCAAAGCCTTTGCGGCCAAAGTGGTCTTCCATATTGCGAATGAACAGATCAGCCTCGGCGGCGCTGGCGGCAGAAACAACATCCGCCTCTGTCGCATCCGGGCGGCCATACAGGATGTTGTCACGGGCAGACCGGTTGAACATCGCAGTTTCCTGCGTCACCATGCCGATCTGACGCCGCAAGCTTTCCTGCGTCACGTCGCGAACATCAACGCCATCTATCAATATTCGCCCGTTTTCGGCATCGTAGAGCCGCAAAAGCAGAGAAACCAACGTGGATTTCCCTGCCCCCGAGGCCCCGACAATCCCCAGCTTTTCCCCCGCTCGAACGGTCAGACTGATGCCTTCGACACCACCACGCCGCCGCCCATAGGCGAAGGATACGTTGTCAAACACCACCTCGCCTTTCACCCTCGGCAGGTCTTGCGCCTCCGGTTGATCGGCAAGGGAATGGGGAACAGCCAAGGTGCGCATTCCATCCTCGACCTCTCCGACCGAGGTATAGATTGACATCAGGGTGAAGCTGACCCAGCCCGACATCTGCGCGATCCGCATCGAAATGGCCCCGGCCGCCGCAATTGCCCCCGCTGTGGCGTTGCCATGGACCCAAAGCCACAAGGTGCCGCCGATCAACAGGACCGGCAGCACACCGGCGAGCGTCATCAGCGAAAAGCGAAACAGAGTCGAAATTTGCCCGAATTCCAAAGACCGGTCGCGAAACACCTCCATCGCGCGCAGGGCCACGCGATCTTCGAACGCGGCATGGGCAAACAGCTTGACGGTCTTGATATTGGTGATTGTATCCACGACCTGCCCGGAAACCATCGCCCGCGCCGCCGCCCGTGCAGCCGAATTCACCTGCACCCGTGGCATGAAATACCGGATCAACAGAAGATAGGCGACCAACCAGACCGTCAGCGCAAAGGCCACGCGGTAGTCGACCGCCAACAAGAAAACGACCGACCCGATAACCGAAGCCAGTGCAAAAGCCACGGTGTTGATCACTTCGGTCGCGACATCTGTCACCGCCCGCGCCGCCTGCATCTGCTTTTGCGCAATGCGACCGGCAAAGTCATTGTCAAAAAACGTCACCGCCTGCCCCAATGTCCAGCGGTGCAACCGGCTGAGAACCAACGGCAGCACATTTGGCCCGACGATGATGGAATTGGTGGCCGCCGATGCCGCAAAAGCCAAGGGCCGCAGGATCAGGTAAAACCCGACAAATCCCAGCAAAAGCCAGAAATGCTGGTCAAAAAACCCTTCGGCACCCGAGGCCAGGGCGGCATCAATCACCCAACCCAGAAACAGGGCCGAGATCACCTCCATCCCGCCCGCTAGCGCCGAAAACGTGCCCGCCACCCACAGCATTGGCCAACTGCCCCGCAAACACCATTTGAAGAACGCGCCCAGGTCACGCGGCGGGGCACCATCAGCGGGCAAAAAGGCGTCAATCAGCGCGCCCAAACGGTGTACGAGTGTCATTTCAGCCCCTTAAACGCCACCGAACGACGAAACGTCCCCCGATCCGACACTCGGGCAAACCTCAACAATCCAGCGCAATGGAAATATAGCCCGCAAGCGGGCCAAGGGAAACCACGTCAGGACAAAAGCTGATCCTTTGACAGTTCGAAACCCGAGTCGATCCATCTGGCTTCCAGCACCCGCAGCTTTTCACCCAATACGGGACCTTGCAGGGCCGGCATCAAATCTGCGGCGGCAACCGGAAAAACCGCCTGCCCCCCCATAGCGATATCGGCGCGCCAATCCTTTGGCGGGGGGCTTTCCATCAGGGCGGAACGGGCCAGAACAATTTGCGCAGCCTGCGCCGCTCCAAGGCGATATGCCAACTCGGCCGGGCGGCGCAGACTGCCAATTTCGTCTCTGACAAGGCGGTATTTTGCTGATTCGACCCGTGATAGCCGCAACCGCTCTGTCGGGTCTGCCCCGCCAAGCACCACCAACCGCACAATCCAATCGCGCGGAAGGTCGGCCGCCAAATGCAGGAAAACCGGCAAAGCCTTGGTATCTGCCCCCTGCAAAACCGCAGCCAAAACACCCGACAGTCCCATCACAGAAACAGCAAAAGCCGGATCTGGCGCAGATAGCAATTTGCGCATCTCTGCCCCGATGCGTTCGGCGGAAAGCGTTTCCAGTCCGGCGATATTTGCCGCACAGGCAGCCAATCCCTCGGCGTCCAATCCATTGGAAGGGTCACCGTACCACGCTTGAAACCGAAAAAACCTTAGGATTCGCAGATAGTCCTCGGATATCCGCGCCGCGGGTACGCCGACGAATCGCACCCGCCGCGACAGCACGTCCGGCAACCCACCCAAAGGATCCAGAACCTCGCCACTACCACGCGCATAAAGCGCGTTCATGGTAAAATCGCGGCGCTGCGCATCCTCGGCAACCGACGTGGAAAATGCCACCACCGCATGCCGCCCATCGGTGTTGATGTCGCGGCGAAATGTCGTGATTTCGTGCGAGATCCCATGCGCCATGACCGTGACGGTCCCATGGTCTATTCCCGTTGGAATACAGCGCAGTCCGGCGTTTTTCGCAAGCTTAGACACTGTTTCCGGCCGCGCATCGGTTGCAAGATCCAGATCGCTGACCGCAAGGCCCAAAAGGGCGTTGCGTACACACCCCCCCACAAACAACGCCTGAAATCCGGCCTGTTCCAACATCCGGCAAACCGATTGTGTCGCAGGATTGCGGATCCAGTCGCCCGAGACCTTCATCGCGCCATCCGATCCGCCAGACCCCGCAAAATGCGCGCGGTAGCCCCCCAAATGTAGTAAGGGCCATAGGGAACAACATAGTACTTTCGCCACTCTCCCCGCCAACGCCGCTTTTCCACCTGATAATGTGCCGGATTCATCAAAAACGACAGCGGCACAAAGAACACTTCATCCACCTCTCCCGCCTCTGGAATTGGGCTAAAAGCGGCTCTGATATGGCCTAGAATTGGGGTAACTGTGAATCCCGTCACAGTTTCATGCGAAGGCAACCGGCCCAGAACCGACACCAGCGCCGGGTTCAGGCCAATCTCTTCCTGCGCCTCACGCAGCGCAGCACCTTCGACGGTCACGTCGCCAGGATCAACCTTGCCACCTGGAAACGCAATCTGGCCAGGGTGATGCTGCAAGTGAGAGGCCCGCTTGGTCAGAATGAGGTGCAGGCCCTGTGGGCTTTCCTGCACCGCCACCAGAACGGCGGCCGCCCGCAACACGCGCGTTTGTGGCAGAACGAAGCCGGGGTTCAGGTCAAAATCCGACGATGCCGGGGTCTGTCGTGCCAACGCTTGCCGAAGAGCTTCAGGCCCCATCTTCCACCGCCCCGACCCCTATTGTGGCAGGGTCAAGTTCGTAATGGGCGCCGCAAAACTGACAATCAGCCGTCAAAACACCGTCGTCCGTGATCATATCGCTCAGATCATCTGTGGAATAGATCGACAATGATTCGCGCACCCTATCGGCCGAACAGGAACAACCAAAGCGTACCGCCTGGGGGTCAAAGACGCGCGGACTTTCCTCGTGGAACAGCCGCACCAGCAGATCGGTGGGGCTGACCTGCGGGCCGATCAATTCCAGATCTTCGACGGTATCAAGCAGGATATTGGCGCGACGCCAGTTTTCACCCTCTTCCCCATCCAGAATATCGTGATGCGACAGCAGGCCCCCTTCGCCCGATCCGGCATCAGCGGCCACCGACGGTGAAGCCTTTGGCATATGTTGCAGCATCACGCCCCCGGCTCGCCAATGCTGTTGCTCACCCGGCAGGGTACTCTTGCCAAAGCTGAGCTGAAAGCGGGTCGCCAGTTGCTCGGACTGGGCAAAATACGTCTCTGCGCAGGCAGAAAGTGAACCACCCGCAATCGGAGTGATGCCTTGATACGGCACCATCCCTTCGCCTTGGTCGATCAGAATCGCAAAATACCCCGCGCCGATCAGGTCAAACGGGGTCGCTGCATCCGGCAGGGTCGCCGCATCAAAGCCCGCATAGGCCCGGATGCGCGCCGCTTCCCCCTCGTCTTTCGGGCTGTAATAGTCCGTCGCGATCATCCGGACCGGGCCATCCCCCCTGATTTGCAACGACAACTTCCACCGCAGCTTGATCGCCTGACCGATCAGCGCGGTCAAAAGTGCCGCCTCGGCAATCAACGCCTCGATCTGTGGCGGATAGTCATGCTGGCGCAGGACCGAATCAAGGGCGGTATCCAACCGGACAACCCGCCCGCGAATGTCGCAGCGATCCAGTTGAAAAGGCAGGACAGCATCATCCCAAGCGAGTTTCGTTCCGATAGTCATGGGGTTTCCTTGGCAAGCCACAGTTGGCATACCGTGAAGATATAGGCGCGGCAACCGGGGCACCAAGAGCAGAATGACAATCCGCAGATATGGAGATGCCCCAAAGCCGGGGCAAACCTACAGGCGCAGGCCGGGGGTCTATGCAATTTTGCCGCTGGGCGACTGCATCCTTGCCACGCATCAAGCAGCGCCCACCCCCGAATTTCAACTGCCCGGCGGCGGTATAGATCCTGGTGAGCATCCGATTGCAGCCCTGCACCGCGAAGTGTTTGAAGAAACCGGTTGGCATATTGGCGGATTGCGGCGGCTGGGGGCGTTCCGCCGGTTCACCTATATGCCGGAATACGATCTGTGGGCAGAAAAACTGTGCACCGTTTTTGTCGCCCGGCCGATCCGGCAAATCGCTGAGCCTCCGGAACCGGGGCACACCGCAGTCTGGTTGCCGTTCAATGCAGCGCGCACTTTGCTGGGAAATCCGGGGGATCGCGCCCTGTTCGCGGCGTATGCGGGCTGTCAAGGACTGCTGGCACGGTCAACCTTTGTACAAAAACAGCGCCCCTGAAACATCGTCCGGAAATTCTGAAGCTTGCGCGTAGTCAGACAGATCCCAGACCAGCGCCTCCAGGATCTCTGTATTCGACAGGGTCAGGTTTGCCTGCAAGATTCGGCTCAGCCCCTCGCTTCCCAGTTCGTCGCCCAGCGGCGATGGACATTCCGTGACACCATCAGACACCAGAAACAGTCTGTCCCCCGGCAGCAGACAGGCCCGGACGGTTTCAAATTCGGCCTCGGGAATCAGGCCGACCGGCAGGCCGCCATTTCCCAACAGGTCGATCTGGCCATTGGCGCGCAGTATGACAGGATGGGGATGACCTGCCTGCACAAGCTGAACCAGACCGGTCAGCAGATTAACTTCGGCATAGGCGATGGTAAAGTATTGATCAACTTTCAAATCCTCGAACATGAGCCGGTTCAGACGCTGCGCCACCAGATGCGGCGGCCACCCTTCGCGATGGCCCGGCGTATCGGCCCGCAGGGCGACGTTATGTTCAGGCGACGAGCCCGATAAAAACCCCGCCAACCGGGCCGTCATCATGGCAGAGGCGACCCCATGCCCCGACACGTCGATCGAATACAGTCCGACCGTGTGCGGGTTAATCGGAAAATAGCCGACCATATCCCCGCCGACATGGCCTGATGGCCGCAAAAGCACAGTCACTTGCCCCCGGCCAAAGTCATGGTCACGGTCCCGGATCAGCGTTTGTTGCAGTTTGCGTGCCTCGATCAGGTCACGGTCTAGCGAGTCGTAGACCTTTTGCAACTGATCCAGTGTGGACCCGATCAGCCGGTTTTTTTCCACCAGTTCGGTCTGCATTCCCAGAATGCGCTCCCCCGCGCGCAACCTTGCGCGCAGCTCATCCGGGCTGACCGGTTTGGCAAGAAAATCGTCAGCACCGCAATCCAGCCCATCGGCAATTTCGGTCTTTTCCGATTTTGAGGTAAGCAGAATGAAATATCCGTACCGTTCGCGCGGTAACGAGCGGTAGATGCGGCAAAACTCCAGCCCGGTCATGCCAGGCATCATCCAATCGCTGAGCACGATATCAAAGGCCGTTTTGCGGCAAAGCGCCAAAGCCTCCTCGCCCGAACCCGCCTCGGTGACGCGATATCCACCCCTGGCCAGCGACAAGGACAGGACTTTTCGCTGTGCCTTGCTGTCATCGACAACCAACACATGGCGCTGACACAGCGTTGGCTGCGCGGGCATGGGTTTGTCCTTTGGTTTTTTGCCCAGATGCACAGACAGTCCTTTGCGCTGATGCGCGCATCTTTCAGGCCGAAGCCTTAAAGGCCCGTAAACGAGAGAGTTTTCAACATTTGATTTTGGGAAGTTACGTCTTGTTAAACCTCAGCAAGCACTCTGGCCTTGTGGGTATGGTGTAGTGATGGGGACTGGGATGATTGATTGGGGACGGCTGAAAGATCTGCGATCTGAAATCGGTGAAGCGGATTTTGCCGATGTGATCGAAATGTTTCTGGAAGAAACGAACGAGGTAATCGAACGTCTTGGCCAAGGGCCCGATGTCAAGCAGATCGAAGCAGATCTGCATTTTCTGAAGGGCAGCGCGCTCAACCTCGGATTCGCTGAAGTCGCCCACCTGTGTCAGGCAGGGGAACGGGCCGCTGCAAACGGGCAGGCCGCAACGATCAATTTGAAAACACTGATTGCCAGCTACGCAGCATCCAGATCCCAACTCATAACGGGGCTTCGACCGGATTCGGCTGCATGATGGTCAGATCAGGAACTCAGCCAGCGCCTCATCGGCCGTAATGTCGCGGTAGCTGAAGCCGGCAGCCTCCATGTTTGCGAAAAGTTGCTGAAAATTGGCCGACGCTTTGGTTTCAATCCCAATCAGCACCGACCCAAAATTCCGGGCCGATTTCTTCAGATATTCAAACCGGGCAATGTCGTCGTCGGGACCAAGCATCATCAGAAACTCGCGTAGGGCACCGGGACGCTGCGGCATCCGCAGGATGACGTATTTCTTCAACCCGCTATAGCGTTGCGCCCGCTCCTTGACCTCTGGCAAACGCTCGAAATCAAAATTGCCGCCAGAAGTCACGCAAACCACAGTTTTTCCAGCAATATCCGCCGTCAAAACGGGCAAGACATCCACCGCCAAAGCGCCGGCAGGCTCTAGCACGATGCCTTCGACGTTCAGCATATCCAGCATGGTCACGCAGATGCGATCTTCTGGGGCCAGCAAAACATGGGCCGGATCGGCCCAATTCAGCATGGCAAAGGTATTGACACCCATCCGCGCCACCGCCGCACCATCCACAAAGGAATTCACCCGCGGCAAGGTGACCGGTTCCCCTGCCCGCAACGCCGCTGTCAGGCTCGCCCCGCCCAATGGCTCGACAAATCGAAATTCTGTTGTCGGGGCCACCTGGCGCAGATAGCCGGTCACGCCCGAAGAAAGACCCCCTCCACCAACCGGCAGGATCACCAGATCTGGCGCTGATCCCAACTGATCCAGAATCTCGACCGCAACACTGGCCTGCCCCTCAATCACGTCCGGATCATCGAACGGAGACAGAAAATGCGCGCCCTTCTCGATACAAAAGGCTTGTGCGGCCGCCAGCGTCTGATCAAAATAATCCCCGACCAGCACGATCTGAACGGCTTCACCACCAAAGATGCGGGTCTTGTCGATTTTTTGCTGTGGCGTCGTCACCGGCATGAAAATTGTGCCAAGTACCCCAAAATGACGGCAGGCAAAGGCCACCCCTTGCGCGTGATTCCCGGCACTCGCGCAAACGAACTGACGCTGCGACGGATTTTCATCGCGCACCTTGCGCATTGCATTCACCGCGCCCCGGATCTTGTACGACCGCACCGGTGACAGATCCTCGCGCTTCAACCAAATATCGGCATTGAAACGGGCGGACAGGTGGTCATTGCGCTGTAGCGGCGTCGGATCAAACAGATCGCGCAGGAAAGCGGCGGCGGTGCGGGCGTTTGCGGGTGTAAGTGTCATCGCTTCGCTTTATCGCAGCCGACAGCTTTTTGCTACGGTCACAATGCCGCCCTTGTTTGCAGGGGCGAAAGCCAATAAACCCGCGCAAATTCTTCATGACGGAGCCATCGCATGTCCGCATCCAATCCATCCGCGCCCAAAAAAGTTGTCCTCGCCTATTCCGGGGGGCTTGATACCTCGATCATTCTGAAATGGTTACAAACGGAATATGGCTGCGAGGTGGTAACCTTCACGGCCGATCTTGGGCAGGGTGAGGAACTGGAACCCGCGCGGGAAAAGGCGATTTTGCTGGGAATCAAGCCAGAGAATATCCATATCGTCGATGTGCGCGAAGAATTCGTGCGCGACTTCGTCTTCCCGATGTTCCGCGCCAATGCGCTGTACGAAGGATTGTATCTGCTGGGCACTTCAATTGCGCGGCCTTTGATATCGCAGCATTTGGTACGGATTGCCGCCGAAACCGGGGCTGACGCTGTCGCACATGGCGCAACCGGCAAGGGCAACGATCAGGTTCGATTTGAATTGTGCGCCTATGCCCTGAACCCCGGTATCAAGGTGATTGCCCCCTGGCGGGAGTGGGATCTGACCAGCCGCACGAAATTGCTGGAATTTGCAGAAGCCAACCAGATTCCGATTGCCAAGGACAAACGCGGCGAAGCGCCGTTTTCTGTTGATGCTAACCTGCTTCACACCTCGTCCGAGGGTAAAGTGCTGGAAAACCCGGGGGACGAGCCGCCCGCCTATGTCTGGCAACGAACGGTCGACCCCGAGGTTGCCCCTGACGCCCCGGAAATGGTGGAAATCACCTTCGCGCGCGGCGATGCCGTTGCCATCAATGGCGAGGCGATGTCACCCGCGACGATCCTGACCCGGTTGAACGAACTGGGAGGCAAGCATGGGGTGGGCCGCCTTGATCTGGTCGAAAACCGCTTTATCGGCATGAAATCACGCGGGGCCTATGAAACCCCCGGCGGCACTATCTTGCTGGAGGCGCATCGGGGCATTGAACAGATCACCCTGGACAGCGGCGCCGGCCACCTGAAAGACAGCATCATGCCGCGCTATGCAGAGTTAATCTACAACGGCTTTTGGTTCAGCCCCGAACGCGAGATGTTGCAGGCGCTGATCGACAAATCGCAAGAGCATGTCACAGGCACCGTGCGGATTAAACTTTACAAAGGCTCTGCCCGAACTGTGGCGCGCTGGTCTGACCACACCCTCTATTCGGAAAAGCATGTGACCTTTGAAGAAGACGCCGGGGCCTATGACCAAAAGGATGCGGCCGGCTTTATCAAGCTGAACGCCCTGCGGCTGAAGCTAATCGCGACGCGCAACGCACGGGTTGCAAACGCCGAGTGACTGAGGCGCTGGACCGGCAAAAAGTGCGGGAAAACCTGCCCTTTTCAGGCGCTATGCGCGGCTAGCCTTTCATAAAATGGCAGGGCTTGATCAACAAGGCGTTGATAATTGGCGGGCAAATCGGGAATAGGGCCCTCAGGATCCCCAAACCCGGTTGACGCGTGCACGGCATTGTACCAATGCGGCGCCCAGATCCCATCATAGGGCTTTGGCCCGGCAGGCCAGCGTAGCATTTTTTCGGTAAATCCAATGCCCAAGCCCGCACAAAGCCGGGAAAGCGCCTGTTTGGGGTCAGACCGGACCGTGGAACTGTCGACCACCAGCGGCGCGCGACCGGTCTGGTCGGCCACCAGATCAAACAGCTCTGCTTGTTGAAGGAAGCCGATGTCGGCAAGATTTGGCCCCTCACGTTTTTTGACGTAACTAGCGACAACATGGGCCGGATGGCGGATCAGAAAGACATTTGTTAGGCCCTGAATAAAACTGCGGTCAAACTGTGGGACCATGTGCAGAGTCATGTGTTTTTGATAAAATAGGCTCTGGGCTTGCGGAATAGGCCCAAGACAGGACAACGCTATCTGTTCAGGCGCGACTTCATTTGCCGCGATGATCCGGTCGCGCATCGGATGCTCAGCCTCAGTTGCAGCAAGATAGGCCGCATAGAACGGCTCATCCCAGACGGCACAATCACCGCGGGCGGCGAAGCTGTACATCATCGCCGTCGAAAGATTGCGCGGCCCCGACCACATGGCAATTCTCATTTCAGACTCCGCCCGGCGCTGATGGCAGAGCGGAGGGCTTCACACCCCCCGCGCCCCCCGCCCCCGTGGGACATCTTTCCGCAGAAAATGACCTTACGCACCGACAAGCTCCTTGTAGAGCCCCCGCAGGCGTTGGGTTACTGGACCCATCTGACCATCACCAATGACACGACCATCGACGGTGCCTACCGGGGTCTGGGCGCCGAAAGTGCCAGTCAGGAAAATCTCGTCAGCGGAATACGTCTCTGTAAGGCTGAAATTGCGCTGAAAAACTGGAATGGCGTTGGTCTGACACAGTTCAATAACTTTTTGTCGGGTAATTCCATTCATGCAGTAGTCGCCCGTGCTGGTCCAAACCTCGCCTTTGCGGACGATAAAAACGTTGCAGGCATTGGTGGTGTTCACAAATCCGTGGATATCCAGCATCAAGGCCTCGTCAGCACCCGCCTTTTCAGCGGCAATGCAGGCAAGGATACAGTTCAGCTTGGAATGGGAGTTGAGTTTGGGGTCTTGCGTCATCGGCAGGCCGCGCAGATGGGGAACGGTGGCCAGTCGGATCGGGCGGGAAATTCTGGGACGTGAATGTTCCATGATAATCGCCACGGTCGGCCCCTGCTGGCTGAGTTTGGGGTGCTGAAACGGACGGGTCTTGACCCCGCGTGTCACCATCAGGCGGGCATGGGCGTCTGTGGCCATTTCATTGGCTTTTTGCGTATCTGACAAGGCCGCAATGAGATGTTCACGGGTCAGGCCGATGTCGAGATCAAGAACCTTTGCCGCCTCGAACAGCCGATCCAAATGGTCGTCGACAAACGCCCAGCGGTTGTTGTAAAGTCGCAGCCCTTCCCAGACACCATCGCCCAGCATGAAACCGGAATCGTAGACAGACACCACCGCCTGGGCCTTTGGCACCAAGCGGCCATTCAACCAGATCAGGATATGATCATTGCGGGCATCATCCTCGGCGTGATGGGTGGAAATGTGATCGGTCATGGCGCCTCCTTTGGTCATCGCAGGCTATGCCGGGCACAGCGTCGCGCCAAGGGGGGACATTATCAGGACGGGGGCACGGCGATGCGCCGCGTCACTATTGGCCCCTGACCGGAATTTCCGTCACTTTGAATCAGATTGAGGGGGGACCGATCGCGCGGCAATTAGCGCATCCACCTCTGCCGCGTCCGGCATTGCTTGCGCGGCACCAGGACGGGCAACTTGCAGGGCGGCAGCGGCGGCGGCACGGTGCATCGCCGAAGCCATCAGCAGGCCGAGATCAAGACCGGCAATCAGAAATCCCGCAAAACAATCGCCGGCACCGGTTGTGTCGACAGCCTGTGCGGGGAAGGCAGGCACAAAAAGCGGCTCTGACGCCGCCGATATGAAGGTAGCCCCCCGCGCCCCCTGCGTGATGACCATGTCGCAGGATGGAAGATCACCAAGCGCGGTTTTCAACGCCAGAGCTTCGCCTTCGTTCATCAAAAGCAGATGTGCAAAAGCAATCACCTGCCTGAGCGCTGCCAAGTCGAACGGTGCGGCGGAATACACCACGCGCAACCCCATATCAGCGGCCAAACGCGCTGCAGAAGGGGCACCCGAGGTTTCGTTTTGCAGCATCAGCGTGTCGCCGGGATGTGCCGACGCCAGGCTGTGCGAAATCTGTGCATCAGCAATCTGTTGATTTGCCCCCGAATACAGCACGATCGCATTCTCGGCCGCCGGATCCACATTGATGATCGCGTGGCCGGTGGGCGTGGTGATCAGGCGAATATGGGTGGTATCGACGCCATACGCGCGCAATGCGTCAAGCACCCAGTCACTGCCCGGCCCGATCGCCCCGATATGAAACACCCGAGCCCCTGCCCGCGCAGCGGCGACGGACTGGTTGGCCCCCTTGCCTCCCAGCCCGATACCATACCCGGTCGCGGCCAGTGTTTCCCCCGGTTCCGGCAAGTGGGGAACCGAATAGACATGGTCGATATTGATCGAGCCTAGGTTAAAAACCGCCATGGCAGAGCCTTTTCAGCCAACTTTACATGCAGCAATCACTGCCATGTTGAGAATATCATTCACGGTGGAGGACGTGGTGCAGATCTGGATCGGTTTGGTCACGCCGGTCAGGATCGGACCGATAACCGTTGCCCCGGCCATCTCCTGCATCAATTTGACGGAAATCGAAGCTGAGTGTCGGGCCGGAACGACAAGAATATTGGCCGGGCCGGTCAACCGACAGAATGGATATTGCGCCATGATATCTGGGTTCAAGGCGACATCCACCGTCATGTCGCCTTCATATTCAAAATCGACCTTGCGGGCATCCAGCACCTTTGGGGCCTCATGCATCTTGGAGGCCCGTTCCGACACCGGATAGCCAAAGGTGGAAAACGACACAAAGGCAACCCGAGGTTCCAGCCCAAGGTTGCGGGCAACGACAGCGGCTTTGGTGGCAATGGTCGCCAAATCCTCTGCCTCGGGCCATTCATGCACCAGCGTATCAGCGATCAGCACAATCTTGCCCCGGTGCAGCAGGGCGGTCACGCCGACAGCGCCATCCTCAGCCCGTGCATCAAAAACATGATTGATCAGGGACAGCACATGCGCCGATTTCCGGGTTGCCCCCGTAACCAGACCATCGCCGTGCCCATGCGCCAGCATAAGAGCCGAAAACACATGCCGGTCGCGCGCCGCAAGACGATGGATATCAGTCCGGTCAAACCCTGCGCGCTGCAAGCGATTGTATAAAAACTCCCGGTAGGTATCGAGGTGGCGGGTGTTGGCCGCATTCACAACTTCCAGCTCGCGAAAGGCGTCCGGCAGACCGGCCAGTTGCAGCTTTTCGCGCACATCCACCTCGCGCCCGACCACAATCGCCTTGCCAAGACCGGCGCGTTGATAGGCAACAGCCGCCCGCAACACGCGCGGATCATCCCCTTCGGAAAAGATCATCCGCGCCTGCGCCTGCCGCGCGCGCGCATGGATGCCCTGCAAAATGCTGGCGGTCGGGTCCATCCGCGCCTTGAGCGACTGTTCATACGCCTTCAGATCGACAATCGGGCGGCGCGCCACCCCGGTATCCATCCCTGCCTTGGCCACGGCGGGCGGGATCACATAGATCAGACGGGGGTCAAACGGCGTCGGGATGATGTAATCGCGGCCGAACGACAGTTTGCGGCCATAGGCCATGGCCACCTCATCGGGCACATCTTCGCGCGCGAGCTTGGCAAGGGCATTTGCGCAGGCAATCTTCATCTCGTCGTTGATGGCGCGGGCGTGGATATCCAGCGCGCCGCGAAACAGATAAGGAAAACCCAGAACGTTGTTCACCTGATTGGGGTAATCGGATCGACCTGTTGCAACGATGGCATCCGGCCGCACGGCGTGGGCCTCTTCCGGCGTGATCTCAGGATCGGGGTTTGCCATGGCAAAAATCACCGGGTTTTCCGCCATGACAGAGACCATTTCAGGGATGACTGCGCCCTTTGCCGAAACCCCCAGAAACACATCGGCCCCCTTCATCGCCTCTTGCAGTGTCCGCAGGTCGGTGCGGGCGGCATGGGCCGATTTCCATTGGTTCATGCCTTCCGTGCGGCCCTGATAGATCACACCCTTGGTATCGCACATGATGCAATTGTCGTGTTTGGCGCCCATGGATTTCAGCAACTCCAGACAGGCAATACCGGCGGCCCCGGCTCCGTTCAGCACGATTCGGCAATCTTCGATCTTCTTGCCGGACAATTCCAGGGCGTTGATCAGACCCGCCGCACAGATCACAGCCGTGCCGTGCTGGTCATCGTGGAACACGGGAATGTCCATGATCTCTTTCAGGCGCTGTTCGATAATGAAGCATTCGGGCGCCTTGATATCCTCAAGGTTGATGCCGCCAAAGGTGGGGCCCATCAAGGAAACCGCTTTAATGATCTCTTCGGGGTCTTCGGTATCCAGTTCAATGTCGATCGCGTTGACATCGGCAAAGCGTTTGAATAGCACCGCTTTGCCCTCCATCACCGGCTTGGAGGCCAACGCCCCTAGGTTTCCCATACCAAGAATTGCTGTGCCGTTGGTGATCACCGCCACCATGTTGCCCTTGATGGTGTAGTCATAGGCCGATTCCGGGTGGTCAGCGATGGCTTGCACCGGCACAGCCACGCCGGGGGAATAGGCAAGGCTCAGGTCGCGCTGCGTCGCCATTGGCGTCGTCGCCACAATCTCGTATTTTCCCGGCTTTGGTTCGAGGTGATAGGCGAGCGCTTCTTCGGGGGTGATCCGGGTTTTCGTCATAAGGGGGCCATCCTTTTTCAATTCAGCCGTCATAGCGCCCATCCGGCCCCAGAACAACGGATTTGCCGCTTTTCCCGGCTGGGGGTGTTTTGTAGGGTCAGGACGGATCGTGGGGGGCAAATGAGCGACGAAACCGTTACACCAATGATGGTGCAATATCTGGAGATCAAAGGCCGTCATCGGGATGCGCTGCTGTTCTACCGGATGGGTGATTTCTATGAAATGTTCTTTGACGATGCCGTCTTGGCCGCCGAGGCGCTGGATATCGCGCTGACCAAGCGCGGCTTTCACCTTGGAAACCCGATTTCGATGTGCGGGGTGCCGGTTCATTCTGCCGAAGGCTATTTGCTGGCGCTGATCCGCAAAGGGTTTCGCGTGGCGATTGCCGAGCAGATGGAAGACCCGGCGGAGGCGCGCAAGCGTGGGTCAAAATCGGTCGTGGCGCGCGATGTTGTCCGCCTTGTCACGCCGGGAACCTTGACCGAAGACACCCTGCTGGAGGCCCGTCGCCATAATTTCCTTTGTGCATTTGGCGAGGTTCGGGACGAGTCGGCGCTGGCTTGGTGCGATATTTCAACCGGGGAATTGCGCGTAATGCCCTGCCCCCTGCCGCGTCTTGGCCCGGAACTGGCGCGGCTTGCCCCAAAAGAGCTGTTGCTGGTGGAAGGCGGCGAAACCCCTGAGTTGCCCCAAGGCGCACTGACGCGGCTTGCGCCGTCCAGTTTTGACAGCGCAAATGCCGAGCGGCGGCTTTGCGCCCTGTTCGGCGTTACGTCACTGGAAGGGTTCGGCCGTTTCGGGCGGGCCGAACTGGCCGCGATGGGTGCCCTTGTCGACTACCTTGACTTGACCCAGCGCGGCAAGCTGCCGCTGTTGCAGCCCCCCACGCAGGAAAACCCGGCAGGATTCATGCAAATTGACGCCGCCACCCGCCGCAATCTTGAGATTTCCACTGCGCAATCAGGCGGGCGCGACGGATCTTTGCTGGCGGCGATTGACAGAACCCTGACAGCGGGCGGCGGGCGGTTGCTGGAACGGCGGCTGGCGGCCCCGTCGCGGGATCTGGGGCTGATCCACGCGCGCCTGCAGTCCGTCCGCCATCTGGTCGAACAGGGGCGACTGCGCGCCGATCTGCGCGACAGCTTGCGGCGCGTTCCCGATATGGACCGTGCCCTTTCCCGCCTGGCCCTTGATCGTGGCGGTCCGCGTGACCTGGCCGCAATTCGGGGGGGATTGTCGGCCGCACAAGAGATGGCCACCCTGCTTGGCAACGGACTACCGGATGTGCTGCAGAAATCAGCGCAGGATCTGTTGGGGCAAGACACCCTGATCGGGGTTCTGAAAGCCGCGCTTGTGGCTGAACCGCCGCTGCTGGCACGCGATGGGGGTTTTGTCGCCCCTGCCTATGACGCCGATCTGGACGAAACCCGGCACCTGCGTGATGAAGGGCGCGGCGTCATCGCACAGATGCAAGCGGACTATGCCAATATGACTGGCATCAGCAGCTTGAAGATCAAGCACAACAACGTGCTGGGGTATTTCGTGGATGTCACAACCACCCACGCCGAGCGCATGTTGTCACCTCCGCATTCGGAAACCTTCATTCATCGACAAACTACAGCCGGGCAGGTCCGCTTTACCACGGTGCCTTTGTCCGAAATGGAAACTCGGATTCTGAACGCGGCAAACCGGGCATTGGATATTGAAAAGCGGCACTTCGACAGTTTGAAAGATCAGGTTCTGTCGCAGGCCGCTGCGATTTCCATGGCCGCACGCGCCTTGGCGGAACTTGACCTTACCGCGGCCCTTGCCGACCTTGCCGTGGCAGACGAGTGGGCAGAACCGCTTGTGGATGACAGTCGCGCCTTTGTGGTCGAGGGGGGGCGGCATCCCGTTGTCGAACGCGCGCTGCGCAAACAGGGGGGGGCCGCCTTTGTCGCAAACAACTGCGACCTGACGGCCGACAAAACGGCAGCAATCTGGCTGCTGACCGGTCCAAACATGGCAGGAAAATCAACGTTCCTGCGCCAGAATGCGCTGATTGCTTTGCTAGCGCAGGTGGGAAGCTTTGTTCCGGCAGCCAAGGCCCATATCGGGCTGGTCAGCCAATTGTTCAGCCGCGTCGGCGCATCAGACGATTTGGCACGAGGTCGGTCCACCTTTATGGTCGAAATGGTCGAAACGGCAGCGATCCTGCATCAGGCTGACAGCAGGGCGCTGGTGATCCTGGACGAAATCGGGCGCGGAACGGCCACTTACGACGGCTTGTCAATCGCCTGGGCAACATTGGAATATCTGCACGATACCAACCAATGCCGCGCCTTGTTTGCAACGCATTACCACGAGATGACCGCATTGGCCGGCCGGTTGGCCGGGGTCGAGAATGCAACGGTGACCGTCAAGGAATGGGACGGGGATGTCATTTTTTTGCACGAGGTTCGCAAGGGCGCGGCCGACCGAAGCTATGGGGTTCAGGTCGCTCGGCTTGCCGGTCTTCCTGACGCCGTCATTGAGCGGGCCAAAACCGTCCTGCACGCCCTTGAAGCGGGTGAACGCGAGGGGGGGGGCAAGCAAAAGGCCCTGATTGATGACCTGCCGCTTTTCCGGGTCGCCCAACCCGCCCCCAGCACACAAAAACCCTCAGCGATAGAAGAGGCGCTGCGAGATGTTTTGCCTGATCAGCTGACACCACTGGAGGCGCTTCACCTGGTGTACACGCTCAAGCAGCGTCTGGATTCCCCCAAAGCCGGCAGGCTGCGCTAAGGAATATCGCTGTTGGCCAGCCCGACAGCGATCTACAACCCACGCAACGACCTGCCGGTATGGATGACCATCCATCCTATTCAGATGGATGGCGATCCGCCCTATCCCACATTTGACGACACACCCACCTGCGCCGGACGCAGCAGACGGTCGTGCAACAGGAATCCTTCTGTCATCACCTGAATGATCTGCCCTGCTTTGGTGCCGGGAAGAGGGGCCTCGAACATCGCCTGATGAAGTTGCGGGTCGAACGCTTCGCCAATCTCGGGTGCGATCGGCGTGACGCCGTGCTTGGTCAACACTTTGAGCAATTCCCGCAAAGTCAGCTCCACCCCTTCAATCAGGGCTGTGGCCAGCGCACGATGGTCATCTGTCGCCGCATCAAGGGCGCGGCGCAGATTGTCATAGACCGGCAACATGTCGCGCGCCAGCTTGGACCCGCCGTATTGTTCCGCCTCACGGCGATCCCGCTCGCCACGTTTGCGGGCATTCTCGGCATCGGCGAGGGCGCGCATGAAACGGTCGTGCATTTCATCGCGTTCGTTGCGCAACACGGCCACCTCGTCCGGGTCACTATAGCCATCAAGATTGGTCAGGGGCACATCCGCCTCGGGCAGGTGCGTTTCTGTCGATTGGGCAGCGTGCTCTTGCGCCATGTCAGTCTTCCTTGTCTCGGTCATTCTGCATCACCCTTTGGTCCGGTCAGACACCAACCGCCCGACCAGCTGCGCCGTGTAGTCGACAATTGGAACGATACGGCCGTAGTTAAGCCGTGTCGGACCAATCACCCCGACGGCACCGATGATCTTTCGATCAGCGTTCATATAGGGAGAGACCACCAGAGAGGAACCCGAAAGTGAAAAAAGCTTGTTCTCTGACCCAATAAAAATGCGTACGCCATCACCCCCTTCGGTCAGGTCCAGAAACTCGGCAATATCGCGCTTGCGTTCCAGATCATCAAAAAGGATGCGGATGCGATCAAAGTCCTGGGCCTCGTTGGTCCCTTCCAACAGGTTCGACGTGCCTCGCACGATCAACCGTTCGCTCTGCTCGCCCGCGTTTTCCCAAAGCGCCACCCCGTTTTCGATCAGGATCCGCGCCAGACCGTCAATCTCTTGACGACGCTGCCTGATCTCTACGGTCACGGTCTGGCGCAGTTCCGTCAGGGTTTTGCCATTGGCAAAAGCATTCAAAAAATTGGCCGCCTCGCGCATCGACGACGGTGTCTGGCCCGGCGGCGGCGTAAAAACCCGGTTTTCAACGTGTCCATCGGCGAAAACGAGGACGACCAGCGCACGGTCGGCGCCAAGACTAACAAACTCGATATGGCGGATAGGCGCCTCGTGTTTTGGCGTCAACACCAGACTGGCGCCATGGGTGATACCTGACAAAGCCGCCCCGACACGATCCAGCAAAGTGGCAACGCCGGGTTCATCTGCCTCGAGAGTGGCGTCAATCTTTTCACGATCCTCAGCGGCGACGGACCCGACCTCAAGAATGCCATCCACAAACAGCCTCAGCCCGGTTTGGGTTGGAATACGACCCGACGAGGTGTGCGGGCTGCCGAGCAGACCCAGAAATTCCAGATCCTGCATGACATTGCGAATCGTGGCGGCACTGACCTTTTCCGACATGCTGCGGGTTAGAGTGCGGGATCCTACCGGATCACCCGACGTCAGATAGCCCTCGACCACCCGGCGAAACACCTCGCGCGAGCGGGCGTTCATTTCGGCAAAGAGATCGCGTTGATCCGTCATCTTCGCCCCCTCCAACAAGGCCAGCTACATTAAGGAGCGATGGGGCCGCTCGTCAATGTGGGTTGCATCGCCGTCCGAGGGATGGGTATCTGAAGGCCATAGCAAGAGCAGGAGTGGATCATGCGGCCTTCAGGAAGACATTTGAACCAATTGCGAGACGTTTCAATCGAAACGGGGGTGATGCGGCATGCAGAAGGCTCTTGTCTGATCAAGATTGGCGGAACCCATGTCCTTTGTTCGGCCACCATCGAAGACAAGGCGCCGTCATTTCTGAAGAATACCGGGCAAGGTTGGGTTACGGCAGAATATGGAATGCTGCCGCGGGCGACCAATACCCGGAACAGGCGCGAAGCCGCTGCTGGAAAGCAGACGGGAAGAACCCAAGAAATTCAGCGCCTTGTTGGGCGGGCCTTGCGGGCCGGTATCGACAAAGTGGCCTTGGGAGAGCGGCAAATCGTCATTGACTGTGATGTTTTGCAAGCGGATGGGGGAACGCGCTGTGCTGCAATCACCGGCGGCTGGGTTGCGCTTCGGCTTGCAATCAACAAACTGTTGAAGACGGGAGCTGTCACTTCGGACCCGATCCTGGACCATGTTGCGGCGATTTCTTGTGGGATTTATGCTGGTCAAGCCGTTCTGGACCTGGATTACGCGGAAGACTCGGCAGCTGGTACCGATGGAAACTTTATCCTGACCGGAAAGGGCCGCCTTATCGAAGTACAGTTGTCTGCAGAAGGGGCGACGTTTTCGCGTGGCGAAATGGAGGCATTGATGGACCTGGCCCAGACCGGGTGCGCTGCGCTGGTGGCGGCCCAAGATGCTGCTTTGAGGTGACCCATGCGAAGATTCACCGGTCGGCAGCTTGTGGTTGCAACACATAACGCAGGAAAGCTGGAGGAGATAGCTAAACTATTGGAATCATTTAGCATTACAGTTGTCTCTGCAAAAGATCTTGGGTTGGCTGAACCAGCGGAAACGGAAGATACCTTTGTTGGCAATGCCCGCATAAAGGCGCATGCGGCGGCAAAAGCTTGTGGGCTACCCGCCTTGGCAGATGATTCCGGTATCTGCATTGATGCCCTGGAAGGCGCACCAGGTGTTTGGACGGCGGACTGGGCAGAAACCCCCAACGGGCGCTATTTTGTCATGGCGATGACAAACACATGGGGGAAACTTGAGGCTGTGAAGGCAGGGTTTCCGCGTCGCGCGGACTTCCGCTGCACCTTGGTTCTGGCTTGGCCGGATGGCCATGATGAGGTTTTCGAAGGCAAACTTTCAGGCCAAATCGTTTGGCCGATGCGCGGGAGGAGTGGTCACGGATATGACCCGATTTTTCAGCCGGATGGCTATGACATCACCTTCGGGCAAATGGATCGCTGGGAAAAAAACAAGATCAGCCATCGTGCCGCTGCATTTCGGAAATTGGTTGCCGGTTGTTTCACGTGAAACACTCTGATCCCCGTGCGCCGATTGCCGAGGATTGGCAAAAGGGCGACTTTGGTCTGTATATACACTGGCCATTTTGTCAGTCCAAATGCCCTTACTGCGACTTCAATAGCCATGTTCAACAGACTGTAGACCAGGGCACATGGCTGAGCGCCTATCAGTCTGAAATAAAGAGGGTTGGCCTTCTGACGCAGGGAAGGTCGTTGCAAAGTGTATTTTTTGGGGGCGGAACGCCATCTTTGATGCAGCCCGGATTGGTCGAAGGAATTCTGAAAGAAGTTTCGAGCACCTGGAGGCTTTCGAACGCCTGTGAGATCACGCTTGAGGCCAATCCCAGTTCTGTCGAAGCTGGTCGATTTCAAGACTATCGAAACGCTGGCGTTAACCGGATCTCGATGGGTATCCAGGCCCTAAATGACAACGACTTGAGGCGACTGGGCCGACTGCATACGGCGGCAGAAGCGCGGCGCGCGTTTGATATTGCACGGGAGATATTTGACCGCGTCAGCTTTGACTTGATCTATGCCAGGCAGAATCAGACCGTCGCGCAATGGGAGTCCGAACTGTCCCTAGCGCTGAGCATGTCCGTGGATCACCTCTCGCTGTACCAGCTCACCGTCGAGAATGGCACCGTATTCGGAGATCGATTTGCGCGCGGCATGCTGACTGGATTGCCGGATGAGAATCGAGCGGCGGATCTGTACATTCTTACACAGGATCTCTGTTCGGCGGCGGGAATGCCGGCGTATGAAATTTCGAATCACGCACGTTCCGGCGCGGAATCACGCCATAACATGATTTACTGGAACGCCGGCGACTACGCTGGTATCGGACCCGGGGCCCACGGGCGGCTGACCCATTCGGGTCAACGCTGGGCCACAGAGGCCACCAAGCACCCGGCAGACTGGCTTGAAAAAGTGGCGCACGGAAACCCGGACATCACTTGCAACAGCCTTTCCACGCATGAACAAGGTATTGAGTACCTTTTGATGGGGTTACGAACCACCAACGGCATCGATCTGAAACGATTCTCGGCGCTGGCAGGCAAAGATTTTGACAAACAGGCGCTTGAGTATCTGACGGATCTAAAGCTGATCATTGTTTCAAATGACGTGCTCCGAGCGACAGAAGAAGGGCGGCTCTTGCTTAACCGAGTCATCGAAAAACTCGCCTGCTGATCGTCGCTGTGTGGGCAAGAAAAATTGGTTAGTCCCGCTCCATCCCGGACAAGGCTCGACAGAGATTATCGAGATCATCCAAGGTATTATATCGAATCGACAGCGTACCACGCTCACCGCCGGGTTCGTGGGTGATAACAACGGCCATCCTCAGATTTGCTGACAGGTCAGCCTCCAACGCTCGGGTGTCGGCGTCCTTGCCTTGTTGGGAATCCCTTGAAGGCACTGGTCGATCTTTCTGCGTCTGACTGATATCTTTTGCCAACCTTTCCGTCTCTCGAACGGAAAGGCCTCGCGCTATCACCTGCCGTGCGAGGGCCGACGGATCTTTCGACGTGATCAAGGCCCGGGCATGACCAGCTGTCAATTTTCCCTCACGCAAGTAGGATTGGACCTCTTCGGGGAGTTGCAACAGGCGAAGCAGATTTGCGATGTGACTCCGGCTTTTGGATAAAGCGATAGCCAACTTTTCCTGAGTATGCCCAAAACGGTCCATGAGTTGCCTGAAACTGGTCGCTTCCTCGATCGCGTTCAGGTCGGCGCGCTGAATATTCTCAATTATCGCGACCTCAAGCACCTCTGTGTCCGTAAAATCCCGAACGATTACCGGAAGATCGTGTATCTGTGCGATCTGCGCAGCGCGCCAACGTCGTTCACCGGCAACAATCTCAAAAAACGCCTGATCCGATGTCGGACGTACGATGAGGGGCTGCAACACTCCCTTTTGCTTGATGGATTCGGCCAGATCTTCCAGCGCGCTTTGTGAAAAATCCCGTCTGGGCTGCTCAGGATTGGGGCGCAATTTTTCCACAGCAACCCTTTGGATGGCGCGTCGACCAGCCAGAGTGTCACTCCCAACACCAACATCGGTGCTTACATCAGCCATAAGCGCAGACAGCCCACGACCAAGGCCCCTACGTTCAGCTTTCTTTTCCATGATGAAACAACCTTTTCTTATGCCGTGCCAATGTCATATCTCAACGCCAATTCTCGGGACAGCGCCCTATAAGCGTCTGATCCTTTTGATGAGGGGTCGTAACTCAAAACGGGCTGCCCATAGGATGGAGCCTCACTCACGCGGACGTTGCGAGGAATGACCGTGGTAAAAACAAGCTCGCCCAAGTTGGTCCTCGCATCAGTTTCCACCATCTGCGACAAGTTGTTTCTGCTATCACACATGGTCAAGAGCACGCCCTCAATTCGAAGACCCGCATTGGCAGATTGCCGAACCTCCCGAATGGTCAGCATAAGTTGCGACAATCCCTCCAAGGCGAAGAATTCTGCTTGCAGGGGCACCAGGATCGAATGGGCCGCCACCAGCGCGTTGACCGTCAGCAGATTCAAAGACGGAGGGCAATCAATCAAAATGAAATCCAAAGCCAGCAAGTCCACGGCAGGTTGCCGAAGCGCATCATGCAAGAGGAAGCTGCGTTTTTCATTGGCAACTAGTTCCATATCTGCAGAGGATAGATCAGAATTTGCCGGGCAAATCTGAAGGTTGGCAAGCTGAGTGTCTTGAACAATTTCTGATACCGGGACATCATCCACCATAAGGTCATACGTTGTAAGTTTTCTTTGCGTGGCCTCCACACCAAGACCGGTTGAGGCATTTCCCTGAGGATCAAGATCGACCAGCAGTACTTTTGCCCCCAGTTCTGCAAGGCCAGCCGCCAGATTGATGCTGGTAGTTGTCTTTCCGACACCCCCTTTCTGGTTTGCGATTGCAATAATTCTCGGCCTGCCCGGCATAGCCATCTCAAACATTTTCAATGCTCCACACCTTCAAAATGGCCGCGCCCGCCTCCAGCTTGCTAGGGACCGCAACATACTGAAAATTCAGACGTGCTTTTGCGTCCAGAATCTCTTGTGGGTAAGCCCTGCCCTTCAACAACAACCCAATACCCTCTGGTTTTGCGTGCTTACGGACGTAAACGAGCAAATCGGAGAGCGATGCGAGGGCGCGCGCCGAAACAACATCCGCATCGAGAGCTTCAACACTCTCAATGCGGTCGGAACATACAGTTGCCCGCAAGGACAGATCCCGTACGACTTGGCGCAAGAACGCGACTTTTCTGAGGTCAGATTCGACAAACGTGAAATTGGCTTTTGGGTTCAGCTCCTGAGCCATTATGGCCACCACCACACCAGGAAACCCGCCGCCCGTTCCCAGATCAACCCAATGTTCAAAATCGTTGGGTGCGTGACTATAAATTTGAGCCGAGTCAAGGACGTGACGATCCCACGCACCCACTACTGTGCTTTTAGCCACGAGGTTAATTACAGCATTCCATTTCTGCATGGACGCAAGAAAACTCTGTAGATTTAACAGTGTTTCACGTGAAACATTCAAATCCAATCCGGACGATCTTCCCTGATCCATCATCCCAGTGCCAGAGCCTCGGTCTGCCGTTTCAACACCGCGATAAGCAGAATCATGGCTGACGGGGTCATTCCCTCCATGGTCGACGCTTTCGACAGCGTACTCGGCTGCAGTGTGGTAAGTTTTAAGACAAGCTCGTTCGACAGACCGGAAATTGATTTGTAATCAAACCTCGGAGGGATACGGACATCTTCATTTCTTTTCAGTGCCTGAGCGTCTGCAATCTGCCGGTCGGTGAACTGTGCATAGAGCGCATCCGCAGAAAGTTGAGCCTTCAAATCCTCGGGCAAATTGCAAAGGTCTGCGTGATTGCGCGCCAAAACATCGAACGAGACGTCTGATGTTGCCAGAATTTCAAATGCGGTTCTTTTTGCACCGTCCCTCTTGGCTGTCAGACCAAACGCAATGGCCTCAGAAGACGAGAACGCAATGGCCTTCAAAGCTGCGGCTGCCGCATCAAGTCGGCTCATTTTCACTTCAAACATGGCTTTGCGCTGTGGTGATACACAACCAAGGCTGATCGCCTTTCTGGTCAGTCGCTGATCGGCATTGTCCGCCCGCAGAGAAAGCCTAAATTCCGCTCGTGACGTAAACATTCGGTAGGGCTCAGTAACCCCCCGCGTCGTCAGATCATCAATCATTACCCCAATGTAGCTTTCCGAGCGGCTAAACGTCACCGGCGCGCGCTCCAACGCAGACCGCCCAGCATTCAGGCCAGCGACCAGGCCTTGCGCCGCAGCTTCTTCATATCCCGTTGTTCCGTTTATCTGGCCTGCAAAATACATCCCGGGAAGCGACTTAACCTCCAACGTGTCTCGCAATCCCTTGGGATCGAAGTAGTCATACTCAATTGCATAACCGTGCTGAAGTATCTCGACACTTTCTAACCCTCTAATTGTCCGCACATAGTCGTTTTGAACCGATGCGGGCAGAGACGTTGATATCCCATTCGGATAGACGGTGTGATCATTTAATCCCTCTGGTTCAAGAAACACTTGATGGGATGTCTTTTCCGAGAACCGAACGATCTTATCCTCAATCGAGGGGCAGTATCGTGGCCCCACACCTTCAATAAACCCCCCATACATTGCTGACTTGTTCAAATTGTTACGAACCACGTCATGCGTGTGTTCGTTTGTGTGGGTCATGCCGCAGCTGATTTGCTGGGCCGTGGTCGACGTGCTCAAGAAGGAAAACAGGACCGGCCGTTCATCCCCCTCCTGTTTATCCAGAATGTCCCAGTTGATCGTTCTTCCATCCAGGCGTGGCGGTGTTCCAGTTTTCAACCGTCCACGAACGAGGCCAAGATCATTCAGCCTTCGCGCAAGCGCGACAGACGGTTTGTCGCCTACCCGCCCCCCTGGGTGACGCTCACCCCCTATATGTATGATTCCGTTTAGGAAAGTTCCCGCCGTAAGCACCACCGATTTCGCTCGAATTTCACTGTCGTCGCCGCAACGCACACCAACCACGCACCCCGACACAACAATCAAATCGACAACTTCTGCCTCCAGGATATCAAGGTTTTGCTGCCCTGACAGTTCTCTCAGCATCGCCGCCCGGTACAGCGCGCGATCTGCCTGTGCGCGCGGCCCTTGCACGGCCGGCCCCTTACGGCGGTTCAAAAGGCGAAACTGAATGCCGGCTGCATCGGCAACCCGCGCCATAACGCCATCCATGGCGTCTATTTCGCGCACAAGATGGCCCTTGCCCAAACCTCCAATGGCGGGGTTGCAGGACATCACACCGATGGTGTCCCGCCGCAGAGTCATTAAAACAGTACGCGCGCCAACGCGGGCTGAAGCTGAAGCAGCCTCAGACCCCGCATGACCACCGCCAATAACAATAACGTCATAATGTTTCACGTGAAACATCCTCACTTTCCGATGCAGAACCGAGAGAAAATTTCCCCCAGTAAAACTTCAACGTCGACCCTGCCGATAAGAACCTCGAGTGATCGGGAAGCATACCGCAACTGCTCTGCGGCAAGTTCTACCTCAAGGCTCTCAGTATCTATCCCGATTCGGACCAATTCCAAAGCTTCAAGTGTCGAACTTACAGCCCGTCTGTGGCGTTCCCGGGTCAGAGTTCCAGCACCAGAAATACGCCCCAAAAGCACAGCAGCAATCGTGTCGATCAGCTCAGTCACACCCTCACCGGTCAACCCGGAAATCTGTCCCTCTACTCCAGGCAAAAGATCGCCCTTCCCCTGCAATATTATATCCTCAGGGAGTGGGACAAGGTCCAATACATCTTCTGCATCCACCTTCAGAAAAACCCGCAAGTCAGCCGCCCGCGCCCGCGCCAATGCTATTTCTATACCTTGGGCTTCCAACTGATCCGTCGTTTCACGCAAACCGGCCGTGTCGAGAAACGTGACCGCCAGTCCCTTCAGGTCCATCCTGACTTCGATAACATCGCGTGTCGTTCCCGCAATTTCCGAGGTAAGAGCAGCCCGACGCCCTGCCAAGGCATTGAGAAGGGTCGATTTTCCAACATTGGGTGGCCCGACAATTGCAACCTCAAACCCGTCTCGCACACGTTCTGCCGCGATGGAACCAGATACTTCCGCGTTCAGGTTTAAAATCAAACGCTCCAATATTCGACGTACCTCTGGTCGTACGTCAACCGGTACGTCCTCATCTGCAAAGTCAATTGTGGCTTCCAACAGGGCGCGACACCGCAAAATATCCCCACGCCAGGTGTCAACCCGCTCTGCAACCGCGCCCGAAAGAACCCGAAACGCCTGAGCCCGCTGAATTTCTGTTTCGGCATCAATCAAATCTGCAAGGCCTTCAACCTGTGCCAGATCAAGCTGGCCATTTTCAAGGGCCCGTCGGGTAAATTCACCCGGTTCCGCAAGGCGCAATCCGGGTTGTTCCCCCAAAGCAGAGTAGAGTGCAGCCACAACCGCCTGGCTGCCATGCACCTGAAGTTCCAGCACATCCTCGCCTGTAAAACTGGCGCCCCGATCGAACCGAAGCACTAGGGCTTCATCCAGTACCCGTCCCGCCCAAGACAATCGACGAAGGGACGCTTTGCGCGGGTCAGGAATTGTGCCCATCAACGCTCGACCGGCGTCAAATGCTTGCGCGCCAGAAATCCGCATCACTGCAACGCCAGCCTTGCCCCGCGCCGAGGCGAGGGCATAAATTGTGTCCATGGGGTCAGATCCTCTGGGCAGAAAACCGGTCAGGTATTCATCGAATCAAAGAAATCTGCATTGGATTTTGTTTGCCGCAGCTTCGAAATCAAGAACTCGATCGCATCGGTCGTTCCCATCGGATTCAAGATCCGACGCAGGACATAGGTCTTTTGCAGTTCGGATTTTTCAATCAACAGGTCTTCTTTGCGGGTGCCTGATTTCAGAATATCCATCGCCGGGAACACACGCTTGTCCGCCACCTTCCGGTCCAGAACAATCTCGCTGTTGCCGGTTCCCTTGAATTCCTCAAAAATCACTTCGTCCATCCGGCTGCCGGTGTCGATCAGCGCGGTTGCAATAATGGTCAGGGATCCCCCCTCTTCAATATTGCGCGCCGCGCCAAAGAATCGCTTTGGCCGCTGCAGGGCGTTCGCATCCACACCCCCCGTCAGAACCTTCCCAGAGGAGGGCACAACAGTATTGAAAGCCCTACCAAGTCTGGTGATAGAGTCGAGCAGGATAACAACATCTCGCTTATGTTCCACCAGGCGCTTGGCCTTTTCAATCACCATTTCCGCCACAGCCACATGTCGCGTCGCCGGCTCATCAAACGTTGACGACACCACCTCGCCTTTCACAGACCGCTGCATGTCGGTCACTTCCTCGGGTCGCTCGTCAATCAACAAGACGATCAGATAGCACTCGGGGTGGTTGGTAGCGATGGAATGGGCAATATTTTGCAGCAGTACCGTCTTCCCTGTCCGGGGCGGTGCCACAATCAATCCCCGCTGGCCCTTGCCAATCGGCGCAACCAGATCAATGATCCGCGCCGACCGGTCCTTCAAGGTCGGATCTTCGACCTCCATCTTGAAGCGTTCTTCAGGGTAAAGTGGCGTCAGGTTGTCGAAATGCACCTTGTGACGCGCACTTTCAGGATTGTCAAAATTGATCTTCGTCACTTTTGTCATGCAAAAATAACGCTCTGTTTCACGCGGTGCCGCAATCACGCCTTCAATCGTGTCTCCGGTCCGCAACGAGAACTGCCGGATCATATCCGGCGAAACGTAAATATCATCCGGCCCGGGAAGGTAGTTCGCAGACGGAGAGCGTAGAAAGCCAAAACCGTCCTGCAGGACCTCAAGAACCCCATCGCCGCCGATTTCCCAACCTTCTTCTGCATGCTCTTTCAAAAGCGAGAACATCATCTCACCCTTGCGCATCGAGGGCGCATTCTCAATTTCCCATTCCTCGGCCATCGCCAACAGATCGGCTGGAGTCTTGGCCTTCAGATCGGAAAGATTCAGGCGTTCAATAACAATTTCTTCGGTCATGGAGGGTAAGATCCTGGGTGCGGCACCCGTCTGGCGGCAGCGGCGCATATTGAATGGGAAAAGCATGAACCGAACGGATCAGCAACAGCCGGATAGGACGTGCCATCGAAAAAGTCAATGCACCACGCGTCGATGACTTCCACCAGACACATTGCTGCCAGTTCAGAACTTGACAATGACCGACACCACAATCACGACCATCAACAGCGTGGGGACTTCGTTCATGATGCGATACTGACGCCCCGTCCGCAGATTTTGCCCGGTTGTAAAATCGCGGCGACGTGCGGCCAACCACATGTGGAACATGGTCATTGCCACAATGGACACTGCCTTGGTCCATGGCCAGAACAACGCCCAATCCACAATACCCGGTGTCATCACCAGCAACAGACCGGCCAGCCAGGTCGTGATCATCGCCGGGTTCATGATCACCCGCAGCAACTTCATTTCCATCGTCTGGAACAACCGGTCCGTCTGACCGCCAGATCCCACCTCTTCGGCATGATAGACAAAAAGCCTTGGCAAATAGAACAAGCCTGCCATCCAGGCCAACACAGCCATCACATGCAACGCCTTTATCCAAGGATAGGCCAAGGCCAGAAAATCAGTCATCATGATCCCTTCTTCACTGCTCTTCTTTTAATAAAGATATTTATAGAAAGAAATGATGATGATGATGGGGTCGTGGATAACTGGATATCTGTATCCATCCCCAGCTTTGCGCCCAGTGGGATAACCCGGCTCACAATCCGATCAGACAAGCCGCATCCAAGATCAATACAAAAATAACATATATAAATCATATAGATAGTACAGATACTTTTCTTAGTTTCTCCATCTCGAAGTTGCTCACAGGCGGGGGATAACCCTCTTTTCCCACTCTGCGTTTCTGTGCCATCAACATGCGGATGACTTTCCCCCGGCAGGTCTGTGCCCATGATCTTGCCCACACCCGAAGTTCCTGCCACAGTTTCCGCCACTTGGCCGCGCCGGAACACACACGGATTGTCCACAGGTTTTGGCACAGGGCCATTCGTCAAAGAACGACTTGGCGCAAGGTTACAAGTCACAAGGTTACAAGTCACTGGACCACAAGGCTGCCAAAAGGCCAGCGGGTCGTCGAAAGGAACGCGTCATGCCGCCCCCCCTCGTTCTGGCATCCTCGTCGGAAACCCGTCTGAAACTTCTTCGTGCGGCCGGTCTGCCGGTCAGTGCCCAAGCCGCTCGACTGGATGAGGACAGTATTCGCGCGGGATTGGAGGCCGAACACGCCAGCCCGCGCGATATCGCCGATGCTCTGGCCGAAATGAAGGCCCGCAAGATCGGTGACCGTATGCCCGGCGCTCTTGTCTTGGGGTGTGATCAGGTGTTGGATTTCAAAGATCGTGCCTGGGGTAAATCTGCCACGCCAGAGGCCGCCAAAGAACAGTTGTTGGCCTTGCGCGGGCAAACGCACCGCCTGCTGTCAGCGGTGGTGCTGTACCATGAAGGTAAACCGCAGTGGCGTCATATTGGCGAAGCGCGTCTGACCATGCGGAACTTTTCCGACGACTGGCTGGATGGCTACCTGCGCCGCAACTGGGAAAGTCTACGCCATTCGGCCGGGGCCTATCTGCTCGAGGCTGAAGGTGTTCGGCTGTTTTCCGCAGTCGAGGGGGATTACTTTACCATCCTTGGACTTCCCCTTTTGCCGCTTCTCGGATATTTGGGGGACAGAGGATTCATACCCACATGACCGACCATCCCCGCCTGCCCCTCGCCGGTGTCATCGGCTCTCCGATCGCACACAGCAGGTCGCCCATTTTGCATGGGTATTGGTTGCAACGGTACGGCATCAGGGGCCACTACATCCCGATGGATATCGTGCAGTCAGATCTGCAGGATGTGCTGCGCATGATGCCGAAGATGGGGTTTGTCGGGTTGAACGTGACCATTCCACACAAGGAAACCGTTCTGGCGCTGGCTGATATCGTCACGGATCGCGCAGCCTTGATCGGGGCAGCCAATACCCTGATCTTCCGCAAGGATGGCAAAATGCAGGCCGACAATACCGATGGGTCAGGTTTCATTGCCAACCTGCGGCAGAATGCGCCACATTGGGCACCACAATCCGGGCCGGCCATGGTGTTTGGCGCGGGCGGTGCGGCGCGCGCTGTGGTGGCGGCGCTGATCGAGGTGGGCGTGCCCGAAGTGCGGTTGACCAACCGCACCCGCGCCCGGGCCGAGGCGTTGCGCGCCGATTTCGGGGCCCGCGTTGTGGTGCACGAATGGGTCCAAGCCCCGCATGCCTTGGATGATGCCGTGACGGTGGTCAACACCACGGCCCTTGGCATGGTTGGCAAGCCGCCGTTTTCCCTGTCGCTGGAAAAGCTTAATCCAAGGGCATTGGTCAACGATCTGGTCTATACCCCCCTGCATACCGAGTTTTTAAGGGTTGCAGCAGCCTGCGGTTGCACCACTGTCGATGGGTTGGGGATGCTGCTGCATCAGGCCGCACCGGGGTTTGAGCGGTGGTTCGGCCACCGTCCGGATGTTGATGCCGACACGCGCGCTGTGGTTCTGGGCGGATGACGCCGTTCAGATTGGGTCTGACAGGGTCCATCGGCATGGGAAAATCGACGACCGCCGGGTTTTTCCGGGCCGCTGGCGTGCCGGTCTGGGATGCCGATGCTGCCGTGCATCGCCTCTATCAGGCGGGCGGTGCCGCAGTGGCTCCGATCGGCCGTCGTTTTGCGCAGGTGATCGTTGAAGGTGCCGTGGATCGGGCCGTCTTGAAATCGTTGCTCATCGCGGATCCAGCGGTTCTGCCTGACCTTGAGGGCATTGTTCATCCCCTTGTGGCCGACGACCGGGCAGCGTTTCAGGCTATGGCCGCCTCCGATATCGTGGTTTTCGATATTCCGCTGCTGTTCGAAAAAGGGACAGAGGCTGAAATGGACGCAACCCTCCTTGTCACCGCCCCACCTTCGGTTCAGCGCGCCCGCGTCATGGCCCGTCCCGGCATGACCGAGGCGCAATTTTCCGCCCTTTTGTCGCGTCAGATGCCTGACACCGACAAGCGCGCGCGCGCCACCCATATCATCGAAACCCTGGGGATCGAGGCGGCTCAGGCCTGCGTCACCGCCTTGATCGCCCATATCCGGAATTCCCTGCTGTAAAAAAGGCAAACCCATGCGTGAGATCGTTCTGGATACCGAAACCACCGGGTTCGAGCCGACCGAAGGCCATCGCATCGTTGAAATCGGCGCGGTGGAACTGTACAACCACATGCCCACCGGTCGGACCTATCATCAATATATCAACCCGGAACGTCCAATGCCGAAAGAGGCGTTCGAGGTGCACGGCCTCGGCGATGAATTCCTGCGCGGCCAGCCGGTGTTTCGGGCCATTGCGGCCGATTTCGTGGCCTTCATCGGCCCTGACCGGCTGGTGATCCACAATGCCGCCTTTGACATGAAGTTTCTGAACCACGAACTGTCCGCTGTCGGACTGCCCCCTATACCTGACCGGCAGGCACTGGATACCTTGTTGATTGCGCGCAAGAAATTTCCTGGCTCGCCGGCCTCGCTCGATGCGCTGTGTCGGCGGTTTGGGGTGGATAATTCCGGCCGGGAAAAGCATGGCGCGCTGTTGGACAGTGAAATTCTGGCTGAGGTCTATCTGGAACTGATGGGCGGACGGCAACCGGATTTTGCCTTGGTGCCAGAGGTGCGGCAGGTCAAGGGCAGCGACGGGGAATCAACCGAATGGCGCGCAGGCCCCCGGCCTGCCCCCCTAAAGCCCCGCCTGACCGAGGCCGAGGCCAGCGCGCATGCCGGGTTTGTTGATGCCCTGGGCGACTTGGCAATCTGGATCAAGCGGCGCTGACCATCTGCATGTCAACTGAAAAGGGGCCATGCGATGCGCATAGCCCCTTTTCACCGTCGGTCGGAACCCTTCAGGACAGTTTGGTTTCCGCTTTCTGCGCTTCCATCCGGCGCGCCAGTTCTGACCGGTAAAGCGCCAGAAAATCGACCGTATCCAGATTCAACGGCGGAAAGCCCCCGTCGCGGGTGACGTCGGAAATGATGCGTCGCACAAAGGGAAACAGCATTCGGGGACATTCGATCAGCAGGAAGGGGTGCAACTGATCTTCGGGCACGTTTTCAACGTGGAAAATTCCGCCGTAATCCAGCTCAATCAAAAACAGGGTTTCATCGTTCAATGTATTTTTCGACGTGATGCGGAACTTTGTGATCACCTCATACTGATGGTCAGCCGACCGTTTGCGCGCATCAAGGCTGACAGCAACTTGGGTATCGGGCTGCACATCGCCGCCTTGCAGGCCTCTTTGCGCTACGGCGTTTTCAAACGACAGATCGCGCACGAATTGCCCCAGAACCTGCATTTTGACCGGTTCCGCTGCGGCTGCGCCGTTCTCTTCTGCCATGGTAACTCCTCTCTCGAATGAATTTTTCAGGCTATGTATCAGGTCAGGCGCAGGGCCTCAATGCTCTGTCCAGCCAGAGGGCTTTTGCCCCGGCTTTTGATTCTGTGGCTGTGGTCCGGTGACATCAGTGTAATCGGCGTCAATCGCGCCGCTGTCCGGGCCCTGCCGGGAGGGATGCTGCGCGGTGAACCCGGTTGCCGATACGCGCGCCGCAAGGCTTCGAACCACCAGGCGGCGGACGGCGGGCACCAGCAACAAAAATCCGACAGCATCGGTGAAAAATCCCGGTGTCAGCAGCAGGGCACCGGCAAACAGGATCATTGCACCATGCGCCAAGGGTGACAGGGGGTCGCGCATGTCCTGCAGGGAACTGCGCAGGTCATTCAGCACCCGCAGGCCTTGTTGTTTGACCAGTACGGTACCGATAATCCCGGTTGCAAGCACGATGGCCAGCGTCGGCCACAGTGTCAACCAGCCGCCCACCTGAATGAACAACGCGATTTCGATCAAGGGAACAGCGATAAACAGCAGCAAAAGCCACATCTGGCGCGATCCTTCCTGCCATTGCGGCGTTTCTTTGCGGGTCGGGCGGTAGACTTGCGCCCACCCCTACCCTACATATGAATAAAGCTGGGGCTTACCAACACCCCAATCCGCACTTTGGCCCCGATTTTGGGCCTATCGAGGGTACGAATGAACAACTCGTTGATCCAACTTTTGGTTTTGGCCGGCATCGCCATTTTTCTGATCCTGAAGCTGAAAAGCGTTCTGGGAACGCGGGATGGCTTTGAAAAGCCGCCTGTGGTGCCTGAAGAGGCCGCAACCCGCAAACGCCGGGATTTCGAGGTGATCGAGGGTGGGCCAGACCGCGACATCGCGGATCATGCGACCGACGGCACCCCGGCGGCCAAGGCGCTGGCGGCCATGAAGCAGGC
>Ga0051981_10000021_pt1 | contig 58497 bp, 65 predicted proteins | sample CryGey13umfilter_3_FD_59644 | JGI IMG/M metagenome (GOLD analysis project Ga0051981, IMG submission 59644) | Groundwater microbial communities from aquifer in Utah, USA - Crystal Geyser 4/10/14 3 um filter | ecosystem: Environmental > Aquatic > Deep subsurface > Groundwater | place: USA: Utah... | reverse complement strand
GTGGTGATTTTTCGCCTGAGTTTATGGAACAAGCCAAAGGCACTCGATTTGATCCTGTGTATATGGCTAAGCCTGAATATAGTAAGGCAGCTAAAACCGCTTATGATCATGTAGGCGATTTAGTACAAAAGGCCAATAAAGACGGACCTAATAGTATTGGCCTTGCTGATGTTAATAAGCCTGAGTTCATTCAGTCTTTAGGCGTATTAATGGCCCCTGATATTAAGCGTGGAGTTGGTGAGAAAGATCCTATCTCTGGTAAGACTATTGTTGATAAGGAAATATCAACAATCATACCTTATGAGGATCAAGGGTTGGTTGTTGATGTTAAGGTTACACTTGATGATGGTACAAGTTACCTAGCGCCAATTACAGAAGGTCGAAGCCGAGATCCTGAAGATCCTGTAAAAATTATACCGGTAGCTAAGTTCATGGATAATATTGAGGGCTATGTTCGTATGGCCAGTGCCTATAATCAATCAGACTTACAAAACGCCGTAATGCGTTACAGTGGCACTCCTGCTAAACCTAACTCAAGTGCTGAAGTTACTAAGCGTCAATATCTTAGCGAACTAGGTCGTATTGATCGTGATGAAGCCAAAGAGCTTGCTAAGATTAATGCCGATTCATTTATGGACCCTGTACAAAAGGCAGAGACAGTAGCCAACATTTCAGGTCAGTATAAAGATTTGCGATCAGGAGTTAGTAAACGTTATGGAGTAATGCAGCCAAAAGAAACCGGTAATGGATCGAGCTCTGTTATTGCTCCTAGAGGCGGTGGGCAGAAAACAATTAATGTTGAAACTTGGGCCTCTGATGACCCAAAGAAAAAAGCATTTATTAAAAGCGGTGAAGAATATGCTTCCGAAAGTGGAGAAAGCCCATTCGATGCGTTTAGCCCAAGTGAACTTGATAAGATATATATGGATTGGTCCAACGAGCAAGAAGCTAATGACTTAGCTGATATGCTAAGCAAGTAATCAAACTAAAACAAAAGCCTCAATAATAGAGGCTTTTATTTTAATATCCCCCTCCTAGCTGTATTATTAACGTTCATTAAACTAAATAGGTAATCATCATGGCCGAGAAAGGTTTTTGGCAAAATCAAATGGCTAAGGTTAAAGCCGGTGAAAGTCCAGCGTTGACCCAAGAGCAGCAACAAGAAAGAGAAAAGCCTGAGCTAGCAATGCAAGAGGTTAAAGCGCCTGCTAATGAAGGAGTTGGCATTTCTGATGTTGCTAAAGCTGCAGCTAGTGGTGTTACTGGATGGGCTGAGTCAACATCGGAAATAATCCAAACACCTGAAATGCGACGGGCGGCGGCTACATCGGCACCAGGCATGTTACTTTCATTGGCTGATTACGTTCCTGTTATTCGTGATGCACTTGTAAGTGGTAAGCGTCAAACTCAAGAACAATTTCGTGAAACACAGGAAGGTATCAGATCGTCAATGTCAGTTACTGCTAGAAAACAGCTTGAAGGTGAGCTAATTAATGACAATTTAGAGTTTACCGATAATGCAACAAAGTTATCGACTTGGATATTGAAAGGTACAGAAACAATTGCGCGTATGGTTCCAGATCTCATTGCTGGTGGTCTTGGTGGTAAAGCTCTTTATAAAGGGGCTTATGATATAGCCCTTGCCAATGGCATTGCAAAAGGCCTTACGCCTGAAGGTGCAAAAATTGCCGCTAATAAAATAGCAAATGCTGCAATGATGGCCCCTACTGCTGTTGCTTCAACTGTTTCCGCTCAAGGTGGATCAGGTGTTCAAGTAAGAGAGGTTATTGAAAACTTACCGTGGCGTGACCTTTCTCAGTCTGAATCATTTAAAGAAGCATTTTTAAACATTGATGAAGACCCTAATAACGACGGCATGACTTCAAAGCAAAAGCTTAATTTGGCTAGGACAATTACAGCCGAGAAAGCATCAAAAGATATTATGCAAGATCCAGCGTTAATGACTGTAAACGCTTTAGCTTCATTTATCGGTGATGCGACATTGGGCCGTATTGTTGCGGGTAAGCTAAGTGGCGGCATCGCTAAAAAAGCGCTTTCAGGTGTTGCGGCAGAAGCTCCAACGGAAGCAGCGCAAGGCGCAATGGAACAGTATGCGCAAAACTTAACGCTTATTGATATTGCAGGGCAAGATATTGACCCAATGAAAGGTGTTGCCAAAAATGCCGTTGAAAGCGGTGTTATGGGTGCTGCTATTGGTGGTGGCCTTGGTGCTGGTGGTGGTGTAGTTGATAAAGTTACCGGTAGACCTTCTCAGCCAGTGGATGAACTTGTCGATCTAGAACCTGAGCAAGAGGCCCCGCCGATCATACCTGAAGAAGTTGCCAAGGTTGATCGCAGCAACATGACAGTGCCAGAACGCCGAGCAGCATTAGAGGCAAGCCTTGATTTGCAACGTGCGAACATGGACAAGAAACGAGTTGAGTCTGGTGCCGGTGATATTCAAGAAAGATTATCAAGACCTTTTAGCCCTACTCCACAAGAGCTGGTTATTGGTGCAAAGCGAGAAAGTGGCCCAACGCCTGGCGAATTAGAATATCGCGAGCAAGCGGATCTCGAATACCTGCAAAATGCAAAAGAGGCCAAGATCCCTGCTGCAATGAAAGGTAAGCCTAACGCCTCAAAGATGATGAATAACGGCTACCGTAAAGCATTATCAGACTTTGGCGGGTTATCTGGTCGCATAGCTAAGGTAACTGAGCCTAGCGGCCAAACAGACACAATGAGCGAAGCCCTTGCAAAGATGGGTGGGCTAAGTCGCAGTGCGGCACAGTCTGAAGGTTTTGATCCTGCCATGTTCAAAGGCAGTAAGACATTTTCAGCTAAAGGTAAAATGAGCTTTGATGATGCGGCAGAAAGCTTGCACGAGCTTGGATTTACTAACCGTGAAGGAAAGCAGCTTGATAGCAATGATGTTGTTGAAATGCTTTACGGCGAAGCTAACAATGAAGAATCGCATTACTCAAGCTTAGCCGATGCCGAAATGCTTACCGGTGATGCTCAAATGGTTAAGTCATGGGCCAAGCAGTTGGGCGGCACCGACAAATTAAACATCGCAGTAAACAAGGCTTTGAATAATGAGCCACTTGGCAAGCGACAAGCTGAAGTCGTTGAAGATATGCTTGATACTATTAACGTCATGCGTACTGAAGGTGCAGAGCAGGCAAAAGAAAAGTTAGAAAGCAACCGTACTTTACGTGCTGAAAAGCGGGTGAATGATTTTAATACGCTGATGAAAGATGCAACCGGCAGTGATGCTCACTTGGCCGATTCTCAGTCGTATAGCGACATGCTTAATGAAATGCCTGATCACTACAATGAAGAACAAGTGATCCTTGATGAACTTGTATCGACTGCTGGTGATACTGACTTTGAAGCAACAACCAGCATTATCGAGCAATACGAAGCGGGTAAGGTTTCACTACCTAGCCTATTAGCCAAACTAAGCGACATATCAGAACAGAGAGTAACTACCTATGCAGAAGCAAAGCCCGCTATTCAAAAAGCTAATCAGCCAACCACGCAGCAACTTGAAGGAATCACTTCAGAGCGGGTTAGCCCGAGCGAAACAACGCAAGGAACAACAGCCGGAGCAAAACCAGTAACGGAAGAAAGTTTACCAAAAACGGAAAGTAATTTACTAAAAACTGAAGAAACAGTACCAGTAGTGGAAAATACTTTACCAAAAGCGGAAGAAACTTTACCTGAAGTGATACCAGCGGTTAAACAGTCTGGTATTGCTAGCGATATTGCCGGTGCAAAAATTGATAAAGAATGGACTGCTTTTGCCAAAAAAACTAAAACGCTTAATATCCCTCGCTCTGAAATGCCACAAATCAAAGCTGAGCATAGAGGCGCGTTAGTTAACTTTATGAAAGGCAAAGGTGTAACCCACGAAACTAAAACTGTTTCAGCGGATACGCTTAAACCTACTCAAGCGGAGTTCTCACAAGCTAAAGTTAAAAAGGCTATGGGTTATGAGGGCGGTGATCGTTCTATCCTTATATCGTCTGATAATTACGTTTTAGACGGGCATCACCAATGGTTAGCTAAGCGTGAAGCCGGTGAAGAAATTAAAGTTATTCAGCTTGACTCGCCTATCGCTGATCTTATTCCTTTGGCTAAAGAGTTCCCAAGCTCTGAAGTCCAAGCCGGTTCAAGTGATATTCAACCTAAGAAAAGAAAAACATTTGGATGGGATAGAGTAGAACTATCAAAAAATTACACTGGCGAAGAATTGAACCAGTGGATCACCGACTTGACTAATGACCCTGATAATAGAAATAAATCAGGCGGCGTTAATATGTATGACAAAGCCACAACCAAAAAGATTGATGATCTTTCATGGGCTGTAACTTATTTGATTCAGCAAGGCAAAGAGTCAAATAAAACGACTCAAGTTGAAGATGAAGCAGTAAGCAAAGCCAAGATAGAAGAACTCAGAAAAAAACCTAAAAAGCCTTTGTCAGAAGTTATTGAGTCAGTAAGTGACGGATCATTGACAGATAAAGACCGCGTACCTAATAAGGGAAATAAAGATTTAGATATCATTGATAAAATAAAAGACGTTATAACTTCTAGGCTTCAAACCAACAAAGATGCTGGAATTAAAAAACCTAGCCTTAAAGGTGTTCGTGCTGATTATATTAAAGCAGGGCTAAGCAATAAGGTTATTAACGATGTTCTATCTCGTACCGATGGGTATACCGATATTTCAGCGCTTGAATCTGATGTTAAGAGTTCAGCTTCACAAGATAAGCCAAAGCCAGTAAAAGCGGTTGAGGCCAAAGATCTTGACGACTTAGATATTGACCTTGGAACAGCGTTTGGCCGTGATAGAACATGGGGTCAGCTAACTGATAACGAAAGGTCTGCTAGCAGAATCAGACAGGCTATGTCATCAACAGGGCCAAGAAACCAGTATGAAAATGTAGATGACTATATAAAAGACATAGTAGCATCAGTTGAGCATGGTTATCACGGCAGCAACTACGGGAAAGGTAGAAACGTTGTTTCTGATTTACAGCTTAAAGTTGGCAGAGAAGTTTTCAAGATAAGCGGTATAACTGAAGCTAATGTATTAAAGTTAAATCCAGCGCCTAACGTAAGTGAAACGTTAGAAGTAAATGAAAGCAGTGAAAATGAGCGGGTGTTAAACCTTGTTCAAAAAGAAGTATCCAGCGGGTTCGAGGCTAAAAACAATAATGACTTAAAGATTATTGGCGCTAAGGCTTTTGGGCTTTCTAAGCCATCTGACGTTACTGCTTCACAACTTAAAATCATTCAAGAAGCTTTTGAAACGGTTTCAGTTGTTGCTCGCCGCAAAAGAATTGGTGCCGTACTGTCTCTTGGTAATGGCTCACTAAAGGCAATTAAATCAGCATATGACATTGCGGTTAATGATTATAAGTCACAACCTAACCTTGATGTTAGAACGGCTAAATCAAGCGACCTGCAAGCGTATAGCACTCCTACACCTATGGCACTGCTAGCCAATTTGGGCGCCGGAATTGATTCGCTATCTACTGTTTACGAGCCAACTGCAGGTAATGGATTATTGTTGATTACAGCCAATCCTAAACTAACAATGGCTAATGAGCTTGATCCTGTTAGAGCGTCTAGCCTAGCTTGGACGGGTTACAACGTTACCGTGAATGATGCTACCGCAAACAATATTGGCACTAAGGTTGACGCTGTTATTGCTAACCCTCCATTTGGTCCAATGCCAAAAAATGACAATGGCGAGCGTCCAGTTGTCACCTTTAATGATTACAGCGGCAAGCTAGTAACCTTGAAAGAGATTGATCATGTTATTGCTCACAATGCGCTTGAAGCTATGAAGGACGATGGCCGAGCTACATTGATCATCGGTGCAAACATGAAAGAACCTGGTGTTTTCAAAGGTAATCAAAAGGCATTCTTAAATTGGCTTTATTCAAACTATAGCGTTAAACTTCACGTTGAAGTAGATGGTAGCTTGTACACTGGTCAGGGTGCAGGATTCCCTACACAGATGATTGTTATCGGTGGTCGAGTTAGAACAGGCACCGGAATGTTCGCACCGATAAAGGGTGTAGTAAATCGAGTTAAGTCTTGGAGTGAATTATATGAAAAGTTCAGCGATGCTAGTTTACTTAGTTCCGACAGCAACAAATTTAACGGACGAGCAAAAAGCAATGGTACTGTTTCCGATAACAAAGGGGGAAACACCGACCTACGCAGCAGCGATTCAAAACCTAGAGTCGAGCCTAGAAATGATGATATCGGATCTAAGCGTGATAGAGAGGCAGGACTTATCAAGTCAGATGGAATCGGAAGAACAAGACCCGAGCCAATTGGCAAGCCTACTGATGGATCAATCGCAAGCCAGCCAGATATTAAGTCAACTGGATTGGTCGAACAAAAAGGTGTTAGAGGAAGCAAGCCAGACTCAAAGGCAAATGTCGAATCAGCTAACGCCGATGAATTACCTTTAGCTAGCAATAAAAACCTAAAGGGTAATACTGCCCCTGTTAAAGTTGATACTAAGGTTGATAAGGCTAACGAATTTCAAGCGCATTACAAAACTGCTTCAGGCGGGTTTAATGACAAGGTATTAACACCTAGCAACATGGCTTCATCAATCCAATCAGCATTGATTGATATTGGCGTAAGGCATGGAAGTGTTGATAACTATGTTACTGATAAGCTTGGGTATTCTGATAAAGAAGAAATGTATAGCGCATTCATGGCGCTACAGGCTGATGCTGTTGCACTTGCTATTGATAACATTGAAAAAGGCCGAGCTATTATCATTGGCGATCAAACTGGTGTAGGTAAAGGCCGTCAAGCTGCTGGCATTATTCGCTATGCAATGCAGCAAGGTAAGATCCCCGTTTTTATCTCACAAAAACCAAACCTATTTACCGACATGCATGATGATCTTGCAGATATAGGCGTGAAAAACTTTACTCCTTTGATTATGAATAATGACAAAGGCTTTGTATCTAAAGGCGGTGAAAAGCTTTTTAACCATACCGACGCAAAGAGAAAAGCACTTCTAAGCAAGGTTACACCCGATGGATTGCCAGAAGGTTATGACGGTTTATTCCTTACTTACTCGCAGATATCCTCAGACAAATCAGGCTTGAAGTCTGGGCTTCTAGGTAAGATTGCTGAAAACGCAATTTTAATCATGGATGAATCGCATTCCGCTGCTGGCCAATCAAAGTCTGGTGAAATATTCCAAGATCTTGTACTTAGATCTCATGGTGTTACTTATCTATCGGCAACGTATGCTAAGCGTCCAGATAACATGATGCTATACATGAGGACTGACTTAGGCCTAGCCACTGACAGCAAGCAAGCTTTGCTTGATGCAATATCTTCAGGTGGTTTAGGAATGCAAACCTATATAGCCGGCAAGCTTTCTGAAGCTGGTCAAATGGTAAGGCGTGAGCGTTCATTTGATGGTATCAACATAAAAAATAGAGTCATTGAAGATAAGGGCGGCAAAACTGCTCAGTCATTTGATAAGGCCACTACTGTACTTAGAACCATTCAAGATATGTCTGCAATGTGGGCTCAGTATGTTGAAACATCACTTAAAGACTACATACAACAAAAACACGGCCTTGATACTTCCGTTGGTGGTAATAAGGCTGACTCAAATATCAACGTGACTTCATTTAGCTCAGTCGTTCACAATAATATTTCACAACTATCACTAGGCTTAAAAGCTAAAGAGGCTGGATTAGCTGCTATTGAAGCAATTAAGCAAGGTAAGCGACCAGTTATCGCACTTGACAATACATTGGGATCTGCACTGCAAAGCTACATGAACAATAACGCTTTATCTATTGGCGGCAATGCTTCAAATATGTCTTATGGCACAGTGCTAAAAAATGCACTCGATGGCGTATTAGCTTATTCAGTAAAAGAACCTGGCGAGAAGAAAGGCATAAAAGTAAGAATGCCTATAAACAAGGTTAATGATCCTATTATCCAACAACTTTACTCTAGAGCATTGCAAGAAATAAAGGCAATGGGCAGTGAGTCAATACCAGGTTCACCAATAGATGCTATTCGCCATGAAATAACAAGCGCGGGTTATAAGGTTGCCGAAGTTACCGGTCGAAACATAATGATTGATTATGCCGATAACAACAAAATCATCCCAAGACCAGCAAATGAAATGGATAGACGAGCAGTTATTGACAGGTTTAATGATGGTTCACTTGATGTTCTTATTTTAAACCAAGCTGGATCAACTGGGCTATCGCTTCATTCTAGTGAAAAGTTTTCAGAGCAATCACCTAGGCACATGATCGTGGCGCAACCATCACTAGACATAAACGTCTATATGCAAATGCTTGGCCGAACAAATAGAACAGGACAGGTTTCATTACCTTCTTATGAAAACTTATGGCTAGATCTTCCTTCTGAAAAAAGGCCTGCGGCTGTTTTATCTAAAAAAATGTCATCACTTAATGCTAATACTTCAGGTAATACAGAATCAGCAACTAGTGTTGACTCTGTTGATCTGCTAAATGCTTATGGCGATAAGGTGGTTAAAGAGTTTGTTGACTCAAACCTTGATTACCTAGGACAGTTTAGCCCTAAGTTAACTAGTGTTCCTGATGTTGACACTGCAGTTTACTTCCTAGGTAAGCTTGCTGTTTTGCCTGTAAAAGTACAAACAGAAGTATTAGAGGTTATTGAGGGTGAATATCGAGACTTGATTACATACCTTGACTCTACCGGGCAAAATGAACTTAACATGACTGAGTTAGATCTAGATGCCGCACCAGTTTCACAGAAGATTATTTCTGAAGGCAAAAAAGGCGGCGGCGTGTTCTCTGATCCAGTTCGATTAACTAAGGTCGACGCTAAGGCCATTGGTAGATCACCAACTTGGGCTCAAGCCTCTGATGTTAAAGCAGAGTCCAGCCAATCAGTATTTAATGATGCTATTGATCAGGCATCAAGAGATACCGAGTTTAGAACAAAGCTTCAAAACAGAGTTAATGAGTTAAAGGACCGTAGAAAACTTCTATTGTCTGAAGGTAAAGATGCCAGCTCATATGAGCAATCAATCATTGATGCTGAAGCGCGAGTTTATGACTTTGATTCTAATGTATCTGAAGTGACTAATTTGTTTGGTGCTGGTGGCATGTACAGTCATGGCAGCTTCTTAAATATAGTCATGGCAGAAGGTGAGCCGGTAACGGCTGCTGTTGTTGTTGGACTAGATTACAAGCATGTATCTGGCAATCCATATTCTGCATCAAAATGGAAAATGAAGTTAATGGTTGCTGATCGCGTTGGCAAGCTTGACGTTTCTTTATCGCTAGCTAAAAAAGGCACAGTGCAAGGTAAGCGTTGGGATAATGAAAGCACGATGAAGGCGCGATTTGAAGCAGAAGCAAATAGGCCGGCTCGTGAGTCACGTTATGTTATTACCGGTAACTTAGTTGAAGGTCAGGCACTATCAAGAGTTAAAGGGCAGATCAAGCCGATAACTCTTGCTGATGGCCGAATTATTCAAGCTATGGTATTGCCAAGATCTTTTGATCCTGCTGATGATGTATCGCAAAAGCTTTCTATATCACATAGTCAAGCATCTAACTGGCTGGCAAATACTGATAAAGAAAACGCGATGATGGGTATCGCCAATCACGATAACTCTGTTGTAGTTCGCCGCCACTGGCGCAATGAGGGGACGTTTGTTGCGTCAATGCCTAAGAGTGTAAGTAAGGGTAAACTTTACTGGGGAAATCCAGCGATAGAAGCTGTTATAGGCGAACAAGCTGTAAAAGGTGGCGGTACTCTTGATGTGGCTATGACTGAATCTGAAATGAAAAGATTTGTTAAGGCTATGGACGGGATTACACCTCTTGCCATTAAAAACCAAGCTCAAATATCTAACTACAACCGCTTAGCCGGTAAGAAGCAAAATGACTTTAAAGAAAAGGGAATTGTCTTTAACAAATCTAATATTGCTAATCCAAAGTCTAAAGGTATGAGGGCAAAAGACGTTGACCTAATAGCTAAAACATTCCTTAAAAATTATAAGGGTGCTGCAGGTATTAAGGTAACCGTATTCCAAACCCAAGCAGAGGTATCTAGTTACCTTGACATTGAGAATGATCCTAATGCTGTTATTGCTGGCGCTTACAATCCCAGAAAGAATGAGGTTGTTTTCACGGCTGAAAATCTAGAAAACAGCAAATCAGTTATTGAAAATCTAAGGCATGAGATTTTAACTCACCATGGATTAATGCGTGTTGTTGGACAAGAAGAATGGCAAACAGTTATTAATCTTGTTAACCAAAGCCGAGGCAGCAAATCGCTATCTGATGTGTGGGCCGAAATTGATAAAAACTACGAAGGTTTTTCGGATAATCAAAAAGCTGAAGAAATAATTGCTAAAATCTCAGAAAAAGACCCGGGCATTACCGGCGAGTGGAGAGATCGTATTGTTGCTGCAATTGTTAGAGCCCTTAGAAAAGTAGGCTTAATTGGTAGCAATATTTCAAAGGCTGAAATAAGAGATATGATCCGCGTCATTGGTGAACGGTTTAGAACAATTGGCCGCAATCAATCACGAATGGATAATGATATTAAATTTAACCGATCTCCTGCGAACGATGATTGGAATGCTGAAAACAAAATACTTAGGGAGCAAGATAAAAGCATTTGGCAGCAAGGTAAAAATATCTTGAAGCGGAACTTAACTCCTGAAGGACTCTTGCCTAAAGGCGTGTTTAAAGAGCAAGTGATCCGTGATAACGAGTTTGAAGCTGTTGAGTTTACGGCAAAGCATTTGGTTAGTGAATTTGATAAGGCAGTGCAAACCGCCTATAAAAGTTCATTTGATTATTTGCCGCAAGGCGTTAAAAACAAGCTTAGCGCTGCTTTATCTGGAAAGGTTGACGCTAGCATACCAAACAATGTTAAAGCTTCTATTGTTGCAATGAGGCAGAGTATTGACGCCCTATCTCACGAGTATATATCTAACCTACTCGATAAGATGGCAAGAACAATGGAAGTTGACGGGCGTGTAAGCGAAAAGGATGAAGCCTTATTAGCTCGTATATCTGAAAACATTGGATCGTATGTCAACCGCTCATATAAAGCATTTGATGATCCTAACTGGTTTAAGAAGGTGCCAACTGAAACAGTTAATGCTGCTCGTGATTACTTTGTTGATCGCTATGTCGAGTCAGGCGAAACAAATGCTGAAGCAAGAAGGCTATCTGATGTTGTTGTTAATGAGATACTAAAGACCGGTACCGCTTATGACTCAATGGAATCATTTGTCGCTGAAGGCAAACTAGGTGCAAAAGACTTGAGCATATTAATGCGCAAGAAAGTTATTGATCCTGAGATACGTGCCTTACTTGGTGAGTATGATGACCCACGCATAAACTATGTTAAGTCAGCTACCAAAATGGGCCGCTTAGTTTGGAATGAGCGCTTTCTTGATCGCGTACTTAGCATTGGTATGGGTACATTTTTGTTTGAAGGCAAAAACCGTCCAGCTAATGCAACTAAGCAGATAGCCGGCGAACAGTCAGAAACTTACTCGCCTTTAAATGGGCTTTGGACTTTTCCAGAAGTTGAGCAATCATTTAAAGATGCGTTAGGCCGTGAACAAATGTCAGATTTAATGAGGACCATTGTTAGAATTAATGGTGCTGTTAAGTATGGCAAAACCGTTTTATCGCCAACGACTGCAGCACGTAACTTTCAATCAGCTATGTTTTTCGCATTTGCTAATGGTCACTTTGATTTATCAAAAGTTAAACAGGCTATGGCTTCAGTAAGAACGCAGGTTTTAGGCACTGCTACACAATCTGACATTGATTACTTTGTGAAACTTAAACGCATTGGCGTTGTCTATGACACCCCTTACGCAAAGGAAATGGCAAGGTTACTTAAAGACTCTGATATTGAGGACGTATTATCTTCAAAGTTTGGTGAAGGTGGACTCAAGAGCTTTAAAAAGATGAATGATTTTGCTCAAAGCTTTTATGCTTTCGGTGATGACTTCTGGAAAATCATAGGCTTTGAAAACGAAAAGGATTCATTAATCAAAGCGGGTATGAACCTTGAAGGGGCCGAGCTTGAAGCTGCTAAGCGTATCCGTAACACTTACCCTACTTACTCAATGACAGGTAAAGCTATTAAATCGCTTTCTAGATTTCCCCTAGCGGGAACTTTTGTAAGCTTCCCCGCGGAGATAGTTAGAACAAGTATCAATATGGTTAAGCTTGTTGCCAGCGATATTAAAAGTGCTAACCCAAAAATGAGGGCGTTAGGTTATAAGCGAATGGCTGGACTTGCGTTTGTATCATCAGCATTCTTTGCGCTTAATGCTGCAACTAAAGCAATGCTAGGTGTTACCGATGATGAAGAAGAAGCGGTGAGGGATTTGTCTGCGCCTTGGCAAAAGAACTCAACCTTTGCTTATGTTGGCCGTGACGAAAAAGGAAATCTTCAATACTTTGATATGTCATTCCTTGATCCATACGGATATTTTAAGCGCCCATTCACTGCAATGATGCGCAACCAACCATGGGAAGATTCTGCCGTTAGTGCTTTATCTGATTTAATATCGCCATTTTTGGGTGCCGACATTGTGGCTCAATCAATATTTGAGGTGATGGCAAATAAGAAAGGTTCAGGCGGCATGGTGTATAACGATAATGCTGCACCAGATGAACAACTAGCAGATATAGCGGTGCATCTTGGTAAAACTGTTGCACCAGGCTTTATCGGTAATGCTGTAAGAATACATAAAGCATTAGATGGTCAGGTTAGTAGCTCTGGAAAACCTTACAAGATGGAAGAAGAAATGCTTTCTCTTGTAGGCTGGCGCATGTCTACCATGGACCCTAAAACATCGCTTCACTATAAGACGTTTGAATTTTCTGACATGATTAAGAATGCTAACCGCACGATCATGAAAGAAATACAGAATGTTAACGAGATAAGCGATGACGATCTAACATCGGCATTCAACTCGGCACAACGCCAACATAAGGAAGCCTTTGCTAAAATGATTAGACTTGTATCGTCTGCTAAAAACTCAGGCATGAAACAGGCTGATATTCTTGAGACATTAAGGCGATCAGGTGTTTCAGAATTGAATGCAAAGATGCTTATACTTGGAAGGACTCCACCGTTTCAGTTATCAAAAACAAGCGCTGAAAATGCGATAAAAAAGGCAAAGGCTTCACTCGGTACCGAGCAAGCTAATAGAGTAAAGGAAAGGGCTATTACAATATTTAAAAAGTAGATAAGTAAATATTAAAGGGGAGAAATCCCCTTTTTATTTAGGAGAGATAAAGAAGTGATTTAGAGTTTCGTCAAGCGAAAAAAGCATGATGCCAATAAATAACCCACCAGCAAAACAGCCCATACTACCGGTTAACACTGTAAAAACGCAGCCAAGTAACCAGGATGCTATACCGGCTTTCTTTAATATCTTCATTGCATTACCCATATTAGCCTAATTGAAATAATGATTAATATTAGTGCGCTTATTGCGTACTGAGCGTTATTAATCCCCTTCTTATACCCACATACGCCAACGCTTGCACACAATACACCAGATAAGCACGAAAGGATCGGGGCAACTATCAATGAGGTAATTGTTAAAAATCCAAAACATAATGCAATAAATTTAGCGCTATTCATACTTGAGCCTTGTTGTGCGGTTAATGAGTGGGTTTAATCTAATATTGCATTTTGGGAAAGCTTTTACCATACCTTGTTAATTACCGCTAATGTTAGTTATACGAGCTATAGTGATGTTTATATCATTTTAACTGATATTATTGTGATAGTCACAGCTAGACAGAAGGATCATTGCATGAGCGGTAGACCAACCATGCCGATTGATATAGCTAAATCAGCTGATCATAAGGTGTTTATAACGGAATCTGAAAAAGTTATAACTCGAATATTGCCAATAATATCCGGCAAAAGTGGTAGCGATTTTATTAGAGAAGGATTCTTATTAAACCTAAAAATATTCATTAATGAAAATCCAGAAATGCGCAAATATATAGAAGAAGAATTACAAAAGGCTGGTTTATCTATGCCTTTGTATTTGAGGGGAAAAGATGATAAATGAAGTTGAGGTTATACTTAATGCCATTAGCAAAAAGACGGGGTTAAACATAGATCAAGTCAAGCAGAATATATCTTCAGGAAATATGGGACTTAGATATGAATCATGTAAAAACTGTGTAATGCCTAAATGCGACCGGTGCCAAATGTCGTTTAATCAAAAATTAATCAATAAACAATAGGGTTTATAGTCCATTATTAATTTATTACATAATAGCAATATCTATGGTTAATTTTACATTGTTGAATAAACAACAATTTAATTAAACTCTAGGGGAATTATTATGGACGGTTCAGTAAATGCAAGTGAGCTAGCTACACTATCTTTGATCGGTCGTGGTGGTGTTGGTGTTGGTGCGGGAAATTATGGTTATGGTTACGATGGTAATTTTGCTGATGCTTCTAGTAATGCTGTACGTGTTGAGGCCGGTAATCGTCAGACATCAGCCAGTATTGAAAACTTGTTAGACCAAAATCAATTTGCCGCTGCAAATAAAAATGTTGTAGATGGACATAACCGAATTATAGATACATTAACAAGCCACGATCAGCGTCAGTCTGATATGACTGTTAACGCTGAGTTCCGCACATCTGACCGCTTGCGTGATATTGAGCGAGAAATGGCAGCTAACGCTCGTGAAGCTGCAAAGTGCTGTTGTGATTCTCAACTGTTAGCTGTTCAAAATCAGGCTAAAACCGATGCTGGTTTAGCTCAGATTTTAGCTAACCAGGCATGTGATACCCGCGTACAAGATGCGGTTGCCAACGCAATGCAAAACTCTAAGCTTGATGCCCTTTTAGCTGGTCGTGGTAATGGTAACGGTTGATCTGTTAGCGGAGAACCCGAAGTACCTAACCCTGAAATGGAACCTACTGCTAATCTAAGCAAAGGCCATAAGCAGAAAGGTTTTTTCAATATGTTTAGTTAGTAAGGATAAGGCTATTAGGTTTTCTATTAGCCTTATTTTTTAAGGTGACTATTATGAAACTCGAAGTCGAAGTAGAACTAGCAATGGACCATAATCAAGCCAAATGCTTATGGGGTATTCTTCATCATCATTTAAATGTTAATGATCTCGATGCTGCTGAAATGGCTTTTACAAGTGAAGCAATCAAGCTTTTAGATCCTGATAAGACTTATGAAAATGATTATATGGCAAAGCGATAGCATTTTATTAGCTATGACATATCATTTGACAATTAAGCATAAATGACTAATATGTAAATCTCTCTTGCGTTTTGTTTTTGGTTATAAAGTTAGTTGCTCTCTGCTTTTTTTAAGCCACCTTTATAGGTGGCTTTTTTTATGTCCTCTAAAGAGTTATCCTTACACAACTGCAAAACACCTTTTTAGTAGGTGAAGAATAGGCTGAACAAATGGATTTTAAAAATAATGACCTACTTAACACGATTGCGATCGTGGCTACATTTGCATTTGCTGTTATTGCCAGAAACCTTCTTAATGAAGAAAAGGTTAAGCTAAGGGCATTTATCGGTGAAATGATTTTAGCGGTTATATTTGGGCTTATGCTTGTATCTATCGGTGTTATCCGTGGCAACTCATTTCCAGAAACAATGATACTTTCATGCTTATGTGGCCTAGGCATAAACAAAACCGTTAGTTGGGTGGCCATGCCAATAATCCAACGTTTTTTTGGTAAATCGGGGAAACCATAATGAAATATAGCAATCTAAAAGCTGTCATAGAAAAAACTACGCGAGAAATGGACCGGTATAAGCCAGAAGGAACCGAGCTACTTTGCATGATTGCAGCACACGAGTCTGGTCTGGGGAAATATCGTAAGCAAATTACAGGGCCAGCATTAAGCCTTTTTCAAATCGAACCAATAACGCACAACTCAATTTGGGATAATTGCGACTCAATAAATAAGCTAGCTGCTAAACTTGGCATTAAGCGCAACCTTGCATCATTAGAAACTGATGATCGCTATGCTGTGTTTGTAGCTCGTTGTTACCTGCTTATGGACAAGAACCCATTACCACGATCAGTATGTGCAATGGGTGATTATGCTAAATGCTATTGGAATAATGGCGGCGATGATGGCGACGACACCAACGATGGTAAAGCGTCACCTGAAAACTATGTTAATGCGTACATTGAATGGCGCGTAAAAGGTTAAGGATCTAGATTATGGACTATGTAGAGTGGTTTTTTATCATTGTAGGTGCGTTAGTTACTTTTGCATCGACAATTGTTGCAGTGTTAGAAAAGTCGGCAAGTGTCACACCAGACACTAAAGACGACGAGCGCGTGGCCACGTATAAAAAGTGGTTAGGCTTTGTTAGTTTTTTCATGGACAAATTTAGTGTGGTAAACATTAAGAAGTCAGAGTAATGAACGAGCTTATTGTTATAGCCATCATTGTTGCCGTTATTGTCATTGCTATATTGGTTTTGGTTTTTAATGCGAAAGCTAGCGGTAAAAATGAAGCCGAGTTAGATGCAAGTAACGGGGTTTTAGATGATGTTAAAAAAGCTAATGAAGTCTCTAAAAAAATTGATAGCCTTAGTGATAGTGATAAGCGTGAGCGGTTGCGCAAGTTCACACAATAGCTACTGCTTAAATGCATTTGTCATTACGCCAACTGAAAGCGATGTAAATGTAATGTCGCCCAAGCTGGTGGACCAAATACTAAAGCATGATGAAATTTACATTTCTATTTGCCAATAAAAAAAGCCCTCAAATTAGAGGGCTTTTTATTACTTGGCTTTACAATCATCATAAATTTTTATACTAAACTCGCTAGGTGTTAACGGGTTTTCTTCAACATAATTACTAAGTGCTTTTTTCAATATCGTCATATTAAAATCACCGTTGTAAGCAAAGTAAGTTCCCCTGACTTCATCTGCGTTACCGGCTATAACCTTTTCCATAACTACTTTAGAGAAGTTGGCTGAAGCCTGACAGAACGTAGGTGGTGCAGGTGGCATTTCAATCATGGTTATCACTCCTATTTATATGGTCTATCATCATCAGTTTTAATATTCTCACGAATTAACCTGGAGTAGTACGCTCGGATTTCTCGTAACTGTTCGCAAGTATACTTCTTTGCTTCGTGTGGGCCTCTCAACCAATCAACTTTATCCTGCCCTATTTTAATGATTAACCGGCGCTCATACTCTTGGGCCACTGTATTAGCTTTGTGAGCATAGCGGCCAGAACCGCCATTACATTTTTTACATTGCTTATAAGCATTAAGCGGCTCAAATTTCAACTCAGGACAAGCGCCACGAGATAGGAAGTGTCCACAATCCCAAGCGCCACCAATGCCACCAGCAATTGATTCAGTGTCACAGCTAATGCATGGTTCGTCTGCATCCCTAATGGTACGGATCCATTTATTAAACACATCTTGCGTAAGCTTTGTTTGATGGCTTTTGTCATTGTCGGTAAATTCACGCTTACGTTTGTTATTGGCCTTAGTCGCGTCGCGTTCCTTCTTTCTAACATTTGCAGCGTCTTTGGCATTTTTCTTTTCACGCTTAACATTGGTTAGCTCAATGGCGCACTTAACGCTGCAAGTTTCTTGCATTTGTCGTTCTGGCTGGAATTTAACGTCACAGTGTTTACATGGTTTCATTCTTATCTTTTTAGTCTTCAACTTCATGACTGAACCTCCAACCTTTGTGGTGTGCTTGCTTTCCATTTTCAACTTTATTCAAAGATCCAGCATTTAAGTTGTTCGATCTGCAAAATTCATTTTTATTTTTGACTAAAACATACTCCCCATCAGGACTTATGAAAACTCTTGACCTCATTGTTGATACGTTTTGACTGTTTTCTTTTTTAGATACAAAGCAGCATTTTTCAGGTGAGTAGACTCTATTCCCTTTTGCTTTTATATCCTTGTCTAAAGAGTGTTTCTCTATAGAAACGTTATCATAAAACCAAGGTGCGAAGTTTTGGAAGTTATGCCATCTAGAGCAGACAGAGCAGTCTTTGTATGTTGGATTCCTTTTGTGAAATACCTTTGAATAGCTTCTTTGGAACATAGATTGCCAGCAAGAGTAAGCGTCTGGATTGTTTTTTTTGTTATATATCCCATCACCAATAAAACCAACTCCTTCAACGCTTGGGCTAAGCTTATCTTTTATCGACCCCTTGGATATTAAGTCTGAATTTGTGTTTACTTCAAACCCGCTAGAAATAAATCTTATATCTATATTTTTATAATTTACGTAATTAATAACTATAAATTCTAAACCAGCGTTTGATTTAAATATGTCGTTTACGCTTATAGGCATACAAACCCCCTAAAAAGAAAACCCCCTGCTAGTTGATGCGGCCTGACACTTAGGCACCTAGCAAGGGGTTTAAAATCGTGTGTCATGGTTTCATGCTTCTGGCATATAGTCTTTTTTGGCATCACTCTCTAAAGACAAAACAAGCATATTCTAAATAAAATAAACGTTCAACTAAATGTTTAGTTTATATATCCAATCTGTAGCCCTTGGTTGTTCCAGTAGTGCTGGATGCTATTGCGATATGCGTTGTGTTCTTTGGTTGTAAAATTTCTTGTGATTTCCATTGCTGAAATAATTTTCAGTTGTTGATCGTCAGTTAAGTTGTCAAATCTCAACTTATCAAGCATCCAAGAAAGCATTGCACCGTTTTCACCAGATAAAGCTATGGCTAAACCATGATCGCGCTTACACCGCGCCTCAGTGGTTTTAATATCCTCTCCGGTGTACTCGCCAATCTGCTTTATCCAAATATGAACTTGAGCATTAGCAGGTAGGGATCTTGCCTCCCACTCTTTGATTGTGATCAGGTATCGCTTGCGAGGCCTAACAAAGCGCTTAATCTCATGCCAGAAAGTTGCAAGCGTTGAGATATTAACCTCAAATTTAAGTTGGTCGCTCAAAGTTTGGTTTCCTTTTTCAATTGGTAAGTGGCCCTTGCCTTGGTGTTAACATAATCCTTATGGTCTTTGTGCCATTTACGATTATATTCAGAAAGCTTTTTCAAATGCTCTTTTCGATAATTTGACTCGTAAACTTTTGCACATTCTACGCATCTAAACTTACCTGCAGTTCTTCGCACGTAACAATTGCAACCTTCGACCTTGCAAACTCTATCGCAAATAAATGTAGTTGCAAAAGGATCTAGCGCTAATGCTGCTCTTGCTTGGTCTTTAATTTTCATATAATGCCTTTATACTTTTTGTTTATTGGCCCCGAAGTTATCGGGGCTAATAATTAATTTCTATTCACAAAATATATGATCACCGATTTTGCAATTCATATCGGCACCGGTATATTCAATGTCATCACCACCGCGATCAGTCATAGCCCAATTAACCATATCGTGAACGTTTTGCCCTGCTTTCACTCTTTGAGGCAAGAAAGACAAATCGTATTGACCGTCAGTTAGCGACTTTTGCCAAATCGTATAACGAGAAACCTTGGCAACTTGAATTTCCCACTCTCTAAGTTGAACTATTTTTTCAGGCGTAGTTGATACGATCTCTCTTATTTCAGACTTACACGACATAATGCAAGGCCAACAACCAACCCTTGCTGCACCGCGCATGTATAGCGGGTTAGGCTTAAACCCCAAATACTTATGCAAAGCAAATACGTCTTGAATTAACCATTTGTGTACTGGCAGGAACGTAAACAAAAAGCCGTCACCTCTAGGATCTTCACTAACCCATTTATAATTTTTGCGTTCTTCAGACTCTTGAGCCCTAACACCTGACCAGTTGATGATCTCGCCGTCAAACTCTGCAAGCAACGGCAGCAATATTTGATTTGTTGCCACATCAATTTTTAAATCTTCAGTACAAAATCTTGATTGTCTTGAAGGCATGGCACCATGAAGCAACATTGAGTTAAGCATTGCATTGTCTGTCATCTGCGTAGCCTCAAGCGCGTCATATATCTGCTTGTCTGTCATTGGCGGGATAACTTGGCCCTTTCTTATTCCTTGGCTTATCGTGTATGGCTTAGACCAGTTTTTAACAATCTTTTCGCGTCGAGCCTGGAATTGAGCTTCAGTAAATTTAGCTTTTAGCTCTGTAACTCGTGGGGCTCCATTTCCGACGTTATTATGTAAATCCCTTACGAATGCTAGCGTTTCTTCGTGTTCGTTGTCTGTGTTGCAGAATATAGCCTCAAAATCGCCTTCTGTGGCAATGTTAGCAATGGCATAAGCACAATCAGAATCCTTACCGCCTGAAACAGAAACGATATGTTTACGCTCAACATCATCACTAGCAAACGTTGATCTGAATGTTGCTAAGGTTTCATCAAGAAGCGTTCTAACGTCTGAAATGTGAAGTGCTGGCGCATTAACATCAAACTTAGGCTTTTCATTTTTAGGTGCTTGATCATCAATCCACAATAGCTGTGTTGGTCTGTTAGCCCCAAGATCCCAATCGTTATGGCCCTTATCCCATACAATCCAGCAATAAAGCACAGCGGAAGAATCGCCATCATCATGACCGCCTTTCAAACACTTAACGCGATTAGAGAACAAATAAACCTTAGTTGGTGGATTATCTTTGTATATTGAATTGTATCGACCAAGAGTTTCAAGCGCATTGATCCTGGCAAATATAGCGACCTTGTTGCTTGCTATCTCAAGGCCATGCTTAATAAAATCACCAAGCAAGGTAAATGGCGGGTTACTGATCACGTTAGGGTACTTGGTTTGATGTTCAAGAAAGTTAATCCCTGTGGTTCCCCAACCCCAATCATAAAGGTCTACTCCTACCGCTTCATGTCCTGTTGCGTGAAGAACTTTTGATATATCGCCTTTGCCACAACCGGCATCACAGAAAACACCTTCAAACTTTTCTCTGCTTAGTAGCGCGTTAGTGGCCCAATGTGGCGTAGTGTATAAATCGCTTTTTAATGCGTTTGTGTTTCTTCTTGAATTTGCAGTTGCCATATCTTTTATTACCTTGTGATTAAATTGTTTAATTTATTTTTTATATTTACGTGCTTCAGTATCAAGAAATATATTTGCTTCTTTCTTGCCTTTACCGCCCTTGTATAGCCTTTCGTACTGTTCGCAAACTTCAAACTTCAAATGTTCTGGTATGAAATTCATTCGAGACATAATGAACTTTGTTTCTTGATTTGCTCGGCTTCGATAAAACCAAATTCGAGGGTAACCATAAAATGGCTCAGGTCCGGTTGTTGTTATTAGCTTTGGCTTTTTTGTTGGCTGCATGTTTTCGATCAACCTCGTCAAGTAAACGTTCTAAGTAACCTTTCTTTTTGATAACGACCTTAGTGTTTTTAACTTCTTGCACTGGTGGTATATCGGCTTGCCTTCCAGCAATAGAAAGCCGTTTCATTCGTTCAATAATATCTTCCTTCATCGGCGGTAACTCTCCCAATTAAACGCTATCCACTCGCCATCATTCATTTTCATTCGGTCCATAACACGTTCACCCAAAGTGTGTTCAAGATCCTGAGAACTTAGATTAGTAAGCATTCCGGTCGGTTTAATTCGGCATACACGCTGATCAACGATTTGATTTATCGCTAAGCGTTCGGCATCGGTGCCACGCTGCAAACCAACTTCATCAAGCACCAGTAAGTCATAGTTAATCATACTCTGTATGAATTGGTCCTCAGTAATGGCGCTATCTTTGTGGTATGTGTTCCTTAGCTTTTGCATCATTTCATTGATTGTGATCACTAAGCATGACTTACCCGATTTTATTAGCGCATTACAAATGGCTGCAGATAAATGATTTTTACCGGTGCCAGGTGTTCCGCTAAATATAAAGCCTTGTCCGTTATTGCTTTCAAATCCTGTTATGTATTCGTAGGCAAATTTCTTGGCAATAACTTTATCAGGTGTATTTGCTTCAAAATTACTGACAGTACAACGCTGGTGAAGCGGATGAATGCCAGAACGCCCAACGGCCTTGTTGGTCATTGCAATTCTTCTGTTTTCACATGCCAAATTGCTTGCCGCTTCACTTTCTAACTTTTGGATGGCTAGCATTTCTTCCTTGCTATACTTGCGGCCCTCATTTGAATAATTGGCTATAGCTTCAATTCGTTGCTTTAGCCCGATGGCTACATCGGTTTCTTTCTGCTGTTTGTTTTTCATCGTGATTTCCATCCTGCTGGTGGGCTAAAATCATCGCCTATTGAGTTAATATTTCTTGCTGGTGGCTTTGGTTTTGCTTCAATAAGAAAGCTCTCTACTTTCCCGCTATCTCTGCAAATAAGCTCTAAATCATTAAATGGCTTGCCTCGATCGTTATGGCCCATTGACCAAGGATCTTTAGAACAATTTAAAATAGCCGTCTTAATATCATCGACTGAGAAATCTTTTAAACGAGCCTTAACCGCTTTAAGCCTTTTGGCTGTGAAAGAAGTCTTTGCCGGATCTTTATTCATAGCGTCACGCCAGTAGTTAAAGATTTCTATATGATCATTGTTAGCCGGCTTTGGCTGCTCAGCATGATCACCTTGCTCGATCACATGATCATTGTCGGCGTCTGCCTTGGCTGACATGTCTTTATATCTCTCTCCTCTGCTCTCCTCTCCCTCTCTCTCTGTACAAGCACTTTGCTCCACAGTATGTAGCATAGCGCTAGCATCATGCTCCACAGTTTGTAGCGGTTGATTTAATTGAAGAAAACCTGAAGCAATAAGCGAGTCTAAATCAACAGGAGAATTAGCTCCTATTTTGCGCCCTATCCATCTAGGATCAGGTTTCATTTTGTTCTCGGTGCGACTTGCTAGCAACCAGATACATAATAGGTGCGCTTTGCTAGCATCAGGCAAGCACTCAAATTCATAGTTTTCAAGTAACTCATTATGAAGCTTGATCCAAGGTGGCGTTCGATCCTTATAGTGCTGAAGTTCATCCCAGTTCGGGACGCTTAGAAATGTAGTCATTAGCTATTTTCTCCAAGCGCAATAAATTGACTGACTGACATATTAAATGCCGCGCTGACGTCCTCAATACTCGACTGCTTCATCTTGCCTGTTCTAAGCCAGTTCGATACCTGCTGGCTAGAAGTGTCGAGCCTTTCAGCTAATTGACTCTTTTTAATACCCTCATGCGCAAGAGCTAAGCGTAAAGACTTTTTTAAATCCATATTATTGACCTCAAAATAAAACATTTCAGGAGTGTATTAGTTACAGTTATAAAAGTATACACAAAAAGTATATATTTTCATTCTGGCCACATAAGTGGTGGCTTAATAATATAGTGCGTATTTATTTTGTATTTCGTCATATTAAACGTTGACTTTAAATATATAACTCTTTAAAGTTCACCACATCGGAAACGTTGAGAGGTTTCTAATAAGCAGAGGCAATCGTTATGACAGAGAAAAAGATCACATTAAATACCAGCCTTGTTGAAAGCATGGCTGAAGCAAAAAAAAGAGTTGAAGCTGCAGAGAAAAGCGTAGAGGACTCACACAAAGAGTTAGATGCAAGTTGTTTAGCAGTAATTGAACTTGAGTATGAAATAAATGCAGATGAAAGCCTTTGCTCTGTACTTATGAGTACAGGAATTGTTGTTAGTGATAACTCAGTTTTATTTATGGATGGTGAAGGCAATATTAAGTCAAAGCCATTTGTCAAAATTCCATATCTTTGGGAGCTTAAATAATGTCTGAGCAATCAATTGAAGCTCGTTTGCAAGAGCCATTCCCTATCGAAGATGTTAAATGGCGTGTTCAGCGCAGTGGTTTATCAAAATCGAGTAGACCTTGGGTGATCGTTCAGCCGTACATAACGGGCCGAGCAATTCAAACCCGCCTTGATGACGTTTTTGGCGTGAGTGGATGGGAAGTTTTTCAGCATGAAACAATGGCCGGTGATGGTTTTGTTTGCACACTCAAAGTATTTTTAGATGGCCGTTGGGTTTCCCGCCAAGACGTAGCGCAAAAAACAGATATCGAAGCGTTAAAAGGTGGTGCTTCTGGCGCGCTTAAACGTGCTGGCGCATTGCTTGGTATTGGTCGATACCTTTACCGCTTAAAGCCTGAGATGGCCACTGTTTACGCTTGTGAGAATCGTTATGATGCAACAAATTACATGACGGTTTACGAAGATAACAAAAACAAGCAGTCATCTAAATTTGCAAACATTGATTGGGTGCCACCAGTTTTACCTGATTGGGCTCGACCCGGTTTAGATTCGAGTCAGTTTGTTGAAGCCATCAAAAGCGCAAAATTAATTATTTCAGTTGAAGCTGCTTATCTTGATGCTATTAGTTGGGCCAATTCATTCAGCCGTAAAGACCTTGTTGAAATGTTTGAGAAAGTTAAATTAGAAACAATTGAAACTTTAGAGAATCAAGCAAAAGACAACGTGGCCACTCGATTTGCTGAAGTTAATGCATGGTTAGTAAAAGAGGTTAAAAACCTTGATTCAATACCAGATCCCGGAGCAGTTCACAAAGTAGCTGATAGGCTTAGAGAGAAATTAACAGTCAAATGCCAAGATCAATTATTTGATAAAGGGGCTTTGTACAAGACTTTAAAACAAGCGGTAATAAATCGCATCAACGCTATAGAGGGCAAGTAACATGGAAAAGACCATTAACGAAGAAGCAGAAGTTAAATTAACGCCGGCTGAAAAAGCGGAAAGTAAATTTCTTCAAAGTACATTCAAAGATCAACTTACTCAGGAAGAACTTAAAAAGCTTCGTGAACGATTCCCGTCTGATGTTGTTTTAGATATGACAGATGAAGCAACATTCAAAGAAGCTCGTAAAACTCGCACAGAGCGTAACAAGCTTGTTGAGGCTATTTCTCGCCGCCGTATCGACTTTACCAATAACTTAAAGCTGTATTCAGATACTTTGGAAGCTGAAGTAACAGAAATATTTGATGTTGTCGTAAAGCCTTTTGAAATTCAGGACCAAAAGAACAAAGACGAAGCCGCTCGAATTAAGCGTGAGCATGAAGAAATGCTTGACGAGCAGCGCCACCAGCTTGATTTAATAAAAAGCTTTATTGATACGGCAAAAGAAACTGATGACACTAATGAAATATCAAGCCTTATAGATACGGTAAGCAATACTTCAGCAGAAGATTTTCACAAAGATATCATTCACGAAGTCATGCAAACGCTTAAATCTGTAAGCAAAGAATTGACTGAAATTCTAATGCAGAAGATTGAAAGCAATAGTTTAAGAGCTGAAGCAGAAGCGGCAGAGAAAGCGAGAATTAAAGCGCTAGAAGAAGCCGCAGAAGCCAAGCGCATAGCTGATGAAGACGCCGCAGAAGCTAAACGCCTTTCTGATGAAGCAGCAGCAGAAGCTAAACGAATTTCTGACGAAGCAGCAGCAGCACAAGAAAAAGCTCGTGTTATTGGTGTTCGCCTAAGCACACTTCAAATGATACCGCTTGATATGATGGGTGAACCCTCACACGTTATAGCTAAAAAGCTTTATGCGCTTAGCAAGTTTAATGTTCCTCAAGATGAATTTGAAGAACGTTATGAAGAAGCATTGCAAGCGAAAGCTGATGTTATTAGCCGTTTAGAAAAAATGCTTGATCAAGCTAATATTCTAGAAAAGTATGCCAGCGATCAGCAAGCTATTGCCGACCATCAAGCAGCAGAAAAGCAAGCGGCACACGAACTTGAAATGCAAAATAACGCTCATGCTGCACATGATGAAACTCACCATGTTCAAGATGAAGCGGTATATCAAGAGCCCGTTCAGCAAGAAAAGAAAGCAGCTGATCCACAAGAAGTGCTTGCATCAATGAAACGCGCCTCTGATCTTGTTGAGCCTGAACCAATTAGTGCATTACTTTCAGATCTAAGAGGTTGGGGCGTTCATTATCAAGTGCAGGAGCAAGCATTTAATGATTTGCTTGCTACACTTTCAAACCACAACGTTAATTATTAATTAATCACAGGCGGTGTAATGCCGCCAAAGGGGAACAATATGTCACACGAAGAATCTCAAGAAATTAAGCCAGTAGTTCAAAAGCTGATTTTTGGCTATGACACAGAAACATGCGGAATCCCAAACTGGAAAATCCCAAGCGATGATCCAAGCCAGCCGCACCTGGTTCAACTTGCCGCACAGCTTGTTAATGCTGAAACACGTGAAGTTGTCGATAGCATGGACGTTATCATTAAGCCTGACGGTTGGGAAATTCCACAAGAAACAATTGATATTCATGGTATCACTATGGAAATGGCTGAAAAGGAAGGCATACCAGAACAAGAAGCGCTTGAAATGTTTTTAGCCATGCGCGGTGACCATGAGCGTGTCGCCTATAACAAAACCTTTGATCAACGGATAGTACGAATTGCATGTAAGCGTTACCTATCTGAAGAAGCTATGGAAAAGTGGGCTGTCAAAGAAGATCACCACTGTTCAATGATGATGGCTAAAAAATCAATGGGTGTTAAAAGCGTCAAGCTTGTAGATGCATATAAGCACTTTAAAGGCGTTGAAATGGAAGGTAACCATAACGCCATGGCTGATACAAAAGCATGTCTTGACGTTTACTTTGGAGTCATTGATAGCCAAGAAGTTTAATCAAACCATTGTTAATTGAGGTTTAGTGATGGACAAAATACAAGAGTTAATAGCTCTATTAGTTAAAACTAGAAACCAGCTAGTATCTGTAGAGGCGATTATTTCTGCCGCAGAACGTGTAATTGGTGATGGCATTAAAGTAACGTGTGGTAGTGGCACGATTATATTTAGCCATTCAGACAATGGTGCAATGTTGTTAATCCATAACGAAAAACGCAGACTCATTAGTGAGATTCAACCACTCGAAAAAAGAATAGCCATACTTGAGGAACTGGCTACTGAAACACTTAAAAACCTTTAATTAATTAAACCATAATGCAGGAGTTATAAAATGTCAGAATCTATCGGAACAAACGTACAAGATTTTTTAGGCGCATTGGGGGCTGGCGTTCTTGAAAAGAAACTAGCATTACTTTTAAGTCAAGCGGCACATGGCACAGTGCTTCATGGTCGTGGAAGCAAAACCGGTAAAGTGACTATTGAATTTACTTTGAAACAAGTTGGTGAAAACAGCCAGGTTATTGTTAGCCACAAGCTTAGTCACAAAACGCCAACGGCTCGTGGTAATAAAACTGAAGAAGATGTATCAGAAACACCAATGTATGTTGGCAAAAATGGTGTTATGACTGAAACGGCCCCGCGTGAAGAATTTGACGGCCAATTCTCTTTGGTCCGTTCATCTAACTAGCCAAGTAATACGGCAAGCCTATCGCCAGAAGATAGGCACCAATTTAATATAATAAGTGAGATATTCCATGATAGAAAAAAGCGCGTTAGAAATGTTACAAGCAAATGCAAATACTGAGCTTGTTATTAAGCACTCATTGACAGCAACATCAAAAATCCCTCATGTATTGATCCCTGAAGGTTATCAACTTTCGTCACTTGAAGCGGCTATGCCATTTCGCCAGCATTACCGTTGCAACTTTGAAACAAGTAGCGTTATTGATTACATTAATTATGTTGAGTTGTTTAATAACGATGGCGCTACATGTTTTGTTAGTGATACAGAAATGGATGCAAAAACAGTTATTGATCTTGGTGATGTTGAGCATCCATTACACCAAAAGCACACTGCTTTATTGTCGTTAAATAAAACAGCTGCTTTTATTTCAATGCTTCGAGTGGATGGCGCTCAGATGAAGCAAAAAGACTTGTCCGATTGGCTGGAAGATTGGAAGGACTTTATTACTGTTCAAGGTATTGACGGTAACCCATTAACGGCTATGGCAGCAGCAGCAGCAGTGCGCAAAATCACTATTGAAGCAACTAAGAAAATGGAAAGTGAAGTTGGTGATTTTTCAGCTCACATGAGCGACTTAGAAAAAATCGAAGCAACTAGGTCAATGGTTATGCCAGCTTTAGTTTTATTTCAATGCAAGCCGTATAACGATTTAGAGGAGCGAGTCTTCACAATGCGAGTAGGTATCTTAACTGGTGGCGACAAGCCAGTGTTGGTCATGCGTGTGCTTCAGCTTGAAGCCATTAAAGAAGAAATGACTCAAGAGTTTAAAGACTTGATCATTGATTCACTTAATGAAAGAGGTTGTGTGACTAAAACGTTTATTGGCAGCATTTAACATCAAGGTTAAAAGCCTCTTTCATTAGGGGCTTTTAATGCTATTATAGCGTTAAGTTAAACATTTGATTAAAGGGGGCCGCTTTGAAGCCGCAAAAACTAAGTGAGTATATAGAGTCGGTTGGCATGTTCAACGCAACCGTAAATTTAAAAAAGCCTGATCCTACTTTGCGTGGTCGTGTGAGAAGCGGTTCTAATTGGTGGGTTATTGCAGTAGGCAAACCAAAGGTTTTGAAGTGCGCTTTAATTGATGAAGACTAAAACGCGATAAGTAAAAAAAGACACTTCAATTGAGGTGTTTTTTTATGCCCAAATATAGTTCGATGTGACGTTTAATTAAACTTGACATTAAATCAAATAATAGTAGTATTGCTTTTACTTAGGGCGTAGCTATACAGCTGGTAATTATGAACAATCAATTAGATAAGAAAATATTAGAGCTTGGCAAGGCTTGGGGTTCGGCAGGGGCTAAACGTGCATACTTCAACGATTTAGAGTCAATATACGGGCTTGAGTTTAAAGCCGCTGAATCTGGCCGAGTAATATCAGTATTGCTAGATGGTGAAGAAATCCCCTTAGCCAAAGGCTTATTACTAAGAGCTAAGTTCGCAATGGCGCGAGTTTGGTTTAACTTTGAAAAATCAACATTTCATTATGAGAACCTAGATCCTGTTCTGGCTAATCATATCCTCGACACAATCAGAAAGCAGATATCGGAGGCCAACTAATCATGGCTAAAGTAAGTGAATCAAAAACTCTTTTTATTGAAGATGCTAGCAGTCTTTTGGATGCTGCAACGTCAGCGCTAAAGCACTCTTGGAATGATGAAACTCAAGCGAGAGTTGAATGCAGCATCACTCGAGTAGGCGTTTATAAGTTTGAGGCTGATCTTGAGTTTTCAAGCGAGTCTAGTGATATGGATATTATTATTTGCTGCATCATGCAGACTGTATCGCCTAGCTCATACTTGGCCTTTGTTCATACAGAAACAAGGAGCGCTAACCGTGGCTAAAATAAAGAAAAAACGCACAAAGAAACATTGCGAACTTAAACGCGCTTCTAATACTGCAATTTACGGGACTATGGATCTATTGTTAGTTTTCATTGGCGGCGTAAAAGAAACCCACGCTTTAGATAAGAAAACTGGCTTACCTGTACCAATAGGGCCAACAATTGTAAAAGCGCTTCACTCAATAGCCTTTAAGTGGCATGTGTACTTGGCTGTACTATGTCGATCGCAAGATGGCAAAGAGTATATTCAATCTGAGGAAATGAACTTCGTGCATCCTTATCGCCGTGAATTGCTTAGCGACAAGCTGAATGAGCAGCACGACAAATTAATCAGAACATGCAACCCACACCAGATATTAAATATCGGTTGGGTAGCTTCAACCGTTCCTTATGAGTTTGATGATTCATTCTGTTATGAGCTATTTGATAAGCAAGGTGGTTGGGGTTATTTAGCAGAGTGGGAAAAAGACAAGATCATTGCCGCTACACCTCTAAGCCCAATTTGTTTTAAATGCAAAAAGTTTATAACTAAAACTGAGTATCAAGAGCATTGTGCGCTTGGTCGTCCGTGTAAGAAATGCAGGGAGAAGAAATAGTGAATCAGTCTATTTATTTGAAACCTGGTGAAATATCAGTTGATAATTTTGCTGGTGGCGGTGGCGCAAGTGAGGGTATGAGTTTAGGGCTAGGCACTCATGTAGATATTGCTATCAATCATGATCCTGCGGCAATCGACATGCACAAGATGAATCACCCTGAGACAGAGCATTATTGCGAATCAGTATGGGACGTTGATCCTATAGCTGCGTGTCGTGGTCGTCCAGTTGGCATCGCTTGGTTTAGTCCTGATTGCAAACATTTTTCAAAAGCTAAAGGCAGTGCGCCAGTTGATCGAAGTATTCGCGGCCTTGCTTGGGTAGCTATTAAGTGGGCAATGTTAGTGCCGGTTAGAATGCTAAATCTAGAAAACGTTGAAGAATTTAAAACGTGGGGCCCACTAGTTAAAGATTCTGATGGTAATTTTAAGCCAGATAAAAAACTAAGCGGCGAAACATTCGATGCATTTATTAGCGCTCTAACAACGGGAATATCACCTAATCACTCCTCATGGCGTGAAATGTGTTTAGCACTTAACATTCAATACGACATTAGCGCAAAGCTAAAGCTATTTAAGGGGCTTGGTTATGATGTTGAGCATAACGTACTTTCAGCGTGTGATTATGGCGTACCGACAATAAGAAAGCGCTTCTTTCTTGTTGCTAGAAATGACAACGAAGCTATTAGATGGCCTAAGCAAACACATGGAAACCCAAAAACAAAAGCTGTGCAGTCTGGTGAGCTGCTTCCTTGGATACCGGCTGCAAACATTATTGATTGGTCAATACCGGTAAAATCAATTTTTGGACGCAAAAAACCATTAGCAGAAAAGACGATGGCAAGAATAGCCAAGGGTATTGAGAAGTTTGTCATTAACGCTGAAAATCCTTTTATCGTGCCGGATCATGCATCAATGCCATTTATTACAGAACATGCAAACGGTTCAAGCCAGCGCAACATGCGACTTGACGAACCATTAAGAACGGTTTGTGCTTCAGTTAAAGGGGGCCATTTTGCCTTGGTATCGGCTCATATTGCTAAGCATTATTCAGGCGTTACCGGGTCTGACATTCAAGATCCTTTGCACACAGTAACTACCACTGATCATAATTCACTTGTAACTAGCAGTATGATTAAGTTTAGGGGGACAAATATTGGTCATGGAGTCGATGAACCGCTTCACACTATTTCTGCTGGTGGAAATCACTTAGGAGAACTTAGGGCTTTCTTGGTTGAGTATTATGGCAATGGTGTAGCGCTTAGTTGTGAAAACCCATTGCACACCGTTACAACGCGAGAAAGATTTGCATTAGTAACAATACAAGGAACCCAATACCAGATAGTTGATATCGGCATGAGAATGCTAGCACCACATGAACTATTTGCAGCACACAACTTTAGACCTGACTATATAATCTCACATGATAGCAATGGCAAGAAGTTGTCAAAAGAAAGTCAGGTAGCTAGAGTTGGTAATTCAGTGCCGCCAACGATGGCGCAAGCTATTGTTGAGGCCAACACCGGAAACCCATCAAGAATTTGCATTGCAGCATAAGGGACATTTATGAAATACATAACTAACGTAATAATGCCTAACAATGATTTACAACACGTTATTGAAGTTAACAAGGCCAATGTGTTTATTATTGAAAAGGCTGATCCAGAACAATACGGCAATAAAAAAGGTGAGTATGCTTTTTTTGCTAATGGTGTAAAGGTTTCTAGTGACTTATCCATTTGCCACAATACAAGTGACTTTATACATTTAGCTCAAATTGTCTTGTCAGTTGAGCTAGTGAGATTTGTCATTGAAAGCACATCACCAAAGGAGTAATAGCCATGGCAAAGATGCCAGTTGAATTTGCTAGAAGTCGATTTCAGATTAAACTCTATGACGATTCAGTAATACCTTCACAAGCAAAGGCGTCCGAAAGCAAGAAAGGTAAAGCGCTAAGAGAAATCGAACGGCGCAATGAAATTAGGGATCTTGAGAAGCAGTTTGAACTTTAAACACTACGGGCTACGGCCCGTTTTTAATATCTAAAAATCGTTTAATTAAAAGTTTGACTAAACGATTATAAATGTAATATAGTTATCATATCGGCAGGGCGTTAGCCTCTCTCTAAACTGGATTTAACAATGAAAATTGAAGCCATAAACAAAAAACATCAAACAAACGTCAATAGCTTTGTAAGCTGGAACGCTAAGTATGATGCTATCGTTTCTGCTACTGATGATAACGGCGGTTCAAAACAGGAAGCAGCTCATAACAAAGCGGCTGACTATTGGCATGAGCTACCTAAGCGTGAGCAGTCAAACATTGTTAAATCTAACCCAATGGTTAAGGGGTGCTACTAATGAACAAGTATCTATTTCAAGCGCTAACTATCGAAGAAAAGCAAATAGGCGCTAGCGGTTATGAAGTTGAGATTTTCAGCGAAGATCTTAATGATGCTACTGAAAATGCTATTCGTTTTTTCAATGATGAATCTCGTGTTGTTTCACTAGTCAATAGTGCCAAGGTTTACATTGATGCATCAACCGATCCTTATGACGAAAGCGGCTCTGTTTACTGGTCAGTTTGTACCAATGCTGGCGAGGTTGCTAGCGGCGTTGAGTTTACAGAAGAAGAAGCTTTAGCAGCGGCAAATCAATATATTTACAACGAAGTTCAACTTTAAGGCAATACCATGACAACTTCATTAGATTTTGCAAAGCTTTATAAAACAGAAGCAATAGGCCAGATACTAGTTGTTATTAAGCAAGTAAACGGCAATCCAGCGATCACTATCAAGTTTAGTAGTCGCGTGTTTGGCCGAGGTGAACGCCGTTTAATTTTCCTCGGCGATCAAGGTAATGCCGCAGCCAATGAGTATTTTAAAAAAATGACTGAGGCATCAGCTATTAATCAAGTGTTATTAGCATTCAAATCAAAAATATTAGAGGTGAATATCAAGTGAAAAAAAGCCTTGTATCAAGAGCTGTTGACGATGCTATTGCAGATGGTCAATACCAGCAGCAAGCGCAGATAGAATCAAAAAAATGGAATAAGCCAGCAGTTAAGCAAGGCATATTCAAAAAGCTAATTAGTAAGTTTACCGGAGTAAAAAGCAATGCCAAATAAAAACCAAGAAGTGACTAATTATTTTGTATCGCATATTAGCGAACTACATCGCCAGCATGCTTCACAGATAAGCGCGTTTAATAACGCAGCCAAAAACCAAGATGAAGCTATCAAGTCAATGAAGCGTTCTTCACTTGATCAAACTCAAACTATTTTAGAGTTACGCAATACCATTGTTGAAATGGACAAAGAGCTTAATGCTTTAAAAGCTGGTGGCAATGCTGAAATATCTAAAGCTAGTGCAGCAAGCACTGAAGATCAGCAAGGCGATAAAGAGCCATGTGATTGCCCTATTTGCCAGATCGAGGAAGATTTGCCTCAAGAAGTTAAGGCAATTATACAGGCGATTGAAGAAAGCGGCTTAATCAATGCCCTAGATGCTGTCATGGTCAAAGTTAGCAGACCAAAAAAAGAAGATTGATTTTTAACAAGGCCCACCTAACCAGTGGGCCTAATCAGTGGGGTATAAAATGGATTTTCATCTTAATGGGTTTAAAGTTGTTGCATCAGAATATATGCAAGACTTTACACTTGAGCCAAACAGAAAGCTTAATTTCAAGCGTTGGATGGTCGGCAAGGCCTATGGGTTAAGAGTTCAAAAAAAGTGGAATAAGCGCTATGGGGTTTCATCTAATCGATTATTTATCACCAATGGAAAAACCATTTTTACTAGCCCTGCAAACGCTCAGCACCTTAAATATATAATGAGAGAACAACACCATGAAATGCAAAAATCAAAGTGCATCACCTAAGTTTTCGCCAGTAATGATATGCCATACTAGTGGCCCTGTATCTTACTTTGAATATTATCGCGGCAACGTAAAGCATAAGCTTTGTGGCAATAAGCTAATCATGTTGAATGCTGAAGGAACCCGTTCAATTTTCTGTGACGTAGACAAGTAAGGGAAAAGCATGAGAGTTAGACTAACCGATGTTGAAGCTATTAACCAAGCTGTTAAGCATTTTACTGAAAATGGAAAGCTTGATATTAATCGAGTTTTATGTGAAAGGCGTTGGATTGAAGTTTTTATGCCTAGCAGTCTTGTTGATGCGCCAGTTCGCCGACCTGAACATAGTGAATTTGATGCAGTAAAACAAATTGAAAACGCAATGATCACACTAGATAGTTATGGCAATGTCGTTGTTGATTTTCCTGAAAGCAGTTTTAAAAAGGAATAGGCCATGCAGACTGAATTAGAAAACGTTAGAGCCAGAATGAAGGATTTGATCATTGGAACTTGCAATACCATTGGCTGCGAAAAATGCCCTAACAAGTGGGATAAAGCGAAAAGGGCCGTATTCATTCAGCAATGACAAACATAGGCAAAAGCCTGATGCACTTAAAGCAAGGTGGTGAGTAATGTTAATTACACTTATAGCGGTACTTTTTCATATCGTTAATAACAGTACCAACCCAATGAAGCCTAAAATTAACATGAACATTCTAGGGGTAACAATCTGTTTAGATGCCTCTCTGGCACTGGCATTAGTAGTTTTCACCTAAATAACGCGTCTTACATTGCACGAATCAAAACTAGCAAGACCATTAACCACAAGTAATCAACATAGGCGGCAATTAAAATGAGTAAAGGGAACAACAAGCGCGTAAAGCAAATGATATTCGATGTGGCTATGCAGGGCCGTAAGCTATTTTGGCTTGGTGAAGAATCAGAAGTGTTTCTAGCCAATAGCGCCAAAGAAGTACAGGCAGAGTATTACGATGACTCTATGACTGAAGAAGATATGGAATGTGAGCAAGCACCAACAAACTGGCGCGAACTCTGGAAGATATTGCGAAGTGAAGAGTCAATAGGAGGTGCAAAGCTATTTAAGGGCAGCAGATACCATTACCAAGTGCCAATGATTAGTTTTGTAAGGCCATTTGATGAATTTAATCCTGCGCCTTGCATGACTACTGATTACAACTAACCAACGGAGCATAACCATGAAAAAAACAATGTTAGTATCACTCGCTATGGCAGCAATGGCCAGTATCAATTCAACTTCACTCTTTGGTAAGTCAAAGCAAGCCTATGCCAATGAGTACATGACAGCGCACCGAACCACTCGATGCAAAAATAAAGGCCCAAATGCTACAAAGGGAAAACGCCAGGTATCGATTAAACAGCGTTCCAACAAGCGGAAGTAAGCCAATGACACAAACGGAATGGCTTACATCAGGATTAATAACCTTCAGTTTATTCTTTGGTGTACCAATGCTTGTTATCTTAGTCGGAGATATTAAAAGCCGGCTAAGGCCAAAAGCTAAGCCTAGGCCAACACGCATTGACGGGGATATCATTCACTTTTATTACATTAAAGATGGTGAATTATACCGCGGAGAAAGGGTATACCAATCACAGAAGCATTAAACAACAAAAGCCCACTATCAACGTGGGCTTTTTAATTTATAGTGCACAATAAATAAACTATAATAATTACCTTATTACTTATTAAAAAGGCGTAGAAATGAAATTAACACAAGAAGAAGTCATAGCAAGTGGAAAATATATGGCTGTAGTTCGCGCTGCGGTCGGTGGGCAGGTTAAGCTACAAATCAGTGTAGATAGTAAACCTGCAATAGATATCACTGGTGCAACATGGACAGAAAGCGCTACAGCGATTATAGAGCTGCCAGCATGTAAGCTGATACCTGTTATCACTGGCGATGCTGATGTATCGATATCGCCAGTAGATAACGACTAGTAACAACCAAGCAATAAAAAGGCCCACGATAATGTGGGCTTTTTAATATTTAATGCTAAAATACGATTGTGCCTACCTTTAGCGGGGGAAAGGCTGGAACGTGAACCAGCTTGGCACAGCCACTTCATTCACGATAACCCAATCACGAGGTTACTATGGCAAAGCCAAAGATCCCCCAAGATATTCAAATCGGTTCAATCCACAAATCCACTAGCTCAGGACTATTCAAAGTTATTGAGTATAAAAACTCAAGGAACATCACCGTTGAGTTTGCCAACACTGGATACGTAAGCGATAAAGCCACAGCTGCTAGTGTTAGGTCTGGATTAATTAGAGATAAGCTATCCCCATCATTGTTTAACATCGGCTTTATTGGAGTCGGTGGTTACGAAGCAAGTGAAGACAGAAAGGACACTAAAGCGTACAAGGTTTGGAGTGGAATGTTCAAAAGGTGTTATTCCGAATCATCATTAAGAAGAAGCCCTTCATACAAAGGCTGCTCAGTGTGCATTGAGTGGCATAACTTCCAAAACTTCGCTAAGTGGTTCGATGAAAACTATATTGAAGGCTACCAGTTAGATAAAGACATAAAGATTGAAGGGAATAAGGTTTACAGCCCTGAAGCTTGCTCGTTTGTGTCGCTTAAAGACAACTCAATCAAAGCTAACGCCAAGTCGTATAGCATTACATCGCCTAACAAAGTTATTGTCACAATCTACAACCTGTCAGAGTTCTGCGAAATAAACAATTTAGATAGGCGCTCAATGACAAAGGTTATCAGTGGGGAAAGACGCGAATATAAAGGATGGTCAATCACATAAGCGACTTTATTACTATGGCCTATAAATAATGCTGCTGTAGATTAATCATGGTCATCTAACTATAATCGATCACATAGCATAAGAGGTGATCATGACTAAGAACGCAACACCAAGAGGCAAGGACGTTTGGATTGTCATCTGTGAAGAGTACCTTGTACTGAAAGAAACTAAAAAAGACTTAACTATCAAAGGTTTCTGTAATATGCGTGATAGCGTGAATTACAACACCGCTAGAGTGAGAATGCCTAAGATACTAAAAGAGATTAATGATCGATCAAAGCAGGATCAAAGGAAAATCCTACCAGATGGGACCAAGGCTAGAGAGCACAGTGGTAAAACACATAGCGAATACTTGGCCAGACCTGAAGCATCGAAAACAAAAGGTCACTCAATTTATAGTAAATACTTTGATCCTGAACTTCTCGACTTAGCAGCTCAAGGAACGTTAGACGATGACCTCCTTCTTTACAGGTCGAAAGCGTTAGAAGCCCTTGATTATATGGTCAAGCTTAGAGATGAAATAGACAATGCGGCGGCAGCTTCAGCGAAAGAACCGAACAACGAAACCTTAGAGAAGAAGGTGAAAGGCCTTGAAGCTAGGCTTGCTAACTCTGATAAAGCCTTATCCTGGTGCATTACTCGCATAGAAAATATTGCCATGACGATTAAGAAAATAGAGCTTACATCGGTGATGATCGTCAAAGAACGTGCGAATGTAGTTAAAACCAAGGCGATGACGAAAGCTACGTTGCACCAATCCAATAAGTACAAGGCAGATACTAAGCTTGCGAAAGCTAAAGCGTATGAATTAGAGCATGGAAGCAAGGGCGAAGAAATTGACGAGATAGTCAAAGAGATACAAAAACGCAGAGATTTACTACCATCAATGACCAAGAGAGAGGATCAATAACCATGTCACAACTAGCATACGCAGTGTTCTATCAAGCTTACCGCAATGGTTCGTCACATAACTACCAGATTATGTTCCAAGCCGATGAATATATTTCTACTGGTGAGCAAATGCAGTCATTAACAGAGCAGGTAGCTCGGGCGGCGGTTTCAAATGGCCAAGCAAATGGCGTAAGCGATGTTTCAATCACTGGAATATCATTACTAAACAATGCTGTAGCATACAGCAAGCAAGATGCTAGAGCGATGCTAGCAGACAGCAAGCAAGATGATAGCTCAAGAATTAAAGCGCATATTGATAAGATTGAAGCAGAAAATACTAGGCTATATGAGAAGAACATTGATCTTACCAGTGCATTTGTTGATGCATACAATATAGCCAAGTCGAAAGGCGGCAAAAAGTTTGATAGCCTTCAAAACGAATTTGGTCGCTTGTATGATGAATTGCAAGAATAAGCACAAATAACGACTAGATTAGGGTATTAACCCCCTATTTTTGCGCACTACATTGAATACTTAATCACTTTCACTATCTAGGACACACACAAATGACACAGAACAACGACAAAAGTAAGTATGAACCAGTCATCGCAATGAGAAGTAGTGGCGTTGGACTTCCTGAGTTTAACAAGGCAAAGGATGAAGTTGTTATTGTCACCTCACCAACAGGCGGCAATAGCTCTATTGTTCTTAAAGATTTACTAGGTAAGCTGCAGTCAAGCCCATTACCAGTATTTGACGCTAAGCCTAACGAAGCCACCAACCTTATCAATATGCTTACTGGCTATGAGCAAGAAGAAGTTAAACCGGCTAGTATCGAATCATCGATACCATGTGGTTACAAAGAACCAATTAGCGAAGGCAAGACGCTTACTTGTGGCAATACCTATCGAGGCGAAACCTTCTATTGCCGTGATTGCATGAAAGCAATGATGACCAATGCTCACGAGGTTGCCAATTCAATGGCAGAGGTTATGCTGGTGGCATTCAATGATCACGCCATCACAGGCAGCGTATCTCAAAGCACTATTGATGCTATGGGTAATGTACTTGCTGCCATCGGTTGCGTTAACGTAGAAGATAGTGATCCAGTAGTTCAACAATAAACTTTGATAGCCTAGTTAACTCTAGGCTTTTTATATTTTGGAATAGATATGGCCAAGTTAACAGTCGTTCAAACGAAGCAATTTAAGCGCGAAGGGAAAGTGTTGCTTATGTCCTCAGTGGCATATGTCGCTGTCTTAGTTCCTCTTGCATTTGCATTTAGCTTAAATGAAGTAGCCAAATGGAGTGCGCCTATATACTTTGCTTGCATGTATTTAATTGACCGGAATATCAAATGAAAGATTGGCTTACCGAAGAACAGATAGCAACCATGAGCAAGTCTGATATGAAGGCATATATCAAGGCTAGGCTAAGTGACCAATGGTGGCGACTGAACAATCTTTACTACATCACAGACAAGAGCGGTAGAAAGGTTTTGTTCCGTATGAATGCCGCACAACGCTTCCTGTTTAGTCACTTATGGTTTTTTAATATCATACTGAAGGCTAGGCAGCTCGGGTTCTCAACTGCAATACAGATATTTATCCTAGATTCAGCTTTATTCAATGCCGACCTTGAGTGTGGTGTTATTGCACAGGGCCGAGATCAAGCGCGAAAGATATTCAGGACTAAGATACTTTACCCCTATAAGAACCTGCCTGATTGGTTAAAGCGAACAATACCATCAGTAAGGCTCAACAGTGATGAAATAGAGTTCGACAACGGTTCAACCATTACCGTATCAACATCATTCCGCTCAGGTACGCTAAACATTCTTCACGTATCCGAGTTCGCTAAGATATGTGCTGAACGTGAAGATAAAGCTGAAGAGGTAATGAGCGGTACATTAAACGCAGTGCATCCAGGTAACATTGCATTCATAGAATCAACCGCAGAAGGTGCTGCAGGTCATTACTTTGATTTGTGCCAAGAGGCTAAAGAACTATTAGATGCTGGCATTCCGCTAACAGATATCGACTTTAAGTTTTTCTTCTTCCCTTGGTGGGATGAACCAACATACACAATGCCGGTACCAGAACGCGGGTTGCTGCTTACAAAGGTGCAGTACAAATACTTTACTTCACTTGAGAAGGCGCTAGGCAAAAAGATACCAGACGAGCGCAAGGCTTGGTATATAGCCAAAGAGCGTCAACAAAAAACCAAGATGAAGCAGGAATTTCCGTCAACCCCTGAAGAAGCCTTCTTAACATCAGGCCGCAAGGTGTTTGAGAACGATGATCTTATGGTGGCCAAGGGCGGCGTTAAGCGTCCATTACTTATTTACGATATCAATGTGACTTCAGGAGTTAGAAAGATAGCCAATCGCAAAGTTGATATGACTCAAGTGCAGAGAAGCTATACAGATAAGACCTCTAAGGCTACAACTGGTTATCTGCTAGTATGGGAAGTGCCACAAAAAGACGAGCAATATGTGATCGGTGCCGATGTTGCCGAAGGTTTAGAGCATGGCGATAACTCAAGCTTTGATATACTTCATAAAGATACTGGTATTCAAGTCGCGCATTGGTTTGGGAAAATACCGCCTAAAAAGTTTGCAGATTTAATTAAACACGTTGGCGAGTGGTACAATTATTCTTATGTTGGTGTAGAGCGCAACAATCATGGCCACGCTGTACTTGATAGGCTAAGAGCTGTTTACCCAATGAAACATATCTACTTTGAAGAATACATGGACCGTGAAGATGATGATGAAGAAACCAAGCGCATTGGTTGGCAAACATCAGCAGTAAGTAAGGAAATTCTTATTAGTGATATGGAAGATTTATTAGAGAATGAAAAAAGCGGTATTCGTTGGACCGGTACAGTAAGTGAGTTTTATACTTATGTGCGTGACGAGCGAGGTAGGGCTAATGCTATGTCAGGTTCTAAAGACGATCAGGTTATGAGCTATATGATTGCTCAACAAATGAGATCCAAGGCTCCGAAGCGCATTAAGCGAAGTGACGAGACAACCACTAAACAAACAAACTGGATGGCGCGATGAAAACATTTACGACAAAAGAGCTTGGTGATTTGATGGGTGACGTTAATGTCCAGCCAGATTGGAGAACGCCAGCCAGAAAGTGCTGCGCTTACTATGATGGTGAACAGTTACCAAGCGAAGTTAAGAAAATGCTTGAAGATGCCGGAATGCCATTACTTGTTTATAACCTGATTAAGCCTACTGTAAACGGTGTTTTAGGTATGGAAGCTCGCACCCGTACCGATATGATTATTTCATCCGACACACCAAGCGATGATTTTGAAGATCTAGTAGAAGCCGTTAATGAAAAGTACAAAGACACTAGACGCTTATGCGATGCTGATATGGCTGAGTCCGATGCTTATGCCGGAATGATTAAAGCCGGCTTGGGTTGGGTCGAGGTATATCGAAACCCATACCCGATGCAAACACCTTACAAAATCCTCTTTGTTCATCGTGACGAAGTTTTTTGGGATTGGAACACTAAGCAACGTGATATGAGCGATTGCCGCTGGATAAAGCGCGATCGATGGCTTGATCTTGATGAAGCATTATCAATGATGCCTGACAAGAAAGAATTGATTAACCGAGCAGTAAATAACGATTGGGAAAAATTCATTGGTGAAACTAGCTTCACTACTGCAGAAGGTAACGAAGTCGATTACCAAGCAGCATGGGCAGAGTACCAAACGTTTAGCCGTTCTCAAACTGAGTGGTTTCAAGAGAAGCGCAGACGTATCCTATTGCAGATTGTTTACTACGCTGTGATAGAACGAAAGATGATGATGTTTTTACAGAATGGCCGTGTTGAAGAATATGACACAAATAACCTGGTACATAATGCTTTGGTTGCCTCGGGCAAAGCTGAGCTCAAAAACTCACCTGTCCGTTATATTCGTGAGGCATGGTTTGTTGGCCCTATTAAGTGCCGTGATAAAATTTGCGATGCACCACAAGGCAACTATCCTTTAGTGCCATTCTGGGGTTATCGAAAAGACTCGAACAATATGCCTATGGGTATGATCACCGACATGATCACACCACAAGACGCAGTTAATTTCCGTTATATCAAGCTTACTGCACAGCTAAACAACAAATCAGTGGTAATGGATGATGATGCAACCGATATGAGCGTTGCTGACGTTAAGACTGAGATTAATAAGGTTGATGGCATTATAAAGCTCAACCCTGATCGCAGAAATAGAGCTTCAATTTCTGAAGTGTTTCAAGTCGGTAGTGATGTTGGTATTGCGCCACAGCAGTTCACACTAGCCAAAGACTCACAAGAAATGATTCAGCAGTGTGCTGGTATCTACAATGCAATGCTCGGTGAAGGAACGACAGGTCAATCAGGCGTTGCTATTGCTTCATTGGTTGAGCAGGGCAGCACAGGTCTATCTGAAATTAATGATAACCATCGTTATGCAAGACTGCAGGTTAACCGATTACTGATGCTTTTCATGTTTGAAGATATGAGCAAGCAGCGAGATATTGCGGTAACCGTATTCAAAGACCAGCCTGATCGCCGCAAGACAGTCATTATCAACCAAAGCGATGCAGGTTCAGATAAGCTAAACAACAATATCTCACGTTTAAGAGCTAATGTTGCCTTGGCACCAATACAGCAGACTGCAACGTTTAAAGCTCAAATGGCACAACAGTTAACACAAATTATCGGTACATTGCCGCCTGAAGTTCAGTTAGCTACACTTGATATGGTCCTAAGCTTGATGGATATTCCAAACAAGCAAGAGTTCTTGGGCCGTGTACGCTCTGCCATCGGAGTTAAGAAAGACTTTGATAAGATGACACCTGAAGAACAGCAACAAGCGCAGCAGCAAGCACAAGCTGAAGCTGAGCAACAAAAACTGATGATGCGTAAGATGGCCGCTGAAGTATTCAAAGAAGAAGCTGACGCAGCAAGCAAACAAGCTGATGCAGACTTGAAAGCTAAGAAGCTTCAGGCCGAAGATGCCGACATAGGCAAGACTAAAGCCGAAACAGCTAAGATAGTTACAGAGCTTGAAACTCAATCTAATCAACAGCTTATAGATAGTATGGGCGTTATTGCTAAGATGAATCAAGCGCTTGCACAGGTTCAGATTTAAAGCATTGATTAAATAGTCTATTATATAAACATTAACAAAGAGGGCTTAACTATGTCAGATAGCGCAATGGAAAAAGAGATTATCGATAAAGGACTTACTTACCCACGGGTAACTAAAGATTATATTGAGGGGCTATTAGCCAGTGTAGAATTTGATTGCCATGTTGTTACAGGTACAACAACAACGGTAGTTACTTCATACTTACCAATGGGCCATATCAAATTTACTTTATCGACTGAGATAATGGCATGTGTTGATCCTCGCAACTTCAATAAAGAATTAGGCGAGAAGTACGGCATTGAAAAGGCCAAGGCTTCAGCTAAGAACAAGCTTTGGGAATTAGAAGGTTATAGGCTTGCGCATAGCATTATTAATGATGTGAGCAATTCTATTGAGCTAAGCTACCTTGATCGTATGCAGATAGAGTCAAAAGAGCTTGACCAAAAGGTTGTTGCCCTAGACAAGTTTATTAAAGATAACCCTATCTTTGGCACTCTTGAATGGGCCGAGCAATCAAGCATGAAGTATCAACTAGCCGCAATGGTTAATTATGCGTTCAGACTAGACGAACGTATTGACCTATTAACTAGCTCAAGACCATAGAGTTGATAGTTTAGTTGGTTTATGAGTGGTATAGCAGTAAACTAGATAGGTCCACCAGCATTAGCTGGTGGAATCGTGCATAGAACAAAGGGCATTCCCTTTATTGTGTGCATGGCGCATACAGTTCGCAGTCATAGCGATAGAATGACAATTTGGAGATTTACGTAAATGGCTATAGATGATGAAAAGTTCAAGAAAGCAATGCTCGAAGGTGATTGGAGTTTATTAGACGAAATGGAAATGTCTGATGACGAAGAAGCTGACGAGACTGAAGCCGAAAATGACGAAGCCGAAGATGATTCAACTAAAGACCATGATGATGATAGTGCCAATGAAGGCGAAGGTGATAAGCCTGATAGCAAAGATGCTGTATCAGAAGATGGTAAGAAGAAGGACATTACGGCTGGGGATACGTCTGCCCCTGCTGATATTGCTGAAGGAATTGAGAGTAAAATAACCTTTGATGATAACGGTAATGCTATTGTTCCAAAGGAACTACTGGCAATTATCGCTAAGAATGGAAAGCATGAAATACCTTATGGTGTTCTTGAATCCACTCGAGCAAAGGCTAAAGAAGCTAGTTCGGCACTGGAGCAAGAAAGACTTCTACGTCAAGAAGCTGAAGGCAAGCTGACGAAGAATGACCGCCAAGCAGCTCTATTAAAGAAGCAGCTAGAAAGTGCGGGTATTGATCCTGAACAATTACCTGAAGATATTGAACTAACGCCTGAACTTCTTGAATCACTAGATGAATACGGTGATGTTGGGAAGGTTCTAAAAGCATTAGTAGGCAAGCAAGGCATAGTCAAGGAACAGTCTAAGCAAGAAGCGCCTAAGACTGAGGCACAGCCTGATCAACAACGTTTCAATGATTACAAAGCTTATGTGGCCAAGCGTCCTGAGTTTAAAGCAATCATGGATAACGAGGGTAGTGACGAACAAGAAACTCTTGAACATTTCTATACTCAAGTTACTAATTCTTCATCCTTCAAGGACAAACCGCTATCGGTTCAGCTTGATGAAGTTTTAGCTAGGACTAATCGTGCTATCGGTAAGGAGCCAGAAAAGCCCACTGATAATAACGATGAAATCAAAGCTATTGCTGCTCAAAAGGCTAAACAGGCAATGGAAAACCAGACACCAGCAAGCCCGAGTGAAATTGGTCACGCTGAGTCTGGTAAGGGCAATGCGCTTGAGCGCGCTAGAGCTGCAACCGGTAGTGATTTAATTAAAATTATGGACGAGCTGACTCCCAAGGAGTTGGACGCCCTATTAGATGATATGGATTAAAAAACTATGGCTATGAAACCAGGCAATGAAAAGGTCTTTAGTGCGGTAATGTTCTCTGAAACATGCCGTTTACCTTCACTCAAGAACTTACTAACAGGTGCGGCACCAACAAGCATCCGTTCTTCAAGTTCAAGCCAGACCGAAAAGGGTGCGCCAATTGTACGTATTACCGACTTAAATAAAAAAGCTGGTGATTTTGTATCAATGGACGTTTTCCACGAACTAAACGAATCACCTTTCATTGGTGATGAAAAGATTGAAGGTCGCGGCGAAACTTTGGATAAAACCGAGTTTGAAGCCAAGATTAACCAAATCCGTAAGCCGGTTGATATCGGTGGTCGTATGTCACAGAAGCGTACTTCTAAGCAGTTGAAGGGCATTGCTAAAACTTTGCTTAACAACTACTACAAAGAGCTGATGGACGAAAAGATGGTTTACATGTTTGCTGGTGCGCGTGGTCAGTTGATGGATAGCAAAACAAAGGTTCCTTTATCTGGTGACCCTCGCTTTGCCAAGATCATGATTAACGATGTGTTACCGCCTACTTATGACCGTCATTTCTTTGGTGGTGATGCGACTAGCTTTGAAACTCTTGATTCTGCCGATGTGTTCACTATTGATGTGATCAAAAACATTCGTATGCATTTAGACGAATCAAGCAACCCATTGCAAGCCGTTCAGTATGGCAGCGATACAATGCAAGCTGATTCACCTTTCCATGTAATGTTCCTTACTCCGCGTCAGTGGAAAGACATGCAGGAAAGTACAACTGCAAAAGATTATAACAACATGTTAGCCCAGGCATCTAATCGTGGCGCCGGCTTTGATCATCCCTTATTCAAAGGTGATGCAATCATGGTCGATAATATCTTGATTAAGAAGTATCACCGTCCGGTGCGTTTCTTAACTGGTTCAACCGTTAAGGTATGTACTAACACTAAAGCGGCTGCTACTGCTGATAAAACGGCTGGCACTAACATTGAACGTGCGATCCTTCTTGGCGCGCAGGCAATGGGTGACTTCTATGGCACAAGCGGTAACTCAACTCCGTTTAGCTACTGGGAAGGTCCGGTGGATCACGGTAACGGTACTGAGGCTTCAATCTCTTGGTTTGAAGGTCTTGCTAAAATCCGTTATGAACATGCCGATGGTTATGTACGTGACCATGGCATTATCTGTGTTGACACTGCTGTTAAAGGTCTTTAAGGCTAATATTCGCCCCGGGTAATTTATCGGGGCTATAATTCGGAGATACAAACATTATGGCTACTATTCAAGCTAACTCGGCCCATCGTGGCTTTTACGGCGGTACCCATGGCAATATGGCAACTGCCGTTGGTACATGCACTACCAATACTGTTGCTAATGACGAAGTTGTTTTTGGTCGTTTACCTGCTGGTTTAGCGATTAAAAAAGTTGGTGCTGGTTGTAGCGCTGCTGCTGCTTCTGTTGTTGTCGATATTAAAATGCGCACAAAAGCCGGTGTGGAAACTACTTTAGCTGCAGACTTAGACGTAAATGCTAAGTTTACTGTTAAAGATATTTACCCTATTCAAACTGAGTTTGAAGAAATGGAAGTATTTGCAGTGGTGAAAGGTGGTGCGCGTTCAGCCCCGCTAGTCGTTACTGTTGAATACCTAACTATCGGCACAATGTAACACTACTGATATGCCTCTAACGTTGTTAGGGGCTATCGAGGAATGATGATGCAAAGTCAAAACTTTTTAATTCAAGGCGCACAAACAACGCCTGTTATGTATGTTGGCCCTAAAGCGGTTAAACGCGATACCGTATCAGGTTATCAGCCTCAGATCCGATTCCCTCGCGGCGAAGCTGTTGAAGTGCCTTTAATGGTAGCTCAAGCATTGTTGCCTTTTGATTGTTTCGTTCGTGCTGATAAAGATACTGCCGAATTTTTCGCTGAACAAAGTAAGCGTGAAGAAGAATTGGCAGCTCAAGAAGCTGAAGCTCTATTGCTTGCACAGCAAAAAGAGTTAGACAATCAAAAGACAGTCATTGATTTAGATGGCGAACTAGTTGATATCTTTAAGCTCACATTTGCTGAGATCGAAACCTTCTGCTTAGCTAATGAACTTGATGTATCGCGACTTATTGATGCCGGTGGCAAGCAAGAAGATAAGATTGATCTTGCTGTACGTGTTCGTAAAGCATTTGATGAAGCTAACGCGGAACCACAAGCATAAGGGGTGAACCATGGACATAAAGGATTTCTTGCCAGAACTCCGTAAAATGATCCAAGGCCCATTGCAGTTAGTTATGGCAGATGAATTGTTTTCATCTGCCATTATTTTTTGCAAGGAATCTAAGGTCGTTCGTGAAGTGATTACTCTTGGCGATGTTGTAAAAGGTGTTGAGGTTGATGTTACGGTAACAATGCCGAGCGTCACGCCTTGGGCTATGGCAAGAGTTTACAATGATGATGGCAATTTAGATCGCGGCATTGATTATATTCAGAACTCAAAAGATAAAATCATATTCCTTGATGATATCAAAGGCGTTCGCATAGTGCCTTGGCTCATACCAAATGACAGTCAAGACATACCGGTTATACTGAATGACTTCAAGGAAGAAATTGCTCATGGTGCTGCTGCTAAGCTCTATTTGCAAACTAATCAATCTTGGACTGATGGCAATCAATCGGCATATCATAATAGACTGTTTGTAGAAGGTTTCCGCAAAGCTTGGCGAATGGTATTAGAGCAATACGGGAATTACTACAACCCTAAAATTAAAAACTCTTACTGGATGTAAACATCATGGCAAAAGATAAAATCTCATACATAATTGGTCGCGTAAACAATCAGCTTGTAGATGATGGGTTTATTCACTGGCCTAAAGACAAGCTTCTAGAGTCATTTAATGATGCTCAACGCGCAGTGGTAACAATGCGCCCAGATGCTAATGTGGTGGACTTTGAGTTTACCTGCGTCCAAGGCACTAGACAGTCGATGCCTGATGATGGTGTAAGATTGATTGATGTGTTGAATACCGCTGCTGGATATGCAATTAGAAGCCGAGACAAAAAACAGTTAACAGAGCTTTACCCTGAGTGGTATGGGACAGTTGACAGCATACCCGAGGCTTTTGTTTATGACGAGCGCCAGCCGAAATTCTTCTTTTTGTTCCCAGGTGTAACCGCTGGATTAAAAGTTGATATGGTTTATTCTGCTATCCCGCCTATAAGAGATATTCTTGAAATAGAAGAACCTGCAGATCTTGATACAGCTTATTCAAATGCAATTATTGAATACATGCTTTACATGGCCCATAGCAAGGATTTTGAATACAGCGAGCAAGTTAAGGCAAACACTCACTTTCAAATGTTTATGGGTATTATGGGCGCTAAGACTGAGGCCGATACAGGAATGTCACCAACTGCACCGGATCGCAAGGAGTAACAACAATGTCTTATAGCTGGTTTAGACAAGGCACATGTACAGTTAACAACTCAGATACAGTGCGTTTTCAAAGTGCTAACATCACTACTGCGCCCAATAAGCCAGTTGTAGGGGATGCGTTTATTGTAAGTGGTGGCAAGCTTTATGAAATCATCTTCATTGGCAGTGATGCAACGGGTGAGTACATAAAGCTTAATACTGCTTATGCTGAAGCATCAGCGTCAAATATTAACTATGCCATTGCTCGTTTTGCTTCCGGTACCCAAAATGCAAAACTGGTCGCTATGGCTTCAGCGGCCATTAATCAAAAGCAAATCAGTCTTGATGATATGTATGAGTGGTATACATCAACTGCCGATACTGTTGATTTTCTTGGCCCTGATGGTGAGATTAATACACTAACCACTTACTTTAAGCTAAAAGAAGAACTATCAAATGTTGGTAGTAATGCTGGTGCAATATCTACCGTAGCAAATAATATCGCCTTGGTTGCTGATGTTGGCAACAATATGGACGATATTCAAAATGTCAGCGGTAACATGGCAGAGGTTAAGCTAGTTAACCTTAACGCTGTTGGTATGTCGCAAGCTCAGTTTGAAGCTATTCGAGCGCAGAACAATGAAGAGTATGCGGCTAGTGGTTTTGTTCATTTTGGTAAGCATTATAATGTTGCCGCCCACTTAAATGAGATAAATGAAGGTCTTTGGACTGCTGAGGACTCACCAAACCAACTTAGGATTGGAAGGGGTGCAGATAGTTTAGGTTTGTCAAAGACTAATTTTGCAGTAAGTAATATTGCAGGGGTGATCTTTGATATTGTTGGGATAGGAGCAGTTGAGAGCGGAACTTCAGTAATCAAACTCCCTCAAGCCCCAGATGGTAAAACAACTTACAACAAATCTACTGGCGCTAACGTTGTGTATACTACAACTACTGCTGCGTTTAACGCTGCTGCTGTTGATACAAACCTAGAGGTAGTTACTGACCGTGTTGATATGTGGGGTTTTGAATCATTTCTTGAAGAAGTAAACTTAACAAATCCTTATATTTACCCTAATGGACTAATTCAATCTTTAGCAACAACCATGGACGGTATAGCTACTGTTTCAAGTAATCGACCTGTAACTTACTATGCTTGGTTTAATGGTGACACTAGCAGCAAAGGTAAAGGTGTTAATTACTTTACGCTTACTGATGCACAAAAAAGAAAGGTTTTAGCTAACTATAAGAATAAGCTTTATTTCTTAGATGATGGTCGATTAGTTCAATGGCGTGTTCGTGGTCGTTCATTTGCTGGTGCTGGTAATGGTGATTGGCCAAGAATTGAAAGCCAAGGAGCTCAATGGTCATATCCTTCTCTTGCTAGTACACCAAATACCAGGGTTAGAGCGCAAGGTATAAATGATATAGCACAACCTTATGGTGATTCGTCATTTTCTGGAAGTCAATTTAGAGCATATGAGTCTAGTGCAAATGCATTTCCTCATAATGGGCTATTTACTGCATTGCAAGATGGTAATCAATTTAGCCTTTCTGCTAATAGTGAATGCTACTTATTAGTATGCGGAACGATTAACCGACTTAATAAAGGGGCTTATCACCCGAGCTTTAATCCAAGCGGAGCAAAGTTAGTTAAAAATGAAGCAGACAATAATCACGGGTATTGGTATGAACCAACCGTGAATGTATTAACGTCTAAAGCCAGTGCATTTGCTTTAGCGTCTATTGTTGCCTTGTCGGGAAGTATTGGGGGAGTTTCAGGAAGGCCTGATGGGCGCTACTATGATGCTGTCTACGCATCAGGACAAGGTGGTGTTTGCCGTGATATGCGATATTCAGCTAATCACACAACGCTAGAAAAATTTTCTGAAGCTGATTCAAAAGTTAAGAATGGCACTTATCGTGGGTTTGAAAAAATAGTTAGAACCAAGTTCTTTAATAATGCATATATTGGCTATTTTGCTGCTGAAAACCCATCACATGCATTAATTACTGTAAGTCCAGGTGGAACTGGTGGAGCCTTACCTATGTATGAGAATGGCTTGGTAGCTGGTTATCCTATTATCATGTATCAACCTGCTACTGGTAATATTCTATACGGATCGGTATCAACATCTAGTGGTTATGTAAGAGTTTCACCATACCCTTATAACCGAGGTGTTGGTGTTCATAACTACCCACAGTTTAGTAATGATACAGGAGACCCTTGGTATACTGCTAAGGTTGAGGATGTTAAATCCTCTGTTGGTGGTTCATTCATGAAAACTGATGTTATTGGTAACCCCGCTAATATCCTGCTTTCTGATGCACTAAAGGATGGATGGGAAGGTGATTGGTTGGGGACGGGTGAAGGTAGTGGCCCATTAGATACTTCATTATCTAGGAAGGCTATTTCCACACAAGTCGTTACTGTTTACTCTTTAAATAATGGAACATCATGGAGTACAACTAGTAGTGAATTTAATTTTATAACTAACAAATTTATAGTTGGATTAAACAATAGCTTGCTGTCAGTTAATCAATATCAAGCCTTTGCTAAGCAAACTGAGCCAACTATTAACACTAAGGTGTATGGTAGTACAAGTGGATTAGGTGGCGTTTACTCAAATGCTCGATACGCAACCACAAAAGGGACGCTTCTTGGAGAAAGTTTGATTAATAAAATTTGCATATCAGGCAACCAAACAAGCATTCAGTCTAGAACATTAGCATTGCATTCATTCTCAATATGGGAAAATGGACTCTTATCTCAAGATAGTTTTGAGGATGCTGAGCATAGCGTGTTAAATTTTGGGCCACCAACTGACTATTCACCAGCATTTAAAGCTCTTAATTATAATACAGAGACTAATCTGCAAGCTGGTATTAACTATGCTGCTACTGAGCTTAAGTGGGACGGGACAGATTGGGGTGATGATTCAAGAATACATATTGTAAACAATGCTAATACATTAATAGACTTGAACGGTAACGCTGTAAGAGTTGTCACTCACAAACTTAAAGAGCCAATCGGCTGGATTAAAAATACTATCTAATGGAGATTTGGAGAGTAATTTCCTTTTAACTTTATGTATAAATCACTAGAAGATGTACCTGTTGAAATTCGTGAGTTTTATGAAGTTGTAGAAAATACGGTTTCCTTAATCGAGCGTGACAAGGTTTTGTTTGATGATGTAATGCAGTCGTTTGGCTTGCGGCATTCAAGGGCTGTAATCGATGCTGCTTTACGCAAAGCTATTGAGTGGGACTATTTTGTTGTTAACCATGATGGTTATTTATCTTGGGTTGATGAACTTGCCTTGTGGGAGCAAGACCAACTTGATAATAAGGACAATGAAGAGTACCAGCCATTAACTAAGCCAACTCGTCCTATTATCGATATCGAAAGCTACCGAAAGCATTACCAGGTAATCATTGCCCCTATTAGCAATACAGAAAACCCGTTAGCCACTTTTGTTGATACTATTGATGATGATTTGTTTATCATTAACAGAGTGCATGATACTGAGCCAAAGCCTAAAGCTGAGATTGATAGAATCAAAAAGCTAGAAGGCGTTGAGTTTAATGGTGTGATGTGTTCAGCAACAAAAGAAGATATGTGGGGGCTAGGTGCTGCTGAGTCTTTAATCAGGTCCGGCAGCGATGTAATGTGGGACTTTGATAATGGCAATAAAGTTTTACTTACAAGCTCAAACATAGATGATTTTTATTCTGTATGGGTTCCTTTTAGACTTGGATTTTTTCCTGTGCCTACACAAAACGATTAAGGCATTAACATGACAATGATCAGGCTCGATACGTTCAAAGGTGAAATTCCTAGTTATGCTGCAAACTTACTGCCAGATACTGCGGCAGTAGTGGCTATGGATTGTCATTTTGATGATGGAACATTAAACCCCATCAATGAAGATTTTGATACTGGCGATACTGTTCCAATTAATAGTAAAACGCTTTTTATGTACGAGGACCAATACCTATTTACTTGGGCTAATGATGTTGATGTTATGAAAAGCCCTATTGCTCGTGACCCATATCGCCGTGTCTATTGGACTGATGGCAATTATCCTAAAGTCACTTACAACACTATCTTTAATGGTGTAGGACGATTGCCGGCTACCAGCTATCAACTTGGTATACCTGCACCAGAAAACGCACCTATTGTTAACTCGTTTACACCGGCTATTGATGTTGAAAGTGCAGTATCAATATTTTACTTAATAACTTATGTAACCGGTATTGGTGAAGAAGGCCAGCCCAGTAGCGTTTCAGCAAGAGTAGAGTGTGCGCCTGTTGGCGTTGAGTTAGATCCTGGCACTTTGCGTAATATCACCATTAGCTATGAAGGTACTGAAATAAGAGTTGTAAACAATGAGGGCAATGCTGTTCTTGGTTTCACTTACACAAAAAATGTTGATGTGAATGGGAATGGTGACGGCATTATTACTTGGTCTGAAACAGCTCCGGCTGATGGTAATAGCCTTGATGTTACCTGTTCGCAAATGGACCATGTAGGCGTTAGATCTTCTTCTGGATTTGCTACGATTATTGTTGGTCCTACTCCAAGCGGTACCGGTGGCGCTAATCCTCCTGTTCCTGATGCACCAATTGTTGAGGTTACCAGTGATACAGATAATGACGGCATCATCATTCCTAGTGAAATAAGCAATGGAAAGATAAACATATCTATCACTATTGACCATGCAAAGCTTGCATTAGGAGGTTATGTATCAATAGCTATTGCCAATGGTGGATCAACCGGTGAAGCTAATCCTGATGTTGGAGAAGTTGAGTTATTGCTTCAGCCGCCAGGTACTAATAGAAGTAATATTCAGAGAGTAAGAATTTACAGAACAGTTACTGGAGCCGGCCTATCTGAGTTTCAGCGAGTGGCAGACCTTCCGATAAGCCAAGCCTCTTATATTGATAGGATCTCTGATGGCCAATTAGGTGCATTGCTTGATACTGAAACATTTTCAATGCCGCCTGATGAAATGCTTGGGCTTTGCTCTATGGCTAATGGGATATGTGCGGGATTCTTAGATAATCAGGTTTTATTTTCTGAAGTTTACCTGCCTTATGCTTGGCCTGAAGAATATCGCTTCTCAATTGATTACGACATTGTTGCTATTGAACCTATTGGAACAAGCTTAGTTGTTGGCACAAAAGGTGACCCATATATTTATACTGGCATTAGCCCTGCTAACATTGCCGGTCAAAAACTTGAAATAGCACAAGCCTGTGTATCTAAGCGATCGATGGTCAATATTGGCCCTGCTGTTGTGTATGCTTGCCCTGATGGTTTAGTCGCTATTGCGCCTGATGGCGTTCGCATGGCCACGGAAAACATTATTAAGCCTATGCAATGGCGAGAAATGTTGGACCCGACCACTATTGAAGGGTATCGCCATGAAAGCAAATATATTGCTATTCATAGTAATGGTGCCTTTATATTTGATTTGATCGAAGGCGACTTTAGACAGCTAAGTGAAGATTGGCAAACAGGATTTACTGACCCAAAGGACGATACGCTTTATCTTGTAAAAGATGGCAAGGTGCTTCATTTCAGAGGTGGTGCCAATGCAAAGCTATTAACTTGGAAATCTAAAGAGTATACCGCGATATCTCAATCTTTTTCTTGTTGCAGAATTATAGCTGATGACTTGGACAAGGTAGGGTTTAAGCTTATTGTGGATGGTATTGCAGTCATGGATAAGCTAGTTGGATCAGTAGTAAAGACTTTCACGCTTCCGGCTATACGTGGCGACAAATGGCAGTTTGAATTAACTTCAACGTCAAGAATTGAAAGTATAAAGTTAGCGACTTCAAAGCAGGAGCTTAAAAGTTAATGGCCACAAAACCTTCGTTAAGACAAACACGCCCTACAGGTGGCCTAGATCCTAAGGTTCAGGTCATATATGAAAACTTAGAGATATTGGGAGGTGCGCGTGGTAATGGCATGGATCGAGCGGTCCTTGTTAGGGATCTTCTTGATTTGGGATTGGCAACCTCGAGAAAGGGTGCCAATGGTGTTTTTGTTCCTGTAAACATTGGTACTGGTGGAAGTGGTGCCGATGAAGGTTTAGTAGAAGCGCCGGAAGTACCTAAAGGAGTGTCTGCTTCTGGTGGATTTTCAACTATCTTAATTGAGTGGAACAAGCCAACTTATAGCGGCCACTCTTACACTGAAGTGTTGAGAGCTGATACTGACGACTTTAGCCAAGCAGTGAAGATATCGACTACTGCAGCAAACTTATATAGTGACCAGGTTGGTGGAAGTAAGATTGTTTACTATTGGGTAAGATTTGTTAACCGTCTAGATATTAAAGGTCCGGTTCAATCAACAAATGGTGTAAGGGGTGAGACTCAGGCAGACATAGGCGACTTGCTTGATCAGCTTAGAGGGCAGATTGATACAACGTTTATGACACCTGTTTATAATACTTATATTCAAAATGTTGATGATCTAACTAAGCTTAACTCGCAAGAAATAAAAAACGTTGATGGAAAGGTCGTTAACTTCAATGATCGCATGGATATTTTATCTGTAAGCGCTGATATCCTTGAGGAAGCAGCCCTTGAAGCTGCTACCGGTGTTGATTCTGAAGGCATTAAACGGCGTAAAGCTGTTGCAGAAATTAAGCTTGAACAAAAGGTGATAGTTACTGATATTGAAGCTCAGGCTCAACAAATACTAACTATCACTGCAAGCATTGGTGATAACCTTGCCCAGATACAAGAGACAAAAAACGCTATTGTCACTTTGGACTCAGAGACAAACCAATCACTAGAGTCATTAACTCAAGTAATAAATGCTCAGCGTTCAGATATCAACGGCAACATAGCTGCAATCACTAATCAGTCGCAAACGTTAGTCCAACAAGGAAGTCAGATTGATGGAGCGATACTTGCAATAGGCGATCTTGATGCTAGTACCGATGCTGCTATTGCATCTATTACCACTTCAATAAATGCACAAGAGTCCAAGATTAACCTTAATACAGCTTCTATCACTAGTCAGGGCCAGACTCTAGTGCTAGTTGGTAATAAGGCCGACCAAAATTCTAGTAGCATTACATCGCTTACAAATACGGTTAATACTCAGCAATCAGCGATCAGCGGCAATACCGCAAATATACAAACTCAGTCACAAACACTTGTTCAGGTTAGTAACAAAGCTAACTCGAATGCAACACAGATAACGGCAGTTTCAGAAACGGTTAATAGTCTTAGTGCCACTGTTGCAGGTCACACTAGTAGCATAACAACTAACTCACAAACTATTGTGACAGTAACCAATACTGCTAATACAAATACTCAGTCAATAACATCAATGTCACAACGACTGACTACGGTAGAAAGTACGGCAGGAAGCTTAACTGCTAGCGTTAGCCAAAATACACAAACCATAGCGACTATCAATGCTGATGGTTCTACAGCTTACAAGGCATTGTGGGGAATTAAAGCCAGTGTTGGCGCAATAACAGCGGGTATAGGGTTAACCATTTCAGGCGGTAAATCTCAATGTACAATTATTGCGGATCAATTCTCAGTAGGCAGCCAAGGATCTAACGCAGTTGTTTATCCATTTATTGTTACTGCTAATGGAGTATTTATTGATACGGCTTATATCAAGGCAGCAAAAATACAAGATCTTGTTGCCGGTGATGTTATTGCCGACAACATAAAAGCTTCTGCAACGCTTACCGCGCCAAAAATAAAGGGTGGAACAATTGAGATAGGTAGCCGGTTTACTGTTGATGCTAACGGTAACATGGAAGCAAACTATGGGACCATGAGTAATGCAACGGTAACGGGAACGATAAACGCAAATGCTGGCGTGTTTAATAACGTTACCATTGAGGAAAACTGCAACGTTAAAGGGACAATCTATGCTAATAAAATAGTTGGTGATGTTTACAAGGCAGAGCTTGTTACAATTGCTGAAAAAGGTAATTTTGGTAATTATTTTGTTAAAAATCAATATATAACGATTTTTTCATTTTATATTGCACCTCAGAATTTAACCAGAAAAATTGAAATGCCATCATTTATTTTCTATGGCTACAACTATGAGCCAAAAATAAAATACCTGTACAATGGCGCTACTATTTATACTGGGCTTGCTACTATCCCATTAGCTCCATACTTTATAACTTTGCCGGCTAATACTGCTGCAACTATAGTTGTTCAAGCTACTTCTGGTGAGCAAACATCAGGGTTTAATGATGGAAGCAATCCATTCCCAACACAGCCTGTACCGCCATATCTTCCAGCACAAACAGCAAAGTATGCAGTATTTAAATCATAAGGGCAGTTAATGATTGCAAAAAAAATACATGATATAGCTAGTTCAATTGGTGATCCTGAACTTGCAGATAAAATAATCAAAGAATGCAATAATGGTGATGCGTTCCTTTTTAGCTTTAATGATTGCTTTGTTGTTTTAAAAGTTAGAACTATTGATGAATGTTTGTGTGTTCAAATTGAGTGCGCATACTCTGAAAGAAAAAACGGCTTTATGTTTGGTTATAGCTTTGTTTCTGCTAGGGCTGCGGAAATAGGCGCAAAGTACATCACGTTTTCAACTGCTAATAAGGCTTTGGAAAAGATGGCGGCGAATTGCGGTTGGGCTAAACTTGAACAAGGCGAACTATTATCAAGCTGGATTATTGAATTGTAAAAGGTGGCATTATGGGCGGCGTAGATGATGTAAAAGAGACCGAGTATTCAAAGGAAATGGCAAAAATTGCAACTGAGAAATGGGCTATTTCTCAGCAAAGTTTGCAGCCGCTTGAGGATATGATGATTGTTGACACAAAGCGTGGTGTTACTGATACCCAAAGAAATCAGGTATCAGGTGCCATAGGTGTTAATACTCAAAAGAAATTTGCTGAAGCTACTGACAGCACATTGAAAAGCTTAGCGGCTGGCGGTGTTGATCCTTCTTCTGGCAAGTTTACAGAAAGCTTATCTAATATTTCTCGTGCTGGTGGCGAGTCTAGAGCAGCATCAGAAGTTGAAGGCGAAGCAGGTTTGCAGGGTAACCTAGTAAACAAAGAGCTTAACCTTTTACGCATTGGATCTGGTGATGCTACTGAAGCACAATCAAGCTTATCAGATGTGGCAAGACGAGCAGCATCAAAGGCCAATACTGAAGCACAACTTCAACAGCAAGAGAATGCAGGACTACGACAACTAGCCGGTACAATTGGCGGTGCTGCTGCTGGTTATTATGGTAGTAAGCCGACTAAGGCAGAGTTTGACGCGCAACATGCGGCTAAATTTGGAGTAACTGACTAATGAGTATCGCTGACCTAACACAAGCTAAACTTGCTCGATCAATGTGGGACCGATATAAGCAGTCATACCTGCCTATTCTAGAAGGCCTTACTTCTGATCTTGCCTCTGGAAAACGTCTTGAAGATTCTTTAGCGCTGGTGCCTGGTCAAACAGAATCAGCATTTAATCTTCAGCAAGCAAACCAAACATCACAACTTGAACGCATTGGTGTTGATTCCGCACCAAGCCAATCAGCACTAAAGCAAACCGAGCTTTCAAAAGCTAAGGCGCAAGCTGGTGCAGAAAACGAGTTAAGATTATTTAATAGAGATCTTAGAGAGCAATCAATTTTAGGTGCTTCAGGATCGATGGCATCACAACTTCAAGGTGGTAACTAATGGCACTTACAGACCTAAACAGAATGCTAAAAAGTCAAGCAATTCAGGGTATTGGAGAATCTGAGGCGCTTGAGCAGCAACGTGAAATGTCTAACGAACAAAAAAAGTCTGCTGAAAAGGCGGGAACGATGGGGGCTGTTGGCACTGGTGCTGCTATTGGTGGTACCGTTGGTGGTCCGCTTGGCGCTGCAATTGGTGTTGGTATTGGTTTACTTGCTGATGCATTAATTTAATAAAGAGGGCGGATGCTACCGTGGTTTTTGTGGTATCCGTACTTTTTTTCTTGCGCCAGAGCTGGACTTCCAAGTGAACAATCCGGTTTCTTCATTATAATCTATTATTGATCTAACAATATCGCAGGTGATTAGCTTTTTTGATTTTATGTTCATATACACCTCGTAAGTGTGACTCGTAATTGAAGTGTTGTGCCAGCCTATTACGAGGAAGGTTTTCGGGAGCTACCCTAGGCACAAATCTAGTGTAGAATAAGTAAACATTATTATCAATTTAAAGGTGTATTTATGGCAGGCTCATTAGGATCACTAGCGCAGGGGTTCATTCAAGGTTCCCAACTAGGTATGCAAATTAAGCAGCAAGAGCGTCAGGCAGAAGAAAGCGATAGCCTAATGAATCTTAGGCAGTCTGCTGAAAAAAGAGCTCAAGAAAAAGATAAGCGTGATGAACAGTCTCACAAGCAAAACCTATCTTTAAGAGAGCTTGAAGCAGAACGCCTAGGATCTCAAGAGCAGCGAGCAGTATCACAAGAGAAGCGCCTAGGCCGTCAAGAAGATAGAGCCGGCCGTCAAGAAGATCGGCTTAATACTAATTTAAATTGGCAAATTGCTAAAGATAAGCGTGTTGAAGAAGATAGAAACCTAGCTTCAATTGCACCTATTGAATATAACCGTGTTGCTGGTGGTGGTGATTTTTCGCCTGAGTTTATGGAACAAGCCAAAGGCACTCGATTTGATCCTGTGT
>Ga0051981_10000015_pt1 | contig 65207 bp, 70 predicted proteins | sample CryGey13umfilter_3_FD_59644 | JGI IMG/M metagenome (GOLD analysis project Ga0051981, IMG submission 59644) | Groundwater microbial communities from aquifer in Utah, USA - Crystal Geyser 4/10/14 3 um filter | ecosystem: Environmental > Aquatic > Deep subsurface > Groundwater | place: USA: Utah... | reverse complement strand
CGCCCGGCCGAGTATCGCGCCCCCATGACGCCCGGGGCGCAACGCCTCGCGGCCGAGCTGGCGGCCCGCCCGGGCGATTGCCCGGCCGAGCTGGCGGCCGATATGGCCCCGGACGCCCGCGAGGTTGTCGCAACCCGCCAGCCCGGCGGACGCTGGACTCTGGCCCGGGCGGGCGTTGCCGCCGGCTTCGCGGCCCTCGCCTTCGCCTCGCCCGCCTCGGCCGAGATTGCCGCCGGGCATTTTCACGCGGCCCCGGGCACGCTGGACTCCTATGTCGAAACCGCCCGCGCCTTCGCCCTTGCCTATCCCGTCGCGGCATATGCCGGGGGCGTTGCCGCCCTCATGGCCCTTTGCACGTGGGCGAACCGTTGAACCGCCCCGGGCTTATCCGCGACGGACTCGCCTTCGCCGCAATCGGGGCCGCCCTTTATGCCTCAATCTCTTACCTGCCCGCGTTCGCGGCAATTCTGGAAAGGTTCTAACATGGAAACCCGAATCAAATTGACCGGCCCGGCCGATACCTCGCCCACGGCCGCGACTCTCAATATCGCGCCCACGTGGGCCGGGATTATGCCCGCCCTTGTCGCGGCCCTTCAGGATGGAACGGGCGACGGCCCCCGGATCGCACGGGCCGAGCTTTCCCGCCTCGCGGCCGAGGTTGACGGACTCAACGCCCGCCAGCGTGCCGAACGCGAGGCAATGCCCCCGGCGGCCGAGCTGGCCCGCCTTATCCGCGAGGCGACGCCCGACAACCTCGGCCGCGCCCTCGCGGACATAGGACTCGGCCGCCTCAATCCGGCCGAGGCGATCCGGGAAAACCTCGCGAAACCGGACAACGCCCGCGCCCTCGCGGCCGCCCTCGGCCCCGCGCCTAGCAAGGGCGAGGCGTCGCACCTGAAAACCGCAACGGCGGCCCTTGCGGGCGTGCTGGCGGACTATGCCGCGACTAACGCCCGCGACGCGGCCGAGGGCGTGGGCGGGCACGCATGGCGCGCGGTTTTCCATGCCCGGGCCGGGGCGTTCTATCATGCCGCCAGCGACGCGGCCGCCCGGGGCGGGAACAACGGGGCCGAGCTGAAGAGACTCGGGGCCGAGGAAACCGACAAGGCAACCGACGCCCGCACGGCGGCCGTTCGCGAGCTGGCGGACATGGAAAGCGAACGCAACGCGGCCCGCGAGGCAATGCGGGCGGCCCTCGCGGCGATCCGCGCGCCCCATTATGGCGACTCCGATACCGCCCGCGATCACGCGGCGGACGCGGCCGAGATACTGGAAACGGCCCTAGCGGGCGACGCGGCCGCAATTCTGGCCCGGTTCCATCCCGTCACGTGACGGCCGGTTAGGCGGCCCCCACGGGCCGCCCTTCCCGCCCTCATGAGAGGCGACAACCCGCCCCGGATAGGGGCACAACCTGAAGGACTCACGATATGGCAACGGTATTTGACAACGCTATGACGGCCCATGTTTTCGCGCAATTCTCGCAAGAGTCGGGGCGTTCGCATAACGGGAATCTATTTTTTGAGGGCCGCGCCCTTTATTCATACGGCCGCCATTATGTCGCGGCGTATCTGGCCCCGGCCCCGGGCAATCCGGCGGGCGTGGGCGTCGCCCTTATCAATGCGGACTCCTATTCCGTTTCAACCTCGCGGCACGTTTCAAACGCGGCAAGCGCAACCCGCCACCGGGGCCGCGTTTGGATTCCGAACCTGAATCCCGTGGCCGAGATTCTGGCGGACGCCTTGCGCAATGCCTCGCCCCGTCTGAATCCCGGTTGTTTCCCGTCGGAATATGGCGAACCGAACGCCCGCGAGGTTGCCCGCTATGCCGTGCCGCGCCTTGCCGCGCATTTTGCGAAACCGGACAACCTGCCCGGCGATCCGCGCAACGCCTCGGCCGAGGGCCGGGCGGACATTGCCGCCAGCGTGGCCGAGGTTCTGAAGGCGGCACAAGCGGACAACCCCGAACGGCGGGCGGCCGCTATCGTGGCGAAGGCGGGCAAGGCGGCCGAACGTGCCGCCGTTGAAAAGGCGAAGGCGAAAACCCGGGCCGAGCTGGCGGCCCTCGCAAGGTTCGCCCGGACGAATCCGGCCGAGGTTGTGGAACGCATGACGGCGGACGCCCGCCGGGTTGCGGGCAAGGGCGGGGCCGTCGCATATGAGGCGGGGCAATGGGAATCCGTGGGCCGCGAGATATTGCGCGCAATGAAGGCGGGCAAGGCGGCCGGGCACGTCGCCCGCGTTCGCAAGGCGTCCGCCGTCCGGGCCGCGATCCGGGCGACGTTGCCCGCGTTTGACGCGGCGGACATGAGGGCGAACCGACTCGCAATCTGGCGGGGCCGCGTCGCGGACGTTCGCGAGGGCGTCCGCGTGGCCGAGGCGTTCCGCGAGGGGCGCGAGGTTCGAGTCAAGGTAACGGGCGGCAACCGTCCGGGCGGGGCATATGATATTGACCGGGGCGCGGACAAGGCGCGCGAGCTGGCGGCCGCCCTTGTGCCGTCGGATGAATTGCGCGGGGCATGGGCCGCGCCCGCGTGCCGCGTCGCTGGCGGCAACCCGGCCGAGCTGGCGGCCCGCCTTCATGCGCTGGCGGCCGAGCTGGACTCCGTGGGCGACGATTGCCGCAAGGCGGAAACCCGGGCGACTCGCCGTCGCGAGCTGGCGGCAATCCGGGCGGCCGTGACAATCCCGACGGGCGAGGGCAACCCGGGCGAACGGGCCGCCCTTATGGCCGAGGGCGCGCGGGCGGCCGGGCGTTATGCCTCGGCCGGTTTCCGCCCCGGTTCGCTTTACCCTATCCCGGGGGCGTGGGCCGTTGCCGGATGGACTCCCGAACGGTTCCGCGAGCTGGCGGACAAGCTGAAGGCGGCCGAGAAAACCGAACGGGCCGAGCTTGCCCGGATCGCGGCCGAGGAAACCGAACGGGCGAAGGGCGAGGCGTTGCGGATATGGCGCGACGGCGGCCGCGTTCCGGCCGAGCTGGCCCGCCATACGCCCCGCGCCTTGCCCGACGGTTCCGCCTATATCCGGGCAACCGGAGTCGAACGTGACGCGGCCGGGGCAATCGTGGGGGGCGAGCTTGAAACCTCGCAAGGGGCGCGCGTGCCCCTCGCCCACGCCTTGCGGGCGTTCCGTTTCCTGAAGGCGTGCCGCGACAAGGGCGAGGCGTGGCAAGCGAACGGCCGGACTCTTCCCGTGGGCCAGTTCCGAATTGATCGCGTGGAATCCGACGGCGGATTCCGGGCCGGTTGCCACCGGATCGCGTGGGCCGAGGTTTCCGCCCTTGCGGAACGGTTAGGCGTGGCCGAGCTGGCCCCGGCCGATACAACCGAAACCCGCGCCCACGCCTAACGCAACCGGCCGCCCGGGCGATCCGGGCGGCCCCCTCATGAAAAGGACTCCGACATGATAGAACAAATTGCCCCCTTTAAGGTTCGCGTTTCCCGCGAGGGCGTCGCCGCATTTAATCGCACGTGGCCCGGTTCAACCTTGCGAGATTCCCGCGCATATTGGTTTGAATATGACGCCCGGGGCGACCTAGTGGACTCCGACGTTCCCGAACATGACGACGGGGCGGCCGCGCTGGCAATGGCGGACGATTGCAAGGCGTTCGCGTTTGACGACGAATTGCCGCAATGGGCCGACTCGTGACGGGCTGGCGGCGCATAACGGCGGCCGAGTGGAAAGCCCGGGGCGGACTCCGCAATTCAGACAACGCCCGGCGGCAATCGCCCGGGGGCCGTTGGATATACTACGCCCGCAAGGCGTGATGGCCGGTTAGGGGGCGGGCGTGCCGCCCCCCTTCCCGCCCTCATGAGAGGCGACAACCCGCCCCGCACGGGGCACAACCTGAAGGACTCACTATGGAAAACCTCGCAACCGCCTACGCCCGCGCCCGGGCTTATCCTGCCCCCGCCTTCGCCCTTCAGACGGCCGCGCCCTTGCCCGCCTTCATGGGCCAGCGTTACGACTCGCCCCATGACGGGAAAGGCGCGGCCGCCTATGCCTTGCACAAGGCGCGGGCGAACCTTGCCGCGTTCCGCGACGCCCGGGCCGAGTATGAAGACTCGGCCGTCGCCCGCGATCACGCCCGCGAGGAATCGAACGCGGCGAAGGCGGCCGCGCAATCGCTGGCCCGCGAGGGCGGCCCGGCATATGAGGCGGCCGCGCAAGCGGTAACGGCGGCCGCCGGGGCCTATGACATGGCCGAACGGCGGCACGCCCGCGCCCGGGCCGAGGTTGCCCGCCTTCGCAATCTATGCGCGGCCCCCGGGCCGGATTATGGCGCGGGATTCTGGCAAGGCGAGGGCGGCCCCCGGCATATGGCGGCGGGCGACAAGGGCGGGCAATTCTTCGCCCTTTATGACGGCGGCACGGTTCGCAATATCCGCGACGCCCACGCCCTCGCCCGCCTCGGCCATACGGGATATTATGACAACCCGCACGGCGAGTCGTTCCGCGACGGTTCCGGGCTTATCGTGGGAGTCGTGGGCCAGTTGCGCGGGCGCGACGGCCGGGCGGTTTTTGTTCCGGGCTGGCGGTTAGGCGACGATTGCCAAGGGGGCGCGCAATTCGACATGCGGGCCGCCGTTGTGGCCGAGGGCCGCGAGGAGTCGGACGCTGAAGAGGCGGCCGAGGATTGCGCCCGGATCGCGGACGGCATGGCCGAAACCGTGGCCGAGGCGGAACGCGAGTATAAAACCGCATGGGGCGCGGGCGCGGCATGGGCGGACGCGGGCGAACGCCTCGCGGCGATCCGGGCCGAGGTTCGCGAGATACTGGCGGAACGTCGCGAGGCGGCCCGCACGGGGCCGGGCTGGCCCGCCTTGTGCAAGGCGATCCGGGCGCGCGTGGACTCCTTGCTGGCGGATAGGGCCGAGGCAATGGCCGAACGTGCCCGCCTTGCTGAAGGCGACGAGTCGCCGTGGGTTTTCTATCCCGACGCGGACGCCCGGGCGGCATTTTGCGAGGGCGCGGGCGTTGAACGGTTCCCGGCATGACGGAACGCAACCGAACGCGCGCCCGGTTGCGGGGGCATATGGCGGCCGAGGGCGCGGCCCGTTTCCTTTGCCTCGCCTTCGCCCTCGCGGCCGCCGTCGCGCTATTCTGGAAAGGACTCCCGCACGCCCTCGCCTTCGCCCTTGTCGCGGGCGTCGCCTATCTGGCCCGGCCGGGGCCGTCTGAAGAGTTAGACCGAAAAACCGGCCGCCGTTGAAACCCACGCCCCCGCGCCCCCGGCCCGGGGGCGTTTTCATATCCGCCCCACGCCCTCGGCCGCCCGCCGGGGGCGTTCGCACGTCCGCCCGGCCCCACGCCCTCGCCCCCGGCCGAGCTGAAGGCGGCCCCACGCCCTCGCCCCCGGCCGAGCTGAAGGCGGCCCCACGGCGGCCGAGCTGGCGGCCCTCATGACGCCCGGCCGAGCTGGCGGCCCTCATGACGCCCGGCCGAGCTGGCGGCCCTCGCCCCCTCATGACGCCCGGCCGAGCTGGCCCACGCCCTCGCCCCGGATCGCGGCCGAGCTGGCGGCCCTCGCCCTCGCCCCCGGCGGCCGAGCTGGCCCGGATCGCGGCCCGGCGGGCGGTTTTCGCCCCCGGAACGCGAAAAACCGTTTAGTTTCAACGGGTTGCGGGCCGTTCCGCGTGCGATCGCCCCCGGGGGGCCGGATTCCGTCAACGATTCCAATGGGTTGCGATGTTCCCGGAACGTCCCGTGAACGGCGGAATCTTGCGAATCGCGCGGCCGATCCACCCGCGAGAGGGAACGGTGCGCCCGGATCAAGAGTTCTACCTGCAAGCGCACGGACCCGCCGCTCCACTACTTCGGGAGTCTGGCCCGTTCAAAATTTTTTCGCCACTACTTCGGGAGTCTGGCCCGTTCAAAATTTCCGGCGGCTTTGACAGGCAACCCAAGCTCGCGTATGTCTTAGTGCCAAGGTCCACCAGCGCGGCGACCGACCGAGCGCATAGACCCCGGGGCCATTGCGAGCGGTGAGATGGGAAAGCCCCGGAGACACAAATGGCAAATGGTTTAACTATGAACGGAATGATCTCTCACGCTTTTGCTGCAATCATGACTGCCACGGTGGTCATGTTCCCGACGCCGAAAGACCTCTGGGAGACCATCACGGACAACCCGCTCACGGCCGACCAAGCCCGGGTCATCGACTCCGGGGTGATTCGGAGCTTCCCGGCCAACCTCTCGGAACGAACGACCTTGGCCGAGATCAACGCTGCGCTCGATTACTGCGCCAACAACTTCACTTCCCACCTTCCGGTCCACGTCGCAGAGTGCGAGACCCTTATGCTCTTCGCCGCCCAGCGCATTGCCGAAGTCCCGTCCCCAGAGAACGCCAGCTTGGCCCAACGGCTCGACTTGACCTTGGCCCTTTACTGTCGCCAGCAGTGGGCAGGGGTTCGCCAGCTCAACGCAGCTTTCGACATCGACGCTTGCCGAGCAGATCGCACCAGACTTGCCGATCCAGCCTGATCGCGCTACTATCCGAGGCGATAGGGCGAACCCGAGGTCACGGGCCTGTCAGGAGAGAGCAGCGTTAGTCCCATAACGCGGGGGTCGGTCTAGGGCGCGGGAGCCTTGACCGGCCCTTCTCATTCCAGACCCCCTCGCACGCAAACGAATCCGCGCAAACGAATCTGATTCTAGGAATCGCCAAAAGTTGAGCGACGAAAGTTGAGCGACCCCTATTGATTGTCTACTCGCGGTGGTCTATCTCTCTGGCGAGGGCGATTCCCGCCCCGGGAGACCGAAGATGACCGACAAGACCGTAGAGACCGTGACCCCCGGCCCGATGATCTCGATGACCCGCGCCGAAGAGCTGGCCCAGACGACGGGCCGCCCGTTCATGTGGTGCGTCCACTTCCTCGAAGCCCAAGCCGAGGGCAAGGGTGTGCAAGAGGCAGTCCGCGCCGTCTGCGCCCGCAACGAAACCCCCACCCTCTCTGCCGCCAGCATCATGACCGAGATCATGGTCAAGGACCGCGAGCTGTCCGAGCGCGATGCGGAGAAGGACGGCAAGCTCTGGTCCATCGCCGGGGCGCTCGCGCCGAACCGGGCCGCCTTCCTGATCGTCAACGGCCGTGGTGGGGAGAGCCTGACCGCAATGGCGAACGTCGAGCTGCCCACCTGCTATGGCATCGTCGAGACCGTGACCATCGGCACGAAGAAGGACGCGGCCAAGGCCGCCCTCGACCTCTGCCAAGCCGACGAATACTCGATCCGGTTCCTCTGAAACGAATCCGCCCGGAGGGTTTTGCCTTCCGGGCCGCACCAAAAGGGGAGCGACATGCAATTCCAGACCGACGTGTGGATCACCTTCAGCGAAGAGGAAGTCCCGGCCGACCAGATCGAGCGCGCCCGGGAGATCGCTCACGAGCTGGGTGCTGACGAAACCATCGACTACGGCGAGCTGCGCGTGAAGTTCGAGGACAAGAGCCCCGACTACGCCCGCTTCCGTGGTGAAGCAATTCTCAACCGACTGAAGAAGGACTCCTGACTATGCCCAGAGTGAAGCACGTGAAAGCCCGCAAGGACTATCCCAACCAAGGGATCGTCAAGGGCGAGATGTATTACTACACGAAGATGAAGACGGGGCCTCGCTCGTCGAAGGTGATGCGGTCCAAGACCCCCTTCACCCAGAGCCAGCTTACCAGCTCGCCGTTCAAGCAGGCGTGGTATGGGATGCAGGAGGAATGGGAGCGCGGCGACAAGGACGCCGAGGCGATCACCGCTGCGGCCGAGGCGATCCGCGAGATCGGGGAAGAGGCCCAGAACAACTTCGACAACATGCCGGAGGGGCTTCAGCAGGGCGACACGGGCCAGATGATCGAGAACCGGGCCAACGAGGCCGAGCGGATCGCGGACGAGCTGGATACGCTGGCCCAAGAGCTGACCGACCTTGAAGAGCCCGACGAGATGGAAGAGCCCGAGGGCGACGACGAGTCCAACCCGGATGGCTGGGCCGCGTTCGAGCAGTGGCAGGAAGAGCATGACCACTACCAGTCCGAACTCGCCCGCATCCCGGAGGAAGCTGGCGACCTGATAGGGGACATGCCCGAATGATCGAGTTCCACGTATCCCGCATGAACTATCTGTCCCTGACCGAGCCGTCGCCCGGCCCGGACGGCAGGAACCCGCAATATGGTCTTGCCGTGCCGGTGGACGAGCTGCCGGTCGAGATCGTCAACAACCTCCCGCACGCCGTAGAGAACGCCTCTCGTGGCCGCTGGGGCCTCTTCTCGATCCGCTCGGCCCGGAAGCCCCGGCTGTTCTCTACGTCCACCTATGACGAGCTGGACAAGCTGGTGCGCTACTGCGAGGTCACGCAGACCCCCATCGAGACGCTGCTTCGGGAGCAGCCCGGGGTGATCGCTTGCCAGCTCTTCGAGAAGACCGCGCCCGGGTCGCAAGACCCCTTCGGTGTGGGGCTGACGGCAATCCAGTTCGACCCGGGCAATGTCCTGCGGCCGAGCTGGGAAGACCTGATCTCGCAGAAAGTGCCAATCTAGGCTTGATTGTCTACCGCAGGGCCTCTATGTTCTGCGGTAGACAGAGGAGTCCATCATGCGGAAAGCATCATACCCCGGCATCGTCGAAACCGTCCGTCGCGTTGGCGATGGAACCCAGCGCCTTCACGTCCTCCCGTGCTCCTGCGAGAGCTGCCAGAACACGGTCGAGGTCGTCATCTGCGGCAAGCGCAAGCCGCCCGAAGTTCTCCACAACATCGCCAAGCGCCGGGGCTGGACTGTCCGCCGCACCACATTCACCTGCCCGGAGCACGCACAATGAACAGAGGACTTATCATCGGTGGCCCGATGGACGGCAAGCTGCTGGAATACAAGGGCGAGGTCTGGGACTACCACAAGACCCCCGAGTCTCTCTCCGGCCCCATCGACTACTCCAACATGGACGCCGCGAAGGCCGCACTCAACGCGACCTCGGAGGTCGGCCGCTACTACTACACCGACATGACCTATCTGGGTGCAGGGGGCCACTCCACGGGCCGCAGGATCGGCTTCTGGGTCCAGCAGGACCAGACGCTCGACGACGCCCTCACGGCCGTCCTGACGCGCTATCAGGAGCCCCGGAAGGAGAAGACCCTGCTGAAGCGTGCGGGCGATCTGATCTACCGGCTCCTGCGCGCGGCCAACCGCCTCAACGAAACCGATTTCCGGGAAGCCCGGGACACAATGGATCAGATCAGGAGATTGACCGATGAAGGTTAAGATCAACGGCAAGTGGTCGAAGCACCGGAAGCCCGCACCGAGCGTCGTTCACGGCTTTCGCTGCGAGAACGTGCGCTTGAACCGCCACGACCTGCGCGAGCTGGCTGGGCTTCCCGACAAGGAGCTTTGCGCCCGCGTGCGGCAGATTTCAGCCCGGGCGAACCGTGTGAAGCTCTACCCCCACCAGAAGAGCATCCTCGAAACCCTCATGGGTGGCAAAGGCTTCCACTCTGGCGGGTTCGTCAGCACGCCCACGGGCCGCCGCCCGAGCGAGCCGGAGATGCAGTTCCCCTCGGGGACACGCACCGGGCGCTGGTCCTCGACGATGCCCCAGAAGTCGCAGGAGCCCCGGCCCAACAAGGTCGAGGTCCGCATCCTCGACGAGTCCCACTACCTGAAGCCGGGGCTCGTGGACATCGACTTCGCGGAGATCGAGAAGCGCGTCATGGCCCAGATGGGCACCGACCCGGACAAGATGGGTGGCCGGTTCTACACCGCCGAAGTGCAGGCCCGGCAGGCGGGGAAGCGCGCCAAGCTCGCGCTCGAACTTTGGCGGCAGGCCAACGCCAACCTCGTCGGCTTCTGGCTCCACCACGCCTTGAAGGCGGCCGTGGATAAGGCGATGAAGGACATTCAAACGCAAGTTGACGAAGAGGGCTGCGGCGCGGCTTTCGCAGCTCTGAAGGAATGGAAATGAAGGTCTACTGCCTCCAAGTCGGGAAGTCTTTGATTCGCGACATCATGAACCCCTGCCCCGGTCAGATCGACCTACGGGCTATCGAGGATCGCCTGCGGATCATGCACCGCTGGTCGAACGACCCGAGGGCGCTGACCGTCCACCAGCACCGCCATCTCGTCGCCCTACTGGCGCAGGAGATGAACGAACGGGAAGAGGTCATCGACTGGTGCCTGCACCACGACGACCATGAGGCGATCACCGGGGACATTCCGGGTCCGATCAAGTCGCTGATCTCCTACGAAACCAACGTGCTCCACCGGATCGAAGACGGCCTCGACCGGGCGATCTGCGCGGCCCGGGGGCGCGCTTACCCGGCCCGATCTACCCGAGAGCTGGTCCACCAGTATGACAAGGCGGCCGAGACGGTCGAATGGCTCTGGGTCTTCGGCAACGCCCCGGCCCCGTGGAACAAGCCCATGCCGCCGATCTCGGAAGACCGCCTGAAGGAGCTGCTTCAGCTCGCACGGATTCAGCCTTGAAGAAGTGCCGATCTTGCGCCCGCAGAGCCCGCCGTGATGACGACGGGCTCTGCAAGGCGTGCGCCGAGAAACCCGTCGCCCCCATCCGGCGCGGGATGCCTATTCACCTGATCTCTGCGGAGCGGTTGGATTGGTCGGTCTGGCCTCTCGACGTTGACGAGGCGCTGGATGAACTGAAGCTGTCCCGACCGCTACATATGGCGTAGGTTGGCCGGGTCGAATCAATATGAGGGAAAATCATGACACGCTTCTCTGCTCCTATCTCCGAGCAAATCTGGGATATGAAATACCGCCTGAAGGACAACCACGGCACGCCGGTTGACCAGACCGTCGAGGACACGTGGCGCAGGATCGCCGGGGCGCTGGCCGAGCCGGAAGGGCTCGACATCGAGCGCGAGGACGAGTTCTACAAGGCGCTCGAAGACTTCCAGTATCTCCCCGCCGGGCGGATCACCGCAGGCGCGGGCACCGGGCGCATGGTGACACTCTTCAACTGCTTCGTGATGGGGACGATCCCCGACTCGATGGACGGCATCTTCTCGATGCTGAAGGAAGCGGCTCTGACCATGCAGCAGGGCGGGGGCATCGGCTACGACTTCAGCCCGATCCGGCCGAAGGGTGCCTTGGTCAAGAAGCTCGGCGCGGACGCCTCCGGCCCGCTGACCTTCATGGACTGCTGGGACGCCATGTGCCGAACGGTCATGTCCGCAGGATCACGACGGGGAGCCATGATGGCGACCATGCGCTGCGACCACCCGGACATCGAAGACTTCATCACCGCCAAGCAGGACGCCGCGCGCCTGCGCATGTTCAACATGAGCGTGCTGGTGACAGACGACTTCATGAAGGCGGTTCGGTCGGATGCAGACTGGCCTCTTGTCCATGTCGAGCCGCCTGCTACCGGCCCGCACTCTGGCCTGAATACCGAGATTCTGGATCATCTGGGGAGCACCGGCCGGGACGGAGACGGCCTGCCGCGCTACGTCCACCAGGTCGTCAACGCCCGAGAACTCTGGGACACGATTCTCCGATCCACCTACGGCTATGCCGAGCCCGGCGTGATCTTCATCGACCGGATCAACAAGGCGAACAACCTCAACTACGTCGAGACCATCGCCGCTACGAATCCTTGCGGCGAACAGCCGTTGCCTCCCTACGGCGCGTGCCTGCTCGGCTCGATCAATCTGGCCCGGCTTATCGACAAGCCGTTCGCGGACAACGCCGGGCTCGATTCCCACCGCCTGAAGAAGCTCGTCCACACGGCCGTCCGCATGATGGACAACGTGGTCGATGTCTCGAACTTCCCGCTGCCCCAGCAGAAGGAAGAGGCCGAGAACAAGCGCCGGATCGGGCTGGGCGTGACCGGCGTGGCCGACGCACTCATGATGGTCCGCCTGCGCTATGGCACGGAAGAGGCTGCCGAGCGGCTGGACAAGTGGATGCGCCTGATCGACGTGGAAGCCTACCGGGCCTCGGTCGAGCTGGCAAAGGAGAAGGGGGCGTTCCCGCTCTTCGATGCCGACAAGTTCCTTGCCGACGGCACCCACGCCTCGACCATGCCTGACGACGTGAAGGCCGCGATCCGCGAGCACGGCATCCGCAACGCCCTGTTGACCAGCATCGCGCCGACCGGGACGATCTCGCTCTACGCTGGCAACGTGTCCTCCGGGATCGAGCCGGTCTTCGCCCTCGCCTACAAGCGCAAGGTCTTGCAGAAGGACGGCACGCGCACCGAGGAAGAGGTCGTGGACTATGCCGTCCAGCTCTGGCGCGAGCTGCGTGGCGACGAGCCCCTGCCCGACTACTTCGTGACGGCCCAAGAGCTGAAGCCGCACGAGCACGTCATCATGCAGGCAGCCGCCCAGCGCCACGTGGACTCGTCGATCTCGAAGACGATCAACTGCCCGGAGGACATCTCGTTCGAGGACTTCAAGGCAGTCTACGATCAGGCGTATGACACGGGCTGCAAGGGCTGCACGACCTACCGGCCGAACGATGTCACGGGCTCCGTCTTGTCCGTCGATCCCCCGAAGGAAGAGAAGCCCGATCTGGACGAGCTGATCGAGGCAGCCCGGGAATACGAGATGTCCCCGGAAGAGATCGAGGCGCAGGCCGCGAGCTTTGCCAAGGCCAACCTCGAACTCGACCGGGACGAGGGCGACCTGATCCAGCGACCCGAGGCCCTGTCCGGGACGACCTACAAGATCAAGGTCGGCTCGAACAAGGCGGTCTACCTGACCGTCTCGGACATCACAGAGAACGGCGTCACCCGGCCCTTCGAGATATTCCTGCGGTCGAGCGACCCGACGCACGACGAATGGATGGTCGGGATCGCCCGGACGGTCTCGGCCGTGATGCGCCGGGGCGAGGCCCGCTTCATCGCGGAGGACTTCAGGCGCATCCACTCGTCCTCGACCGGCGGCTTCTGGGGCAAGCGGGGCTACCAGCCCTCCACGCTCGCGGCCATCGGGACCAAGCTGCTCGAACACATGGACGTTGGGGGAATCACCAAGCCGGTCAAGGCGCTCCGGGTTGACCCCTCTCTGGCCGAGATGCCCATCCCGGAGATGGCTTTCGAGGTCAAGGGGAAGCCCTGTCCGAACTGCGGCGGCTACAATTTCAAGCGGGAAAGTGGGTGCTCTTCCTGCGTGGATTGCGGTTGGTCTTCCTGCGGGTAAGCCAATGAAAATAGGGGTAAAATAGAAAAACCCCGCAAAAAATAGCGCGGCGGATTCCCGGTTCGCCGCGCCGAAAAACCAGATGGTTTGGAAAAAAGTTGGTCATGACCACTTGATTGTCCACCGGGGGTAGTCTATCTGTCTGTCACCGGGGCACGAAGCTCCGGTCCAGCAGAACCCCTTTGAAAAGGACTCAAGCTCATGACTACCCTTATGCAGTGCAGCGAACAGTGGATGAAGCGCCCGGCCGACGAGCGTTTTCTGGACCTCCCGTCGATGAAGGCAATGGCAGACGCCAGCCGTGAGAACTCGGTCGAGAACGTCATCACGAACCGCAAGGTGCGCTTCACGCCCCATCCCGCCAACCCGACTCGCGGCCTGACCATCGAAGGCTCCAACGGCTACATCGACCCGACGCACTACTCGTTCGGTCAGCTCGCCTCGCTCGTCAGTGCCCCGGCCTCCTACCTGCGCAAGCTGCCCGCACCGCTCGCCGCTGACGCCCTCAACTACGGGATGCAGTTTCACCGCGACGTGCAGGAGATCGGCGTCCTGCGCACCGTGAACGACGTGGACATCGCCGCGCCGGGCGAAGACTTCTCGCAGGTCGGCCAGCACGTGCAGCTCCGCGCCGCCACCGGCCCGAACTACGGCCGCGTCTGGAACAACGACATCATCGGTATGCTCATGGGCAAATTCGGTGACGGCCGCACCGGGGACTTCCGGGTGCCGGGCGAGTTCGGCCAGCAGGTGAACATCACGAAGGACAACACCACGCTCTACGCATCCGACCGCGATATGTTCATCTTCCTTGCGGACGAGACCAACCGTGTCGAGATGGACAACCGCCGTGACGGCAAGGGCGGGTCGCTCGCCCGGGGCTTCTTCGTCTGGAACTCCGAGGTCGGCAGCCAGTCCCTCGGGGCCGCGTTCTTCCTCTTCGACTACGCCTGCTCCAACCGGATCGTCTGGGGCGCGCAGGGCTTCAAGGAGATCAGGCTGCGCCACACGAGCGGTGCCCCTGACCGCTGGATGGAGAACATCGTGCCGGTCCTGAAGGACTACGCCAACGCAGCGGCCGCGCCGGTCGAGAAGACCATCCAGATCGCGCAGCAGAAGCGCGTGGACGACGACCTGACGAAGTTCCTGAAGGACCGGAAGTTCACGATGGCCGAGATCAACGGCGCGAAGGAAGCCCACCTGCGGGAAGAGAGCCGCCCCATCGAAACCCTCTGGGATGCCGTGACCGGCGTGACCGCCTACGCCAAGTCTATCAAGAATCAGGACGACCGCGTGGGCGTCGAGCGCCGGGGCGGCAACCTGCTCGATCTGGCCGAGTGGTAAACGAATCGGGGGGTGATTGGACTGCAAAGCCTTGATCCCCTCGACGCCCGGCCGGGGAAAATCCCACCCGCCTCGGTCGGGCACCTGAAACCCAGCAAAAGGAATGAACCATGCTGAAAATGACCTCCCTCTTCGCCGCCCTTGCGCTTCTCGCGAGCCCGGCCTTTGCTACCGGCGGAAACTCGTGCAACACGCCGAACCCGCCGTTCTTCTGCGGCGACACTGGCCCCGAAGGCCCCGCTGGACCGACCGGCCCGCAAGGCCCTGCTGGTCAGGACGGCGCACCGGGTCCGCAAGGCCCCCAAGGCCCCGCCGGTCAGGATGGTGCTGACGGTGCCGATGGCGTTGACGGCAAGGACGGTGCCCAAGGCCCCGCCGGTCAGGACGGTGCCGATGGTGTTGACGGCAAGGACGGTGCCCGTGGCGAGCGCGGTCCCCGGGGCGCAGGAACCCAAGGCCAGCTCGCGGCCGTGACGGCCATCGGCAGCTTGCAGATGTATGGCCCCCTCGCCGGGGAGACCACGTGGGGCGCTGGCCTCGGCGGTCAGTTCGATGGGGAAGTCGGCATCGCGGTCGGCATCCGCCACGGCTTCACCGATAACTTCAGTGGCTACCTGACGCTGGGTGATTCCCTGCAAGGCGGCGCAACCTCCTTCGGGATCGGCGTCTCCGGCCGCTTCTGAAACCCTGTCCCGGGCTCCGGCCCGGGGCTCTTCTGAAAGCCCGCGTTTTCACAAGAGCCCCACCAACCAAGAGGACGCCATGACCAACGTGAAAGACATGCTGGCCCAGCTCGACGAACTGACCGCCCGTCAGGACGAGCTTCGCGGCCAGCTCCACATGAGCCTCGCCGTGCAGGCTTTCATGCCCGACGCCTTCGAGCACGGGAGCTGCAAGATCGGCGGCCGGTCCACCGAGTTCGCGCCCGAGAAGGGCACCATAGTTTTCACCCTCGGCAACGGCGAGAAGCGGGAGTTCCCGGCCGCCGAAGTGCCGCTCGATCTCTGGCCCGCTTCGATGCGGCAAGGGCTCCGGGCAGACAAAGCCAAGCGGCTTCGGAGAGCACGGGCATGACCGATCAAGAGCACGCCAACAAGCTCGACGAGCTGCGCGGCCAGATCAACCAAGCGATCTACGAGGCGGCCGTCTCCGGCCTGATCGTCTCTATCGAGGTCTTGGAGTTCAACCGCATCCGGCAAGCCGCCCCGACGCCCAGCATCGGAGTGACCGTGACGCGCCCAATCGAGCCCGTGAAGGAGAGCTGACATGCACTACGAGCAATTCGTCGAGAAGAACTTCCGGGGAGACTCCAAGCGCCTGATCGAGCTGGCCGAGGACATCATCACGGACTACGAGGGGCAGGGCTACGTCCTGACCCTGCGCCAGCTCTACTACCAGTTCGTCTCCCGGGACATCATCGAGAACAGCGAGAAGAGCTACAAGCGCCTCGGTGGGCTCGTCACGGACGCCCGCATGGCCGGGCTGCTGCCGTGGGACGGGATCGAGGATCGCGGCCGGGGCGTCAAGCCGTGGCTGATCGAAGAGAGCATCGACGAGATTCTGCGTGACCTCCCGAGCGAGTATGCCGCCGACTTCTGGGCCGAGCAGGACTACTACGTCGAGGTCTGGGTCGAGAAGGAAGCCCTCTCGAACGTGGTCCAGCGCGCGTGCGGCCCGCTCCGGGTGCCCTACATGGCCTGCAAGGGCTACCTGTCCGCCTCGGAAGCCTACCGCTCCGGTAAGCGGTTCCAAGCGCAGATTGACAACGGGAAGACCCCGCTGGTGATCCACCTTGGCGACCACGACCCTTCGGGGATCGACATGACCCGGGACAACCACGACCGGCTCGGTCTGTTCGCCGGGGAGCGCGTCGAGGTCAACCGCATCGCCCTCAACCGGGACCAGATCGACCGCTACCGGCCGCCGCCCAACCCAGCCAAGATCACCGACTCGCGCGCCGCCGACTACATCGCCCGGCACGGCCGCACGAGCTGGGAGCTGGACGCCCTCGAACCGTCGGTCGTGGTCGCCCTGATCCAAGACGCGATCCAACCCCTGATCGACGAGGACGCATGGTCCCGGGCGCAGGAGAAGGAGCGCGAGAACAAGGCCCTGCTGCGTGGCGTCCGTCACCGCTGGACCGACATCGAAGCCATGCTGAAGGAGCAAGACGATGACTGATTTTGTCACCCACCTGACCCGCCAAGCGGCGTTCTCCCGCGCCACGTTCGGCCCGGGTCCGCGCACCGAGGGCGTGATCGACCACGTAGGCAAGGAGCTGCGCGAGGTCGCCAAGGTCTACGCCGAGAACGACGGCAACCCGGGCGAAGAGCCCGACTTCCACACCCACATGGAGGCCGCCGAAGAGTGGACCGACGTGGCGATCCTCGGTATCGACGGGCTGACCCGCGCGATCTCGGCGGCCAACCCGAACCTGCCTTTCGATCAGGTGGCCGCCAAGGCCGTCGAGATGATCGTCGCAAAGCAGGGCAAGAACGAGCTGCGCGACTGGCCCGACTGGCGCACGGCCGCGCCGGGAAAGGCCATCGAACACGTGCGCGGCACCCACGACTGAATCGTAAACCAAGGAGAAGACTCATGGACTATAAACCCGAAGACCTCGACGGCCTGACCGGCAAAGAGCTGGATGAAACGAAGGCCGAGTTCGAGCAAGCCGGAATCGCCCCCGCAGGCTGGGGCAAGATGCGCGTGTCCGACAAGCGGAGCTGGCTGAAGCGCAACCTCGACCAGTTCAAGGCGGCCATCTCCCCGGCCAAGCTGCCTGCACACGTCCGCGAGAAGAAGGCGTGGGACATGCGCAAGCGCGAATACAAGGCACTCCGGGAACGGCACGGCAGCGTCGTGAACAAGAAGCGTGTGATCCAGTTCCTCGCCGGGCGGGAGCCTGCGGAGAACCCCGAGCCGATGACCCGGCAGGTCTACCGCCAGCACCAGCGCCGCACCGAGAAGAGCGCGCTGCACACGGCGAAGATGGACGCCATGAAGGGCAAGCGGAAGGGTGGCGCTGCGGCGGTGCTCTCGGCCGAGCTGGTCTGATGGCCTTGCTCCCGCCCGGCGTTCGGATCGTGGTGGTGCATCCGCCTCTGCCCGTGAAGCGGTCGTGGCGGGAGCGCCTGTTCTCCCGGCCGTGGCGGCCCGGGCAGACCCACCGGACGCCCGTGTCGCCCCGCTGGGAGGCCGTGCAGCGCGCAGGAGGGGGCCTCTACTATGACGGCACCCTCTTCGTCGGCCCGGCCGCCTACAACGAACTGACGAAGCACACGAAGGCTGCGACCTTCCCTGATCTTGCGAGACCGATATGAACAAAGACTTCGAGGGCGATGTCCCCCAATTCGAGACCATCACCAGACCGTCCGTCCCCGCGATGGACTCCCGCCTTGGCCTCCCGGAATACGTGCTCGATCACGGCTTCATCCGCCTGATCGACTACATGGGCGACCAAGGCGCGGTCGTGCAGGCAGCCCGTGTCAGCTACGGCAAGGGCACCGAGAGCCGCAGCAGCGACCGGGGCTTGCTCCGCTACCTCATGCGGCACTGGCACACCACGCCGTTCGAGATGTGCGAGATCAAGCTGCACGTGAAGCTGCCCGTCTTCGTGGCTCGGCAGTGGATCAGGCACCGGACGGCGAGCGTGAACGAATACTCCGCGCGCTACTCGATCCTGCGCAGCGAGTTCCACCTGCCGCATCCTGACGACCTCGCCCCGCAGAGCAAGACCAACAAGCAGGGCCGCGCCGGGGAGTATGACGCGGACGAGAAGAAGGTGATCCGGCGCGGCATGGCCCGGGCCTATGATTCGGCCTACATGACCTACGCCGACCTGATCGACGAGAACGATCTGGACCTCGCCCGCGAGACGGCCCGGGAAGTCCTGCCGCTGGGCATCTATACCGAGTGGTATTGGAAGGTGAACCTGCACAACCTCCTGCACTTCCTTCGCCTGCGCGCCGACCCGCACGCCCAGAAGGAGATCAGAGACTATGCGAACGTGATCTGCCGGATCGTCGAAGAGTGGCTGCCCGATGTCTGGGAAGCCTTCGTGGACTACCGGCTCGAATCCCACACGTTCTCGCGGCAGGAGATGGTCGCGCTCCGGGCATACCTTGCCGAGCTGCGGGACTTCTCGGAAGACATGGGGCCACCCACCCTCTCCATCGACGGCGTGTCCGACCGCGAGCGCGCCGCGTTCCACAAAGCTCTGGGAGAACCGACATGAAGCAACCCGAGATCGAACAAGAGATCATCGACATGGTGTCGATGGCCTTTCCTTTGAACGTGCCCCCGACCGGCACGACCACCCTTGCCGAGCTGGGGCTGGATTCCCTCGACGCCGTGGAAGTCCAGCTCATGTTCGAGGATCGCTGGGGGGCTGGTGTCCTGCACGATTACCGGCCCGACGAGTCCGTGAAGATCGCGGAAATGGCGGCCGAGATCGAACGGAGGCTGGCATGAACTGGCTGAAGGAAAAGCTCGCGGGCATCGTGCTCGCGGGCGTCCTCCGCTTCCTGCGGAACAAGCACGTCCACCTGATCGACACGAGCGAGGGTGTGCTGGACTACTTCGGGGAAGGACGGGTGATCGGCGGCAAGCTGACGCACGGCCCGGGGGGCTCGGTGCTGGGCATCTCGCTCCTTTGGACGAGCGTGGGGACCATGACCCCGGACTACTGGCACTTCCCCATCGAAAGGCTGCGCCGGGATAGCGTTCTGGGGCTGGTGATCGACCGTGCTTGATGCCATAGTGACGGGCACCTGAAAGGAGCCCATCATGAACGACGACGATGACGACGACCCGCTTGGAGCTGCCAAGGGAATCTATGTCGCCTTTCTGATTACAGGGCTTTTCTACACGGTGGTCGCGATCATCTGGAAGCTCTGGGCGAACTGGCCTCTCTGGTAGTTGACTGGCGACTATGGGTTGCCTATGTTCCCAGAGAAAGGAATCGCTATGACCAAAGCTCTCTCCACCCAGATCGGGGGCGGACACTACAAGGGACTCAAGATCGAGCCCTTCACGTTCGCCCTCGTGAACCACTATGACGCCGCGTGCTTCTCGATCCTGAAGTATGTGACCCGCCACGCTGCCAAGGGCGGCGCGGTCGATCTCGGTAAAGCCTCGCACATCTGCTTCATCCGTGCCGAGGAATCCCCTACCGACCTTCGTGTGGGTGCTCGAAACAAGATCGACATCGAGACCTACATCACCGAGAACGGGATCGCAGACCGGGAGGCCAATATCCTCCGCGACCTGCATCTCTGGGCTCGGAACGATCTTGCCACGCTTACCGACGACGCTGCGGCTCGCTGGATCGCGGGAAAGATCAACCGGCTCTCTGAAGTAACCTATGGAAAGGAACCGCAATGACCTTCTTCCCCGCCGAGCCCGGCACGTGGCTCATTGACCTCGACCCCGACGTAGAGCCCGTGCCGATTATCGGCTGGGGCGTCTCCGGCTACGTCGGCTTCCCCATCCTCCCCTACGGTGCCGATCCGTTGACGGGACAGGCGTATCGTCTGCCCGGGACAGGTGCCGTCGTTGACCCGGCATGGTCTCGCACCTTCGAGTCCGAAGAGGCGTGGCGGGCCGTGGCTGGTCGGGAAGCCCCCTACGAGCTGGGCACGTCCCTGCTGTTCGGTGCCGAGCCGAAGAAGGCGAAGCCCAGCGCCCCCAAGGCCACCCCGGAGAAGGAACCTGACGCGGCCACGGCCGAGGTCTCGGCTTCCGTCGCCCGGCAGCTCGCCTTCGGCAAGAAAAGCCTGAAGAACAACTCGTTCTGGCACTTCACGGGCGACCCGGAGAGCGTGTTCAAGATCGAGGGTGGCAAGCTGCTCCCGATTGGCGACAACGTGGACAAGATCACCCGCGACAAGTTCTTCGAGCTGCGCAAGGGGATCACCGAAGTCGAGATCGACCCGGACAACCTGCCCGAGCAAGACGAGCCCGAGCTGGATGACGACGATGACGACGATGACGCCGGAGGGCTGGTCTAATGGCAGCCAAGAAGGAAGCAGCCGACGACCGGGCCAACAGCCTGTCCGGGAAGGACGAGCTGCGGAGCTTCGTCGAACGGATCGAGCGGATCGAGGCCGACGAGAAGGCCCTGAAGGACGACAAGAAAGAGCTTATGGCCGAAGCCAAGGGCCGGGGCTATGACACGAAAGTCCTTCGCTCGATCATCGCAGAGCGCCGTCGCGACCCGAACGATATTGCGGAGGAAGAGTCCATCCGCGAACTCTACCGGGAAGCTCTGGGCATGTCCTACTCCCTCGTCAACACGGCTTCCGAGAGCTACGGCGACCGGGGCGATGACGACGAGGGGGACGAAGAGGGCATGGTGTGACCGTCGCCTTCTGCGTGGAGACCCGGAATCGCATCCGGGTCTCCGTCGCGGCCTACGCCTATGAGATCGCGAACGACCCCATCATGTCGGACGCCGAGTTCGACGAACTGGCCGCGAGCATCGACACGACCATCGCCACAACCCGGGCCGAGGAAGACCTGTTCTTCCTGACCGAGTTCGAGCCGCACACGGGCTCGTGGATTCACAAGCACCCGGACCTCCCGGGGATCAAGCGGCTCTTCGAGACCTACTACCGGGTCGAGGACGATTGGAAAGACCTGATATGAGCATTGAACCAACCTGCCAATTCTGCGGCATCGTGGACAAGACACGCTGCAAGACCGAGGACGCGGCCGAGGACTGCCCCCACGCGCCGGTCGAGGGGAAAGGCCCCGTGATCCGCACCGGGCCGCTGGCGGGCCTCCGCAGGCGTCACTACCAAGCCATCGTGGCCGACCCACCGTGGAGCTTCCTGACGCGCTCTGACAAGGGCAAGGACCGCTCCCCGGAGCAGCACTATGACTGCATGACCCTCGACGAGATCAAGGCCATGCCGGTCGGGGAGATCGCGGCCAAGGACTGCGTGCTGTTCATGTGGATCATCGACACGCATATCCAGATGGCGCTCGACGTGATCGAGGCGTGGGGTTTCACCTTCAAGACGAAGGGCTTCACTTGGGTCAAGACCAACAAGAACGCGGCCGAGCTGTCTGCGCTCGACGAGGGGGCCTTCTTCACCGGCATGGGGTTCTGGACCCGCGCCAACCCGGAAGACGCCCTGCTGGCGACGAGAGGCAGCCCCAAGCGCAATGACGACGGCAAGGGAGTCCGTCGCCTGATCGTCGCACCGCGCCGTGAGCATAGCCGGAAGCCCGACGAGGCGCTGGCCCGGGTCGAGGCGCTGGTGCCCGGCCCCTACTGCGAGCTGTTCTCCCGCGCGACACGCCCCGGCTGGGACCAGATGGGCAACGAGGTCGGAAAGTTCGACCCGGGCCGCGCGCTGGCTGCACCGGAAGACGATGACGATTCGGACATCATGGAGCTGGTGTGATGACAAAGGCCAAGTGTCGGAACTGCGGCAAGCCGGTTCTCCCGGGGAGCGACTTTTGCTCGAACTCCTGCGACGCCGGGTTCGTCATGAACAAGCGCAAGCCCGGGCCGACGCAACATGCGGCCGGTCTGGCCGACTGTCTCGGCCGAGGCATGATCTCCATGACCGTCCGTGCCGTGGAGTTCTCCCCGAAGCCTGACGGCCGGGGGCCATCCCGGAAGAACAAGCCGACGCTCTGGGAGGCCCGCATCTCCGACGGCCAGAACGGCGATGCCGTCGCCAAACGCCCCGACCCTGACGAAGCCCTGCGAGACGCCCTCTCCTGTTTCGCGAACTTCAAGAAGCCCGTGACCCACAAGCCCGAAGAAGACGACGGGCTCGACCTGATCTGAAAGGACTCCCGCTATGACGATCAAGAACACTCTCATGACCCAGACGCCCCTCACACCGGGCACCTGCGAGTGGTGCGGCAAGACCTGCGAAGAGGCCGACGTGGCCTGCTCCCTGTCCTGCGAAGCCCAGCTCGTCCGCCTCGAAGCTGCCCAAGGCAAGATCGTCCTGCGCGTGCTGAAGCGGTGGCGCAAGCATCGCGGCCGCAAGGGCACGCCGGGCGAGGGGGCCATGACCGAGGCCGCGTCCATCGTTGACCGCTTCCTGCGGAACGACCGGCAGCGCCGGGAATACTTCTCGGCCGAACGCCGCCAAAAGGAAGCCGCAGAGAAGGCCAAGGCCGCCAAAGAGGAAGCCCCCGGGCCGTGAGGCACCGAGGGCGTGATGGTAGTCCGTGAGTGGTTGCAGGATCAGTCAGGGGATGAACGGAGGGGGGAGCTGGTAACGCCTGAAGGTGAAAATGTGGTCCAGCTCGATTGCCATACCTGCCCCCTATAGTTGATTCCTTCTATCATTCTGACCGGGCCGCGCGCTCAATTCAAGGAGAACCCCATGATCGAGAAAGACGAATCAGTTGGAGCGATGGTGTTTCGGTGTGACCGCTGCACCAACATGAGCGCCGACTACAACCTCGCGGACTTCCAAGCCGCCGTGGACGACATTCGCGAGCTGGGCTGGAAGGTGAAGCGAGACCACCGAGCCGAGGGCGGGTGGTCCCACGAGTGCCCCGACCACACCGGGGCGAACAGACTCAAGGAGCAGCGTCGCCTTCTCGGCCTCGACCGCACATAGGGCACCCGCCGTCTGGGTCCAAGACATTGAACTCGTTCGAGAGCACGAAGAGGCGCTTCTGGGGCCACCCGGGGCGCGTCATGGTGTAGGTCGTCTTCAGGCGGTGAACGCCGGGGTCCATGTCGCACTCGGTATTGGTGAACCATACCCAGCTCACGGTGTTGTCCGGGATGACCTCGGCCGGGTCGTATTCGTTGACGCCACTGCCCGAGCAGACAGTAGACCAGAGGCCCACGTCCGACGTGCGCTGGACTTCAACGATCCAGAAGGCGTCGAAGTTCTCCTGAATCTCCCGGTCGTAGAGAATGTTCGGGTAGTCCCCCTGCTCGAAGTCCGGGACGTAGACCTCGTTGACCACGAGCCACGACGAGGCGGGAAGGAGTTCTTTCTGGCGCTCTGCGATCTCCCCGGAGAGCTGCACCACCACGGCCACGATGACCAAAGCTACGGCAGTCTCTCCGAGGCGGGAACGCCACCAAGACCAGCTCTTCATTGCGCACCCCCAACGATGTCTATGATTCGGTGGACGATCCACCCCTCCGTGGCCCAATATATCGCCAAGAGGGCACCCACCAGCAGAGCCACGTTCTTGATGCTGGAAGCGAGCTTCAGCGCCGATTCCCATTGGTCGTAAAAGTGAACGGCTCGGACGGCGATCTCTGCCCTCCGAGCGTCAAGGACAGTGAGATGTCCTGTCTCGTCCAACCGACGAAGGTGGTCTAGCGTAGCCCTTGCCTTCTCGTCGAGTTGGGAAGTGTCGCCGCGACCCCACCACATTCCGTTACTGCCCTTGCGCTTCTTGATATACCTCGTTGTATTGCCCCACCACGTTCGCGTGCTTCCTACTGCACTCTGCGAGCGCGAGCCGGTTGTCGGCCAATGCTTGAACAGCATTACCCCGAACCCCGGGGTCAATGCAACGTGCCTCGTCCCGGGGATCGAGACGAGGCACGGGGGTTCCTACGGTGGGCGGGGGGCTATTGAATCCCGCGCAGCCGCTCACGAAGATCGTCAGGAAGATCGCACTGATCGCCTTGGTCTTCAAGTTCTTCAAGTATCGCATCGCGCGCCCCTTCTAGTTCCGCCATCTCGGCCTGCGCCTGATCTGCGCGTTCTCTGGCTTCTGCGGCGATCTGCTCGGCTCGTTCGGCGCGGTCTTGCTCGGCCGCCAGTGCGGCTTCCACCTGACCGAGCTGACATTCCGCCCGGGCTTCTCGGGCAGCATCGACGCGGTTAAACACGGTCCAGCCAGCGAACACCAAGGCGATAAGCACCCATTTACCGACCGGACCTGCTGCCCACGTTATCAGCCGCGCGATCATCGCGCGACCTCAATCTTAGCGTGTGCGTCAGGACCGGCGTTTTTGCCGCTGCGATGATCGTCCAACCGGGCCTTCTGGGCCAAGACCATCTGGTAGACCACGAACCCGGCGACCCCCATCATGACCCACGGCCCGGCCGCGATCAGGGAATCCTTCAGGGGTTCGAGCATCGCAAGGACGCCCTGCGCGGCTTCGAGCTGGCCGCCCAGCGCCTCGATCCCCTGCACGGCGGCACCGATAGCCCCGGCACCCCCGACGACCACGGCCGCGCCGTTCGCCTTGTCGGTCGCTTCGATAGTTTTGGAGCCGCTCCGGCGCAGGTCTTCGGTCGTGGCCGTCCGACGCTCCGGTGCGACCTCACGCGGCGCAGAGCGCAGCATCTCGGCCAGCAGCTCGTCGTCGATCCCGACATAGATGGGCAGCCCACGGTCAGCACGGAAGGCCAGCACGGCCGCCCGGGTCCGGGTGCCCCACTTCCCGTCCGGGACGCCGACTTCGGTGTAGCCCAGCGAGCGGAGCTGCCGCTGCACGGCCTTCAGCTCTTCCCCGTTGACGGGCTGCTGTTCGGCCCGGTCAGGCTGCCACGGAGTATCCGGGATGCCCGCCCACTTCCGGTAGGCCGCTTCGAGGCGCGTGTGGTAGCCGTGGACGGCGTAGGACGGGCCGTTGTAGACCCGGGCTACGGTGGCCCAGCGGTGCGCCCGCAGATCGTCCGCGATGCCCTCGTTCACGAGGAACAGGATCATCGACTCAAGGTGCGCTTCCTCGTCCTCCATGAAGGCCAGCACCATCGCCTGCGGCGTCTCGAAGCCCGCAGCCTCGTAGTTGCTGCCGAGAATCTGACCGAGGCCCCACGATGCGGATTTCAGGGCGGCCGTCTCGTCGATCAGCATGGCCTCCTTCAGCCGGGGGTAGGAGTCCGAGGGGTAGTCGCGCTTCCACTTCGCGTAGGCCAGACCGGCCGCCACGGCGCGATCTCGCTTCGGTCCCGGGCCGAGCTGCCGATAGAAGACGTGCGGCTCGAACAGCATGGCCGGGCGGCCGTGCCGGTCGAAGCCCGAGCTGGCGGCCTCCACTTCCATGAAGGCGTGAACCTCGTCTTCCCCCACGCCGATCCGATAGCCCAGCAGCGGGAGGTCGATGTCGTCGAGCCGCTTTGCAGCTCCTTGAAAATCCTTAAATTCGGTCATGGTCATCTCCGTCAGGTTACGGCCCGTAGGCCCACTTCAAGTCCCGCGAGGTCTGCCCACGTCCAGTCAAGGCCCGTGCCCGGGTTGACCGGGTAGGCTTCAACGATAGGCAAGATCGCAGCGCCGGGCGTCTGCAACGCACCGTCGTAGTCAACGCCGCCGAGGCGGGCGAAGAGGCCGATCTGGCTGGGGTTCGCCCCCGGGCCGGTAGATCGGGTCGTGGAGGACAGGAAGACCCGTGTGAGCGTCCCTGCGGGCTGCGCGCCGGGCGTGAGCGTGCCGCTCGTCCGCTGGCCGCCAGCCGTGGCGTAGGCGACGGTCGTGGACAGGTAGTCCCCCAGCTCGGTCGCACCGCCCATGAAGTCGTCATGGAACCCCTGCCCGGTGGGCGGCAGCACCTTGAACTTGGTCCCGACGGTGTTCTCGTCGCTGATCCGAATGTTCGAGACCCAGCAGTTGTTGCCGTTGATGTAGTCCGCACCGCCGAAGTTGAATCGTGCCGGGGCACCGCCGCCGTTCGAGTTGATCTGGGTCTGCACGGCCAGCGAGCCGTTCACGTAGACGGTCTCCCGGTGTTGGTTCGGGTTGGCTCCGATGTTCGTCTCGCAGAAGATGTCGATGCGGACAACCTGCCCTTGCGGGACGCCGAAACCTAGTGTTTCCGGCGCGGCTGAAACAGAGACCCAAGAGAAAGAACCGTTGGTCAGCGTGACTCGGCCAAGAACCACATTATCCTGCGAGAATATCTGCCAGCAGAATCCGTCCTCGTCGGTAGTCATGTTCGGGAAATAGACATCGAACGCGATCCAGATAGAATCAACTTCGGGCAGCTTGACGCCGTGGCGAATGTCTTCCGAGAGCGCGATGGCGTGATCCGCGAAGTTCGGATCGAACCGCCCGGCCGTGGTGTCGTAGAGCCCACCCAGATCGAAAGGGTCGTTGGTGATAAGATAGTCGGTCATTTGTCAGCCTTTCGTCAGGAGAGCGTGCCGAGGGAAACAGCGCCCGCAGGTTTAGCATAGAGGAAGTCCGGGGTCAGAGAAATGAGTTTCACCGACACTGCCACGCCGCGAGTCTGCCCAAAGGGCCACATATTTTCTATCGGTTGGTTGAAGCGCGGCGCGTCGGTGTCTGGGTCTCGATCCCAAACTCCGTTCTTCCCGAACCAAAGAGCGCCGGTCGTCGGCTCAAGACAGAACATGAGCCGGTCCCCGACCCCGTAGGTCGAAGTAGCCCCAGAAACAAACACTGTCCCGTTCGGCCCCCAGATGTCTCCGTTCCCTCGCCAGTTATAGACACCGCCATAGACCGGGTTCGTGACATTATTCGGGGGCGGGTATGCTGCCAAGAAGGTGTCTCCGACGACCCCATTATACCCGTTGAAGGCAGTTGGCCCCGCCAAAAGTGCGACCTCCCAATACACCTTACCGGGCGTGGCTGGGTCGATGAAACTGGTGGTAGGGATGATCGGCCGATAATTCGAGCCGCCACCGTTGTCGGTGACTCGCGTATCGTTTTCAGAAAGAAGATGGCTGGTCGAGACCAGAGTAGCGTCGAATTTCCATTCGACCTCTTCCCCAAGGTTGAAGCCAGTGAAACCCGTGATGATATAGAGCTGGTGGTTGGACGTGCCATAGAGCTGCAAGGCACTGCCGTCAGGCACGGAAAAGGCCGCTCGGGACGCTCCGGTCGCCGTGGTGGCGAGAGCCGCGTTGACGCCCGGCGTGGCTGCCCAGACGCCGTTCTTGCCGCACCAGAACTCCCCGGTCGCCGTGTCATAGGCCAGCATGAGGCGGTCGCCCTGCGCGTAGGTGATCGTTGCCGTCTGGGCCACACCGTCAGCCACCAGAGAGCCGTCGGCCCCCCACGCGACGCCTGCGGCACCCATGCCGGTCGTTGCCTCGTCATGGTTCGCGAGGTTCGAGGTCTTGGTCACACCGACGACCATACCAGCGGCAGGGCCTTTCACGTCGATCTCCCAATACTCCTTGAACTGAAGGTTGGCGTCATTGACCACGAACATGCCGTCTCCTGAAACCCCCGAGCGGTTCTTCACCCGGTCGTTGTCGATGGTCCAGCCCGTCGGGACGTAGAGGGGGTCCATCCACGGCCCGCCTTGGTCCCACTCGAACGGCCCCTCGAAGAAGACCGCAGCCCCCATAGTCTGCCCCGTGGCCCCATAGTTCGCCCCGCCGATGATCGGCGTTGCCCGGGTCTTCCAGCCAAGGACTCCATACTCGGCCGTGCCGAAGCGTGCGACGACATTGATCTGCGGAACAATCACGTCGCCGGGCAAGACCGGGAAGTAGGACGCCCGGCCGATCACCGCCCCGGGAACCAAGGCGTCGCCCACGTGCTCGCGCACGCTCTGGCCGTAGACCCCCTCGGAGCAGAAGGCCATGTAGTCCGTCATGAGCGTGCGGACCTGCGTGGCGTCTTGCGGCACCCATCGGCCGGGCATCCACGTCGCGAGGCAGCCGCAGAGATAGGGCGTTGCAAAGCTCGTGCCGGAGATGTCCCCATACTTGTTCCCCCCGGGGTAGCCTGCGCCCATGACCCGGTGGCCGAAGCCGTAGAGCTTCACGCGCAAACCGTAGTTCGAGAAGGCGGCACGGCGGCCGTCATAGTGCAGGGCTCCGACGGCATACTCTGACGATTCGGCAGGCCATGCGTTGAAGGTCGAGTCGAGGTCCGAGCCGTCGTTCCCGGCTGCGATCAAGACGATGATGCCCTCGTTCTGCATGTCAGCGATGATCGACCCGTAGGGGTTCGCGAGGTTGTCTGCTGCCGAGCCGAAGGAGCAGTTCACAATGACCGCTTTCCCGTCCGGGTTCATGAGCGGGTCGATGGCCGCGCCGAGCGTGGCATCCAGTCCGTCGATGATGGCCTGTGTGGTCGTCGATCCGCCGTCGTCCGGGAAAGTCTTCACGTCCCAAAGCTCGGCTTCCGGCGCGATCCCGATCTTGTCACCGGCCGAGATCGCCGCGCAGGCCGTGCCGTGGTTCGAGGCTCCAAGCTGGGAGGTCGAGTAGTTGAAGATTCGCGTGACACGGCTGGGGTTCTTGGCGAACTCCGGGTGGCCCCAGCGGATACCACCATCCACGATAGCGATGATCGTGCCTTGGCCCAGCCGGTCGGTGTCATAGCGCCACTTGAAGAAGTCGGGCTGCTTCCACCACGGATTGAAGACGCCCCGGTTCGCGTCCACCGTAGCCTTCAGGCGAAGCGCGCCGATCTTGTCAGTGAAGAGCCGCCCTTCATAGATGAACTCTTCTTGCAGCGCGACGGTCGGCACCCGGGACTCACCGTAAGCCGTTCCTGAGATGCGGTCGTCGTTCGCCACCGTCAGCATGAAGTCGGCTTCGAGATCGTCCCGCACTTGGATGCGGAACGCGCTCTTCAGGTTCTTGTAGGGCTTGACCTCGCCGTAAGGCGAGAGGGCCAGCATCACCGCCGATCTGGAAGAAGGCCGGTGGACCGTTACGGTAACGTCAGTCATCGAGCAGCCTCCCCGCGCAGCGCGACGTAGACATTCGCCACGTTGGCATCGGGCGAGGTCGGAGCGACGACCCGGAGCGCGTCAGTGACCACGACCGAAGACGGCAGCGAGATCGAAAGCTCGGTCTCCCCGGCCGGGATGGTAGCCGTGAACAGCTCGGTCGTGTCATCCGACTGGAAGCTGAAGGTCATCGGCGCGGCCGTCGCCGGACTAACCCGGATGCGACCAATCGGGGAACCTTGGTCAAACCGGAGCCCCAGCGTCTCGTGGAAGAGGATTTCCTGATCTGCCGAGAGCACCGCGCCGTTCTCCACCCGGGCCGTGATGTCCACCGGCTGCCGAGTCTTCTTGACGCCCATGATGTAGAGCTGGCCGCCCGTGAAGTTCCCCGAGCTGTCACGCTGCACGATAACCGCGTTGTGCTGCTCTGCCGCAGAAGAGAAGCCGCGCATCATTATGTCGCCGCTCGCTCCGGGCACCGCACCGAAGCCATCCCACATGGTCGGGAACCCCGCCTCGCTGAAGAAGCGCAAGACGCCAGTGCCGATCTGAAGGTCTACGTCCGAGCGGTATCCACCGAACCGCCAAGAGTCGGCCGAGGCCGTGCCTTCGCCCGTGCCGCCAACCCCAGACCAAGCATAGAACACCGTGGACCACGTGCTGCCCCCGTCGGCCGAGATCGCCAAGTCTGCGTGGTCGTTGGCGTTCCGAAGAATAAAGTGCAGCTCGTCATACTGGTAGAGGGCGTGCGTGTCGTCGGTCAAGACCACGTTGCGCACCCCGGCGAGATCGCCAGACCAGAGAATGTCCGCGCCCCCACCATAGGCGATAGGGCTGAAGCCTGCCGGAAGCGGAATGAACGAGTTGGTCGCATGGTTCCAGACAAGCGGCTGCCCGTTCTGGTCGCTGGACATGCCCGAGCGCACCGCGTCGATCCCGTCGATCTCTTCAATGGCCGTGGCCGCCGGAGTCGCCTCGCCCGGCCCCGGGATGGTGATCTCGATCTCCCCGGGAACCGGCGACGTGATGCCAGCACCCGCTCCGGTGATCGTCAGCTTCGTTACCGCACCGCTGACCTCTCCGGCCGCCCCGTGGAGCGCAAGACCCCCGGTGAACGAGAGTTGGATCGTGTCGCCGGTCTTGACCGCGTTGAAGGCCGTCCCGAGGAACTGAAGGTCCATGACCTCGGGCTCGTCGAGAGACCCGGCACGGAACCGGATCGGGCTGCCGCCCCACTCCACGTCGTCTCCGGTCGAGTTGACCCGAAGCACCTTGTTCTGATTCGTCGCGATGCTCGGCAAGTAGGCGTAAATCGACCCGGGCAACATGCCGGAGACCCCGAGTGTGGTAGTCACGACCCGCACGTTGGTCACGTTTATCTGTTGCGAACCACCCGTGACGATTGTGTTGAGACGGAGCATAACCTTCGTCGTCCCGGTCGGAATGTTCGCGGCTGTATCTGCGAAGGTCTCCCAGAGCTGGATTGCCGAGTTCAGGCGGCCGCCCCCGACATACTGGCCGATGATCTGGTCGCTGGCGTCGAGGAAGTCCAGCTCCAAGCGCATGAGGTCATCCACGAGCCGGGTGTGCTGGTCCCAATAGACCGTGATCGAGGACGGGTCGGTCGGAAGGTCGATCACTTGCTCGATATACCACGGGCCGCCGATGCTGCCCTGAAGGCCCATGTAGGCGTAGCCGTCCGGGTGCAGAACGTGGTCAGCCTCACGATCCGGGGGAATGTAGACCTTCAGCGTTCCCGAGGCAGTGAAGTTCGTCCATTCCCCGAAGTCGCCAGACTGGAAGATGTGGTTCGGGACCACCCGATTCGAGGTCGTGCGAACGATCCGGCCGATCTGCCCGGCACCCACGGTCGTCACTGCGAGAGAGGTCTGCGCGTCACCGCTCGTGGTCTTGGTGGCCGAGGTTGTGTGGCGCAACCGATACCAGTCCCCGCCGATGAAGGTGACGAGGGCGGTCAAGGTCGTCGTGCCGAAGTAGTCTTCCTCGTCGGCCGAGCTGGCGACGGGAACCCACGTGACGCCCGCGTCTTCCGACCGTTCAAGCGTCGTCTCGATGGCCCCAGCACCGTCGGCCGTGTGCTTGGTGTGGGCGACGAAGACGGCCGTTCGACCTTCCTGCGACTCCGGGATTCGGATCGTGTTATCGGCCGCGTTGAAATACCCGTTGTCGTCCGAGACGATGTTCCCAAAAGCCAAGGTCTCGGTCGTCGTGTCGATCACCTGCCCGGTCGTCTGGGCGAGCTGGATCAGAATTTGCGAGCCGGAGATGGACGTGCCACCCCCGCCGCCGCCAGCCGCGAACTCGACCCAAGACGTGCCGGTCCACTGGACGTTGACGCCCTCGTCCACGACGTAGAAGTGCCACCCGGATTGCGGCGTGATGTAGACCCACTGCTTCGCCCCGGTGGGGCCATCCCAGACCGCCAGCTTGCTACCGTTGGTCGCGTCCCCGACGGGCACGATGTAGATGGAGCCCGCCGAGGGAGAGCCCGGCAAGGCCGACGTGCGCGACTGGACGCGGGCACCGACCACGGCCGAGAGAAGCCGCAGGTTGGTGTCCATGCCGGTGTTCCAGCCGTCGGCACCCAAGTCCCAGAAGGCGTTGAGGCCGAGGCCGGGGGTCTCTCTCATGGGCATATTCTATCCTCCGTAGGACAGGCCGTAGCCGTAGCCATAGCCCGAAGCGATTGTGATTTCGATCTCGTGGCCCTGAAGCGACTCGAAGCCGCTGCGGGTAGATGTCACCCGGACAATAGCCCGAGTTGCCGATCCAAAGGAAGCCTTCGGTATTGCATAGCTTTCGCCCGGCAGGTCTTCGATCTCGTTGACGACATCTCGCGTGTCGGCGTCGAGGATCGTGATCTTCGTGAGCTGCGACGGCTCGGGCGTGACGCTCGGGTCGTCCCAAGCGAGAACCTGCGTGTCTTCGGTCAGGCGGTTCCGGTTCGACCACGTGACGGGAATCTCGGTCAGCTCGTTCGCGTCAACCCGATCCCAAGCGGACCCGGCGACCCGGACATTCGCAGGCCGGAGGGGCAGCCAAGCGCGCTCGCCCGGCATGAATGTTTCGGTCTGGGCCAGAGACTCCGGGTAGGCCCCGAGGGTCGTCTGCATGACCATCTTGTAGTCGCGCGGCGAGAAGGCTGTTTCCAGCTCCGCGTCCGTGATGAAGTCCGTCGCACCAAAGAACCGGATCGGCGTGCCGATGGGCCACTCGCGCGGAACCGTGTCGAGAACGCCCCGCTTGATCGTCCAGTTCGACCCGTCGTTGTTCACGAACATGACGATCTCCCGGCCCTGCTCCGAACCGTCTTCGAGACCGATCAGGGCGAAGCCGCCGGGGGTGGGGCCGGAGCCGGTCGTGAGGCTGCTGAAGCCGGGCGTCAGGGTCTCGGCCTCCTTCACGAAGTCCTCGGCCAGAAGGCCGCGTGCGACCGGCATGATGGTGCCCGTGGGCTCGGCGTAGGTGTTGCCAGCAGCATCCACGCTCTCCCCGAGAATGTAGATCGCGGTCACGTCCGGGTTCGGGGACGAGGCGAGGATTCCGACGAAGGCGTCCGGGTATTCCACGCCGATCTGCGCCGTCGGCGGAATGAGGTTCGCGGCGAAGAAATACCCGAGCGTCATGAACTCCACATACTCGATGACCGTGGGCTCTCTGGCCCCCGATTCCAGCTCGGTCTCCGGGGGGAGAACGACCTGCGGCCGGGCGAAGCTGAAGATGTCCTGCGTCAGAGACGCGACGATCTTGGAGTCCCCGGGCTTTCCGTAGTTGATCTTGGCGATCCGCATGACCAGCTCTTCCGCGTCGTGCTCGGACGAAGAGAGCTTCAGCACGTCTCCGGGGGCATACCGCCAAGCCGAGCGGTCAACCTCGACCTCGGCCGTCGCGAGAGGCGCAGTCACGGCCGAGAGGTCGCGCGAGAGCACGATGGCCGCCAAGCGGCGATCCCGGATGCCGTAGTAGTTCCGGTTGTCGGAGATGATCTCCCCGCCGTTGACCACGATGCCGCCGAGGTCTTGCTGCGTGATGACCTCTTCCTCTTCGGTCTCCGGGTTCGTCCACGTCAGGTTGATCTCGTTGGTGATCTCGGTGGGCGACCGGCGCTGGAAGTCCCGCACGGTGCAGTTGGATTCGTCGAACACGTCGAGCGTGTCCGGGTCATAGTCGTCCCGGATCGGCTTCAGCACGAACTTCCCGGTCGCAGGATCGACGTAGAGGTTGGCTTCCACGTGGTCGAGGACTTCCTGCACGAAAGATTGGATCGACTGCTGCTGCGTCCAGATCATCGAGAGGCCGAAGCTCTCGTTGAAGAACACGTCGGCCGCCGCCCTGAAGGCCACGTCGTCGATGGCAGACGGGTGCGCGCCCATGCCCCACGCCCGGTCGGTCAGGGCCTCACGGATCATGTGTGCTGGGTTGGCGGACGGGAAGACGCCACTGCCCAGAGCCTCTTGAATGAGGGTCGTGAGCTGCGCGGATTCGTTCGCGCCGATGACCGGGACTTCCCCGCCGGTCGTGATCGACTTCAGCGTCCCGGTCGTGTTGTCGAGGATGCTGGATTGGCTGGTGTTTGGCTCGACGATGTTGACGGCATAGCAGTCCACGTCCGTCCCGTTGGCCGTGCTGTATTGCCCGGAGCCACGGTCGAGAAGATCGGCCATGATCGACTGTGCCTGCGTGTGCGTCGTGCCAGTCGCCAGACCGTCCGTTATGAAGAACATGACGCGCCGGTCGAGGTTGTTGTTCACCGTCTGGGCGAAGAAGTCCACGGCCCCCTGCGCGGCCTGCGCGAAGTCCGTGCCGCCCCCAGCTCCATTGAGCGCCGTGTTCACGAAGTTCTCGGCCGAGGTCAGGTTGGCGTCGGTCACGTTGAGGTATGTCCGGTCGTTCCGGCCGTCCCCCCAGAGCGTGATCCCGAGGTTCAACTGCATCCCACCATCGACCAGCGAGCGGAGCTGCGCCACGAGCCCAGAGAAGGCGAGCTTGACCGTGTTCCGGCGCGTGGCATCCATCGAGCCGGAGTTGTCGATGGCGAAGTGAACGGACCTCGGGGTTTCCAGCCCGAAGTAGATGGCGGCCCGCTCGGGATACCAACCGTTCGGGATGCGCGTCAGGTGGAAGGCGCAAGGCCAGATGTAGGGTTGGTTGGCAGACCAGTAGAAGCCACGCCGGTTGCCCACTTGCGACCCGCTGCCGTTCTCTTTCTGCGGCCCGAAGAGGCCACCGAGAAGGAGCTGAAAGATGTTCCCGATCAGGCTGCCCGAGACGCCGCCGTCGTTCGCGTCCACGATGGGCGCTTCCTCGTCGGCCAAGCTGGGGTGCCCGGTCAGGAGGACATTCGCCAGACCGCGATACGCGGGGGCGTTCCCTGCGTTCCTGCCGACCTTGGCAGCGGCCGTGGCCGAGCTGAATTGGTCGAACGACCCGGGCTGGTAGACGGCATACCCTTGGACGCCACCTTCCTTCTTGATCCCGCCGTAGAGCTTCTGCTTGTTGATCTCGAAGACGGCCTCTTGGCCGACCCGACCCGACCACGCGATCTTGTCGTTGATTCGGATATGGTTGAGCCTATCGACGGGGCCTTGGCAGAGGCCGTAGTGGACGGAGCAAAAATACTCCGTCACTCGCATCTTAGGCTTCTTGCTCCTTTTACCCATAGCGGCGAGTCCTCGTCCTGTTCACGACCTGCTCGGCCCGGGCGTCGCCGGTCGCAAGGAGCGTGCTTGCCTTCACACCGTCGCGCAGAAAGGCACGAAAGTCGAGTTTGTTGGCCTCGAAGAACTCCCGCGCCCCGGCAGCACAATGCCCCGACTTGCGAACGTCCCCGATGGTGACGATGAAGTCCCCGATGTCCTGCGTGGTCGTCATGCCGTGATCTCGAAGTCGTGCTTCTCTTTGTCCCAGAAGCCGATCACGTTGCCGCCCTTCAATTCCAGCGATCCGAAGATCACGGGGATCGGCCGACCCGCTTCCGCCGTCGGGGCTTCGAGGTCAGACGATGCCGCAGGTTTCGCCTGCTTGGGCTTGGGTGCGAGGGCGTATGCCACGACCATGAGCGCGACGCCGATAGCGAGCTGGATCAGGAACCACCAAGGCATATGTCATCCTCCGTCAATAGAACTGGTTGGTCAGCTTCGTCGGGTTGTCCTTGGGAATCCAAGGCTGCCCTCCGAAGTTTACTACATTGTGGTGCAGATGCTCACAATCGGAAAGCTGGTGATTGCACCCAAGATATGCCTGCACCTGCTCCCCGGCCGCCAGCCCGAAGACATCGCCGTTGACGATAACCTGCGTGTTGGTCGCACCGAGCGTCAGGATCGTCCGGGTCTGCACGATGTCCGTCTCGTTGTCGGTCCACTGCACATAGCCGCCGACGAACTTGCCGACCGGCAGAGCGTTGAACCATCCGGCCTCGAAGGTGATGAAGTTCTTGCCGACATCGACCGCGAGCGGGTTGACCCTCGCCGCAGCCTTATTCGCCTTGCACTGGTCCCCGTAAAGCGCCCACGGGCAACCATACTGGTAGTGCCGCCGCAGCCCGGCTCGACGCATCGACGTGCTGACGGGCTCGGCTGCGATCTGCGCGAACTTGGTCTTCCGGGCAACCGAGATTATCCGGCCAGTCCAGACCACCTTGAAGTCGAGGTCCGGGTCATCCGCGTGCCCCTGATAGATGGTCAGGCGAATCGCGTGCGAGGGGAGCCGCCCCCGGAACATGGTCACGATGGAAGCGTTCGGCGTGATGTCGATCCGAAGCGTCGTGTTGTCGAGACTGTTCCCGGCCGCCTCGATCTTCTCCCGGCCGATGGTCGTGGGCAGATAGGTCTTGCCCCCAAACGTGATCGCTTGGTCTGCGTCCGTGTAGGCGAAGAAGGCGCTGTCCGTCTCGCCGTATTCGATCAGGAAGAGGGAGGCCATGAGGCCGTCTTGTTGGCTTGTCTCGCGGGCGTCGTAGGTCATGCTTCGTGCTCCAATGTCGTGACGGAGATCGTGATCTGGGCCACACCGTCTGTCAGCCAGTCCACCGTCAGGCGGTCACTGGCGAATCGGACAGGCATGATCCAGTTCATGCTTGTGATCTCCTGCGGGATGATGTCGTCGGGTGCCGGGTCGGCAAGGTTTATGGCCGAGTTCCCCGCCCCGTCCAGAGTGACCGATTCCACGGTAAGGTAGAGGTCGGCCAAGACCCCTCGGCGGCGCACGAGGATGCGCTTGTAGGCGAGGTCCGCCCCATAGGCCGAGGCGAAGTCAGAGCCGGGCACGGTGACGACGCTCTGGCCGGAGAGGGTCAAGCCGAGGGGCCTGATCTCGTCAGTCCAGAGCGGCATGAAGAACCGCTTCCTGCGGCCGCTGGATCGGTAGAACAGACCGAGGATGCGGTCGAGTTCCGTCATGTTGCGAGCGGCAAAGTTGAGCTTCAGCGTGCGCGGTGAGAAGGTGATCGGGAACAGCGCGTCAATGGCCCCCCGGTTGAGGTCCAGAAGCTCGATCTGCTGCTCGACCGAAAGCTCCACGCCACGCCGCCAGTTCGGCCGCATGTCGAAGAACTCCACGCCGTCCAGCGTTACCGGGGCCGCACCAAAGGTCGGGTGCGGCGTGTCCACCGGGTCTCCCGTGAACTGCGTCTGCACCGTGGCCCGGTCGCTGGTCAGGACGTTGAACTCGGTCGCCCCGTCGAACCGGCCCTCGAAAGCGAGGCGAGCCTGACTCCCCACGGGGAAGGTCTGGCCGACGGCCGCCGCGAGGTTCACCTGCGAGCCGGAGATGCCGATCACCACGCCGAGCGCGGTCTTGCCGTCTCGGCCTTGCAGGATGATGTAGACGCCGGGCACGAGCCAGTCGGGCGTCGCCCCCTGCATGGTGAACGAGAGCCCGACGCTGGACAGGATAGAGGCCAGCACGACCGGCTCCCGGGGGTGCGGGATGAAGAACTTCCCGCCTTGGTTCTTGCTGATCCGGGTCAAGGCCGAGCGGAAGTTCTCGCCGCGCAGGACGGAGGAAAAATCGTAGTTCGTTCGCGGGTTGATTCGCTGCCCGATCCGTTGTTCGTGGCCGTCCCGGCTGACAATGATCTCGGTGCGGAACGCCAGCTCTTCCTCGTAGCCGTTCGACCATTGGATCGGCCAGCCCCAAAGCCGGTGGGAGGGCGTCGGCAGCGTCACGGCCTTCAGGTAGGCAGTCAGGGCGCGTGTGCTCCCAGAGATCACCGGAACCCCGTCTGCGCCCGTGTTGTCGAGCTTGGCCGTGTGCGTGGTCGTGCCGACTTCGATGTTCGCCGCGTAGCAGTTGACCGCCGTGCCGTTGAGCGTCGTGAAGGGGGCCGTGGACGTGTCCAGCACGTCCGCCAGCGTGGCCGCTGCCGTGTCGGCCGTAGACAGGGGGGTGGGCTCCCCGTCGGTCAAGAAGATCATCGAGCGGTCAGCGTAGGTCGTGCCCAGCGTTTCCTCGAAGAAGGTCAAGGCCGAAGGCGCGAAGGCCGCGAAGTTCGTGCCGCCGCCGTCGCCGGTCAACCTGTCCAGCCACGAGACCGCACCGCCAAGACCTGCCCGGGAGATCGACCGCCACACGCGAGTCTCGGCCGTGTCAGACCAGACGCAGAGGCCGAGATCGAGCGTGTTGCCGGGCGTGTCGATGAAGTCCGAGAACCCGTCAAGGAGCTGGATCATGGACATGCGCAGGGCGGCAGCTTTCGCACCGGCCATAGAGCCCGAGTTGTCGAGCGAGATGAAGATCGCCTTCTTCGCCATGTCAGACCCCCAGCGCGGAACGGACGGACGAGCGGTTGGCCGACACGTAGTTGAGAAGGACTTCCTCTCCGGCCCGGGTCTTCAGGGCTTCTTCGAGGAAGGACGTGCCGTCGAAAGCGTTGACGACGCGCGTGTTGCCGCCACGAGCCGGAGCCGACGGGGTTGCCCCACCGTTGAGTGCGTGGCGCGGGTCGTCCCGGGTCAGCATCTCTTCGCCTTGCTTCGCAATGATGGGAACCTCGCCCGGCCGCAGACCGATCATGCCGCCCGTGTGGTAGCGCATGGCCCCTGCGAAGACGGCCGGGTTCACCGAGCGGGTCTGGTTGCCAGAGCCCACCCGAGAGCTGCCCACGACGCCGCCCGTGTGGCCCGCGCCGATGCCGATCAGCGCGCCGAAGCCGGTGCCCCCAAAGGCGGCCTTCAGGGCGTTGAGGATCGCCTGCTGGACGATCATCTTGGCGATCTGAAGCAGGAAGTCCGAGGCGAACTGAAGGAACGCTTCACGGGCAGCCTGCCCGGCGTCCTCGCCGTTTGCCACGGCCTGCGCGAACTTGTCGAAGGCTCCGGTCAGACCGTTGATGAAGAGGTCTCCGACGCGCGACCAGTCGAGGTAGTTCTTCGTGGCTTCCTGACCGAACCGCCGGGCGCTGGCCGTGGCCGCGTCGAGCTGCGCAATGGCGGTCTCGGCGTCAGCCCCACCGACGGCTTCCCAGAGCTGCCGGGCCGTGTCGATGGCGGCCATCATCTCCGCGTTGACCTCGGCCATGCGGACGCGCAGCTCTTCGGCCAGCTCCGTGTCGCCGGACTCTTGGGCGATGCGGAACTGCTCTTCCAGAGCGTTGCGCTGGGTCAGCAGTTGGTTGACCCGCTCTTCGGCTTCCTGCGCACGCTCCTTGCCCGCGTTGACGCGATCCTGCGCGGTTTCCAGATCGTAGAGGGCACCAGCTTGTTCCCGGATAGTCGCCAGTTCCGCCTCGGAGATGTCCGGGTCTTCCCGGCGGGCGTCCCGCACGGCTTCCCGAATCGCGGCTTCACGCTCACGCTCGGCGTTGATAAGGCGCTGCTGTTCAAGCTCGAACTGACCGTCTGCCAGCCGCTCGTCCGTGGCCTCTTGCGCCCGTGCAGCCCGGCGCTCTTCCTCTTCCGCGAGGCGCGCTGCTTCTTCTGCCCGGCGTTGGTCAGCTTCCATGCCGCGACGCGCGGCGTCCTCATAAGGATCGGTGGCGACGAAGAGCCCAGCTTCCTGATTCCGGCGGCCCCGGTTCACGCCATCGTTGTCCCCGCCGAGCGAGCGGATGGCTTGGGCGATCTCTTGGTTCGTGCCAGAGCGAACCGCTTCCGCGATCCGGTCAGGGATTTCCCCGTAGTTGTAGGCGATGGAGATCAGTGCCGCTTGTTGCTGCGGGTTGAACGTGTCGAAGCGTTCCCCACCGGCCGCGCGCCGTGCGATGGGGGCGAACTCGGTCTCGATGCGGCGAATCAGGTCACGGTTGGCGTCGGCCACCGAAACCCGCATCCCCTCTGTCACCTGCCGGATCGTGCCGTCGGACAGGGTAATCGTGTCCGAGCCGTAGCCGACCCGGTTGGCGTTCACGTCCCAATACGGGGTCTCGCGGAAACCCTCGAACTGGCGCAGCAGGGAAGCCGCAGCCTCGGTCCCCGTATCGCCCCGGGCCATCCCGGCGACGCTGTTCCCATACTCTACGTCGAGGGCGTCCTGCGCGGCCGCCACACGGCCCAGAGCTGCCGCCAGCTCGTCCGCGCTCTGGGCGTTTTCGATGGCTTGACGACCCAGCTCTTCGAGAGCCTGCGAGGCTTCGATGTATTCCAGCTCGCGGTTGACCGACTCGATGCCCTCGGCCATCTCGCGCATCGCAGCGGTGAAGGCAGCGGACTTCTCGGCCGCGACCTCTTCGATGCTACGGCCCGCCTCTTCCGCAGAGTTCCCGAGGTCGTCAAAAGCGGCCTGCGCGTCTTCGGTATCATCACCCAGAGCGCGCACGATATTCCCGGCTTCCTCTGCCGAGTCCCTCGCCTCTTCGAGAGCCCGAGCCGCTTGGATCACCCGCTCTGCGAACTCGGTGGATTCGTCGGAACCTTCGCCCAGCCGTTCGACCGCCTCGTCCACGGCGTCGTAGAACTCTTCGGCCGACGAGTTGCCGTTCGAGAACTCCTGCGAAAGCCGCTCGATCTCGTCGCGCAGCTCGCCGGGCACATTGCGAACCGAGGCGCGGAGGTTGTAGCCAAAGAAGTTGGTCCAGAAGTCCTCGGTGCCGCTGGACGTGGAGTCGAGCGTGTCTTCGAGAGACCGCACCGCTTCTTCGATCCGGTTGAGGTTCGCCTGCGCCTCGGTAGCCGTCAGGTCGTTGAGCTGGTTGCGCCAGTCCTCGACCGAGCCGCCCACGGCGTCGTAGGCGTTGCGGACTTCATCGACAATCTTCTGGTGGGTGTTGAGGGCTTCAGTCGCCTCGTCCGCCCGGGTGGCCCAGAGGCCGATACCAACGGAGACGGCCGTGACCAGCAGGCCGATCCCGGTGGACGACATGAGCGCCCGGATCGCGAGGGTCAGGCGACCCACGCTTGCCGCAGCAGCACCGGCCGTCGCAGACGCCGTGGCCGTCCCGGCGGCGAAGGCGCGCATCCCGACTGCCGCGCCAGCCAACATGGCCGGGAGCTTGGCAAACTGCGCGACCATCGCCACGAGCAGCGGGGTCAGCTTCAGCCCGAGGAAGCCGGTGATCGCAGCGACCACCAGATCGAAGTTGTCCGCCAGCACGCCGAGCGTGTCGATCAGGACGGCAAAGGCCGCAGACGCCCGACCAAGGAACGCCTCGAAGTCCGCGTCCTGAAGCAGCGTCGTCAGCTTGTTCGCCAGATCGGTGAAGGCCGCGATGAAGCCCCCTTCCCCGAACTGGACAAGAGCTTGGAAGGCGGCGTTCTTCAGGCGGCCGAGAGCAACCGACGTTCCGGCCAGCGCGTCAGCGAGGCCGGGGCCGAACCGGCGGGACAGTTCCTCGGAGAAGGGCACGAGGGCGTCGGCCGTGACCTCCCCGGCCTCCATCATCTTGATAAGCTCGGCCGTCGTGACGCCGAGGCCGTCGGCCATGATCTGAATCGCACCCGGCAGACGGTCCCCGAGCTGTTGCCGCAGCTCTTCCATCTGGACCGCGCCCTTCGACACGATCTGGGTCAGGGCCGTGAAGACCCCGGACATCTCTTCAGTCGTCGAGCGGTTGACCCGGGCGGCCTCGGCTACCGAGATGAAGATTCGGCGGGTGTTCTGCCCCGCGAGGTTCGTGCCCTGCGTGGCAATGGCGAACTTGGAATACTCGGTCGCGAGCGTTCCAAGGTCCACGCCGAGCCGGTTGGCTGTCCGCCGCAGGAAGTCCATCTCCTGCGCCGCCTGCCCCACGTCCCCTTCGAGGGCGACGTTGAGGCGGGCCTGCGCCGCTTCGAGGGTCTGGTATGCGCCAACAACGCCCCGGAGGACTTCGATCACCCCGTAGAAGCCGCCGTAGGCCGCGATCAGCGAGAGGACTTCACCCCGGAGCCGCTGGGTGTAGGAGAGCGACTGGCGGGTGTCCCCATAGAGGCGACGGTAAGCGTCGGCCAGACGGCCCGTCTCCGTGGCTCCACGGCGCGCTGCGTCCGCTTGGGACCGGGAGGCCCCCGCCAGCTTCGCAACGGAGCCTGCGGCCCTGTCTGCGGCTTGGTGGACGCCCCGGATCGCCTGACGCTGGCGGAACCCGTCGTTCGCTACCTCCGTCATGGACGCTGCGAGCTTTTCCTGCGCCGCGATGAAGCGGGCTTGCCCGTTGGTGACGGAGAGCATGTCCTGCGAGACTTCGCGGTAGGCGTTGCCCATCCGCTGAAGAGTCTCTTCCTGAAGCATGAAGGACATCTGGGCTTCGTCGGCCCGCTGGGCGAGGAACTGGATTCGCTGCGAGACCTCCCGGGTGGGCGGCCCTGCCTTCAACATCGTGGCAGAATACGCGGAAGCCACCTTGTCGAGTCTCTCGAACTCTTCCCGTGCCTTGCGTGCCGCAATACCCTGCTCGACGAGCTGCTGTTCGAGATTGCCCCGCGACACGTTGGCCGAAGCGGCGACGGCCGAATCGAACCGACCCGCAGCTTCCGCCAGTTCGACATAGGCCCCCTCGGCGCGGCCGAGCTGTTCGACCTGCCGGGCCAGCGCCCCGCTCGTCTTTTCCAGATTGCCTTCGAGGCGGGACTGGTCGGCCGAGGCCGCCTTGGCCCGCGTGCCGAGCCCGGTCAGGTTGCCGCTGATCTTCCCGAGGATCGTTTCTTGCCGGGCGAGGTTCCGGGCCGCAGCTTCAGACTGACCCGCAAACAGGGTCACGGCCGAACCGGCCGAACGCAGCTCGCTTTCGACCGCGTTGTATTCGGCCCGGAGCTTGGTCAGCTTCTCGGTCTGCGAGATCAGGTTCCGCTCGGCCGCCGCGAGCTGGTTGGTCAGGGTGCGCGTGGGGTTGGTCGTCGCGGCCATCTGCTCGCGCAGCTCGCCAACACGGGCGGCCGTCTTCTCGAACGCCGTCTGCGACTTGATGATCTTGGGGGGCAGCCGGTCGAACCGGGCCGAGAGCTTTTCAACGGCCGCGACCGACTGGTCATAGGCCCCTGCCAGCTCCTTGCTTTCCTTCTTCGCCCGGGCAACCGCCTGCGACTGGCGGTTCTGCGCAGCGGCCGCACCGTCGAGCTTCTGCTGGTATCGGGTGGTCGCCGTCTCGGCATTGCGCACGCGGCGTTCGAGCTGGGCAAACTCGCCTTGCGACGAGGCGACCTCTTTCTCCAACCGGGCGACCGCACCGGCCGCCTTGTCCATGTCCTGCGTGAACGTGGCCCCGATGTCGAGGCTCTTCAGGCTCTTGTCGAGCTGGCCGATGGCAGCGCCGAGACCTTGCAAGGCCCCTTCAGTGCCATCGGCCTTTTCCTGAAGGCCGGTCTGCGCGTCGATGAAACCGTTGAGCGCCTTCGTGATACTCTTGACGACGTTCTCGGCTTCGTCCTTGGCACGGATTACGAGGTCTACATCTTTCCGTGCCATCGGCAGCTCCCTATTCTTCGTCGAAGAGCCCCGTGTTTTCCGCGCTCTCTCCCAACAGTCCGTTGATCGGCTTGGTCTCGATTGCGAGGGCTTCTATCTGCTTTGTAAACGCAGTGCGCGCTTTTGGCGATAGGATTCCCGCCACGCAGAGCTGAAGCAGGTTTGCCTCGGTCGTGATCCGGCCATTCTCCCGAGACACAATGAACGCCGCCTCGTCGGCCAACCGGCCAAGGGGGTAGTCGAAGGCGTGCAGGTGGTTGTGGCTCAAACAGAGATTCGCCTGCCTTCTTAGTCCCCAATACCATTCTGCGAAGGTAGGCCCGCTTTGTTCGTCAGAGCCCCAGAGACCCCCACCAGCATCCGGGTCAGGGACTCGACGAACTTTTTTACCTCGCCCTCCGAGGCGAAGGTGAGTCGGAAGACCTTCTCGATGGCATCGACCTGCACCGTGATCGGCAGATCGCGGGCCATAGCGATGCCCTCTGCGTCATAAGAATCAGACGCCAGTGCGATGACCTCGGCCGCGATGGAGGGGAACTCCCGGGCAAGGTCGAATATGAGTTGCCGCACCATGTCGGTCGAGAGCGACCCGGGCTCGCTGCGGCCGCTTTGCAGCTTGGCGAACAGGATGCCGAGGGTCGAGCCGTGCTCGGCCACAAGCATCATGAGGTCGTTCGTGGACGCGGCCCGGACATCGAAGCTCTGGCCGTCGGAGAGTTCGACTGGCTCGCGCCGGATGCGGATGGATTTCAGTTTTCCCATAGTGGTTTCCTTTGGTCAGCGGGGGAGGGGGAGAGGTCGGTGTGGGGGCCGAAGCCCCCACCCGGTTATCAGACCACGAGGGCGGGCTTGCCGTCCCGGTAGATCGCCTCTGCGCCCGTGGGCTTGAGGATTTCCATCGAGAGCGGAATCTGCTGCCACTCGTCGCCCTTCAGGGCGTAGTCGCCGTTCGGCGTCAGCTTCACGTAGGGGAAGAAGAACTGGCAGTTGTCCCCCTTCGGGTTCTTCGTGACGTAGCGGATCGCGCACTCGACCGGCTCGGAGCCGGAGATGACGCGGGACCGCGAGCTGGCCGCGACGGCATAGGTCACTCCGATGTTTTCGCCGTCAACCGCGATGGTGGACGTGTCGATGAAGTGGATCATGCCGTTGTCGTAGTCGATGGTGTAGTCTTCGTCCACGACCAGCGGCGTGCCGCCGGGGGCGACGGCAACCGCGAAGCCCGTCTCGTCGATGCCGAAGTAGCCCGCCGGGTTGGATGCGGTGACGCCCAGCTTGTAGGAGTGGCCCGCCTCGATCCCGGTCAGGGTCTCGGTGGACGATGCGACCGAAGCCTGCGCAACGGTGCTCTCCGAACCGAAGAAGAACAGCGCCACGTTGCCGGGGTCGATGTTGTCCGTGGTCATCGAGCCGGTGCGGTTGACTTCCAGCGGCACCGAATCATCCTTCTCGCGGATGCCCTCGTCCGAGCTGTAGTGGTCCAGCGTCTCGGATTCGATGTTCAGCGAGAACTCGGGCGTGTTGCCGATATAGCGGTAGGCCCCATCTGCGACGCCGTTCACGTAGCGCGAGATGTAGACCTTGCCTCGGCCGAGGGTGTAGTTTTGCTTTGCCATGTCGTGTTCCTTTCAGTGGCTCCTGCGTTCACTCTTCGTAAGGGTCTTCCAAGTTTTCCACCAAGTCCAGCGTGACAGTCAGCCAAAAATAGGCTTTCGCAGAAACCTCTTCAGGCGGTCGGACAACCCCAGCTCCGATATACATCTCCGTGACATTCCGGCCAAGGCCGAAGATTCCATCCTCGGGCTTGTCCCAATCCATGCGCTTGCGCTCTTTTGCAAGGCACCGCTTCACGTCCGCCATAAGCAGGTGCGCCGGGTCCGTCGGGTTCTCCCGATCATCGTTGACCCAGCCTTGGATCATAAGCTCCCACGGCCCGGAGACGGTGGGCGACGCGGAAGGTGGCGGAAGCTGGTCGAGGGGGATGGGGACTTCGAGGATCGCCAGCGACGGGATCGGCGTCTCCGACCCGAAGACGATCCGGCCCCGGAACACGTTGCCGTTGAGGTCCGTCGCATACCCGTTCGCAATGCTGATCGTCTTCAGCACGTCGGTCATTCGCTTGTGGACTTCGAGGCGGATGGGGTTTGCAAGGGGCATATCAGATGTCCAACAGTCTAAGGAACTCGGCGGTCAAGTCATTGGCTACCTCGGGTGCCATATCGGAGGCAACCCCAGAACCGTCATTGGCCCGGAAAATCTGGGACACGGACGGGCCGTAGAGAAGGTATAGCCCATTCTCGACACGTTTGGCGAACGTCTTGTTCTGAAGGCTCTCCCCGGGGCGCAGGCGGATCGCGAGGCCGAGGTTGTATTTCGTGTCGGTGAACGAGTTCCCGCGCTTCAGGGGGATGACGAACGCCTTCTTCATGAGGCGTGCTTTGCCCGGGGAGACCTCGACGTAGACGCCCCGCTGGCCCTTCCTCGCGCCGCCGGGGATGAACTGTGCGAGAGACGTAGCGCGGCCCTGCGCGGTGATCCGAGCTTCGAGGCTGCGGCCCTGCGCCTGCTTGGAGACATAGAACCGCTTCTGCGAGGGGGAGACATACCGGGCCGGGAGATTGACCTGATCCCTGATCTTCCGGGCTGCCTCGGCGCGTGCATCCCGGGCGACCTTGTTGATCGCGCGGACGGCGGCCGTGTGGCGGCTCTTCGAGTCCAGACCTTCCAGCAGATCGACTTCCAGCCCGTCCAAGAAGACTGCGAACTGGCCTGCCATTCTACGATCCCTCGGGAGTGGTCTTCCCCGCCAATTCAGCTTCGGAAGCCGGTGTAACTTCGGCCGTGACCGTCTGGCCGTAGCGCAGGCGCGTGTTGTTCACCCAATAGCCTTCGGTCGCGGACAGGACCACCAGAGCGCCCCGGGGAGGGGAGGCCGTGGCCCCGACAAGGGGTTCAAGCTGTTCGCACCAGAACACGACGGTCTCTTCGTCGTCGTGGGTCTCGGCGTAGCTCAAATTCGTTCCGGCCAGATCGCCCACCAGTGCCGCCTTCTCATGGTGGCGGACGGTGATAGGTGCCGGGGGCTCGACTGCCGGATCAAGATACAACATGGCAGGACGCCCCATAAAGCTATGGAGCGCCGCACGTGCAGTAGCCTTGATCCGGCTGATCGACATGGATCAGACCATCGAATCCGAACGAGCGTCGGTCAGGGCCTTGACCAGATCGTCTTTCAGAGCGTCGGAAGCATACTCGACTTCCAGCTCGTCCAGCTCGGCCTTGATCTCGGGCACGGTCATGTCATCCGGGGCCTTGGGCTCGCCGGTCTGTGCCTGCTGCTTCGCCGCAGCGGTCGAGCTGGTCTTGGTGTTCTTCGCCGGGGCAGCCTTGGCCGCTTTCTTCGACGTGTCCTTGCGCGCCGCCTTCAGAGCGATCAGCTCTTCGGCTTCCTCGGCAGTCGCCGTGAACGAGGCACCGGCCAAGATGGTCTCGGTCTTCGGGGGCACGGCCTTCGAGGTTGCGGTGGCTTCCTTGCCGGGCTTCTCGGCCCGTTGGATGGTGGTGATTGCAATCATGTCCATGATGGGGACTCCGTTGGTCAGGTGAAAGGTGGAAACCCAGCCCCCGGGAGGGCTGGGTCAGTCTTCAGATCAGGCGACGACCCGCACGCGCGCCGTGCAGTTCGGGTTCGTCGGGATCATGAGCGGCGCGGACTGGCTCATGATGAAGCGGGCGCTGGGGTCTTCCTGATCCCACATCTTCGTGAAGATGTCCGCCACTTCGAGGTTGGCCGCGTTGTCGAGGATCGCGCCGAACGCCTTGACGCCATCCACCGCCGGGCTCACGAACAGCGCGTCGCGCGGGTCCATGATGTCGGTGTAGCTGCCGTCGTTGTTCTGGTGCTTCGAGCCGGGGCCTGCGTAGCGCCAGCAGCGAACACCGGAACCCAGCGTGCCGAGGTAGGTGAACGGGTTCATCGGATCAGTGCGGATAAGGCCACGCTGAATGTCCACACCAGTCGTGTTGGTGTAGCCCGAGTTCATCTTCTTCTCGATGTCTTCGGAAGCCATGAAGGGCACGGCAGCCGAGGAACCGAGAATGATGTCCGTCACCGAACCGCCGAACTCTGCGTTCGCCACGAGGTCGATGTAGCTCTGGCACGAGGTAAACACGTTCACCCCGGCTTCGCCCCAACGAGCACCAGCACCGAGGGTGATGGTGTGTCCTGCGTCGCGGCCGAAGTCCAGAACCACACGCTGCCCGGGGCCACCGGAGGGGCCTTGGTAGGTGATGGTGATCTGACCGTCGAGGATGACCTTGGCGGCCATGTAGTCCCAGAGACGGTGGATCGCGTCACGCTGGTAGTTCGTGATGCGGATCACTTCGGCGTTGTAGCGTGCCTGCGGAGACTGAAGCGCCTGACGGCGGGACAGTTCGCCCGGCTGAAGGGCCAGCATCTCGCTCGGGCGGATGGCGTCCTTCGGCTTGGTGTAGGCAGGCTTGAACGATTCGATCCGTTCGCCTTCCCGACGGTAGATCGGCTTACCGGGCTCGTTCGGCAGCATGAACGGCGCGATGGGGCGCGATGCGTTGATCTTCGAGAACGCGATCTGCTCCTGCGTGGAGAAGAACGAGTTCGGGAAGAACATTTCGAGCCACTGGCTCGTCTTGATCGTCTGGCGCGGGTCAAACATGACCCGGTAGAGATCAAGGGGGGTGTAAATATCGAGGGCCATGTCGGTCTCTCTTCCTTTCTGTCTATGACTTCCGGGTCTGGGATCAGACCGTCATGGTCGTGGGTTTGCGGATGATGATGTTCGTCGGGGTGGGAGCCCCACGGAACGCTGCGCGACGGAGGGCGTCAGTGCTGAAGCCCGCCTCCCAGACCAGAAGGTCAGGGTTGAAGACGCCGCCTCGGACGACTTCGACTTCGACCGCACCGGCTGCTTCGCCAGTCGTGTCGATGGCATACATCACGAAGCCGATGGCCTGCACGTCGTTCGCGGGGGTGACCGCATCCAGAACAGCAGGGATGATGTTGCCACCACCGTCGAAGCCCACGACTTCGCGAGCTGCGAGGTCCATGCCGGCGGCGACCGGAAGGGCCTCGGTGTAGAGGGCCGGGGTGTCGCCAGTGACCAGCGGATCGGGGCTGGCGTTGATGATGTCGGAAGACTGACCGGCGACGCCAGCCGTGAGGTCGCCGTTCTTCGGGTTAATCGTAGCCATGTTGGATTACCTCTTTGGCTTGGGGTTGCATGACGCCCCTATGGGGTCGCCGGGTGAAAGATCAGTTGGTCTTCGCCGGGGCGTAGCCCGCCGAGGCGAAGATCGAGTCCGGGATCGACATCTGGTCGTTCCCTTCGTCGCCGGTTTCTGCGCCGACGTTCGGGTTGCCCGTCTCCATCGCACGCTCGAAGCCCGACTTCTGCTGGCCCTTGGGAGCGTCGCCTTTGGGGGCCACGGCTTCTTCCGGCAGCTTCGCGAGCTGTTCGCTGGCCTTGTCGGCGGGGACGCCGAGATCGACCATCATCTGCGCTGCGGCCGGGCGCTTCTTCGCCTCGTCCGAGCCCATGATCGCAGTCACGCGCTCGCGCTCTGCGGTCACGCCGTCATTGGTGCCTTGGGACTTGCCCTCGGCCAACCCGGCCGCATGTCCTTCAGCCTTTGCGGCCGAGATCGCTGCGTCCATCTGTTCCTGCGTGAAGCTCATTTGTTCATCCTCTGCTTCGGCCACTTCTTGCGTGAAGATGACCATCTCTTCGTCAAGCGCCCCGATCCTATCCGCAAAACCCTGCGCCGTGGAGTCCTGCGCGTCGTAAGTCAAAGCCTCGGTGGCTCTGACATCTTTATCCTCGATCCCACGGTTCCGGGCAACCATTCCCGTGAACGAACCGTAGATTTTGTCGATTCTCCCCTGAATACGGTCTTTTACCGAATCAGGCAACTTCTCGTAGGCATTGCCGTCAACCTTATGTTTCCCGGCGTAGATCAGGGTCATCTTGATTCCCATGCGTTCCATCGCACCGGACACGTCGATATGCGCGGTGACGACGCCGACCGAGCCGGTGCCTCCCGAGCGCGTGACGACGACATCGGTTGCCGAGCTGGCGAGCGCATAGGCCGCAGAGTAGGCGTGATCCGCTGCGAACGCCCGGATCGGCTTTTCCTGCCGGGCCTCGTAAATCTTGTCGGCCAGCTCGAAGCAGCCCGCAACCTCGCCGCCGGGGCTGTCGCAGATCAGGGCAATGGCTTTCACCTGCGGGTCGGCAACGCCCCGGGCCAGCGCCATCTCGATATACTTGTAGCCGGTCGCCCAGCGGCCGAACTGGTAGCTGAAGCGATTCAGGAGCGTGCCTTGCACCGGAATCTGAAGCACGCCGTTGTGGACGACGTAGGGGCGGTAGGGGTGTTCGTCCCGGCCCCAGAACTCGTCTGCCTGCATGGACGCGGCCGACATACCCTCGTTGAGCAGCTTGGCCGCGTCCGGGTCCGTCGAGAGATACTGGATCGTCGAGGCGATGACATCGACCTTGGCAGGCTCGATCAGCAGTGGCTCCCCGGAGAAGGCTTGCGCCAGTGGGTGAAGGTTATTCGTCGGCATCTTGGCCCTCCGTTCCGTCGTCTTCCTGCTCTCGCGGAGTCCCGGAGGCGGCGTTGACGCTGTTGTCTTCCTGAAGCTCGATGTTGCGCAGCTCCCGCTCCTTCTTCTCGCGTTCGAGCTGGGCGTAAGTCTTGCGCCAGTCTTTGCCGAGCCGGGCGAGTTCGTCTTCGTGCGTGGAGAGACCATACTTGATCCGCAACACGGCCGCTTGTGTTTCTTTCAGCTCGTCGATCTGGCCGCGCGCCGCGCCGATCCAGTCCGCTTCCGCCAGCGCGTCGAACATGAGGTTCTGGTAGCCGTTGGTGTAGAGCTTGTCGGCCTCGGACGCAGGGAAAGTCGTGAGCATGTCCTTGTTGATCGCCTCTTCCAGCCAGAGCCGGTAGATCGAGTTCGCCATCGCGTCCGCGATGATCCGCTTCCGGGACTGCATGAACTTCCACGTGTTCGACATCGCCGCCCGGGCGGACGAGTAGTTCGTCTTGGTGTAGTCCTTGGATAGTTCCTCGTAGGACACGCCGAGCGAGACCGCGACGTAGCGCAGCAGCGATTGCTCGAAGTCCTGACCGACGCCCTGCGGAGCCCCGGCGTTCTGGAAGTTGAGCTTGGTGCCCGGGAACAGGTGCGGGATTTTCACCCCGTCGATCAGCATGTTCTTCGAGGCCCCGACATACTCGTTGACGGCTTCGAGGAAGTGCGAGGCGTAGTCCACCGCACCGGAGCCAAACGACCCCTGCCCGCCGCCGCCAGCCCCGAGCTGTTCGTAGACCGCCTGCGCGGGCAGCTCCGATTCGATGGTGGCTGCGTAGGTCGCCGCGAGGACGGCCTTCTGAAGCGTCACGTCCCGGAACTTGCGGGTTATCGCAATCTCCCGGAGACCGGCAGCCATGTCGGCCACGGCCCGGGTCTGGTCCACGCGCTTCTGCTCCCGGAAGTAGAGAACCTGCGCACGGCCCCAAGGCTTGCGCCACGGCACTTCCTTCCACCACTGCTCCATGCTTCCGGCCGAGCCGTAGGGGAAGTGGTAGTCGGCTGGGTGTCGGGTGCGGATGAACGCGGAGATCGGAGCACCGTAGGGGTCTTTCTTGATCCCGCCACGGATGCGCGAATCGAACTGCATGGTTGTCGGCGTCGAGAGTCGGTCAGGGTCGATCATCTGGATCGCCGTGTTGAACTCCCGGGCCTGCTGCTTCGGCCACTCGACCGTCGCCAGAACCTCGCCGCCGAAGACCGTCACACCCACGGCCAACCGGATCAGGCCGGTGAAGTCATTCTGCCGGGAAGCGTCCACCCAATTCTGCGGGCTCTCGGCCCAGAGGGTGAACTTCTGCTCGACCTCTTCCTGAAAAGCCTCGGCCCACTCTTCGTCCTTGCCCAGCACGGCCCACGAGGGCTTCGAGTTGAGCATGTAGAAGGCCCCGACGATGGAGTCCTTGTGGAGCTGCGCCCCGCCTTGGACGTAGCCGTCATTCCGGCCGAGGTCGCGCGCTCGTGCGTCCAGCGTGTCCTTGTCCGGGAGCATGTCGAGGTCGGCCGACTGAAGAGCGGGCCGCCACCCGGCGATCTGCTTGTCCATGCGGGCTGCGCCGTCATAACCACCACGCCCCAGCGCGGCAGAAACCGGCAGGGGCGATCCGACTAGGCTGTCAATTTCCCGCAGCTCGTGCGTGGTCAAGTCTTCCATGTCAGAGCATCCATGCGTTCAACGGCCCGGTGATCCCCGTCGGCTTGCCGAGAAGGGACTTCAGTTCCGTGATGTATGCCTGAAGACGACCTGCATTGGCAACCGCGAACTCCACACGCTCGCCGTTCTGGTCAACGAAGACCCGGGCTTGCTTGCCAAGGCGCAGGTCGTGGTATGCTGTCTCTGCGTCCGCGAGGCGCGTTTCGTAGAGGGTCCGCTGTTCGGTAGTAAGGTTCATGCGAGGCTCCCTGCAAGGTCTTTGAACGAGCGCCGGGTCTTCTGTTCCGCGTCAAAGGGCTTATCGTTCACAACCGGGTCAAATACCAGATCGTTCTCGTCCCATTCAGCAGCCCAGAGCGGAGGTTCCCCTACGAGGTCGAGCCGTTCAAGGTTGATCGTCGGTGTCAGAGTAGCCGCCATGCAGTAAGCGAGCAAGTCCCAGCTTTCGTTGCGGTATCTCTTGGGGTTGAGCCAACCCTTGTTCGGGTCTTTGACCTCGACCGTCAGCTCGGTATAGAAGTTGTCGCCCAGCCAGTTCGGGAACACGAACCGGCCGCCGGGCTCCGTGCGATCCAGCCGGTGATCGACCATATCCTTGACTAAGTTCGTGTTGATGAAGAGCACCGGGATTTCCCCGCGTGCGCCTGCATGTCGGTCTTTTCTTTGGGAATCAGGGAAGTCGATCTTCACCCGGGGCGCGTTCTTGGTCGAGGCACCCTTCAGCAGAGTGAACCGCCCGGCCATGCCTTGCTGCCACTCATACTCGCCTTGGTCCTCGGTAGGGAGGGGCTTGCCGTCTTCGCCCACGGGGTCTCCGTGCCGGAGCCAGCGAACGAAGTCATAGGCGTTCGCCGTGACGCCCTCTTTACCGCCGGAGTCGCAGACGGTGAAGCGAATCGCCATCCTGCGCCCCGAGCCGTCGCCCAGCTCGTAGCTCTTCTGGATCACCTGCTCGGCCACCAGCTTCCAGTCCTCGGGATACGCCCCGGGGTTCACCCAAAGCACCTGATCCTCGCGCTCCGGGTCCGGGCGCTTGGAGTGCCGAATCTCGAAGCGGTCGATCACGTAGATGTCGCCGTTGGCCGCGATCCCGTGGACCTGCACGACGAAGCGGTTCTTCTGCACGTCGATGGACGCGACCAAGAACCGGACGCCGACCGGAACAACCCGGTCGCCCAGATCGCGAGCCCGGGCCTTGATCGCTTCCGGCACCCGGTCGTTGGCGAGGCTCTTGGGGGTGTAGGCTTCCCCCTGATCCGTGTTGACCGTCGCCTTCAGGGCTTCCTCGGACCCGGTGCTCTCGTATTCCGCCTCGGCCGTCAGATGCCGATGCACGAGCGTCTTCCAGTCGGAGAACGCGGCCGCGACCCCCTTCAGCCAGAACGAGGCCGTGGACGAGCGCGAGGCCGTCCCGACGATCAGGCCCTCGGGCGTCCAGAGCTGGCCGTCCTTGATCCACTTTCCAGAGCGGTTCATCTCATGCTTGCCGGGGCCGTGGCCGGGGTCGTGGTGGTAGCGGTGGTTACAATGGGGGCAGACCAGCGTGACGCCCTCGGCCGCCTCCATGATGTCTTCGGAGTCGGGCCAGTCCAGCAGCTCGAAAGAAGGCTCGAAGGCATTGCGGCACTCGATGCAGCGCCAATACCAGCGCCGCCGGTCGCCACGATTATAGAGGGCGAGGATGCCGCGCGTCGGCGGGGCCTCATGCCGGGTCTTGCGCACCCACTTCGGGTTCTCCACCGCGTAGCCGGGCGAGGACTCGGCCGCGCACATGGCGTAGCGCCTGAAGGTCGTCGCGCGCTTCCGGGCAAGGTCGAAGGCGTTGCCCTCGCCGTCCACGTCTTCGGGCATCCGGTCATAGTCCGTCAGCCAGAGGCGCGGGATGGGCTTGCCCGAGAGTTCGTTGATCGTGGGCCACGAGAGCGTCAGGAGCATCCCGGAGCGGTAGTGCTTGTCGAAGGTGTTGTCGGCCGCCTTGCCGGGCACCAGCTTCTCCCCGATGGCGCGGCTATGGCGGTGCAGACGGTCGATCCGGCGCATCGAGAAGTCGCGGGCCGTCACGTTCGAGGTCTGGATCACCATCATGTCGGCCGGGTCGCTGACCGCGCTGTATCCGATCCAGTTGAGCGCCATGTCCGTCTTCCCGCACTGCGCGGGACCGGCGAATATCATGCTGTCATAGAGCAACGATTGCAGCTCGTTCATCGGCTCGACGAGGTAGGGCGTCGTGTCGTTTTCCCACGGGCCGACGTAGGCCCCGGGGTTGTTGATCTGGCGGTATTTCTCGGCCGCCTGCGAAACCGTCAGGCGTTCGGGTGGACGCGCGGCCGCAGCGGAATCCACGATCAGGGATTCCAGCGTATTCATCCCGACGGGTTTCCCCTTCAGCTCTCGGCGGCCAGCGATCTTCATATCAGTTGCTCGATCTCGTCATCTTCACTTTCAACCCGGGCGATGGTCTCCCCGACCGTCCCGCTCTCACCCACCAGCTCGTCCATCTCTTCGAGCTGCGGCCCGGTGGCGTTCTCGTTCATCTGCTGTATCAGGGCGTCATAGAGTTCCGCCTGAAGCCCGTCCACCAGACTGACGATGATCTCGCGCTGCTCGTCGGAGACCTCGACCTGCCTTTCGAGTGTGTCGATCCAGAGCTGCATGGTGAACTTGATCGTCTGGAAGGTGGAGCCGAGCACGGTCCTGATCTTCTCCGTCCGCCAGAGCTGACCAGCGTTCTCTTCCCACTTCTGCCGCTTCAACAGCGCGTCCCAGATCGTTTGTTGGAGAGCCGGGGGCAGATCGCCCCGCCGCACCGCCCGCATATACTCGGCCGTCGAGAACGCGGGCGTCACGAGGAACGCGGCCGCCGTCGGGAGGTCGTAGAGCACGGTCGTCATCTTGTCGCCCCGGCGGCGCTGGGTCTTGACCGGGCAATTTTCCAGCTTCCGCTTTACCGCCGCCTGCTCCATCCGAAAGACGTGGGCGAGCCACGCCACCGAGACGCCCCGGTTGAGGGGGTCCGCGTAGAGGCCGCCAGTCGCGGGCATCTGCCTCTTGGTCTCGGTCAGGCGGGAAAGCCTTGTGTCCACGTCGTCGTTCATGCCGCCATCCTATTCAATCTCACGCGCACGTGGTCGCTGATTCCGTCTTGTGTCTGCCCGCGAGCGATCAGCGCCGGGAGCATGGTTTCGTCCACGGTCCCCTTCGCCATGATCCGGTGGAGGAAGACCTTCTCTCGCTCTTGCCCCGAGCGGTGCAGGCGCTTCACGAACTGCCGGTAGAGTTCAAGGCTCCACGTCAGGCCATACCAGACCGCGATGTTCGAGCCGAACTGGAAGTTCAAACCATGACCGGCGCTCGCAGGGTGCGTCAAGAGCATCCTGATCTTGCCTGCGTTCCAGTCGCGCATGTCGTTGGGGCTGTCACCGAAGACCCGGCAGTAGGGGAACTTCTTCAGGATTGCCGCCTTGTCGAACTGGAAGGAGTAGGCGACGAGGACAGGCTGACCCATAGCCTCTTCCATGATCGACTCCAAGACCTTCAGCTTTTCGTCGTGGACGAAGACCGATTCCCGGGGGAGCTTTCGATCCGTCTCTTCGTCGAACTTGTCCCCGAGGTAGAGCGATCCGTTCGCGAGCTGAAGCAGCTTGCCGGTCAGGACGCCGTTGTTCACTGCGCGGATGACCTCGGGATCGCCAGCCCGGTTCCGCACGTCGATTGCCATCTCTTCTTCCAGCTCGTGATAGAGCTTCATGGCCTTCTTCGGGAGCTGGACGTAGTGGTCCCTCGGCGTCAGCGGGGGGAGCTTCAGGTAGTCCTCTTCCCGGAGGCTGAAGAACACGTCCTTGATCGCCCCCATGATCTCCTTCTCGGAGTGATCGAAGGGCTCCATGCGCCGGGTCCACGGGTTCTCCCGGAACCACCGCTGCTTGAACTTGGTCATGGACGTGCCGAGGCGCTGCCCCTTGTCCAGCGCGTAGATCGGCCCCCAGAGGTCGATCAGGCCGTTCGGGCTTGGCGTCCCCGATAGCTCGACGAATCGCTTGGTCTTGTGCCGGGCGCGCTGGATCACGCCCAGCTCGGTCAGGCGCTTCGGAGGCATCGTGCCGTCCGCCCGGGGCTTCGGCTTCGACCGCTTGCGGCCGCTCTTCAGGCGCGAGGCTTCGTCATAGACAATCATGTCGAACTGCCACCGCCGGATGCCGAGCGTCTGGTAGAGCCAGAGCAGGTTTTCCCGGTTCACGATGGTCACTTCGGCCGGGCCATACTTCAGCGCGGCCATGCGCTCTGCCTGATTCCCGGTGACGATCCGGTAGCGCAGGTGGCGGCTGAAGTCCCACTTCGCGATCTCTTCCGGCCATGTCTCTTCTGCGACCCGGAGGGGGGCGATGATAAGGGCGGTCTTGACCTCGCCGGTCTCCATGAGATCGACCATCGCCTTCAGCGTCGCGCCAGTCTTGCCCAAGCCCATCTCGGCCCCGAGCAGCAGCGCGTCGAGGTCGATGATCTTGTCCTTCATCCAGTCTTGGTATTCGCGGAAGTTCTCGTGCTTCAGGGTCCGCAACGGCGGCCCGTGGATCAGCTCGATAGCTTCGATGTCGGTCAGGTGCTTCGGGAGGACGACCTTCAAACCAAGTCCCTCCATGTCTCGACCACCGGCCCGCCGTTAGAGCCCGGCAGGAGCCAAAGGATGCGCAGCGCGTCTTGCACGTTGTCGCACACATGGACCTCTATTCCCGCCTGCCGCATCTCCTTGTGCTCTTCCTTCTGGGATCGCCGGGGTTCCTCCCCGGGCGCTTTGAACTCGATGTAGACCTGCCCGCGATCCTTGCGAGCGAACAGCCGGTCAGGCGCACCGATGCGCCCAACCCACTGCACCTTGCGGACGAAGTATCCCGCCCGCTCGGCTCTCTTAACAACGGGATTCTCAACCGCTGATTCAAGCACGCCCTTCCTCGTCGATCTTCACCATCTCCATCGCCACCTTATAGGTGACGACGCGAAGGGGGAAGTCGAAACGAGCACGAGAGAGGTCAGGGTCTTCGGTGCAGAGGACCAAGACCCCCGGGCCGAGCTTTTCGGGCTTCACCATGCCCATGTCCGAGACGCCGGTATCGACGATCTTGTGGCAGCCGTAAGCCTTGGCGATGGCGTCCGCGTTCGTGGTCTTTCCGCAGCCTTGGGGGCCGTAGACGACGGTGCAGGTTTTGTTGGTCATGGCGTCAATCCTTCATGAAGACTTTGGTGGTGAAACCGTTGGAGCCGAGGGGCAGACCGGCGGCCCACCACGGCGATTCTTCCATGCACTCGATCAGCGTTTCGAGGTCTTTGTCCTTGCGGCTCTCGGGCGTGAGGCCGACGATCTGGTCATGCACGTGCAGGCGCACGTTGATGCCGCGCTTCTTCGCCAGTTTGATCCCGTGGACCAGCAGATCACGCGAAGTCGCTTGGTCGGCGTTCTCCGTCACCTTGCCCGGCGTCGTGTGCTGTCGGACCCACTGCTTCCGGTCGTTGAGCCCTTCGTAGGTGATCTGCATCCGCTTCTCGCCCCACGGCGTATCGGTCATCTCGATCCGGGGGCGCAGGTAGTAGAGCGGCCGTCGGGAGGGCAAGATCATCTTCAGGAACGGGCCGTCCATCTCGAACCGGACCTCGGGGCCGCCAGCGACGCCGTGGGCGGTCGGCTTGCCGGTCTTGATGCAGCGACGCATGGCGCGTTCGAGGTCATACCAGTAGGAGACGACCTCCTTGAACTCGTTGCGGAAGGTATCGACCGAGTGCTTGGAATCCTCGGGCGTGAAGTTCTTGACGCCCATGCCCCACGCATAGCCGAGCAACCCGGTCGCTTCGATCTCGCCGGTCTTCCGGTTCACCCGCTTCTCGCCAGCGCCCATGCCGTAGCCGCAGCCCAGCGTGCCCGGCTTCGCGATGGTGCGCTTGGCCGAGTTCTTCTCGACCTTATACTCGTGCCAGAGTTCGTCGTAGGGGCGGCCGTAGAGGTAGCAGGCGAACGCGATGTAGGCGTCCTGACCATTGCGGAAAACGTCGAGGATTTTGTCGCACCCGGCCAGCCAGCCCAGCACCCGGTTCTCGATGGCCGAGAGGTCGGCGTCGATGAAGATCATGCCGTCGGGAGCCTGCGCAGCAGGGCGGATCGCAGATGCCAGCGCGTCGAACACGTTGCCGTGGACGAGCTTCAGGGACTCGTAGTCCAGCTCTTCGATGTTGCGGGCCAAGAGCGGCTGCATGGGCTCGAAACGCTTCTCCGGCCGGGGGAGGTTCTGGGGCTGGAAGATGCGGCCCGCCCAGCGTCCCGTCCGAGCCGCCCCGTTCATCTGAAGGGTGCCGCGCAGGTTGCCGTCATCGTCGGTCGCCCGGGCGAGGGCGTAGTATTTCTTGATCGAGGTCCGGGAGGTTTCGAGCCGGAGGGTCAAGACCTCCTTCAGCGTCTCGTTGTTCCGATATTCGATCCACTGGTCATCGGTCCAGTGATCGGGCTGTTCCTCGAAGTAGGAGTCCGCGACCTTCACGTGGGCCTTCTGAAGATCGTCGAACATATAGCCCTGATCTTGGAGCCACGGGAGAAGCTGGGGCTGGGAGTTCGGGTTCGCCAGCCCGGTCAGCTCGCGCATCCGCTCGAAGCTCTCTTCCAGAGCTTGCTCGTAGATGCGGATCGCGTTGCGGACCATGCGAATGTTGATCGGCAGCCCGGCTTGGTTGATCTCCTGATCGAGATGCCAGAGTTCCCATTCCTCGGGGCTCATGAGGTAGTTCGAGAGCTTGATAAGCACCCCGCGTTCGGAAACCACGTCCGTCCGGTTATACTGCTTGTAGCCTTCCCACTCTTCCGGGTCTTCGTGCCAGAAGAGCCGGGTGTTGGGATTCTTCTTGGTCGGCTTCCGGGGGAACGAGAACTTCCGCATGAGGGCCTTGCCCCTGCGGTCCTTCTGCATCTCCATCGGCAGCCCGACGACCTCGCCTGCCTTTTCCAGCTTGCCCGGGAGCGAGCAGTGCAGGGCTTGGACCATCGTGTCCCGCCACTGCGGGATCGAGACCTCGGCCACGAGGTTGTCCGTGATCGCCATCTCGAAGGGCGCGTTCCATGCCCACTTCTCGACCTCCGGGTCCACCAGCGCCTCGGCCAGCTCGCGCGGTATCGGCTCCCCCTCCGCAGGCACCCACTGGCTTACCGGCCCACGGTTGAAGGCATAGGCGGCCATGAGGACTTCGGTAGACGGATGGCGTGCGTAGACGCTCGTGCCCACGTCGGGCAGCGATACTTCGGAGAAGGTCTCAAAATCCAGATTGAGCCGATCTTTCCCCATTCACCTTCTCCCGTTCGCGTAGGCTTCGATCAAATTATCAGACCGAGTTCCCCATCGAAGATTTGAGAGCCGATTGTGGTCGGGCACGTCGTCCGCATGAAGGCACTCCGATCCTGCCGGGCACGGCCCTACAAAGGTTTCGAGAACGAGCACGTGGACATACCTGCTATTCCCCTTCCCGCACGCTACCGTCAGGTGCCCGGACTTCGTTCTGCCGGGCCGGAGGGCGCGCCCGGCATACCGGCGAGACTGACCGTTTGCAGTAAGCACGAGACGGTCGGAAGAACGAACTCTTCCAAGATCACTAACCTCGTATCCGGGTTGCGTCGGTATGGGCTTCCAGTTCTCAGGCATGGCGGGCTTTCAACAGAGGGTGGCGGGGCAGGCCGGGCACCGAAGCACCCGGCCAACGACCCCCTGCGGGTCAGACGAGGCCGCCGTCCTCGTCGCCGTCATCGGTGTCACCACCGAAGTCGTCTTCCCCCATGTCGCCTTCTTCACCGACCATATCGTCGTCGAAGTCGTCGTTCGGATCAGCCGGAGCCGCACCGAAGGCTTCACCATCCTCGCGGAACTGGATGGCCTTGAGCTGGGCGTTCACCCGCTTGCCGTGCTCGTTGTCCTGCGCCCAGACCACGATGGTCATGTTGATCCGGCACCCCGAATAGGGAGCGCCAGCGCCACCGGGCTCGGCAGGAATCCAGCCGGTCTTGCCCTTACGGTTCGTGACCACGGCGGGCTTGTCCTGAAGCTGGGCGTTCGCGGACACGTAGTTCTGGCCCTCGTAGCCATCCCAATCTTCGAGATCGCCGTCGCGGATGAAGACCTTCTCGGGCTTCAGCTTGGGCCACTTCGACGGGTCGCCCCACTTCTTCTCCTTGGCAGCGGCCGAGGCTTTCTTCAGGGCTTCCATCACGGGCATGATCTTGCCCATGTATTTCGCTTTTGCCGAGCCGTCAGCGATGGCCTCTTTCGAGATCAGGCCGTTGGCTTTCCACGTTTCCCGCAGCGAGCCGTCGTCCTGACGCTGCTGATTCGGTTCGTAGATGGACAGGAACGAGGCGCGGACGTTAATCAGCACCACCTTCGTCGGATCGAGTTTCTTTTCGGTCATTTGGGTCTCCTAGACCAAGGGTTCATCTTCATCGACAAGCCCGTCAAAATCCGACGTGATGTCGGGCAGGGGGTCGCGCTTGTCATCTTCCGGGACAAGGATCGGCTTCGCCTCTCCGATGTCCACGAGGCGGGAATAGCGGCGAACGTATTCCCGCTTCCCGATCTTGTCCTCGACGGCAGCCGGGGACAGGATTTTCTTCACATAGGCTTTGTGCGCGAAGTCGTGTTCGAGCATTACTTCAGCCTTGTATTCGTCTTTCCACTTCCGGGGTGGGTTGCGCCCGGAGACGAGCTTCATGCCGGGCACGGGGCGGCGCGAGACCGCATCCTGCATCGCCTCGGCGTGAAGGTCGTCCAGAAACTTCTCGATCACCTTCCGGTTCAAGAGCACGGTCGTCCGCTGCTCGGGCGTCAGGCTCCGGGTGCCCGGGATTTCCAGTGGCTCTCCGGTCTCGAACGATTCGTCCAGATCATCGAAGTCCGCGCCGAAGGTCTTCAGGACGAACTCGGCCCGGGCCTTGCAACGGTTGAACTTCGCGGCGAGGCAGAACTGGCACTGCTTGGTGCCGGGGTTGAACTCCGAATCAGGGTCTTCCGTCCGCTTGGCGTCCCGGCGGATACGCTCGCCCTCGGCCAGCAGCTCGCCCATCGTGGTCGTCCAAGTTCCGCCACCGCCGGGTGCCCGGGGCTGCTCGATCATGATGACGACTTCGATGTCCTCTTCCCACGGTGCCCCTTGGGCGTCCGCGATCTCGGCCTCTTCCCAGCCGATCTTTTCGGCCAGCGCCTCGAAGAACATCTTGCGGGCAAAGCTCGTCCACGTCCCGAGGGCGTAGAGCATGGCCTGATCGTTTCGGTAGGGTTGGACAGGAACGCCCTGCCCATATTTCCAGTCGAAGACCACCAGACGCCAGTTCAAAGGGTCTATGATCGCGGCGTCAGTCGTGCCGAACTCGTTGTCCCCTACCCAATCGCGCAGGTCCACACGCTCTTCGACAATCAGCTTGGAGCCCGGCACGTCGGCCATCGCCCAGACCAGATCGAGCCCGTTGAGCATCGAATCGGCCATCTCCTGATCGAAGGTCAGCTCGCCAAAGCCTTCGACCTCCATCCGGTCGCCAACGAAGCCCTGCGGGTCGATCCCGAGTTCCATGCAGTCGGCGGCAAAATCGTGAAACACTGTCCCGTAGGCGGCTTCGATCCCTGCGGTGTTAGGGAGGCCGCGAGAAAGGCGCACCGAGCCCGGGCACTTCCGCCAGCGGTGGGCGGTGGACGGCCCCCTCTCGGAGTGAGCCAGTTCTTCGGTCTCGTCGATCATATTGGCCTCGGGATGCGGGAGAGAAGATTAGACGACGTTCTCGTTTAGTTCGCAACCCCCAGCGTCGGGACAGAGCGCCGGGGGTTGCGGTAGAAGGCGGCCGGGTGGGTCGAGGTCCAGCCGCCTATTCGGTCAGACCATCGCGCCGTCGTCGTCGCCCTCGTCGGCTCCACCGCCATCGAAAGGGTCGTCGCCAGCCTCGAACGTGTCGAGGAAGCCAAGGGCTTCATCGAAGTTCTCGGCGTCGATGGCCGTGAAACGCTCGGCGTCGTAGTGGTCGAGGATCGCCTTCACGTGGCCCTTGCGCTCTTCGCGCTCGGCCTTGGAGCCGGTCTTCAGGTAGGTCGTGACGCGCTCGGTCACGTCCTCAACGGTCGTTGCGCCTTTCTTCGTCGTGGTCTTGGAAGAGGCGGCGGGCTTCGACGCGGGCTTGTCAGCCGCCTTGGTCGATGCTGCGGGCTTCGACGCGGGCTTCGATCCGGCCGAATCCTTCATGAGCGAGTGCATCGCGTCGGTGTTGGCTTCGAGGGCTTCAGCCACACGGGTCAGGAGAGCTTCGATGGACATGGTGTTCCTTTCGGGTTTGAACAGTTGCCCTTGGTGGGCGATGACAGATATGGATGACGGTCAAGGGATTGTCAACCGCACGGTGCGTATGTATATCAGTCCAGACGAAGCGCAAGAGGAAAGCCAATGCCCACCTATAATTCCCCGGAAGATGCGGCAAGCGGTCTGCACCGCCTGCTTCTTCGGGCGGTCCCCGAGAACGAGCATGGGAACAAGACGATTCTCCATCTCGCAGAACTCATGGGGATCAACCGATGGTCGATCAACAAGTGGGTCCGCAAGGACCGAATCAGCCCGGAGAGGGTCATGCAGATCATCGAGATCAGCAGGATCACCGGATACGACGATAAGGGCAAGCCGATCAAAGGCGAGCCCCGGGTTTCCCGCGACGACTTCGACCCGTTCGTTTACAACTTCTAGGCCGGTCGCTTAGACTGGTCTGCGCTGCTGAGTCTTCATGGGACGGACTCGGCTCTCTCTCCTAAATACGGGTCGGGCATGTCCAAGAAAAATGAAAACTTCGTCGTTCGCTTCTCCACCGGGACAGGCCGTAGCTTTGGCAAAGCCAAAAACGCATCCAAGTCCCTGAAAACATTCCGCAATATGTTCCGCAAGCCGGTCGTGACCAACGAGCGGATGAAGGACTTCCTGAAGCTCCCGGACAAGGACCAAGCCCACCTGAAGTCGGCCGCTGGCTGGTTCTACCGCACCCAGATCGAGGGCCAGAGACGGAACCGGGGCTCCGGCTTGCCGTCCGACATGGTGACGCTCGATCTCGACTACGCGACCCCCGAATACCTGCGCTCGCTGCTGGACGGCGAAGTCGCGACCGAATGGGAATGGTTTCTCCACACGTCGCGCCGCCACACCGCCGAGAAGCCCCGCGTCCGCCTCTTCATTTTCCTGTCCGAGCCGGTCCCGAACGACCTCTATGGCCCGGTCAGCCGAATCGTCGCCCAGCACTTCGACCCTGACATGATCCACGTGGACAAGGTGTCGTTCCGCCCGGCGCAGATGATGTTCATGCCGACGATCTCGAAGGACGGCGAGTTTATCTTCCATGAGAACAACGGCGATCTGCTCGACTGGTCCGAGATGCTGGACATCTACGAGCAGACCAAGGGCGACTGGCGCGACATCACCCAGCTCCCGCAGGTCGAGGGCGAGAACGCCCGGGAGGTCGCGGAGAAGGCCGAAGACCCGACCGAGAAGAAAGGAATCGTGGGTGATTTCTGCCGGGCCTACAACGTCATGGAGGCCATCGAAGCCTTCGATCTCCCTTATCAGGAGGTTGACGATTATTCCGGCAAGCCGCGCTACACCTACCTCGGCGGCACGACCACGAACGGGGCCGAGGTCCAAGACGACGGCCTGTTCCTGTATTCGCACCACGGCTCCGACCCGGTGTCGGATATGCTCGTCAACGCCTTCGATCTGGTCCGCATCCACAAGTTCGGGGACAAGGACGAGAAGTTCGACCCGGACGGCAAGGCGATGCACCAGCGGCCGAGCTTCAAGGCGATGGTCGAATCACTCGAACACGACGAGAAATACAAGGCCCAGCAGGTCGCCTCCCGCTATGACATCGACGCGATCAACGAAGACTTCGACGACGCGATGGCCGAGCTGGGCGACGAGATCGAGATCGAAGACCCGGAGATCGACGATCTGGTTGGGGTTCCACCGAAGCGCGAGACGGTCGAGGTCCACCGGGACGACGCAGCCGATCTCGGCCCGACCACCCAGAAGCGCGTCAAGAAAGAGCCCCCGCCGAAAGACTGGATTCAGGGGTTGCAGCTCACGCAGGATGGCGTCATCGTGGCAAACAGCCCGAACGTGGCGCAGATCATCCAGAACGATAAGCGGACTCGCGAGTCTGTCGAGTTCAACGAGTTCACGGAGCGAGTCGTCTCGCGCCATGCCCTCCGCACACGGATGCCCTTCGTCTGCGACTTCAGGATCACCGACCCGGTGAACGGCGATGTCTGGGAAGACATTCACACCACGGCCGTCAGGGCGATGATCGAGAGCGAGAACGGGCCGGGCAAGACCGGCTACGGGTTCAAGGTTTCCGACCGCGACATGGACGCAGGGATCGAGCTGGCCGCCAGACAGGCGCGCTTCCACCCGGTTCGAGAGTATCTGGAATCACTCTCTTTCGCGCCGCCGTCGATAGCGGAAAGCCTGTTCGTCCGTTACATGGGCTGCCCCGACACGCCCTATCACCGGGAAGCCGCACGACTGTTCCTCGTGGGTGCCGTCGCCCGGGTTTACGAGCCCGGCCACAAGTTCGACTTCGTTCCCATCCTCTTCGGTGCGCAGGGTAAGCGAAAGTCCACCTTCTGCCGAATCCTCGCGTGCGACTGGCACGGCGAACTGAAGGCCACCTTCTCCGACGAGAACAAGCTGGTCGAGCAGATGACCGGCGGCTGGATATTGGAGATGCCCGAGCTTGGGTCGATCACCCGGTCGCAGGTCGAAGATGCCAAGGCTTTCGTCTCGGCCACGTCGTCTCACGTCCGTCTGGCATGGGCTCGCCGGTCGAAGGTCTACAAGCGGCAGTGCGTGTTCATCGGTTCCACCAACGACGAAGAGTTCCTGATCGACAACACGGGAAACCGGCGCTGGTGGCCGATCAAGGTCTCGGCCGAGATGATCGACACGGACCTCCTGCTGCGGGAGCGCGATACGATCTGGGGCGCGGCCGTGGCGATCTACAAGGAGATGCGCGAAGCCAAGCCGCACGGCGATCTCGATCTGACCTTCCGCGACCCGGAGGCGCTGGAAGAGGCGATGGCCCTTCAGGAGCAGACCCGGATCAGCTCGGAGATGGATCACTACGCCGAGATCATCGAACCGTGGCTCGACCGCAAGATCACGGCCGACGACGAAGGCTTCGAGGAACTGCACCACCGTCGGCACGTCACGATCTCCGAAGTCTGGACGGGCGCGCTGGAACAGAACAACCGCGCGTCCCCCACCGATCTCCGGGTTGTCGGGAAAGCCTTGCGGAAGTGCGGCTGGGCTCCGCACCCCTCGGTAAAGAAGATCAACGGGGCTTCGGTAAAGGTCTTCGTCCCGACCGACATGGTGAAGCAGAAGTGGAAAGAAGAGGAAGAAGCCGAGACGGGAACGGACCTGATCTGATTTTACCGGCTTTACCGTCGTTACCGGCCCGGGGTTCGCCTCGGGCCTTTTCTTTTACCGGCGTTACCGACTTTACCGCCGTTCCCGAGTTCTACCGTTTTTCTACCGAACGACGGTAGAGCTTCGGTAGACGGTTTTTCCCCATATATTACAGGCGTTTACGACCCGGGTGGGGCTACCTTTCTACCGTTCTACCACGGAATCCCATATAGCTGTCTCCCCGCTGCGGCTAGACTCTGTTTTGAATCTCATTCTGTTTTCTCTGTCTCTCGTTTGTCTCTATAGGGATTCTTCAGTAGAACGGTAGAAACGGTAGAAAAATGAGGGTTTTCAAGGGGTTGCGGTTCTACCGAAGGCTCTACCGTTGTTCTACCGTTCTGGGGGCTCCCACGGGAAAATCTGCGGTAAAACCCGAGTTCCGCCAAAAAATGCCGCGAACCGGGGCTCCGCGCACCCCCCGGATGACCCCCACAGCGGGGGAGGACCCGAGCGGTCACGGGAACGGCGGTAACGTCGGGAACGCCCGCCCCACGGCCCCC